>Ga0163163_10005246_pt1 | contig 11173 bp, 10 predicted proteins | sample S65metaG_FD_119766 | JGI IMG/M metagenome (GOLD analysis project Ga0163163, IMG submission 119766) | Switchgrass rhizosphere microbial communities from Kellogg Biological Station, Michigan, USA - S6-5 metaG | ecosystem: Host-associated > Plants > Roots > Rhizosphere > Soil | place: USA... | reverse complement strand
GCTTGGCATCAAGATGCGGCTGATTGCCGACATTGGCGCCTATAACATTCTTCTGACGGCCGCGATCCCCACGCTGACGATGTTGATGGCGAACGCCACCTACGACATCCCGGCGATCCGGACGACGCTCACCGAAGTCTTCACGAACAAGACGCCGACCGATGCCTATCGCGGCGCGGGGCGGCCCGAAGCCACTTTCTTCGTCGAACGCGCGTTCGACATGCTCGCGCGCGAGCTGAAAATGGATCCGGCAGAAATCCGCAGGAAGAATTTCATCCCCAAGGACAAGTTCCCATACCAGACCCAGATGGGGGCCGTCTACGATTCCGGCGATTACGAAGCGTCGCTGGACTGCGCGCTCAAGGCTGCGGACTGGAAGAACCTCCTCAAGGAGCGCGACGAACTGCGACAGCAGGGCAAGCTCGCAGGTGTCGGGCTGGCGATGTATGTGGAAGTCTGTGGCATCGGCCCGTCAGCCACGCTTCCAACCGGTGGCTGGGAGCACGCGCAGGTGACCATTGAGCGTGACGGCCGCATTAGCGCGTCCACTGGCGCTTCCCCGCATGGCCAGGGCAACGAAACAACCTTCGGGCAGATGCTGGCCGATCAGTTCGGCGTACCGATCGAGCACATCACGATTCATCACGGCGACACAGCCGTGGTCAAGCAGGGGATCGGCACATTCGGCAGCCGCTCCCAGGCTGTTGGCGGGGCCGCGCTGCATATGGCGGGAACCAAGGTCCGCACGAAGATGGCGCAGTTCGCCGGCGCGCTTCTCGAAGCGGCGCCCGAGGATATCGTGTTTGAAAGCGGCAAGATCATGGTGAAGGGCGCGCCTGCCAAGGCGAAGTCGTTCGCTGAAGTCGCGTCGTTCGCCTACATTCCCGTTCCCCTGCCTGCCGGCATGGAGCCGGGCCTGAGTGCGGATGCGTATTTCGAGCCCACCAACAACACCTATCCGTTCGGTTGTCACATCGTCCTGATGGAGATCGATCGGGAGACTGGCGAGCCGAAGCTGCGACGGGTCGTCGCCGCGGACGACGCCGGTAATCTGATCAATCCCCTGATCGTGGAGGGCCAGATTCATGGCGGTCTCGCCCAGGGCATCGGCCAGGCGATGATCGAGGAAGCGGTCTATAGCGAAGACGGCCAGTTGCTGACCGGTTCGTTCATGGACTACGCGCTGCCTCGCGCGACCGACTTCCCGATGTTCGAGATGCACTCGACCTACACGCCAACGCCGGTGAATCCGCTCGGCGCAAAAGGCGTGGGTGAGGCTGGAACGCTCGGGTCGACGCCAGCGGTCGTCTGTGCCGCGGTGGACGCACTGAGTGAGTTCGGCGTGAAACACATCGACATGATGCTCAGGCCGGAAAAACTCTGGCGCATCATTCAGGGCCGGGGAGGTGCGGCGTGATCCCGATCACATTTGACTACCGTCGGGCATCGTCGCTTGATGATGCGCTGAAGGCCCTGGCGGCATCCGGGGGCAGCGCGAAGCTGCTCGCCGGCGGCCACAGCCTGGTACCGCTCATGAAGCTGCGCTTGAGCGAGCCCGGTACGCTGATCGACATTGCGCGGATTCCCGAGCTCTCCGGCATCCGTGACAAGGGCGGCCAGATTGAAATCGGTGCGACGACGGTGCATCACGCCGTGGCGACATCGAGGCTGCTTCTTGATCGCTGTCCCGTCGTGGCTGAGGCTGCGGCGACGATCGGCGACACACAGGTGCGCAATCGCGGGACGATCGGCGGAAGTATGGCGCACGCGGACCCGTCGGCCGACATGCCAGCGGTGATGGTGGCGCTCGACGCGGAAATCCAGATGCAAAGCGCCAAAGGTCAGCGGACCGTGAAGGCCGGCACCTTCTTTCAGGATCTCTTTACCGTCGATCTTCAGCCTGGCGAGATCATTACGGCTGTTCGTTTCGCGCCGGTGAAAACGGCTGCGTACGTGAAGCTCTATCAGAAGGCGTCCCACTACGCGATCGTTGGTATCGCGGCGGTCCTCGATGTGAAAGGCGGCACGATCCAGTCGGCGCGGATCGGGCTGACCGGTGCGACGACGCATGCGGTTCGTCTGACGAAGCTGGAGCAGGCGCTCGCCGGCGCCGCGAAGGACTCCGTTGAGAAGATCGCGGCAAACGCGGGTGCGGAGCTCCAGATGGTGAACTCCGACATCCATGCCAGCGAAGAGTATCGGCGGGCGATGGTCGGCGTGATCGCGAAGCGTGCCGTGCTGGCCGCGCTGGCACGTGGGTAGCAAGGTTATTCGCTTCCTGGGTCAGGCGCTGCTCGCTGCGTTCATCGCGCTGCTGGTTGTGATGCTGACGTCCTATTTCGGTATTCCGCTGACGAGGGAGGCGGGAGGCACAATTGTGGCTGCCGGACAACGGCAGCCACCGCCGCAGACGGTCGGCCAGACGGAAGAAGCGCTGCGTTCACTTGATCTCACCAACGAGATGGAGTCAGCCAGGGGTCGGCCGCTGCGGATGCGGCGCATCACCGTGCAGCCCGGTGGTGCGCTGGCACTTCACAACCACGTCGATCGTCCTGCGGTGACCTACATGCTGCAGGGCGAGATGACCTATCACCAGCAAGGCAAGCCTGACGTCGTGATACGCGCGGGCGACGGGTTTGCCGAAGGGCGCGCCACCACGCACTGGGGCGAGAACACCGGCACGGTGCCCGCCGTCTGGATCGCCGTCGATATTCCCACACCCTGATCGCGAGGCGCCGTGGACGCACTGCGGCGTACGTTCCTTCTTGCCAACGCCTTCAAGGAGGGCGATCTTCCGCTCGGCGGAACACGCGATGACGTTGTGCGCTCGGAGGCACGGCAGCAGCTTCTTGCGTATCGCGTCGGCGACATCCGTCGAGCGATGTTTGTCGAGGACAGCGTCAGCGAAGCTCTCGAACAAACCCGCGATCGCGCGCACGATTCCCAGCTCGACCCGTTGACTGTCGCGCAACTGAAGGAGACGCTGCTCTCCCCCGCCGGAGCCGCGTGGGCACGGCATCACCAAACCGCGCTCCCCAGCGAAGTGATCGCGGCGATCGCGAAGGTCCTGACCGACGAGGAGCTCGCGTCCGTATCGCAACGTCTCTCCAATCCGCTGCCCAGCGGGATCGGCGCACCAGGTCACTTCGGGTCCCGCATTCAGCCGAACAGTCCGGGAGATGACGACGAGGAGATTCTCTTCTCCACTCTTGATGGGCTGGCACACGGGTGCGGCGATGTGGTCATCGGTGTGAACCCGGCGGCGGACGAAATCGACACGATCGTCCGGCTCGAGCAGCTTCTGGAGCGCATCGTCCGGTGTCTCAACGTGCCCACCCGATTCTGCGTTCTCTCGGACATCGTCAAGCAGCACCAGGCGCAGGCGCGGACGCGAATAGACGTCGGCTTTCAAAGCCTCGCGGGCACGACGAAGGCTCTCGTCGGCATGGTCGGCCTCGACGTCGCCGGGATTCTCGATCTCGCCCGCGGTTTCGACGGGCTGTATTTCGAAACCGGTCAGGGGTCCGCGGTGACCAACGGAACCGCGGAGGGTGTCGACATGGTGACACTGGAGTCGCGCGCCTATGGCGTCGCCCGCCATATCCACCATCAGACAGGCCGATGGATGATCGTCAACGATGTCGCCGGCTTCATCGGACCGGAAGTGTTTCGATCGCCGGTACAGCTCGAACGAGCCTGTCTGGAAGATCTCGTGATGGCCCGGCTCCATGGAATCACGATGGGCCTCGACGTCTGCGCGACGTTTCACATGGGCATCGCGCCCGCCGAACTGCGAGAGATCGCAGCCAGAGTCGTGCGTCGCGGTGCGCCCGCGTACCTGATGGCGGTGGCCGGCAACGCCGACCCGATGCTCGGCTACCTGACAACGTCCTTCCGTGAGCATCCAGCGTTGCGTCGCGACAACAACGCGGCGACCACTCCTGCGATGCGCCGGTGGTTCTCGGAGATCAACTCGACGTCGAGTGCGCAGGCGCTCGACCGTCTCGCCCACTTGTACGCCCTGTACTCCCGCGCCGGTGGGGAGAAGCGGACGACGGTCGCGCTCGAGGAGGAGGCCCGGCGCAAAGTCGTCGAGTTGCGAGAGCGAGGGTTCGACATCGCGGCGAATGACGCCTCCGGAACGGCCCGCGTGGATCGAATCTACAGTCACGCGCGGCAGGCCCTGTATGCGAGGTTGGACGAGGCGGTGCTGGGCGAGGCGGGCGGCACTCACATTCGCGTCCGAACGGTTGCCGTTGATCGCGATGATTACCTCGCCCGCCCCACTGCCGGCGAACGGCTATCCGACGTGAGCGTCACGACGTTGTTGAGATCGATACCTTCCGGACTGCGGGAGATTCAGATCGTCGTGTCCGACGGGCTGAACGCGGATTCAATCAACGAACAGCTGCGCTCGCTGCTTCCCCCTCTACGGCGACGGCTCGCCGGCGAGGGCCACCGTCTCAGTGAGACGGCAGTCGTGGTGCAGAACGGCCGCGTGCGTGCCGGTTACCACGTTGCGCAGCTGCTCCGTTCGGAGGTTTTGATACACGTGATCGGCGAACGGCCGGGCACTGGACTCAACACCGCGAGCGCGTACCTGACCTACGGGCGCGATGCCGCCGGCCAGCTGCGATGGGATCCGGCTCTCGATCATTCCTGCACGACCGCGGTATGCGGGATCCACCCGAACGGCAAACCGCCAGAGGCCGCGGTCGTCGAAATCGCGAGGACCGTTCAGAGGATGTGTGAGCAGCGCCGCTCGGGCGTCGCTCTGCGCTAGGACGTGAGCTTTCCCTGCAGGCAGGCGAAGAAGCGGTCCATCATCATCTTCGAGACGCCGGCGAGCAGACGCTGACCCACTCGCGCCACCGGTCCGGCAGCCTGTACGGTGCCGTGCACGTCAACGACAGTGACGTTTCCCTCTGGGCGCAGCGACACGGCGGCACTCCCCTTTACCGAGCCTGGTCGACCCTGCCCTTCCGCCGTCAGGCGATACGACTTCTCGGACACTTTGTCCGCGAGGACGACCGTCCCTTCATACGTGCCGGTGATTGCCGCCAGTGCGACGTTCAAGCGCGCCTTGTAGCGGTCCTCGCCCAACGGCTCGAACGCTTCACACCCCGGAATGCATGACGAAATCACCTGCGGGTCCATCAGGATGTCCCACACGCGATCGGGTGGTGCGTTGAATGTATACGTGCCTGCGATATCCATAATGAGAGAAGGCCTCAGGGATCAGGGGTCAGGCCTCAGAGAGTGCGTTCAAGTGTACTGAAAGGTCGACGAGGTTGGTCAGCGTCCGTGCCGGCAGAAAGTCGTCGACGTACGGCAGCGCTGCCTGCAACCCGCGTGTCAAGGGCGCGTAATCCGTCGTGCCGATGAGCGGGTTCAGCCAGATGAAGCGGTGACAGCTGCGCTGAAGCCTGGCGACCTGCTGGCGGAGGACTTCCGGATCGCCGCGGTCCCACCCGTCGGAAATGAGCAGCACGACTGGTCCGCCGTGCAGCACACGGCGCATCCACTGTTGATGCAGTGTCTTCAGCGCCTCGCCGATCCGCGTTCCACCCGACCAGTCAGGAACGGCGCGGGCGGCACCGGCGACGGCGGCATCAAGTCCCCGCATCCGCAATTCGTTGGTAATCCGCGTCAGCGAGGTCGAGAACACAAATGCCTCGACACGGACGTGGCGTTTCGCGAGCGCATGCGAGAAGTGCAGAAGCATTCGCGAATACCGCTCCATCGAACCGCTGACGTCGCACAACAACACGATCGGCCGGCGCCGCAGACGGCGCTTCCGGCGAGGAAGGCGAACGACCACGCCGCCGGTGCGGACGCTGCCCGCGAGGGCACGCCGGATATCGATGCGAGGTCCATCACCACGAATCCATCGCCGGGTCCGCCGTTGCCCTGGATTCCACGTGAGCCGATCCAGCGCGGCACTGGCGACCGCCATCTCGTCTGGGGTGAAATCGGCGAAGTCCTTCGTTGCCAGGATCGCAGTCGCACTCCACGTCTTCAGTGCGCCGCCTTCCCCCTCGCCGTCGCTCGCGTCACCGACCATCTCGATCGCCGCCGACGTCGCGGCAGGCGCGTCTGGGTCGCGCCGGTCGTCGAGTCTGCTGCGGGTCGGCTGCGCGTCGCGCCGGCTCCAGAACAGTTCGAAGGTGCGATCGAAGAGCTGCAGATCTTCGCGTCGGTGGACGAGCAGGGTGCGGCAGGTGTGGTACACCTCGTCGCGCGATGCCAGATCGATGTACTGGAGCGCCTTGAGCAGGTCCAGCATGCGGCCCATGTGGATTTCGAGACCAGCCGCGCGGAGCAGGCGGCCGAAGACGAGCAGGTTCTCAGCGAGATGTGACACGAGCGAGGATTCCCGCAAGTCGCTCGCCGCGGACGGCGTCGATATCGTCCTTCGACTTGAGAACGGTGCCCAGGGTCTGCTCGGCAGCCGCGGCGTCGAGTGTCTGCCGATCGAGGGCGACCAGCGCGCGCGCCCAGTCCAGCGTTTCCGAGACACCGGGCACCTTGTACAGTTCGAGCCCACGTAGTCCTTGCACCGCTGCGGTCACCTGCTCGGCAAGGCGCGTCGACGCTTCAGGGACCCGCTCGCGAACGATGGCGATTTCCTTCTCGTACGAGGGGTACTCGATCCACTGGTACAGGCAGCGCCGCTTCAGCGCATCGTGAACCTCGCGCGTCCGGTTGGACGTGAGGATCACCAGCGGCGGCTCGGCGGCGCGGACCGTGCCGAACTCAGGAATCGTGATCTGGAACTCGGCGAGGAGCTCGAGCAGATAGCCTTCGAACTCTTCATCCGCGCGATCGATTTCGTCGATGAGAAGCACCGCGGGGCGGCTGCGCGCAGGATCAATCGCCTGCAACAGCGGTCTCTTGATCAGGAACGCTTCGCTGTAGATCTCACGTCTCGCCGCGGCACGTTCGACGTGCTCGGTGGCTTCCAGAATCCGCAGTTCGATGAGCTGGCGTGCGTAGTCCCACTCATACACGGCATGGCTCACGTCGAGCCCCTCATAGCACTGCAGGCGGATCAGGTCGGTGTCCAATGCAGCCGCTGCTGATGCCGCCAGAGAGGTCTTGCCAACGCCGGCCTCGCCTTCGAGAAACAGCGGACGCTTCAGCGTGAGCGCGAGATACAGGGAAACCGCAAGCCCCTGATCGGCGATGTAGTGCTGCGCGCTCAGGCGCTGCTGAAGCTCGGAAAGGGAGCCGAACACCTAACGGAAGGAGAACTTGGTCTGTGCGGATGTGCCACTACCGAACGGCCACAGGATCGATCCGTAGCTCGGTCGTGCGCTCGCGCTGACCCGCACGTAATAATCCCGATTCCGTGTGAGCACACGGGTACTGAAAAGGGGCGCGTCCTTGACTTTCGTCATCCACTGACGAACTTCGAGAGGGTCAAGCGTGGTCACGGCTTCCCGCGGTTCGCTCCGACCATTGATACGGCGTTCGAGCGTGTACTTTCGCTCCAGGTTGTCGTACTCGACGCTGGTCGTGACGATCGACTGCGCGACCGTGCGGTCGAGCCAGAATCCGGCATCGACTCGAAGATCGACGGTGTAGGTGAAGATTGTTTTGAGGCCGCTGTCGATCGCGGCGCGCACGTCCGGTGTCAGACCGTCGCGCAACTCAAAATTGACGATGAGAGAATCGCCGCGGACGACCGGGACGACCTGAAGGCCCTTCGCTGCCTGCGCAGCCAATGGTGCAGTGGCCGCGATCAGGGCGAGGACGGCAAGCCCGATCCGTGCATTTTTGAACACCATGCGCGTCGGGATGCCAATGTAGCACATCGTGGGAGCCGCTCGGGTATTATTCTGCTGAGGTCTTCCAACGAGATCAGTGCGCAGAACCGCTGCCGCCATGATCGCTGTGTCGCTGCTCGCGGTGTCCGCACCGCGTCCGTCGGCCCAAGGTCTGTTTCCGACTCAGCCGAGCCTGACGTTCTCGCTCTTCGAGCGGTATCTGGATTCGCTGCGTGTTCAGGCTGGCATCCCGGGTCTGTCCGCGCTCATCCTCCAGGACGGCGTGATCGTCTGGGAGCGCGGCTTCGGCCGCGCCGACATCGAGCGTGCGCTCGAGCCAACGTCTTTCACCGCCTATCAGATCGGCGGGCTGTCGCAGGCGATGGGCGCCACGTTGTTCCTCAAGAAGTGTGTCGATGAAAACTCCGGCTCGCCGAACGATCCCCTGAGCCTCTGGTATCCCCTCTTTCCTGAGCGCACGACCACCGCCGCGCAATTGCTCGGGCACGTCGCGCCTGTTGGCGGATACAAGTACGACCTGACTCGTGTTGCGGCTGTGACGCCTGCAGTCGAAGCCTGCAGCGGGCTGCCGTATCAGCAGCTCATCGCCGAAGACGTTTTCTCGCGTCTCGGCCTGGCCGACTCCGTTCCGGGGAGCGCACTCGGCGCACCGACGCCCGAAGACGTCCGGCAGTTCGGCACCAATAACCTGGCGCGATATGCGGCCACGCTCAGCCGCGCCGCCAAGGGCTACAAGGTGGACACACGCGGCCGCGCGACGCGCACGGATCTGCCGCCAGCTCATTCGAACGTCGCGACGGGTCTGATTTCCACGGCGCGCGATCTTGCGAGGTTCGACGCCGGGCTTCGATACAACATCCTGTTGCGCCCGGAAACCCAGCTGAATGCATGGACGTCCGTCGGTCCGGGGCTTCCCACCGGGCTCGGCTGGTTCGTTCAGAGCTACAACGGCGTCCCGGTCATCTGGCAGTTTGGCACTGTGCCCGACGCGTTTTCGTCGCTGATGCTGAAGGTGCCGACGCGTGGATTGACGCTAATCCTGCTCGCGAATAGCGACGGTCTGAGTCCACCGCTCCTCGCGCTCGAGAAGTCGGGTGACGTCACCGCGTCCGTATTCGCGCGGACCTTCCTGCGCATGTACGTGCCTTGATCCTGGTTCCGGCGCGCGGGCGCATTCTCGTCCTCGCGGTTCTGTTTCTCTGCTGCCAGGTGGCTGAGGCACGGGCTGACTTCTTCATCACGCCATTCCTCGGCTCCGAGTTCGCCGGCAGCACAACCCTGCTCGACCTGGACACCGGTGCGGCATCCTCGAAGCACTGGACGTTTGGCGGGAGCGCCGCATGGCTATCAGACGGAATCCTCGGTGTCGAGGCCGACTTCTCGATCGTGCCGGGCTTCTTTCAGAACTCCAGCGGCACCGGTCTGGTCATCGGGAGTCGTGTGACGACCCTGACCGGCAGCGTGATCGTGGCTCTGCCGCTGAGCGTCACCCGTGAGTCATTGCGGCCCTACGCCGTTGGTGGACTCGGTCTGCTGCACGCCAGCTCGGAAGACATCCTGAGCCTGAACGAGTCCGGCGACTGGCTTGGGCTGCAGATCGGCGCAGGCGCGATCGGGTTGATCACGAACCGGGCTGGTGTCAGATTTGACCTCCGCCATTTGCGGGCGCTGAGCCGCGATACGACATTGCGGGGCGAGCAGACGTCAAAGCTGAGCTTCTGGCGCGCCACCGTTGGTGTGACGCTCAGATATTGATCGCATAACCGGCGACAATGCGGTGCCTTAGCGATTGTTCTGAGCCGAACATGGAATTGGTCAAAGCCTTGCACTGGAGTCGGTCATGACTTCACGAATGTCCACACATCGGTACGGACGACTCCTTCCGGCGTTTCTGGTCGCCGTCGCGGTGACGGGTCAGGCCGTTGCGCAGACGAAGATCGTCGCGCCCAGGAACGGATATCCGGTCAGCGAGGACGTCAAGCTCGGTCGTGAAGCGTCGGACGAAGTGCGTAAAGAGCTGCCGATGCTGAACGACAACCGCGTTGACGACTGGGTGGCTGACGTCGGCGCGAGTCTCGTCCGCGCGATTCCCGCGGAGTTCCAGCATCCGGAGTTCCACTACACCTTCACCGTCGTCAATCAGAAGGAAATCAACGCGTTCGCGCTTCCAGGCGGACCGATGTATCTCAATCGCGGAATGATCGAGGCAGCCAACAGCGAGGGCGAAGTGGCCGGCGTCATGGCGCATGAAATCTCGCACGTCGCGTTGCGTCACGGAACCGCACAGGCGACTAAGGGGCAGGGCGCCGCGATCGGAGGAGCGGTTGGCCAGATCCTTGGCGGGATCATCGGCGGCGGTCTTGGCCAGATTCTGTCCACCGGCTCACAGATCGGCGCCGGCCTGAAGCTGATGCAGTACAGTCGCGAGTTTGAAAGCCAGGCGGACATCCTCGGCGCACAGATTCTTGCGCGCGCGGGCTACGACCCGCGCGAGATGGCCAACATGTTCAAGACCATCGAGCGTGAGAGCGGCGGTGGCGGTCCACAGTGGATGAGCAGCCATCCGAATCCGGGCAACCGCTACAACGCGATCACCGCGGAAGCGCAGAACCTGCGGATTCAGGGCCGGGCCAACACCGGTCAGTTCCAGACGATTCAGGCGCGGCTGGGCGACATGTCGCCTGCGCTCACGGCCGAACAGATCGCCAAGGGGCAGAAGACCGGCAACGGTACCGGCACGGTGCGGACCGGCAACCGCAGGGTCCAGGTCGATCCGCCATCGAATTCATACCGTGTCCGCAACCCGATGGACTTCCTTCGAGTGTCGGTGCCATCGAACTGGGATGAGGTGGATGCGCGCGATGGCGTCACGTATGCGCCGGCCGGAGCATTTTTCAACGACAACGGCTCCACGGCGTTCACGCATGGCATTCAGTTCGGCGTCGCACAGGGATCGGGGAATCTGCAGCGCGACACGCAGCGGCTGCTGAATGCGTTTGCCCAGAGCAACCCGAATCTCCGGCAGCAGACATCGCTGCAGCGCGACAACGTCGGCGGGCGCACCGGCTACACCACGGTCCTGTCGAATGTGTCGGAGGTCACAGGACAGCGGGAGCGCATCGCGCTGTCGACGACGCAGATGAGGGATGGCAACCTGCTCTACGTGGTTGGGGTGGCGCCGCAGACCGAATCGCAGACCTACGACGCCACGTTCCGCAAGGTCCGCCAGTCGGTTCAGATTCGAGATTGACCTGACCTGAAACGACACCACCGAGGCACTGAGGCACTGAGATGAAGATTTACTCGGTGGCCTCACTGCCTCGGTGTGTTGTGATCAGCGAAAAATGCCGCGTATTCCCTTCCCGATTGCCCGGATCAAACCG
>Ga0163163_10005245_pt1 | contig 11176 bp, 10 predicted proteins | sample S65metaG_FD_119766 | JGI IMG/M metagenome (GOLD analysis project Ga0163163, IMG submission 119766) | Switchgrass rhizosphere microbial communities from Kellogg Biological Station, Michigan, USA - S6-5 metaG | ecosystem: Host-associated > Plants > Roots > Rhizosphere > Soil | place: USA... | reverse complement strand
ATTTGGAGGTTTGGAAACTTGCGAGAGATCTAACTTTCGCGATACACGAAATGACATTGACGCTTCCAAATTTTGAGATGTTTGAAGAGGGTGCCCAAATTAGAAGGGCCATCCAATCTGTGAAGTCGAATATTGTTGAGAGATACGCAAAGAGGTATTACAAAAATGAGTTGTGAAATTAGTCTTCATCACCATCTTTATCCAAAATCCACAATCCAGAATCTACAATCAACAAAAAAGGCCTTCCGGCCTTTTTTGTTCTAAAAAATTCTAAATCCTAACCCCAACTGCACCGCCTGGTTCTTCCAGTTATCCTGGTCATCTATATTATTGATATTAGAAATTCCCCATGAATAGCGTCCGTAAATTTTGAAGGCGCCGAGGTTTAATTGCAAGCCCGCAAGCAGCGCGAGATCACCATTCTTGAATGCTTCCTGCCCGTTCTGCAGCAGCGTCTTGTCATTATTTAAAAGAATGCCGAATTGGGGACCGGCCTGAAGCGTCAATAATTTGCTGGGTTTAAAATTGAGCAGAACGGGAATGCTCAGGTAATTCAACTTGACATCTTTGAGTTCACTGAGAGACACATGATAGATGTCGGAGAATTCTGAAGAAGTTTGTGTATTGGTTTGGGTAAATAACACCTCGGGCTGGATTCCCCACTTTTTTGCAAAATTGATTTCACTGAAACCACCGAGTTGGTAACCCCATTTGAACTGGTCTGAAAACGACTTCCCGTCAATCTTACTGATATTGGCCCCACCTTTAATGCCAATGTGGAATCCCTGGGCTGACGCCGCTATGCTAAATAATGCGGCAAAGATGGCAAGCATGGTGATCCTTTTCATGTGTTTTAAGTTTTAGAAATAATTGAATTCAAGTTAAATGCCGAATTTTCTTCTCTATCTGAGTAATTTGTTAAATACGTCGAACGGATCAAAACAAAAAACCAGCATAGACCATAAAGATCTGACTGAAGCGGTTAGTCGTGGTCGTTGGAAGGTAATAGCTCACGAAATATTGGGGCGAAATTGAAAACTTCCCAATGAAATATGAAACCGAAAGAGTAAAGCCGACAGACTGAAATTGAAATCCCGTTTTCTCCGAACTCGCATTGTTGAAATTCCGGTACCGGCTCTTTCCCAACAGTGAACGGAAAGCCGCCTTGTATTTCGATTGCACGTCATAATTCTGCATGCCTGCAACCAGGCTTAATGCAGGGATGATCGAAAGATCATCGTCCTTTGTAAACAAACCCTCCCATTCAAATTCATGTTCTACAGTACCCATTACCGTTATGTCGCTCACCCTGGTATGTGTTGTATCGTCAATGCGGATTGGAATTCGGTATACCGTATCGAGAACCTGAACGTATTTAGCCGTATCCACGTGCCCGGTTTCTGAATAAGCACCTCTCGCAAATCCAAGGGCCAAACCCGGCCGCAGCCATCCCTTTCGCGCATCAAGGTAACCATATATCTCATCCTGTACCGGTGTGCCGTAAAGGTCTGCGGCGTTATTGTCAGCAGTGAAATAATGTGTATAGGAAATTCCTGCAGCAAATTTTTTATTCCGGAGATAGGTATAAGAGGGACTCAAAGCGTATTGATAAAAACTAACCTTCCCACTATCGCCCGTCACAAAAGGTGTAAGGCTTATTCCCAATCCTGATTTATGATTGTATGCCAGTGTGGGCGTAAAGACCAGTTTGTTCGTGACCGACTGCATTGCATTCAGTGAATTGTTATTGATGCTAAACAACCTGTTTCCTGCGCCCAATGTAAAACTGAGGAAACTGACCCGAAGGTTATCTGGATTGAGCATCGCACGGATGTCTTGCAGTATTGAATCGTAAACAGCGAGAGAATCGGCAGGAATTGGAATTTCTTTATCTGATTCCTGCTGGGCACGTGAACTCAAGGCAATGAAGACAACTGCCAACAGGGATAAATATATCCTTCTCATGCGGTTTTCTGTTCAGTGAATGGAGTTTTTGACGTCGAAAGCCCTTTAAGGTTTAAACGAAGGAGAATAAAAAATATTGGTACGTCAAACCAGGCGGAATACGGTGATTTCGGGCATTACGCCTACCCTCCCGGGATAACCAATAAAGCCAAAGCCCGGATTCACATACAGTCGTTGCGGTCCTGATTCATATAGGCCGTGCCATTGTTTGTACATATACTGAACAGGGCTCCATTTGATGCCAGGAATCTCCACGCCGAATTGCATACCGTGCGTGTGGCCTGATAACATCAGGTCGATATCTGCATATTTCTCCCGCACCTCCTTATCCCAGTGGCTGGGATCATGACTCATCAGGATTTTGAAGGGATATTTTTCCGCACCCTGATATGCCTTTTGCATGTCGCCATAAGAATGAAATCTCGCTTTTCCGCTAATATTCTGCACGCCAATCAATGCAATTTGCTGGCCCTCTTTTTCAAGTACCACGTGCTCGTCGAGCAACAATTTCCAACCTAATTTTCCATGCACTTCTTTCAGGCTTTGAAGGTTGGCTGACTTTTCTGTTGCACGATCTCCTTCCGGGTTGGATCCGTAATAGTAATCGCCATAATCATGATTTCCCAATGTACTGTACACACCCATCGGCGCATTTAACTGATTGAACACATCCATGTAATCTTGCATTTCCACTGCACGATCATTCACCAGGTCGCCGGTAAATAGAATGAGATCCGGCTTTTGTTGCATGATCATATTTACGCCATGCCGCACTGATTCCTTATCCATAAAACTTCCAGAATGAATATCACTGATCTGCACCACCTTCAGTCCCTTGAAGGCATGCGGCAAATTATCATAAGCCAATTCAAGATTTTGAACTTTGTACCTGTACTTGTTCCTAAAGCCCCACACCAGCGATCCAAATAAAACAGAACCAAGGCCAATGCCAAGCCAGCTCATGAAAACAGAGCGTGAGATGGTGATGCCTTTGTATTCTTCGCCTGCAGCACTATAAAACAATTTTCCGCCAGCCCATTGCAATACGCGGCGCAGATCATCAACCAGGAAAATCACGCTCGCAAGCAACTTTGCCAGGAACAATCCAATTACGATTGCGAAAGTGTAACTGCGCAAACTCTTCGGCCAGTTTTCAATGTGTTGGTAAGGCAGCAATACCAGAAATATGATCATTGCTGCTGAAAAGAACCAGTATGTGATATGAATTCCCAGCCTGAGTTTAGGCTGAAGTGATTGTGTGAGCGTTCTGACTACCTGGAAAATGTAGATATCCAGAAGCAGGATGATGATGATGAAAATCCAGGATCCGAGTGTTCTGCGCATAGTTAGGCTTTGAACATAAAATTAGGCGGCAATTGGCAAACTGCCGAAATGCAAAAATCAGAATTCAATAAATTCTTCCACCTGGTGCTCGATGGCATCCAGCGTTGATTCGTCGGTGATGGAGCCAACTTGTTCCAATAAAGTATCCACTACTGAAATGGGTAATTTATCCGGATGAACAACCACTTTCACGTAATGCAATATACCCGTGAGGTGCTCCATCCCGCGTAGGTTGCCTGCCCTGCCGGTTGATACGCCGGTAAGCAAGGCCTTTTTGCCCCACCAAACTCTCTTTATGTCTGTGTTATCGATTAGTGATTTCAAAACCCCGGGAAAGCTGCCATTGTATTCAGGAGTTACGAAAATGAATTTCTCAGAAGGAATCAGGTATTCTTTTTCAACGGCCAGCAGTCCGGGTGAACGTTCACTTACATCCAGACCCACCAGGCTTACCAGGTTCGCATCTATGCCTCTGCTTTTCAACAATCGTTGATATTGTTCGGCCACTTTTAACGTATTGCTGCCCGGTCGGTTGGTACCTGATATAATGGTATACATATTTTATTTTACACTTTATTACAGTGGCACTGTGGATATATTGTTCCCGAATATTATGCCGAAGGCGTATTTTTGTCAACCTGTCATAGCCATTCAGGCCTGGCCGGAAAACTGAACCCCATCAAAACAATATGGCCCGGATCATTGGAATAGCAAATCAGAAAGGAGGAGTAGGCAAGACGACTACAGCCATTAACCTGGCAGCCAGTCTTGCCGTACTGGAAAAAAAGACTCTCCTGGTTGATGCGGATCCCCAGGCCAATAGTACCACCGGTGTAGGGTTTGATCTCCATAACATTACCAAGAGCCTTTACGATTGCATGGTGAACGATACACCTGCAAGGGACACTGTTCTCAAGACTGAAATCCCCCATTTAGACCTCATTCCTTCACATATTGACCTGGTAGGCGCTGAGATCGAAATGATCAACTACCCCAGCAGGGAATCTGTGCTCAAAAATATTCTGCAGGACATTAGGAACGACTATGAATTCATCGTTATCGACTGCTCGCCCTCCCTTGGTTTGATCACGGTCAATGCGCTGGTCGCATCAGACAGCGTGGCCATCCCGGTGCAGGCAGAATTTTTCGCGCTGGAAGGTTTGGGGAAATTACTGAACACCATCAAGATTGTGCAGAATCGATTAAATCCTGATTTACAGATTGAAGGTATTTTGATGACCATGTATGATGGTCGCCTCAGGCTCTGCAACCAGGTGGTCAGTGAAGTTAGAAGACATTTTGAAGAACTGGTTTTTTCAACTATTATACATCGTAACACAAGGCTGAGCGAAGCACCCAGCGTTGGCAAGCCAGCTATTTTATATGATGCCGAAAGTAAAGGCTCAGTTAATTACCTCAACCTCGCTAAAGAAATTCTGCAAAAAAATAACCTCACTCTGATTAAACAGGAAGAAAGAATCTTAACGCTCGACGATGACCCATCCTAACAAAAAAGATGCGCTGGGAAAAGGTATCAGGTCCTTGCTGCAAAATATTGATGCTGATCTTAAGACCTCAACCGGCAATCTCAAGACCGAGGTGGTTGAGAAATCAACTTCCATTTCCCGCATTCCACTGGAGCAGATTGAAGTCAATCCCAAACAGCCCCGTCGGGATTTTGATCCTGGCGCCCTTGAAGAACTTGCTTCATCAATCCGTCTTCATGATATTGTACAACCGCTTACGGTTTCAAGAATTTCGGGTGATCGTTTCCGTTTGATTACAGGAGAGAGACGATTGCGCGCCGCCAAACTGGCGGGTATCAAAGACGTGCCGGTTTATCTTCGCCAGGCCAACGACCAGCAGTTGCTGGAGCTTGCCCTGCTGGAAAACCTTCAGCGCGAAGACCTCAATGCCATTGAAATTGCGCTTAGCTATAAGCGCATGATGGAAGAGCTCAGCTATACGCAGGAACAGGTTGCAGAACGGATGGGGAAAGAAAGGAGCACTGTTGCCAACTACATCAGGCTGCTCAAGTTGCCGCCGGATATACAAATCGCGGTTCGCCAGGGTAGCCTGAGCATGGGTCATGCCAGGGCTATTATTAATGTTGATACTGTCGACAAACAGCTGTTTATCTTCCAGGAAATCAAGAACAGGAAACTGTCTGTGAGGCAGACCGAAGAATTGGTCAGGAAGCTTTACAAAGGCGCCTTTCCCCCTGTTAAAAATCAGGTAAAACAAGCGCCAACACACGCATTCAAGAAAATAGAGGATAACTTAGCGTCGCATTTCAATACCCGGGTGAAGCTCAACCACAACAAAAAAGGACACGGCAGCATCACCATCGAGTATTACTCCATCCAGGAACTCAACGCCCTGCTGGACAAAATGAATGTAATGTCGAATTAAGTTATGCGCAAAGTCCTTCTTTGTAACTGCATTTTACTTTCACTGCTATTTTTTTTCCAGGCCAGGGGACAGGAATCGCATGCTGTGGACAGTTTGAAGGCGATATCCATAAAAGACACTACGCTCAAGAAAATTGATTCAACGCTTGTAAAAAAGAAAAAGCAAAAAAAGCCTTCGCAGGCTACCATCAGGTCTGCCATCATACCGGGATGGGGTCAGATTTACAATAAAAAATACTGGAAAGTGCCACTTGTGTGGGGAGCGCTTGCCATTCCTGTTTATACCTTCATCTACAATAAGCACTGGTACGAGGAATCGCGTTACGCGTATTCTGTAAAGTTCACGGAAGACAGTGCGAATTATCAAAATATCGACCCGCGATTACAGCCCCTGTCTCTTGAGTCGCTCCGTTATTATCGAAATGACTTCAGGCAAAACATGGACTATTCTGTTTTGGCCTTTCTACTGCTGTGGGGTTTACAAGTTGTAGACGCCACGGTTGATGCTCATTTGAAAGGATTTAATGTGAACGACGATTTGTCTATCAATTTCAAAGCAGGACTTTCCCCCATGGCCAATACCAATGGCATCAGCATCGTGCTGAATATCGGTTCCGGTACGAAATACAAGTCTTACCCGGGCTACTAATGCAGCTTTGTTATTAACTTGCCTTCCTTCAATTCCATGAAAATGAAAATCGCACTGATAGGATATGGAAAGATGGGCCACGCCATTGAGGAAATTGCAGTGAGCCGCGGTCATGAAATCGTACTTCGGGTATCCCTTGAAAACCTGGAAGACAATACTATTGCAAATATTCAGGAGGCGGATGTAGCCATTGAATTCTCCGGACCTGAAATTGCATTTGACAACCTGAAGCGCTGCATCGATGCTGGGGTCCCCGTAGTATGTGGCACAACGGGATGGCTTAGCCGCTATGAAGAAATCAGAAAATACGTCCAGGAGAAAAATGGAGCGCTACTCTATGCAAGCAATTTCAGCGTTGGCGTGAACATATTTTTTGAACTCAACAAACGCCTTGCACAATTAATGCGCGGCCAAACAGCATACGAAGTGAGCATGGAGGAGATCCATCACACACAAAAAAAGGATGCACCCAGCGGCACCGCCATCAGCCTGGCCGAGCAAATTCTGGAAGTTCTTCCAAGGAAAAAGAAATGGGTAAACGAGGTTCCCGGCGATCCTTCCGAGCTGGGGATTTTGAGCCGGCGCATTGATCCGGCACCCGGTACGCATAAAATAATGTACCATTCAGACGTGGATGATATTGAAATCATTCATACCGCCCACAGTCGCAAGGGGTTCGCACTGGGCGCGGTTCTCGCCGCAGAGTTTCTACAAAATAAGACCGGCATTTTCAGCATGAGCGACGTGTTGAGCCTGTGATCCAGAGTCAATTAAAAGTCTACCTTTGCAATGGATTAATTGACCTATATTTATTGAAATGCTATCTAAAAAGACTCAATACGCGTTTAAAGCGTTAATGTACCTGGCCGAACATAGCAAGGAGAAACCGGTGCTCATTTCAGAGATCTCAAAAAAGAAAAAAATCCCGCTCAAATTCCTTGAAAATATTTTGCTGGAGCTTCGACATGATGGTGTCCTTGACAGTAAGAAGGGAAAGGGCGGCGGATATTTTTTCCGCGTGTCCCCTGAAAAAATTCCACTCGCTAAAGTCATACGTTTATTGGATGGGCCGATTGCTCTGCTCTCCTGTGTGAGTTTGAATTTTTACGAACGATGTAAAAATTGCGATGAAAAGAATTGTGGATTGCATGATGTAATGAGCCAGGTGCGCGATGCGAATTTGAAAATTTTAGAAAGAAAAACGGTGGCGGATTTAGTGGGTTGAAACGCCTAAGCTTTCTTCAGAATCCCCCATTTTCTGAAAGAACTGATTGCAATCTCATTATTATTCATATGTCCCGGGTAGCGCGCATTATGCTTCACCCAGTCTCCCCGTTTATTGTCTGGACGATCATGCTCTGTCCGGCCAAAGATAGTTTTGCGCAAGAACGGAATTACGATTTTAACCTCGTTTCTTCTACCGACAATATTCCACTGGGAAAAATCAAGGCGATTGCACAAGACGCAAAAGGCTATCTGTGGCTTGGTGATGAAGGTTACGGTCTCATTCGTTATGACGGCTATAAGATGATCAGGTATAAGTTCAATTCATCCGACACAAATTCATTGGGCCTCACAGCAATGGAAACGGTCTATTGTAGCGCTGACAACAAGATCTGGATGGGAGGAAATGGCATTGATCGCCTGGATCCGCGCAGTGGTAAATTCACCCATTTTCTTCACTCAGACAAAGACAGTTTCAGTCACAATGGAGCAGCTGTAAATGCGATCCTCAAGGATCGACAGGGTCTCGTTTGGATTGGAACGGATGCCGGTCTGGAATGTCTTGACGAAAAAACAGGAAAATTCACGCATTTTCTTCATGATTCCGGCAATCCAAACAGTATCAGCTCAAATAACATAAGAGCAATCTATGAAGATCGAAAGGGCAATCTTTGGATCGGCACCGGTTTCGAATTTAGCAGAGACGAAGACGGCGGATTAAACCTGGTGAAAGACAAACGGAAAGGCATATTCACCAGGTATCTTCATGATCCAAAAAATCCTCAAAGCCTTGTCAATAATAAAGTGAGGGCCATTTTCGAAGACAGCCGGGGAAATTTTTGGATTGGTACCGGGGGCGACGGCTTGCACACCATGGATCGTGAGAAAGGAATTTTCACCAGGCATCCTTATGATCCTTCCAGGCCAGATCAGATAAGCAGACCACCAGTTATTGATACTTTTCGATGGGCAGATCACATCAGTTTTATCAAAGAGGATTCAACGGGTGTTATGTGGATTGGTACTGCAAACAATGGTTTAAATGCGTATGATCCGCATACACAAAAAACAACCCACTTCTTTGCAAGCAATGGGTTTCCCGACAGAGCTGGCTGGATGGCATTCTGTTCACGCGATGGCATCCTATGGATAACCTCACAGTGGGACGATAAACTGTACCGTGTGGACCCTTTCAAAAAAAACGTATCAAAAAATCAACTTGATATCTCTATCGCCAATATCTACGAAGACAAGTCGGGAAATCTCTGGTTGGGAAGCTGGAATGAAGGGCTTATCGAAAAATCCATTGACAACCCTGAAAGTTTACATAAAATTCCAATTCTGAAATTGAAAACAGGGCTTCCCGTTCAAAATACAGTGCTTTCCATTTGTCCCGTCAACGATAAGCTTTGGCTGGCCACATCGAATGGCGTTCAGATCTTTGACCCCGCCAGTGGCCATTTTTCAATTTATCCGCATGATCCGGACAACAAGGAGCGGGGAAAAAACTGGGTTACGTCCATTGGCGCAGATAAGAAAGGACAATTGTGGATAACCAGTGGTGAGGGGCTAACGAAATTGGTTCCTCCATCTGATAGTCTCATACATTTTCACTATAACCCCAAGGATTCAAGCGGATTGACAGGAGAGTTTCTTTCAAGTTCAATTGCTGATAAAGATGACAACCTTTGGATAAGCGCATCCTATACTTCCCGGGGAATCAACCGGCTTAAACCCGGACATAGTTCATTTACTCATTACCTAACTAACTATCCCATCAATTGCATGTACCTGGATCACGCAAATGTAATTTGGGCGGGCACTGATAACGGTATTTTCCACTTTGATAAGGCAACCGATAGCTTCCTGGCTTTGCATGACCAACGAGCCGAGGTTGATAAGGTATCCATCAAGGCTATGGTTGAAGATAACGATAACAACTTATGGATAAGTTCGCCATCGGCCATTTTCAAAATAGATTCTGCGCGCCGCAATATCCTGGTTTACGGTTCCAAATATGGAATTATAACCGGCAGCCTCAATGAACTTAGGTTAGCCGCATATAAAACAAAAGATGGCCGTATCCTTTTGGGTGCTAATGCCGGTTATTATTCATTTTATCCAAAAGACCTGGAAGGCAATCAACATCGGCTTGAATTGGCTGTCACTGATTTTTTGATTGATAATAAGTCCATTCAGCCTGGTGAAAATAGTCCCTTGCATTCACCCCTTGATGAAACAAGAGACATTTGGCTTACCCACGATCAAAATACTTTCAGCTTCAATTTTACCGGGTTTCAATTTAGTGCGCCGGAAGAGAACAGTTACCTGTACAAATTGGAGAATTACGACAATGACTGGCGTATTGCAGGTACAGAAAGAATCGCAGCTTATTTCAAAGTTCCTCCCGGCAAATATGTATTCAAGGTAAAAGGCGCGAGCAATAATGGCATCTGGACTGAAAAATCCTTTAACATCGAAATCTATCCGCCGTGGTGGCTAAGCTGGTGGGCGTATATTATTTACGGCATCATGCTGTTCATTTCCATATTCGATTTTTACCGCGTTCAAAAGAAGCGAATCATGAGAAAGGAAAGAGAAAAGTCCAGGGAAAAAGAGCTCGAACAGGCAAAGGAGATAGAAAAGGCCTACAACGAATTGAAGACGACGCAGGCGCAACTGGTTCAATCGGAAAAGATGGCTTCTCTTGGTGAACTGACGGCTGGCATTGCACATGAAATTCAAAATCCCTTGAATTTCGTGAACAATTTTTCGGAAGTGAATAAGGAATTGGTTGATGAATTGAAAGCAGAAAGATCAAAACCGGATCCTGAACGAAACCGGGAATTGGAAGATGAATTACTAAACACGCTGGAACAAAATCTTGAGAAAATTAACCATCACGGCCGGCGTGCGGATTCCATCGTGAAAAATATGTTGCAGCATTCCAGGTCCGGCACCGGTCAGAAAGAAGACGTCAACGTAAACGCAATTGCCGAAGAATTTTTACATCTGAGCTATCATGGATTGAGGGCGAAGGATAAAGCCTTTAACGTGACACTGCAAAAGAACTTTGACCCTCAGCTCGGATTGATAAGGGCAGTGCCGCAGGATTTGGGAAGGGTTCTGCTTAATTTATACAATAATGCATTTTATGCTACAGCTGAAAAAATGAAACATGGTATTCCGGGATATGAACCCGTGGTAATGGTCAGCACAAAGAAATCCAACGGCAAGGCCGAATTCAGGATCAGGGACAATGGCATTGGCATACCTGATAAAGTGAAAGAGAAAATATTTCAACCTTTTTTTACCACCAAGCCCACCGGCCAGGGAACTGGTTTGGGACTTTCAATGAGCTTTGATATTGTGAAAGCACACGGAGGAGAGATCCGGGTGGAAACACGGGAGGGCGAATACACAGAATTCATCGTCAGGTTACCTGTTTGAATTTCCAGGCTAACTCATTCATGAAGCAAATCATCTACCCGCTTTTCAAATTCCCTGACGTACTCCACATAGTGTGCCCCGGTGCCGGGTCCAACGAAACCTGAACTGATATAGCGAACTTTTCCTTTCTTAT
>Ga0163163_10005244_pt1 | contig 11176 bp, 13 predicted proteins | sample S65metaG_FD_119766 | JGI IMG/M metagenome (GOLD analysis project Ga0163163, IMG submission 119766) | Switchgrass rhizosphere microbial communities from Kellogg Biological Station, Michigan, USA - S6-5 metaG | ecosystem: Host-associated > Plants > Roots > Rhizosphere > Soil | place: USA... | reverse complement strand
GGGGTACTATGACACGGGAATTGCATGTCTACCGATCACGCCAGCGGGATGATTGCCCTGCTTTTTGTGAGCCCGAATGGGACGGTCGAGGCTTTCGACGTTGAGGGGTTTAGCCGGATAGGCGTGTTTGCCAGTGTGGCGGAGGCCGCTGCGTTTGCGTGCGCTGATGTAGAGATGCCGCGCCTGGATTCCTGACTTCCGCACAGTCAATTTCTTAAACTTGAGCCATTCCAGCGAGCGGCCCGGCGTCTAGCGTGGCCATGCGGTGGACGGTGCCAGTGCCAACATTGAATTGCTTGGCAAGCTTGCGGATGCCGGGCCGGTCCGACTGATTGCACCCCGATGATCCCCGCATACAACGAGGCCGGTTTCTTTTCGGCCAACTCGCGGGACTTTGTGACATAGCCCTCTGGGTCAGCCTTCGCAGTCGCGGACGCATGGGCGTCCATCAACAAATTAGGGAGGCCTGTTCGCACGAGAACCGTAGCCTATTTATTCGTGGTGTCCTTCTTTAGCTGTATTGTTGCTGCTGCATGACTACTGGCTTTCATCAACGGGGGTCGAGATTGCCGCGCCCTGTTCCCCTGCCAACTGGAGAACCCCATTTCCCGCATGAAGCTGCACACGTGCCAGCCGCTCTTTTAGGTTCGGAATGAGCTTCTGCGCATTTGCGTCATCAAGAATTTTCCGAGCTCCCGACCCGAGCCCGCACACGGCCTTAACATATGCGATAACCTCTTCGTCCTGGCGGACCGCCTGAGGATAGTCGGTTGCGAATAGGACTTGCGAGGACGGCAGTTCCGCGAGGCCAACACGCACCCACTCGGCGCCTCGCTCGGCGGCATAGTCGGGGCCTGACCAGCCAGCGCAATCGTAAAACAATCGATGCTGCAGATAATGATCGAACGGCTCTCGTGGCATCCGAGAATGCCGGGGAATTTGCGCAGTGCCACTTTTCTCACGATCCTGGAGCCCACGGATGCGTGGGAGGTAACGAGCGATGCCGCCGCCGAAATGTGAGACGTGAATCTTTAATGACGGAAGCTCATCGAGAAGACCGCTATTGATCAACCGTACCGTCGCCACCATCAGCGAAAATTCCCAACCGAGCATGCGCCACAGGTCATCCGCATCCATGTACGCCCACCCTATCATTTGCGGCGGGGGATGGATGAAGACATAGAGCCCGAGGTCGGCAGCCGCCCTCCAAAACGGGCGTAGGCTTGGTGCATCCAGGGGCTGACCTTGAACCTCAGAGGCAATGACGATCCCGGGGAAGCCTAGCTCCACAGCGCAACGCTTAAGCTCGGTCTCTGTCTCCCGAAAATTGAACGCTGGGACGTGCGCGAGTCCGATGAAGCGGCCGGGGTGATCCCGTTCCGCTTGGTGCATGCGGTCGTTAATCAGGCGGCAGGTAGCAAGGTTTGGTTGATCGAAGCCCGATCCGCAGGAGAGCACCGCAACGTCGATGCCCGCCTTGTCCATCATCCGCACATGCGCGGGAAGATCGGCGAGCAGCGGATTGAACCGATAATTTGGATTTCCGTTTTCGTCGAGGCGGAGGTTACCGTCGCTCTTGCCGGTCTCCATCAACTCGGGTGGTGTATAGTGATGCTGAAAATCAACAACCATTTCACTCGCTCTGTACGGAAGGGCACGCAAAAGGCAGCGCCCACGAGGTGAAGGCTTCCCTCCAGCAGAGGGCATAAAAGCGACTCGCCCATGCCCTCAACGCTGAGCCATGTCGCGGCGCGCGACTCAAGCTACATCTTTAGGTGGTGGTGAGACCGCGGGGCCGGAATAGCATGGCCGGTTTTGCAGAATGGTCCGCATTCCATACACGCCGAACCCAGTCATCTCCATATCGAAGGAAGCATGTGGCTGCCTGAGTGCCACGACAAAGGTACCAAGAGGTCTCCCGTTGAAGCTGAATACGGGAGCGGATTGCACCGAGTGGATGCCAAGGCCGAGGTAAAGACTGCGCCAGCTCACATCGAAACAGGCTTCAGTCGCGGTGTCGCTGCATGAGATGGTTTTTCCCTCACGCACCGCCTTCGCGCAAGTTCCGAAAATCGGCGAGCTGATGGGAACATGACGAAGCATGCTGAAAGGCGAGACTAGCAGGCTGGGATACACAACCCTATCAAACGTAGCCGAGCTGCTATCAATGAGGGTACCGCCCACGATGGCACCTGACTGAAATTGTTCCGCGAACGCAGATAGTGTGTTCAGCGCTTCATCAAGGGGCACATCCTCGTCCGTTAGGCGTACGAGGAAATCTAACGCATGTGCCACAAGCTCTACTCTTTCCACCAGTGCCACAAGCACACCAGAGGTGACGGACAATTTCTGGTTGAATTATGCCATGGGTTGTAGGTCTCTGTCTATGGAGACAGCCGCCCGCGACAGCTGCGAGGTGGTGGTCAATACAGGCCGGGTCGCGAGTCTGGCGCGACCGGTGGCAACGTCACCGGCCTGTCGCTCCAGACGACCGACTTGGTTGGCAAGCGGCTCGAACTCTCCGCCGGTTGGCGATCTTGGCCAATGTCGGCAGTGCCATTGGCGTGCTGGAGACGCGCGAGGTTCAGGCAACCGCCCGCAAGCTCGGCTCGAGGCCGCCACATCAGAAATCCGGCAAGCCGAAGATATCGCGCCTGCGTTCGACACGTTCAAGGGCCGCGCGGAAGCACTTTATGTCGTGCGCAGTCCGCTTTTGACCGATAGCGTTGAAAAAGTCTCCAAAATGAAGCTGTGGAATCAAAGTTTGAAACAATCAAACCCGAGCAAATGGAGTTTTGAATCGATGTTGCTCGTTCGACGCTCGCCTTGATTCAATGTTGCTCGGAGACCCCTCTCAAAATCCTTTTTCAACAGTATCGACCACCAACTGGATTCGCATCAGCAGCTTGGCCGCCACCGCGCGACTGCCGACGATGTCCGGATTTTGGGAATACGTCGAGGCGGGCGGTCTAATGTCATATGGAGCAAACTTCCCGGTCCCGTTTCGGCAGCGCCGCCGCCTTTGTCGACAAGACTCTGCGCAGGACCACGGCCGGATTTCGCGAACGGGAAATCGCGCAGTAGGACACCGGGTTCGCTTACAGTGCCCATATCCCGGGATCAAATCGGTCCGATAGGGCAGTCGAGTCCACCAGATCGCGGATCATCACGATGCGGCGACCCGCTGGTAATGATCCGCGTTTCTGTGCGCCAACCCTGCTCAATAAGAGCAACCCCCAATGGGGGGTTGTTGCCTGTCGTTGACGCTGCAATTTGGCGTCAGTCTGCCGAGCGGCTCCAAATTCACGATTGGATCCGGTACGGGCGCGCACCGTCAGGAACGAACCTGATCGGCGGCAGCCCGGTCGCATTTGCTATACTTTTCCAACCACTGCTCGCTGGTCAACACCGCCGGAAACCACTAGGCAGTGTAAGGAATGGGCGTCCAGGAATCAATGATCTGCCGCACTGGGGCAGCGCGGCGGGTCATAGGGAGAAGATTATGGAGATGCAGCGCTTATTGTTCCAAGTTGGATTGGTCTGTCTGCTTGCAACACCCACGCCTGCCGGATTCTCCGCGCATGCCCAAGACTACCCGGCGGGGCCTGTGAAATTCATCACTCAGCTAGCAGCGGGCGGCGGGACTGATCCGGCAATGCGGATTGTCATCGACCATCTCGGCAGGATGTGGGGTCAGCAAACCACGTTGATCAACCAACCGGGCGCCGGGGGCGCCATTGCTGCGCGCGCCGCGAGTGCGGCCACTCCCGATGGCTATACTCTGTACATGGCGATCGCATCGACCTTCATATCCCTGCCGGAGATTCAGCCCAATCTTCCCTTTAATGTGAACGACTTCGTCCCGATCGGCTTCGTTGGCGAAGTGCCGATGGCGATCGCGGTTTCTCCTACCCTTCCGGTAAATTCGCTGCCTGAGCTGATCGCCTATTCACGAACGCAACCAGGAGGGCTCAGTGTAGCGATCCCCAACCGCGGGGGGATACCACATTTAGCCACCGAACTGTTCCGCGAACGCTCCGGTGCGGAGCTGACCTACGTCTTTTATCCCGGCAGCGCACAGGCCATGAGTGATGTGATCAGTGGTCGGGTACAGATGATCATCGAAGGCCTCGCCGGCCCCCTCGCCGGAGGGCAAGTCAAGTTGCTGGCAGTTGCATCACCTACGCGTTTGGCGTCGCGTCCTGACCTTGCGACGGTGTCCGAAACGGTGCCTGGATTCGCCGCGTCAGGATGGTTTGTCCTGGTCGCACCTTCCGGCACTCCGTCCTCGATCGTACAAAAAGTGAGCGTCGACTTGCGCGAGGTTCTCGCCCGGCCCGACGTCAAGCAGAAATTCGACGAGCTTAGCCTCTCGACGCGTCCGATGTCCTCGCAAGAGCTCGGCGATTTCATTCGCAGCGAACGACAGTTGTGGAAGCCCGTCATCAAGCAAATCGGCCTCGCAATGCAGTAATGTCACTGCAGCATGGGCGATGCCGCGATCATCGAATGCGTAGATCTCGGTTTCCGATACGAGCCAATCTGACGGCTGCTGGCATTCACGTTCAGAGAAATCAAAATGATCATCGATTTTCATCATCACTATACACCGCCCGAGTTGATGAAGGGGAGCAAGGACGGTTCTACCGTTCGCCTAGACGAAAAAGGAAATCCCAATTATCGTTTCAATGCTGAGCTCGCCGATCTTCCCGCGCATGTGCGGATGATGGACAAGGCGGGCATCGACGTTGCGGTGCTCTCCTGCGGCGAGGGTTTCGATCAGCCAAAACTTGCCACCTGCCGCCTGATTAACGACCGCATGCACCAAGCGGAACGGGATCACCCCGGCCGCTTCATCGGACTCGCGCACGTCCCGGCGTTAAACCCGCAAGAGGCAGCACTCGAACTAAAGCGCTGCGCCGTTGAACTTGGCTTTCCCGGGGCAGTTATTGCGTCCGAGCTTCAGGGGCAATCGCTCGATGCCGACGGTTTGCGCCCATTTTGGAAGGCAGCTGCTGACCTTGGGCTCTATATCTTCATCCATCCCCTGCCGCGGGTCATCTCATGGGGGCAGATGGAGGCGGACGACCTCGGCCGGATGCTCGGCTGGGAATTCTCCCTGATGGTGGCAACGGTGCGGCTCATCAACAGCGGGCTTTTCGACGAGCTTCCCTCCTTAACTATTCAGATCTCACATTTTGCCGGTGGCATCAGCCGATATCTCCCACGCATTCACGGGCTCCAACAACGGGAGAAAAGCGGCACTGCTTCAATTCCGCGGCATAACCGGCGGCCCCGAAAGCCGTTTGATCACTATCTGCATCATCGATTGTTCTACGATTGTGCCGGGTGGTCAGGTCCCGATCAGGCCGCAGAGCGGGGTGCCGAATGGGTTCGCACCGGGCTTTCCGAGTTGCCGACGGCTCAGGTCGTGTTTGCGACCGACTATCCTCAGGCCGTGCGCGACGATGACGAGGTCGTTGCATACGTGAATGCGGTTCGTGCGCTCGGGACCGAAGCACAAGCTGTTCTAACCGGCGCCAATGCAGGAAGGCTTATTCCCCGTCTGAGGCCTGCTGATTTCGGACTCGCTGCCGGCTGACCACAGGGGCGTGCCAGACCGATATCAAGTCGCCATCCTTCGAGGTTCGCCGCGCTCACATCTCAAGGATGACAGTCACCGGCTAGTCCTGTTTTACGTGCTGAGCACCCTCCGGCGTCATCATGGCCGCCACCTCGCGAGCGCATTCGATAAAGGTTTGCACGACCGAACTGAGGGTTCGATCCTTGAGCGTGACGATTGCAATTGGCCAGGAACGAAAAGGAAAATCGATGGGCAATACTTTGAGCGGGAATCGGTCAATGTTGAATCGGAGCACTGAACCACTCTCTCCCCCGATAAAGCTGTTGGTGGCGAGCAGACTAAGGCGCTGGTAAGTAGAATATGTTCTCACCCCGAGCTTCGGGCGGGCCAGACGCTGCGATTGAAAAGCTTCCTCGACGAGCGAACTGAAAATGCTCTCGTGCGCCAGTAGCCAAGGCTCATCAACCAGCTCCGCAAGTTCGACCTTGCGACGACCTGCCCACCGGTTCTTTGCTCCGGACACAATGAACGGCCGATCCCAGTAAAGGACCTCTATATCCAAATCATCGTCCACAACGGGTTTGGGTAGTCCCCCGATCAGGAAGTCCACGTTTCGATCGCGCAACATTTGAAATTGAAGCGGCATATTGTTGGCGGCATACACGGATAGGACAACGCGCGGATGTTGGCACGAGAAGCGGTCTAAGATCGCCAGAAGCAACCCACACGCGATTGCCTCGGGACATCCGATCTGAACGTCGCCGGCCATTGGGTCGGACAGCAACTCGATGTCCTTAATGCTTTGCCTGAGCTCATGGAATGCTCCAATGCCGCGTCTAAGCAGTGCACGACCATAGGCAGTGATCGCCACGCCTTTCGGCGTACGGTCGAGTAGGCGCACACCTATCGTGTGCTCGATCTCAGCGATGGCCTTTGACACAGAAGACTGCGAAATCGAGAGCAGTTCGGCGGCTTTCCCCATGCTCCCGGTTTCAGCCACTGTCATAAAGATGTGCAGATCGTGCAACTTGAGCCGGCGGCCGATACGGTCGTTCCATATCATGGAAAGGCATTCAATAAGCGCGGCGGGCCACAATAGGCAGCTATGGGGGGCATTACAATACAGACTGCCATAGAGAAAGCCGGCACGGAAGCTGCGCTCAGCCGTGCGCTCGCGCGCCGAATCCAAGCCGATCGCCGCCACAAAAAGCCTGAGCACTTCGTGAATGTCATGTCGTTGGCAGACTTTCAGGTATCGCTTGAGCGCGCCGCTTCCGTCCGTACTCGAGCGCCAGCACAGGCGCTTCGAGGCAAATCCGAGCGAGCACGATATGTAGCCGTACCGCAGGCTTATGACCGCGAAGTGCGACTGTAGATGGCCCAGTAGCGGCGGCATTAAGTGCGCAGTGGGGAGGCTTGCATAAATAGGGGGCGGACCTTCAGCCGAACCAATTAGCAGCGCGCAAACTAGAGGTAATATTTATCTGAAGCCGACCCACTGAAGACGTTAATGCCGCGTCGTCACGGTAAGGCCCGAGAACATAACCGGGAAGGATATCTGCTCCGCGCGTTGCCCGTCCGCTGGAGGTCGAATGGCGCGACACAAGTGCTTGACGTAGCGCAGCGTGGTTGCCGAACGCTATTTCGAAAAGCCATGTTTCTCGCTGGTGATGCAGCTCATCAACTCTCACCGAGCGGTGCGTTGGGCACGAACAGCGGCATTGGAGATGCCGTCGATCTGGCTGGAAACTCGGGTGCGGTGCTGAGCGATGCGGGGGCGAGGGTTTTCTGTTCTCTTACGACGTCGAGCGCCGGCCGATCGGCACACGGAACGCCAGAATGACGACCCAATTCTATCTCAAGCACAAAAATTTGGAGTCAGGGTATGCAGATAAGGGAGTTGGTTATAGCGGTCATTTCTGCGATCATAAAGAAGGAAGGACCTGTTGCAACTGGTGCTGCAGCATCATTCCGTCGAGCAGCGGGAAGCCTGATTGCATGCGGGAGCGAGTGAGGTTGGCGGAGCACTGCGATGAAATGGATTGATCGTATCGGCCGCCGGCTCAAGTTGCACGATCTGTACATTTTTATGACGGTGGCGGAAATGGGTAGCATGGGGAAAGCCGCCGAGCGGCTCGCGCTCTCGCAACCTTCTGTGTCGAAGGCCATTGCCAATATTGAGCACGCGATCGGTGTGCCTCTGTTTGATCGTACCCCGCAAGGCGTTGAAACCACGGCCTATGGTCGCGCGCTGCTCAGACGGGGCAGTGAGGCGTTCGGTGAGATAAATCGCGGGATAAAGGAAATTGAGTTTCTGACCGACCCTACGGCCGGGGAGGTACGAATTGGATGTCCTGAGGCGTTCGCGTCTGGATTGCTTACCAAAGTCTTAGAAAACTTCCATCGTGAATATCCACGCGTTATTGTAGGTGTGCATGCAGCCAACAATATGTCACGCGAATTTCGGCTGTTGCGCGATCGCAACGTCGATTTCTTGCTCGGCGCGATAACAAGTCCGCTTGCGGAAGAGGATTTGGATGTGGAGGTCTTGTACGATGATCGGCCGTTCATCGTGTCAGGAAGAGCGAATCGATGGGCAGGTCGTCGAAAGGTCGAACTTGCCGAACTTGTCGACGAGCCGTGGATATTGCCCCTTGAGAGTATTTTTAGTTCGGTTCTGGCAGAGGCTTTTCAATCGAAAGGCTTGGCTGTTCCCAGGATGGGTGTGAGATCGTATTCCGTCTACCAGCGTCTGAGGTTGCTCGCCACCGGCCGCTTTGTTGCGTCACTGCCTGGTTCCGTCGTGCGATTCAACATCGACCGATTCTCGCTCAAAGTATTGCCGGTCGATTTTGTCACGCGGTTCTTCCAAGTCGCGGTCGTCACGTTGAAAAACCGAACACTCAGCCCTGTGGTGCATACGTTCATAGACTGCGTCCGCGAGGCGGCCAGATCTAACTCGATTGCCGCTAGACGGTACCAAGCCAAAGGCCGCTCGGGAGCTTAACCGAGTGGCCTTTGGGACGAACTGCCGGATTTGCTCCGGTTCCGTTCATCTTCTTGAGAATGCGGATGTCTTGTTTCTTGGAGCGGCTGGATCTTTTCTGGACGTAGTTGCACCAAACCAGCAGGGATGCCGCGTGCTTCATATTTCCAAGCACGAACGCGCTTGGGTAAATCCGAATCCAAAAAATGAAGGGCGAGCGTAGGCAGCCGAATACCGTGTTCCATAATCGTGGTCGGGCTAGCGACGGGACACTTCGACATTTCCTCCGCCGACCGTGACCGTCATGGGTCCGAACCCCGGCCGTGGCCGGCCGGGGCTCGCGTTCTGGATCCGAAAATGACGAATCAGCGGGTCGATCGCGAGGGCGGGCGGAACATTAGCGCCCCGTGGGCTGCTAATTCAGAACCTTGCCCCCAAAGGGCTTGACCGATCCGATAGAGAAATCGACATCGGTTATCGTTGCGTGACGGCCCGTCGCGGCATTGTTCTCATTGGCCAGTCCGATTTCAACAGTGCTTGGCGCTCCAAGGACCGTAGGAACGACCTTGGGTGCAACGCTCTCGTCGGCGGCGCGCACTCGCACCAGAACGACGAGGTACACTTTGAATGCAAAATCTTTCATGACGGAGCCAACTCCACATGCCCAACCCCGCAGCCCCACTTTGCCCGGACATTGCGGGACAAACAAAAGCTGAAGGGATCAGGCGTCCGTCAAATTGTACGAACCGCAGGAGAGGCAAAGGATCATGAGAGGCGAGGCTTTACTTTCGTCCACACGCATCAGGACGGCACCGCAAGTTCCGCATCTGCATTCGACCGTAGGATTAAGCGTTTCCAGCGCAGGCGGCGCCGTGGGCACCGTTTCAACAAGCGGCGCTGGAATGACCTTGAGCGTTCTCTGTGGAAGAGCGGGCACTGCTGTAACCAGTTCCAAATTCGGAAATCAACACAAGTTCGTTCCGGATGCTCACGTTAATAACAGGTGCCGGTAACCTCCACGGGGGAATGCGCGAAAGTCTTCGGAAGCAGAACCGGGAGGTCTAGTCGCGGCTCGCAAGTGTTCTTAGCGCGAAGAGTCGCGAACACGTGTCAGTTGCAAAAGGTCCTACTTTACCACTGCCACAATGAGCCCACCGATGAGCTCCCCAATGCTCACTTTCCGGAACGTCGCCTCAAACGCGAGTTGCCCGATTATGTCCTGAGTCAGGGGCAATTCAGTCGTTCGCTCCTTACCCCTGTACTGCATAATGATGGCGAAGGTCGCCGCGCCCGGCTCATTCACCTTTTGCTCCACCTCCTGCCTTGGCGCAGGGGCTTGTACTTGCTCCATTGCCCCAGGCTGCGAATTTCGTTCCAGGTGCAATAATGCACTGTCACCACCATGATCAGAGCCTGGCGCGGGGACCGGTTTAAGACGCGGATCATTTCGTCGCAGCGAAACAATTCCGTTGTTAAAATTGGGTCGCCGCAGACTGATGCCCAACCTGGAGCAGGTCACTTGCAGTGAACCGACCGTCACGCCGATCAACTCGGCAATTTCATCTCGCCTCTTGCCTCGCTCCACCAGATTTTTGATCTGCTGGATTCGCTCTGGCGTAAACTTTATCTGCCTCCCCCGACTCGGGGTCGGGGCGCCCAACTCGGCGATCTGAGTCATCTCTGTACCCTCGGTGCAGTTTTTGCCCCCACATCTGCGCTACACCGCAGCTGCTCCCCGATCACTAAGTTTCGATTCGGACCAGAAATCCGCATTTTTTCAATTTTTCCCGCAAATGTTCCGGCCGACGCGGCTCATTGGCCGAAGCTTCTTACCGGTGGACGTGCACCGTCCCGCCAAAATCCGCCCATCACTTTGTGCCGCCACTCTTCATCGAATGGCGTGTGGAGAATGATTACAAGGAATCGGGAGTGAATGGGGCATTCCATCTTGTGTAGAGGGTCATGCCATCTTGTGATCCCGCGCTGCTCGTAGATATGGTCGCGGACGCCTCGCGGGGGGGGCGGTCGAAGTGTGCGTATCGTTGCGGCCGCCTCGCCATGGAAGTCGTTCGCCGTTTGCGGCCGCCCGGCGCCCGCTCGTCTGAAACGCCACACTTCGTTGTGGTCCAACAGTTCGGCCAGGAGCGGGTGCGGAACATGAAATGAAGTAGAGTGGCCCCCATCTTGCGCTCCAAACACGCGCCGCCGGTCCGCGGCTCCGAGCAGCGGGGCTGTGCGGCGGTCCACCGACTGAGCTTGCGCGCGCAGGCTGTTTTAGGAAGGAAAGCACGCCATATGACCTCGCGAGATCGCCTGTACCTCGCCCTCCGCGAGACGCTGCATAGCCTCCTGCCGCTGATGCGGGGTCAGAGTACGGGGACGACCAACCCTCACCCCTCATTTCGCGCCCCTAGCGGCTACGCCACGGCGACGCTTGCGCCGTCGAAAGGGCGGCTGATGCGCTGCACTTTCGATGGATTGACGCCGAACCGCTCGGCAATGACCCGTATGCCAGGCCGCCCAGGAGTCGCCAGAGCCTCACGGATTCGTTGCACTTCAGCGCTCGCTATGAAAGCGCGCCTGATCCGCACCAGAATCGGACCGCG
>Ga0163163_10005242_pt1 | contig 11177 bp, 10 predicted proteins | sample S65metaG_FD_119766 | JGI IMG/M metagenome (GOLD analysis project Ga0163163, IMG submission 119766) | Switchgrass rhizosphere microbial communities from Kellogg Biological Station, Michigan, USA - S6-5 metaG | ecosystem: Host-associated > Plants > Roots > Rhizosphere > Soil | place: USA... | reverse complement strand
GACCGTGAAAGAGCTCGTCCGCAGTATCGCGAAATCGCCGGAGTACGCGAACCGGTTCGGGCAGACTGAGTCCGGTGAAGGACAGCCGTACGAACGTGCGGTCGCCAGACTGTATCGGCACATTCTTGCTCGTCAGCCTGATCAAGGCGGCCAGCGCAACTGGGCCAACGCGGCGCAGCAGCGCGGTCTCGCCGCGGTGGTCGACGGCATGATCAACTCGGCCGAATACAACAACAATTTTGGCGATTGGGGCGTGCCGGGTTCGGGCGGGCTTCGATTCTGCGAAACCACGAACAACCAGTCGAGGTACAACCCGCGGAGGAACAACCCGTCGAGCGCTTCGGCGGAGCCGCTCGACAACGTGCGGTTCCGGGCCATGGACAGCAACCGTGATGGCGTGATCGCACGAAACGAATGGAATGGAAGCAACCAGTCGTTCCGCGTGCACGACTGGAACAACGACGGCGTGCTGTCGGGGGACGAAGTCAATGCGGGTCGATTCCGTCAGGGTCGAGACGTCGAGTACGAAGACTTCGCATACCTCGATACGAACAACAACAACCGGATCGAGCAGCGGGAGTGGCATTCGAGCCTCCGCGCGTTCGATCAGCTGGATCGCAACGGCGACGGCGTGTTGAGTCGAGGCGAATTCGTGCGTGCATCAGGTGCCGCCGCGACGGCGGGACAGTCGATTGCCGTTGCTGCCGACCGGGCGTGGACGGAGACCGGCATCAACGTCAACGCCGGTGACACCATCACGATCTCCGCTGACGGACAGATTCGGCTGTCACCCGACAGCTCCGAATTCCTGAGCGCTGCCGGAGCGGCCGGACGAGTGGCGGCGGCGACGATGCCGAACGCACCGGTGTGCGGACTGATCGCGCGTTTTGGCGACAGCGCGCCTGTCTTCATCGGCCAGAGCCGAACGCTGCGAGTCCCACGGAGCGGCCGGCTGGTTCTGGGCGTGAACGACAGCCGCTTTGACGACAATACAGGGCAGTTCAACGTGCGGGTTGACCGGAACTAACTCGCCGCTGGCGTCTTCGACTCGAGGCGGGCACGATGCCCGCCTCGAGTGCTGTACGCCCTATATAATTGACAGTTCCCGAGATGAAGGTTGCGCGGCGGTTTGTCGTCAGCGGGCGCGTTCAGGGCGTGGGTTTCCGGTGGTTTACCCAGGACACGGCCCGCCGAGAAGGCGTTATGGGGTGGGTGAGAAACCTGCCGGATGGTCGCGTCGAGGCGCTCATTGAGGGTGAATCTGAGGCAGTGACGCGCATCGAGCGTGCGATTCGCACCGGGCCGCGCGGCGCCCGGGTCGAGAAAGTCGACGTCGATGATGAGGAACTCGGCGGCTATCGGTCCTTCACAATTGAACGGTGAGCATTCTCCCTACATGGATCTCAAACAACACATTCGAAACGTTCCGGACTTTCCGAAGGCCGGTATCCTCTTCTACGACATCACCACGCTCTTGCGCGATCCCCTCGGCTTCAAGACGACAATCGACCTGCTGTCGACGCCGTATACCGGACAGGGTATTGACGCGGTCGTCGGCATAGAGAGTCGCGGCTTCATCCTGGGCGCGGCCGTGGCAGAACGGATCGGCGCCGGATTCATTCCGATCCGCAAGCCAGGCAAGCTGCCGGCCAAGGCGATCAAGGAAACCTACGATCTGGAGTACGGGAAGGACGCCCTCGAGATCCATGAGGACGCGGTTACGAAAGGCCAGCGCATCCTCATCGTGGACGATGTGCTGGCCACCGGTGGAACCGCAGCGGCGGCAGTGCAACTGATACGAAAGCTCGGGGGACAGTTGCACGGGCTGGCCTTTCTGATCGAGTTGTTGTTCCTCAGTGGCAAGGAGAAGATCGCGGCCGAGAATGTGTATTCGGTGCTGAAGTATTGACGCCTCAGGCCCCAGGGGACGGTCGGGGACGAGGCATGACGCACACAATCGCTCGTAGAATGGAGCATTCGTCCCCGTAGCTCAGTTGGATAGAGCGCGCGCCTCCTAAGCGCGAGGTCGGCAGTTCAATTCTGCCCGGGGACGCCAGCCTTCGCCCGGCTGAGCCGGTCACCCGCAGTGCTCGACAACGACGACATCCTCGATTGACGGAGTAGTACGTGAAGAGAATCGAACGAAAGCATCTGAAAGAAGACGAACTGGCGCACACCCTGCGCGTGGCCCGCGAGTTCGTCGAACCGCGGCAACAACTGCTGAAACAGGTCGGCCTCGCGGCGATTGTTGTCCTTGTCATCGTCGTCGCTTACGGCTTCTGGCGGGAGCGAACCGATTCGCGCGGCCAGAAGGAACTTGCCGAGGCGATGGTGGCGCTGAACGCGGAGGTCGTGCCGGTCGGTGTGCAGGGCGCGGACGGCGTTCCTGCGGCCGCTTCTCTCGGCGCGACAGGCACGTTCGCGACCGAAGAAGCGAAGCTCAATGCCGCGCTGCCGAAGCTGAAGGCTGCTGCCGACGCGTATCCGTCGAGTCCAGCGGGCATCCAGGCGCGCTATCACATGGCCGGGGCGCTCACGGCGCTGGGACGACACGCGGAAGCGATCAACACCTTCGACGAGGTCATCAAGGAAGCGGGGGAGACCAGCCTCTACGGACAAATGGCCGTGATGGGGAAGGCCGACGCCCAGTCGAAGGGCGGACAGGTGGATGCGGCAATCGGCACGCTGAAGGGACTGGCCGCCAACGCCGGCAGCGCGCTTCCCGTCGACGCTGTGCTGATGGAACTGGCGCGCGCCTACGTCCAGAAGGGCAGTCGGGACGACGCGCGCAAAACGTTCACCGAGATCGTCGACAAGCACCCGCAGTCGCCGTACATCACGGAAGCGCGAGCCGAACTCGAGAATCTCAAGGGGTGATCCGACGCACGTCCTTGAGCATCGAGAAGTCGATGTTCGGGGACAGATGCAGGCCGTCGAGGCTCTTCTGCGCGACGGCCACATTCACGCGGTTCCAGATCGGAATATAGACCGCATCCTCGGCGATGATCCGCTGCGCCGCTCCGTAGAATTCCTTCCTCGTCGGCTCATCAATCGCCGTACTGGCGAGATCGATGAGCCGATCCACCTCAGGGTTGTGGTAGTACCCGCGATTGAATCCAGTCGGCGGTACCTGCGTGGAATGAAACACGCGGCGCAGGATGTCCGGATCGATCACCGAACCGCCGACCCACTGCAGCGACATGATCTGAAAGTTGCCTTTGATGATGTCGGCAAACACCGTGGCGAACTCATATGAACGGACGTCGAGCTCGATTCCAACCCGTCGCAGATCCTGCTGAATCACTGTTGACTGGAGCCTGACTTCCTCGTTCGTTGACACCTTCAACGTCAGCCGCAGTCGGGGCAGGGGACCGGAACCGTCAGGGTCGCGATAACCGGCCTCGTCGAGAAGCCGCTTCGCTTTCTCCGGGTCGTAGGTGAAGGTGAAGATGTCGGGCTGGTACGCCCACGCAATCGGCGGGAGCAGGCCGGTCGCCGCATGGGCAAGGTCCCGCCGGAGATACTTGACGATCGCGTCGCGGTTGGTCGCGTATCCAATCGCGTGCCGAACGCGCTTGTCGGACACGACCGGGTCTCTCATGTTGAATCCCAGATAAGAGAAATCCAGACCCGGCGAGCGGACGATTGTGAACGCCCCGGACTTCTGCATCTGGTACACGATGTCTGGCGGCACGTCGTTGACGACGAGATCGGCGCTTCCTTTACGGAGCTCGAGGCCACGCATCGTGTCGTCGGGAATCACCTTCAGCACCACCCCCGCGTTCCGCGGCGGCCCGTTCCAATAGCCGGTGAAGGCGGTCAGCTCGACCTTGTCATCCGCCGCGTATCGCACCAGCCGGTATGGTCCGGTCCCGTTCGGTGCCTTTGCGAGCGTCGCTTCGTCTGCACCATCGGGGATGATCGGAACGGGAACAAGATTCGTGACGGGAAACGATGGGAACGGTGACTTCAGGCTGAACTCCACCGTATAGTCGTTGACCGCACGCACGCCGGCCATCAGCGTGAACGCGCCCTTGAAGGGCGAGACGAACGCCGGATCCAGAAACTTGCTGAACGTGTAAACGACATCGCGGGCCGTCAACTCATGACCGTCATGGAACCTGACGCCATGCCGCAGGTACACGACAAAAGTCGTTGGATTCGGCGTCTCCACCCGTTCGGCCAGCCGCGGATGGGCGCGGAGATCGTCACCTGTATCCATCAGCGAGTCGTAGATCAGCTGACCGACACGCGCGGTGCCTTCATCGTTCGCTTTGAGCGGATGCAGACTGTTCGGTCCGACGCGTGCAGCAACAGTAATGATGTTCGGATCGGCAGGCTTCGCCTGGCTGACACAGCCAGCAAGGAGGAGCGCGACTATGACAATCGCCAGCCGCGCCATCACTCTTCGGCGAGCGCCTTCAGTTCCGCCAGCAGCTCCAGCGCCTGCCGCGGCGTGATGTCGTCCACATCGACGTCCTTCAGACGACGGGTGATCACCTCGTCCGCACCACCTGATCGTTCGTCGGTGCCCGGCGCCGCGAACAGACCGAGTTGATCAGTGGGCCGATCGCCTGCCGTGCCTGACAACGTCGGACGTCCTCCGCGGGAGAGCTCATCGCGCTCGAGCCCGAGCAGGATTTCTTTCGCGCGCGCCACGACGCCTGGTGGCAGGCCCGCCAGCCGCGCGACCTGAATCCCATAGCTCCGGTCCGATCGACCGCTGACGATCTTGCGCAGAAACACGATGTCGTCCTTCCATTCGCGCGCCGATACGTGTGCATTCACGACACCGGGCAATGCATCGGCGAGGTCCGTCAGCTCGTGATAATGCGTGGCAAACAGCGTCTTCGGCCGTGCTTTCGGGTTGGATGCGAGATGCTCGGCCACCGCCCACGCGATGCTCAGGCCGTCGAACGTGGACGTACCGCGACCGATCTCGTCGAGTACAACGAGGCTGCGCGAGGTGGCGGTATGCAGAATGTTGGCGGTCTCCTGCATCTCGACCATGAACGTGGACTGGCCGCGCGCGATGTTGTCGGACGCACCAACGCGGGCAAAGATGCGATCGACGATCGGCACCTTCGCGTCGCGCGCCGGCACGAACGAACCGATCTGAGCCAGCAGGGGAATCAACGCCGCCTGGCGCAGATAAGTTGACTTCCCGCCCATGTTCGGCCCGGTGAGGATCACGAGCTGGCGGGACGAGCCGTTCAGATCAATGTCGTTGGGAACAAACGAGCCCTGGGCGTAGCGTTCGACGACCGGATGGCGACCGTCGGTCACGACGTACTCGTCGGCGTCATGCACGTGCGGCTTGGTGTAGTTGGAGACCGCAGCAGTCTCAGCGAGGCTGGCGAGCACGTCGACCGCGGCGAGCGATCGGGCCGATTCCTGAATCCGGATCGATTCCCCCGCGACGCGCAGGCGCAGCGACTCGAAGATCTCCAGCTCGCGCACGAGGATTCGCTCGTCAGCGCCGAGCACCTTCTCTTCGTATTCCTTCAGTGCGGGCGTCGTGAAGCGTTCGCCGCCGGCGATCGTCTGCTTGCGATGGTAGTCCGCCGGCACGGCGTGCAGGTTCGATTTGGATATCTCGATGTAGTAGCCGAACACCCGGTTGAACCGGACCTTGAGCGAGGCGATTCCGGTCCGTGCCCGCTCCCGCTCTTCCATCTCCGCGATGACCTGACGGCCGGACCTGCTGATGTTGCGCAGCCCGTCGAGCTCGGCATCGAAGCCGTCGCGGGTGAATCCACCGTCGCGCGCGAACGCCGGCGGCTCGTCGATCAGCGTTCGCTCGATGTCATCGCGCACGTCGCCGAGGTCGTCGAGTGAAGCCGTCAGCGACCGCGCCAACGGGGCCTGTAACGCCTCGAGCAGCAGCCGCAGACGGGGAATCGCCGCCAGCGACAGCCGCAGCGACACCAGGTCACGCGGGCCGGCGGTGCCCAGCGCGGCGCGGGCGACCAGGCGCTCCAGGTCGTGAACGGCCTTCAGCGTCTCCCGCAGCTTGCCGCGATCGGTCGATCGGAAGGCGAGCTCTTCAACGGCATCCAAACGATCGCGAATCGGCTCGAGCGACGACAAGGGACGAAGCAGCCACGAACGCAGCAGCCGTCCACCCATCGGCGTCATCGTGCGATCGATCTCGTCGAGCAGCGAGCCCTTCGTGCCGCCCTCACTGCCGGTCACGACTTCAAGATGCTTGAGCGTGATCGGATCGATGATCAGGCCATCGCTCGCCGTCTTATAGGTGATTGCGCGGACATGCGCGAGGTCGACCTTCTGGGTGTCGCGCAGGTAGGTCGTCAGACCACCGGCCGCCTGGATGGCCGCCGGGCGCCCTTCGAGTCCGAAGCCGTCGAGCCCGTGCACCCGCAGCTGGTCGAGCAGCGCCCGCCGGGCGGCCTCGGGCTCGAACGTCCAGGCGTCGGCGGTCGTCACGGGCAACTGAAGGCGGGCAATCTCCGGGAGCCGATCGACGATCTCTTTCGACGGTACCACCACCTCGCGAGGCCGCAGGACCGAGATCTCGTCAGCGAGCGCCTGCAGGCCGTCGCCAGTACGGTACTCGGCGGTGGTGAATTCGCCGGTGGAGAGGTCGATCAGTCCGACACCGTAGAGATCGCCAGCCGCTGCGATCGACATCAGATACGCCGGCTCACGCGCCTCGAGGTAGTTCGCGTCGGTCAGTGTGCCGGGCGACACCACCCGGACAACCGCGCGTTTCACCAGGCCCTTGGCCTTCTTCGGATCCTCGGTCTGTTCGCAGATGGCGACGCGAAAGCCCTTCTTCACCAGCCGGGTCACGTAGCCGTCGGCGGCATGATGCGGTACGCCGCACATCGGGATGCCGTTTCCACCGGCGTCCTTGGAACGTGACGTGAGCGTCAGCTCGAGCGCGCGCGCGGCGACGAGCGCGTCCTCGTAGAACATCTCGTAGAAATCGCCCATGCGAAAAAACACGATCGCGTCGCGATACTGCTGCTTCGCGTCGAGATACTGGCGCATGGCGGGGGTGACGGACATGAGAACCTGGAAGCGTGAACGACTGTATTATCGCCTAGTGCTCTGCCTCTCCCTCGACACCAGCACGCCGGGCGGCAGCTGTGCGGTGACGCGTGACGGGCTCCTGGTACGTGAGTTGAGCGGTGATCCGAACCGTCCTCACGATGCGCGGCTGCCCGGTGATCTGATGGCGCTGGTGGAAGACGCGCGCATCGATCTACGCGAGATCGATCTGTATGCCGTGGCGACCGGACCGGGATCGTTCACCGGGTTGCGGATCGGAATCGCCACGATGCAGGGGCTGGCGTTTGCGGTGGGGAAGTCGCTGATTGGCGTTTCCGGATTCGATGCGCTGGCCCGTCTTGGACGCGCCCCGGCGGTCGCCACCTGGGTAGACGCGTGGCGCGGCGAGGTCTTCGCCGCACGCTACGAGCACGACGTCGAGGTGTATCCGCCGACGGTTGCGAAGCCCTCGGCTCTGCTGACGCAGGTGGTCACTCCCACGCTCTTCATCGGGGACGCCGTCGCGGCCTACGCCGGCCTGATCCGCAGCAGTCTCGGCGATCTGGCGCTCATCGCCGACCCGCCGGCACCACTGCTCGCAGGAACGATCGCGCAGATCGCCAGCGAGCGGGCGCGCACGGGCGTTCAACCCGAACCGGACGCCATCCGTCCCCTCTATATCCGGCGGCCTGACGCCGAACTCGCCCGCGATGCGCGACCTGTCCGCTGACGACGCCGGCCTGGGTGGGCGAGACACGGGTGCGCCCGTCCGGTTCTGGATTGACCGCCTCGAAGGCGACGCCGACCTCGACGGCGTCCTGGACGTCGAATCGGAGTCGTTCACGAATCCCTGGACTCGCGAGATGTACACATGGGAGCTGCAGAATCGCTCTGTGTGCCACATCTTCGTCGCGCGAACCCCTGAGTGCGCCGTCGCCGGCTTCTGCGCGTTCTGGCTGGTCCTGGACGAGATTCACATCAACAACGTCGCAGTGCGGCCGCCGCTTCGCGGCGTTGGGATTGGATCGGCGCTGCTGCACCATGTGCTCGCCGAAGCCAAACAGCTCGGCGCGCGCCGCGCCACGCTCGAAGTGCGCGCGTCGAACGAGTCCGCCAGGCGGTTGTACGAACGGTTGGGCTTCTACGTTGCGGCCACTCGACGGAACTACTACACGAAGCCCGTCGAGGATGCGCTCATCCTCTGGCGCGACGAGCCTGCCTAAGCTGTTGCTCTCCTTGGGCTTGGCATCCCATCCTTTGGGGATTGAAGCGCGAAGCGGCGTGTGTTACCTTGCGCCTAACAGCGCACGTTTCCTCTTTCAAGGAGGTGCGGCCATGAGCCCAGTGGAAGCGCAGGAGGTAAAGAACCTCTTGCTGCACAGCGACCCGACCTACCGCGACCTTGCCGAAAGGCACCACCAGTTAGACGACAGGCTCCATCAGTTCACCGACCGGCACTACCTCACCGATTCCGAACAAGTCGAAGAAGTCACCCTCAAAAAACTGAAACTCGCGCTCAAAGACCAGATGGAACGCATGGCGCACGAGTACGCACAGGCTCACGGGCGCGCCTCGTAAGCCGAACTTTCTGATATCGCGCGGACCTCTTCAGGTCCGCGCACCTAAGTTGAGCGCAGGCCCAGCCGAAGCGGCCGGCGAAGGCGGGTACACTCGGATTGTGCGCATCGATCCTGCGGGCTGGCCTTTCGTTCTCGGCGGCCTTCTCCTGGCCATCATCGCTCTGTGGCTGTTCAAGCCCGTTGTCGGCATCACCATCCTGGTGCTGACCACCTTTTTTCTCTTCTTCTTCCGCGATCCGGAGCGGCGCATCGTCGCGCCGGACACGGCGGTCCTTTCGCCGGCCGACGGCAGGGTCATGGTGGCGGGCGCCTCTGCGACCCAGGCATTTCCGGCTGATCGCTGGCAGCAGATCAGCATCTTCCTGTCTCCGATGGACGTGCACGTCAACCGGTTGCCGGTCAGTGGACGCGTCATGTCGGTGAAGTATCATCCCGGACGTTTTCTTCCGGCCTACCGATCTGAAGCCGGGGAGCTCAATGAATTCACCGAAGTCACGATCGATCACGAGGGCCGCACGGTGGTCGTCCGCCAGATCGTCGGCATCCTGGCGCGACGCATCGTCTGTCGCATCAACGAGGGCGACGTTGTCAGAGCCGGAGATCGGTTTGGCGTGATGAAGTTCGGTTCGCGAATGGACGTCTTCCTGCCGCTCGGGGCTGTATTGCAGACGAAGGTCGGAGAAAAGGTCGTCGGCGGTGAAACCGTGCTCGCGATGATGCCGGATGTTCGTTCGGACACGAGCGGCGGAGCCGCGCCCGTGAGTCTGGTGCACTGACGTGGAACGCGATGATGTCCGCCCGCGCCTGAGGATGTTGCGGCCGTTGCGGCGCAGCACCGACCGTCCCGCGCGGCGACTGCGCCGCGGCGTCTACCTGCTGCCCAGCATGTTCACAATCGGGAACATGTTCTGCGGTTACGCCTGCATCGTTCACGCGATGCGCGGCGAGTTCCACATTGCGGCCCCGTTCATCGGCTTTGCCATGGTGCTCGACATGCTGGATGGACGCATCGCCCGGATGACGGGGACCTCCAGCGACTTCGGCATTGAGCTCGACTCGCTCGCCGACGTGATCTCGTTCGGCATGGCGCCGGCAATCCTCTCGTTCACGTGGGGACTGCAGCCACTGGGACGTCTTGGCTGGGCGGTGGGCTTTCTGTTCCTTGCCGCCGCGGCGCTGCGCCTGGCGCGATTCAACATCCAGGCGGGATCGGTGGACAAGCGGTACTTCGTCGGCATGCCGAGCCCGGCGGCAGCAGCGGTTCCTGCGGCCACCGTGTTTGCGTATCCCTATGGATTCACCTCCTACCGGGAAGCGGTGCCGGTGATCGCGATGGTCCTGGTCCCGGCGCTGCTGATGGTCAGCACCATCCGGTTCCGAAGCTTCAAGACGTTTGATCTACAGACCCGGCGCAGCTACACAGTGCTGTTACTGGTGGCGATTGTTCTGGCGCTCTTCGCCGCGCAACCGGACTACTTATTCGTGGTCCTCGCGTACGGCTACCTCCTCTCAGCGTTCGTGGAGTTCGCCTGGTCACGTCTGCGGCGTCGTCCACCCGGCGACTCGTCGCCCGGCTCGCAACGGCACGAGGGCGACGCTGCCGTTCTCGACACGCCGGACACCAAGATTACGAAGGGTTAGGCGCGATCGGCAGCGCCAATTCCACCGTTGTTCCGCGATCCCGTTCGCTCGTGACCGCGATCGTCCCGCCCGTCAGCTCCACGTTGCGCTTGGCGATCGGCAGACCGAGCCCCGTTCCGGTGGCCTTCGTGGAAAAGTACGGCTCGAAGGCGCGATCGAGCGCCTCGGGGTCCATCCCGACCCCGGTGTCCGAGATCCGGATGCGGACACGGTGATCGTCGGCACGGGCAGCCACGCCAAGCGTGCCGGCACTCGGCATCGCATGCAGGGCGTTCTCCACAATATTCGTCAGCGAGCGGGCAATCAGCGTTCGATCGATTTGCACGCGCGGCAGGTCGGCTGGCACGTCGATATCGAATGTGATTCGCTCTGCCAGCCCGGCGCGGTAGGGGCTGACGATTTCGTCCAGCAGCTCCGGCACATCAACCGCAGATGGGCGGGCTGTAGGGGACGAGGCAAAGCTCGAGAACTCTGACGCGATCTGCCGGAGCAGCCTGACTTGCGCGAGGATCGTCGCGACGCACTCCTGCAGGACCGGGGAGAGCGGTTCGCCGCGATCGGCATGCACCCGCCGCAGGTGCTCGGCGTTCAATTGAATCGGCGTCAGCGGATTCTTGATCTCGTGTGCAACCTGTCGGGCCATCTCGGCCCAGGCTTCCAATCGGTTGGTGCGCTCGAGTTCCGCTCGCTGGCGTTGCAGATCGCGAGCCATGGAATTGAAATCTTCAACCAGCCGTCCCAGCTCGTCGGATGATCTGACGGCGACACGTGCGTCCAGATCACCACGGGCGATGCGACGCGTCGCGCGGGTCAGGCGGTTGACGGGATCCGAAATCCGTTCCGCCATGGTGTAGCCGATGCCCGCGCCGCCGAGGATGAAGAGCAGCGCGGCGAGCAGCACGCGGCGATCCAGAGCTTCGATTTCCTGTTCAATCTCCTGCT
>Ga0163163_10005241_pt1 | contig 11180 bp, 6 predicted proteins | sample S65metaG_FD_119766 | JGI IMG/M metagenome (GOLD analysis project Ga0163163, IMG submission 119766) | Switchgrass rhizosphere microbial communities from Kellogg Biological Station, Michigan, USA - S6-5 metaG | ecosystem: Host-associated > Plants > Roots > Rhizosphere > Soil | place: USA: Michigan... | reverse complement strand
CGCGCGCGGCGAAGAGGTGACCTTTCGGTCGGATCGTCGTCTCCCACGGATCGTTCCGGCCGCTCAGGTTCGGAGCCATCAGGAAGTGCAGCGCCGTCGGATTCCCTTTCGCCATCAAGTGCGCCAACTTCGTCCACGAATAGAGAGTGATGTCGACGTCGTCCGGCCCATTGCGCCGTTCGTTCCCCGCCGTGCTCCACACGAAATGCGGAAACGCGTCGATCCCGAGCTTCATGTGTGGCGGTTCGATATAAACGCCGTAGATATCGAGATCGTCGGTGCTTCCGACTTTCGCTCCATGCAGTTCGCTGCCGCCGATGAAAAGATGAATGAGTCCATCGACAAACGGAAAGCCCGAAGCAACGACGTGTTCACGCAACAACTCCGCGCGCGATTTGCCCTGACCAAGGTTCGACATGATTTCGAAGTCAAGAATACTACGGCACTTTGGTGGGCTCGGTTCTTCGACTGTTCATCTAGCCTTTACGATTCTTTACTCGGCTGAAACCAGACGATAACACTGCGCAATTAACAGTAGGTGCGGTGGCGCGATGGTCGTGTGGGTCAATGTGATTCCGCTCAGCTGGGGTCCCTCGTCTGCCACAAATCGAAGATGTGGGAGGTATCTGTAATGTCGTTACGTAAGCTGGGCGCTCTTGCCCTACTCACCGCCGTGGGCAGTCTTTGCGCCAGTGCCCAGGAAGTTAAAACGGTATTCGTAATCGCGATGGAGAACCACAACTGGACGCAACCGGCGAACCAGTTCACCGGTGGAATCCAGCAGATCTATCAGAACCCGGCAGCACCGTTTATCAACAGCCTCGTGAACGGAACCGCAGTCGCTCTTGTGGACGGCAACGCCGTGAACATCAGCGAACAGGTCGCGTATGCCAACAACTACCACAACGTGCTTGCCACAGCGAGCGGCAACAACGTCCACGTCCACCCATCCGAACCCAACTATATCTGGGCGGAAGGCGGCGATAACTTCGGCATCTTCAACGACTCGGATCCGTTCCCCAACAACAACCAGAACACGACCGAGCACTTCGTCACGCTGTTAGCGCGAGCCGGCAGAACCTGGAAGTCTTACCAGGAGGATATCGACCTCGTGAAGGACGCTGGCGGACAGCTGACCAACTTCGTTCAACCCCAGGACCAGTGGACGGTTCCCCTCAAAAGCATCTCGGGAGTCTTCTCGGCTGGACTGAACCAGTTCAACGGTTCCAACCAATACAACTACGCGGCGAAGCACAATCCACAGGTGTTCTTCACGGACAGCAACGGCGGCAACGACGCGACGACGGCGAATCCGCTTTCGAAGCAGTACGCGCCGCTGCAGCAACTGTTTACCGACCTGCAAAACAACACGGTCGCTGACTTCAACTGGATCACTCCGAACCAGTTCAACGACCAGCACACCACGCTGAGCGCGGGCTACCAGGGACTGACCGGCGATCCGGCGAAGATCAAGCAGGGCGACGATTTCCTGCGCCAGATCATTCCCGTCATCATGGCCTCCCAGGCATACAAGGACCACGGAGTGATCATCCTCTGGTGGGACGAGTCGGAAAGCGACGGCGTCTCCGGCGACAATCCGGACCGCTTCGATCACACGGTCCCCGAGATCATCATCTCGAAGCACGTGCACAAGAACGTCGACGGTCGTCCGTACGCGAGCACTGTTAACTTCACGCACTCCTCCGATCTGCGCACGTTGCAGAACATCTTCCACGTCGGCCCGTACATCCGCGACGCCGCCAACGCTCCCGATCTCTCCGACCTGTTCCAGCCCGGAGCGGTACCGAAGAAACCGTAGTTGTTTGTACCCCCAGACTGTTACCTGTCGGCTGTGGCGGGAGCGTCTCGCTCCCGCTGCATTCCACAAAAATGAGCTGGTGCCTGACCCCACATGCGCTTGCTGCTGTTGCGAGCATAGGTGGGTCTCATTAATCCAAGTGGCAATATGCAATTGTCTAAGAGTGGCTATGTCCATTGTGCAAATGGATTCGGTAACATCGAGGTCTTGGTTGCGGGTCGGCGATGGAGTTGGAGCATCGCCCAACAACTAGCCACATGAATCGATTGGCATTATTTAAGAACGACGATGAACCGACAATAAGGCGAGTCGGAGTTTACTTGCTCGCGCTGGCGACGGTCGCTGCCGGCATCTTCGATCTGATCTGGGGCGACTTCGAGGCAGCTCATCAACCGATTGGCGCCTTGGGCGATCACATTCCCGGCCGTATGATACTCGCGTATCTCACAGCGCTCTGGATGATCGCAGGAGGCGCAGCGTTACTGTGGAAGCCTACGGCACGCGTGGGCGCACTCGCAACGACCGTCATCTATTTCGTATTCGGAATGTTCTGGTTGCCGCGGTTCTACACGGCGCCTCACGCACTTGGCTTTCGGTTCACGGTGTTCATCGGAGTGCTGGCGGGGTTGTTTACGCAATTGATCGTGGTGGCCGCGGGACTTATTCTCTATTCGTCACTAGCCACACCCGATTCGTCCGAACGAGAGAAATCATCTGTATTCGGTCGTTGGATTTTTGGATTTGGTTCGCTGCTTTTCGGCCTCGCACACCTCACCGCGGTCCAGTCCGTCGCACTCATGATTCCGCAATGGATTCCACTCGGCGGCGCCTTGTGGGTAGTGATAAGTGGGATCGCGTTCGTGCTGGCCGGTCTGGCGATTCTTAGCGGTATTTTGAATGTGCTGGCCGCACGCCTGCTGGCACTCATGCTTTTGCTGTTCGAAGTACTGGTCCTAGTACCTAATCTTCTGTCCAACCCGCACGGACACATAGCCTGGGGTGCAAACGCATACAACCTTGCTGCGGCCGGAGCGGTGTGGATATTCGCCGCTTCGATCAGAAACCACGCGAAGGGTTCAGAGATCGAGTCAATCGCTCGCGTCTAAACCAACGCACCTCCCAACGCCGATTCCTACGGCAAAGAATTGCGGCCTCACCATGACTTGAACGGCTATACTGCCTATCCCTAGGGGTAAGGCATGGACAGCCAAAAGGCGATAGTTCGCTTCGGACCTTTTGAGGTCGACTTGGTCGCCGGAGAACTTCGAAGGAACGGCAACAAGATCAGGCTGCAAGCTCAGCCGGCTCAGGTTCTCGCCATTCTTCTTGAGCGTCCCGGCGAAGTCTTCACTCGAGAGGAGCTTCAACGCCGGCTTTGGCCCTCCGATACCTTTGTAGATTTCGAACACAGCCTGAATACTGCCATCAAGAAGCTCCGATCTGCCCTCGGGGATGACGCCGAAGCACCCCGCTACATCGAAACTCTCCCAAAGCGTGGCTATCGCTTCATCGGCCCTCTCCATAAAGAAGGGGGGCCTGTAGCAGCGGCACTTCCGACAAAGCCGGCCACGCACTGGAATAGTGCCTGGAAGATTGGCATAGGCCTTGCCGTTCTTGTGCTCGCTTTCGGGATAGCCTGGCGTTTCCGGCCCGCTACTCCTACCCCTTCCAAAATCTCCCCGCTGGTGACGGTGCTCGGCAATATCAATTTCCCTGAGTTCTCTCCCGACGGTGATCGTGTGGTCTTCACCCGTGCCGAACCAGGCGAAACACCGGTTGACCTCTACGTGAAATCGATACCCGAGGGAAGTCTCATCAAGCTCACCTCCACGCCTGGAGACTACCTAATCCCACGATGGTCTTCGGATGGCCGCTACATTGGCTTTGTCGATATCAGCGCAGACAAGGCCGGTATTTACATTGTCCCGTCACTGGGTGGTTCTGTGCGGCGACTACTTCCTCTGCACCCGTGGAACAAAGGATTCGACTGGTCACCCGACGGCAAGAGTCTCGTCTACACCGATGACGAATCATCTCAGAACCTCGGAAGGCTCCACCGCGTCGATCTCGACACCATGCAAGAGCGAACCGTCCCGACCGGGGACTTTGCCGCCTCGGTTCCCCAATATTCACCGGACGGTCGCTGGATCGCTTTCGGAATCGGCTGGGATCCGTTGGCGGTCATTCCTGCTGAAGGTGGTAAGCCTGTGCGGCTCTCAACCGCCGAAGATGTTTTCATCAACGGTTTCTCATGGACGCCCGACAGTAAGGAAATCGTGTACGGATCATCCCGCGGTGGAGTAGACGGACTTTGGCGAGTTTCCATCAGGGAGCAGAATCGATCGCCGGTTCTTCAGGGAGGCGGTCAGTTCCCTACTGTTGCAGCAGTACGGAACCGCTTAGGATATTTGGCACTGCAGCCCTATGTGGGCAGCATCTTTCGTCTGGATCTGCCAACACCCGCCAATCCGAACACGCATCCGCCAACGAAACTGATCTCTTCTACGCAATTGGATGAGGGACCCAATATCTCCCCGGATGGCAAGAAGATCGTCTTCCAATCGTCACGCGGAAGCGGAGGATCTTTCGAGATATGGATGGCGGACAGCGACGGCTCGAACCAAGTCCAGCTGACGAATTTTCGTAGCGGACTCGTAGGTACGGCGCGCTGGTCCCCCGATGGCAAATGGATCAGCTTCGGACGGGAAGGCGTCTACGTCATGAGTGTTAATGGCGGTGTTCCCCGCAAGTTGGACGTATGCCTCGGAATCTCCAGTTGGTCCCACGATGGAAAATCCATCTACTGCAACGGTCCGCCAAACACAGAACAACAGATATGGAACGTGCCGCTCGAAGGTGGGCGTGCTCGACAGGTGACCCACGGAGGCGGATTCAACGCCTACGAGGCCTCCGACGGAAAATATGTCTATTACACCAAGTGGACAACCGGTGGAATCTTTCGAGTTCCAGTCGAAGGAGGAGAGGAAGTCAAGATAGTGGAGAATCCGCCGGCCGACGCCTGGGGATACTGGAGTTTATTTGACGACGGAGTCTTTTACCTGGCTCCTGACAAGACTTCCACCACAATTCCGTACTGGGTTGAGTTCTTCGATTTTGCGAAGAAGACTTCAACTCGAGTCGCACCCATCCGGCACCATCTCTTTACCCTCGATGCCGGCTTCTCCATCTCGCGCGACCGGACCTGGATGATCTACCGCGGCATCGAGAAGGATGCCGAAACGCGACTCATGATGATGGAGAACTTTCGCTAGACTGGCGCGTTAGTTATTTCGCCTCGGACTCTGCAAGCAGCTGTAGCCATACAGACCCGTCGGGGAGGCTCCGCCCTTAGGGCTTTGGAAGTTTCCGTTGTTGTAATACCCTCATCCATTAACATGCGCTTGCTGGAAGTCAAATATGTCGCCTGAGCCACACGCCGCTACCGGTGTTCGACAGAAGCCTTTGATTAGCTCCGAAGAACCATCTCAGCCGCATGCAAGAATCGTTCTGTGGGTGCTGCTCGTCCTTATGGGATTGCTTTCTGGCGGCGCTGCACGGCGTGAGTCCGTGACCATCGACGAGATCGCCCACACGGGCGCGGGCGTGAGCTATCTACAGACGCTGGACATGCGGATGAACTTGGAGCATCCGCCCTTGTCGAAGGTGATCGCCGCCATCCCTCTGGTTCTGCGCGGATCCCGTGCCGACTACTCGCACATCTCCTGGACCTTCAGCGCAAGCGGTCCGTTCAATCAGTTCCTGGGGGAGTGGGTTTTCGGCCACTGGTTTCTGATGAAGTGGAACCAGCCGCACTCGACACTCCTGTGGGCCCGTGTCCCTATGCTTCTGGTGACGCTGCTACTCGGGTACGTACTGTATCGGCTGGGTACGTCTTTGGGAGGCTCTCGGGGCGGCATTCTTTGCCTGGTCACATTCGTTACCACACCCGCATTTCTTGCTTTTGGTCCGCTGGTCATCACCGACATTGTCTTCACGTTGTTTTGGGTTCTGACGATATGGCAGCTGCCGAACATGTGGCAATCTCCAAGGCTGTTACAGATTCTGAAGTTCAGCTTGGCACTTGCCGGAGCGTTGCTCTCGAAGTTCTCTTCGGGATTGCTGCTGTTCACTTTTATCGCGGTTGCGCTTAGCCTGCGCGTCCGTCCGGTACCCGGGCAGCCATCCGAGAAGGTGGCTCTACGAAAGTGGCGACGGCACGCCTGGCTCAACATTATTAAAGGTATCGCGTGCGCGGCTCTCTTTGTCTATTTCGTGTATTTCGTTCTTTCATGGAACCAGTCAACCGACAGTTTCAGCCTGATTCCGAATTTTCCCGCATCGCACCTGTTTCGGCGCCTGCTCATGCCGCCATGGTTGTACTTGCAGGGTCTGGTCGGTTTTGCTTTTAGCGCGAGTAGCAGACCAACTTATATTCTCGGTCACTCTTACCCACACGGAGTCTGGTTTTACTTCCCCATTATTTTCCTGCTGAAATCGCAACTCGCCTTTCTCGCGCTCCTGTTGCTGTCAGCAGCTACAGCCGTGGCTGTGAAAGTGAAGACGAAAGGAGACCTTCAGAGGAGCTATTTCATATCGCCAGGAACGGAGCTGCATTGGCGCTGCGTCTGGATTTCCCTGCTTGTCTACGTGCTTGCCTGCGTGCTGAATCGCCTGGACATCAGTGTTCGCCACTTCACCGTTGCGATCGCACTGATCATCGTGCTCCTTGCGCCTCTGCCGCGGATGTTGCAGGCCCTGGGCGGATTTCGCCCCCGAATGGCGACGCTGGGAAGATTCGCAGTCTACGTCTTCTTGACGATGTGCCTGATTTCAGCGGTTCAGGCTTATCCCTACTTCCTTCCATATATCAATTCGTTGGGAATGGGAAAGCCCGGGTACATGCTGGTAAATGATTCGAACCTAGACTGGGACCAGGGTTTTCTCGACGCAGAGACTTTCGTGGTGCAGCACGGGCTTTCGGCGGTTCTGTTCGACAAGTACGGATTTGCCGAGCCGAACACCTTTGTTCCTCAGGCTCTCCTGTGGAATTGCCAATCTCCTGCCGCGTCCGACGCTGGGCAGTGGGCTATCGTTTCCGCTAACAACATCGCGGACACGCGTAATTGCCTTTGGCTCATGAAGTATCCGCACCAGGCTCTTGCTGGTGGAAGCATGTATGCAGTCGCCCTGCCGCCGGTGATTCCGCCAGCCGGGCAGCCGGGAGGCCCACCTCTACCCGAGGACTTTCATTTCCTGAGCGGTCCTGTGCTTAGATTTGATGTGCGGGAATTGTTCCTGCAATGCATCAGCGATCCCAACCAGCTTGAGCCAACTTTCAAGCGCTTCGCCGAGATGGGCAATCAAGCGCAGAAGAAGCAATGACGTGCTTCCTCTGAACGCAGTCGGTCCACGCTATTAGGCGGCAGAATCAAAGGGCAGATATATGTTAACCACGGTTCCTGCATGGCGTTGATCCGTGCTGCTTCTTATCTTGATCCGCCCCTTGTGCCTGGTGACGATTTCCTTGCTGATCCAAAGTCCAAGGCCGTTACCGCCCAGATTTTTCGTCGTGAAAAAGGGTTCGAACAAACGCGACTTAACTTGAGTGGATATGCCTGCTCCGTTATCCGCGATGGTCACTACTAGATACTTTTCACCGGTTGCCCAGTTGGTTGCTTCACGACTGCGCAGCAAGAGGCGCGCGCCCTCAGAAGGCATTGCATCAATCGCATTCCCAATGAAGTTGGAAAGCACCTGCCGAATCTCGCCTTCGAAACACATCACCGGTCGGTCGGTGTGCTTGTGTTTCTCTACACCTATCATTGATGTCTGCAATCGTCCCCGATAAAGCGCCAAGGCGCTTGTGAAGAGTTCGTCGAAGACAACCGGCGTGGCTCGGGTGGACTGTTTATGAAAACGAAGTGTCTGACTGGCGACGGCAGAAACGCGATTAAGTTCCTGATCGGCAGCAGCAAGGTACTCGCCAACTTTTGCAAGATCGTTGGATCCGCGGGCCAGGTACAACAGGTTGACCACAGCCGCTAGGGGATTGTTGATTTCGTGAGAAATGGAGCTTGCGAGTCGACCAACAACAGCCAGTTTTTCCGTCTGGCGCATCGCAATCTCGGTCTTCTTGCGCTGATCAATGTCCTCGGTTGTCCCATACCACTTTATGACCCGCCCGTTTGCATCGCGACGAGCAAAAGCGCGAGTACGAACCCACAGAGATTGACCGGATGCGGGAGCAATTCGATGTTCCACATCAAACGGCTCGGCCTTTTGCAAAGAGGTTGCCCATGCTTCGGAAACCTTGGCGAAGTCGTCGGGGTGAACCACTCGCAACCAACCGCTGGCAATCGCCTGCTCATTCATGAAACCAGTGCCGCGCGACCATTTTGGGTGTAGGTATTGAACCCCTCCTGCAGCATCGGATGTCCACGAAATTTGCGGACTGAGGAGCATCATGTAATGGATGTCCTCTTCCCTCTCATGCAGCTCCGCTGCGGTTTTTTGATGGTCAACGCTGAGACTTTCGTAGCTTTGTTCCAGCTGTTCGTGATGGGTCTTTAAGTCGCGTAGTGAAGTCAATTCCGATGAGATCTGATGACGCAAGTTCTCTTGGTACGCTGGCTCGGAAAGGACGCAAGCTGCGAGGGCTTCGTGGGTATCCAGCAGGCGATTGATATCGTCCTCAAAAACAAGTTCGGGGTGTATCTCGGTCCAGTAGTGCGCCGTTCGGACGAAGGTAAGGAATAGCCTGACCTGTTCGAGCATTGCCGGACCGAACACATGTTGTAAGGCTGCGAGGCACTTCGATGCCTCGCGGGTCTGGATGAATACATGCGCAGCACACGCAAAAATTGCTTGCTCCCCTTGAGTATCAGGCTCAGGGAAAACAGGATCTACGCCACGTTGAAGACAAATTGATAAGTGCTGATCCAGATCAGGTCCGTCGGGAAGCGCTCGCCGAAGCAGCGGCATTAATTGGTCAATCGTTTGTGGCGGGCAGCCAACATCCCCAGCAGGTCTTCCCAAGCCCACAAGAAATCCTATGTGCCGGGCTATGCAGTAGCGTACCTTGCAAAATCGCGAGAGATAGACGAAGAGTCGTTCTTTAAACAGCGATGGGATGGGGTTGTCCAGATATGCAAACTGGGCAAATCCCCACAAGTTTTCTGTGATCTGCGGATCATCAGATCCAAGACGGAAGAAGTTGGGGAGGACGCCGAACCGCTCCGCCACCCGGGTATGCAGGGAAGAGTCCATCTAAATAGCACGCTTATCGTGCGTCGACTGTTTTGCCGTCAATGTAGAAACTGCCGAGTGTCGGCCAGCGAGCAGCTTCGATGACTTAACTCCAGGGGTTGTGGCGGGGCCTGCACCTTGCTGTGCCCACAACTCCAGGGCTCGGAAGTGATCCATGAAAGTCGGCTTCAAAGCGTCGTTGGAGTTCCACAGCATGTTATTACCTTACTCTTTCGACACCGGAGACACGCCTTCGAGCAGAGCGTAGGTCGGGTATTCTCCCCAATCCCCACCCGAGGACGGGAAGCGCCTACCGCTGGCAATCGTAGTTTTACCTTAGGTGTTTGAGTCCAGTTCGTATACGACAATCTTGTAGCCAGCGACAATCAAGAACTGAGCAATATTGCTCAAAGTTGAACAAATTTGTATGTTGAGGATCTTTGGCCGATAACTGTCATGAGATCTGCCTCCCAAAGCCTAACGATTGGCGTTCGTGTAGTTGTCAGCACCATCTGACCGGGGTTGAGCAGACGTCGGGGGGCCCTCCCTACCTCTGCTCAAATCTCGCCGTAAAGTGTCTCAGAAACGGTGGTTCGTAGGTGATGGTTAGACCCTTGATCTTGTCGCGCTTGCGCCAGACTTCGAGGATGACTTCGATGACGTAGTCGATGTGGCTTTGGGTGTAGGTGCGGCGCGGGATGGCGAGACGGACGAGGTCCATCTTGGCGGCTTTGCCGAACATCAGGGTACCGATTTCGACGGAGCGGATGCCGCCCTCGAGATAGAGTTCGTTGGCGAGCGCAACGCCGGGGAATTGCTCCAGCGGGATGTGCGGGACGAAGGCGCGTGCGTCGAGGTAGATGGCGTGTCCGCCAGGTGGCTGCACGATCGGCACGCCATGCTCGGAGATGTGGTTGCCGAGATACGCGGTGGAGGCGATCCGGTAGCGCAGGTAGTCCACGTCCACCGCTTCCTGGATGCCGACGGCGATGGCCTCAAGGTCGCGTCCGGCGAGTCCGCCGTAGGTCGGGTAGCCCTCGGTGAGAATGAGCAGATCCTTCTCCTGTTGCGCGAGGATGTCGTCGTTGGTGCAGAGGAAGCCGCCGATGTTGGCCATGCCGTCCTTCTTCGCCGACATGGTGCAACCGTCTCCTAGACGGAACATTTCCTGCGCGATCTCCTTCGGAGTCTTGTTCTCGTAACCGGGTTCGCGGAGCTTGATGAAGTAGGAGTTCTCGGCGAAGCGACAGGCGTCGAAGTAGAGCGGAATGCCGTGCTTGCGGCAGAGGGCGCTAACGGCCTTCGCGTTCTCCATCGAGACCGGCTGTCCGCCGCCGGAGTTATTGGTGACGGTCAGCATGACGAGCGGGATCTTGTCGCGGCCTTCGCGCTCGATGACATTTTCAAGCGCAGCGACATCCATGTTGCCCTTGAACGGATGCTTGAGGCCGGGCTGCTTCCCTTCCGGGATGACGAGATCCATGGCGACGCCGCCGACGAATTCCAGGTTGGCGCGCGTGGTGTCAAAGTGCGTGTTGTTGGGAACGATCTGGCCACGCTTGACCATGACATTGAAGAGGATGCGTTCGGCGGCGCGTCCCTGGTGCGTGGGAATGACGTGGCGGTAGCCGAAGATGTCCTGAACGGAGTCGCGGAAGCGGTTGTAGCTCTTGCTTCCGGCATAGCTCTCGTCGCCCTCCATGATGGCTCCCCACTGGTAGGTAGACATGGCACCCGTGCCGGAGTCGGTGAGCAGGTCGATGAGGACGTCGTCGGCTGGAAGCAGGAAGAGGTTACCGTGGGCGTCGCGGAGAAGCTGCTCGCGCTGGGTGCGGGTGGTCCAGCGGATGGGTTCAACGGACTTGATGCGGAAGGGCTCGATGATGGTGCGGATGGGCATAGACACCTATTGCCGACGGTCGCCGGCGCTCCAAAGTTGCGTGACAGAAGATTTTAGGAGGACGGGGAGAAGGTGTATGTGATGTGGCACACAACAACGTGCAGGCGAGTCGACCTGCCGTACAGCCGTCAAGGTGTTGGTGCAACGGGAAGTTCAGTGGCATCTCTGGAAAAAACTAGTGATCTAGGTGCCGAAGCGGGAGAGGATCCAGCCGAT
>Ga0163163_10005240_pt1 | contig 11182 bp, 8 predicted proteins | sample S65metaG_FD_119766 | JGI IMG/M metagenome (GOLD analysis project Ga0163163, IMG submission 119766) | Switchgrass rhizosphere microbial communities from Kellogg Biological Station, Michigan, USA - S6-5 metaG | ecosystem: Host-associated > Plants > Roots > Rhizosphere > Soil | place: USA: Michigan... | reverse complement strand
GATCGAGGCCGGAACCGTCAAGCTCGAGCCGTGGAATGATGTGAAGCGGCGCATCGAAAAAGAGATCCTCGAGGCCAGCCGAGATCGTGATCGTGGCCATTGCCCACCTGAAGCGTCGTCCTGAATATTGGAAGAATCGAAGCTGATCGTCGAGTCCGCCCAACGGCCGCGGCTCACCCTGCGGCGGGCGCAGCGAGATTGTGATTAGCTCGTTCCCTCACGGCCGCCGGGAAGCTCCAGCGTCGGATCCATTTGGCGTTAGGCCGTTTGCACGTCTTGCGAGAGCTCAAATGACACTTCGTGGTCTGGCCCGAAGCTGTCTTTCCAGTCGTACGTGCGATGAAAGTGATAGCCGGGTTTGTTCTGAGTATGGAGCGCCATCTCGGCACAAATGCGCGCGAGGTGCAGCCAGCCTGCCCTATTGGCGGAAAGCCAGATAGCTCGGCCCTCCAAGTCGAACTGAATGTGCGCGCCCTGCGGTGTATCCAGCTCGATGTCGAAGTCTCCAAAGGGTGGGTCGTCTTCGAACTCGTGTACGAAGCGATGCTTCATTCGTATTTCCTCGTATCCGCCTGACAACTAGTCGACAGTTCCGCCCAATCACGGTCGGCCGCGGCGGTTGCAGTGGATTGCGCTGACCGGCGAGGGCCAACGAGAAGATGTGACCACGGAGACCGCAGAGGCCGCAGAAAAAGAGAGCTCAGAGTTAGCCGGCGTTTTGGTTGTGGTCGCCGGTATCGAGGGCATAGATAGTGACGGCAATCTCCGCGCCGACGTCGGCGGCCGCCCGCAACACACCCGGAGCCAGGCGATACGTTTCGCGGAACGGACGACGACCGCTCTGCATGCCGATGTCGAACACCTTTCTCGAGGCGCGGTCCCAAATGCCTCGCGCGGAAGGCGGCAGCTGAGTCACCAAGCGAACGAACTCAAGGATCAGAGGTTCAGGCTCTACCGGCGACACAGGGACGTTCAACTCGAAGGACGCGTGCCCGGCCGGCCGCTCGAGCGAATAGGCGTCGGGTTCGAACGCCGCGGCGAGTGGACGCAGATCGTCATTTGACTCAACGTCGAGATCGACGTTCATGAAGAACCGCTCCGATTGCCGACCGAATGGCTTCGGCACAATGTCGCCCTGTTCATCGGAGGGAGCCACGCCTCCGATGTTTTCCAGTGCGAAGCGACAGGCCGCCGGAAAGCTTGTATCGACGTGGCCATGATGAAGAAATACACCGCCGGGGTCACGCATGAAGGCCGCGAGCTCCGCGGGGATGGTGTGGACCGCCAGGAGGAGGGCTTGGACCGAGTCGGCGCCGAATATGCCCATGACTCGGTCGTGGTCCAGGCCGACAATCTGGTATGTGCACACCCATACGCCGTCTGCCTGCGACGGATCCGGGATCGGTCGTCCGACTTTTACGTCGACTTCCCGAGACCACCCAGCGTCGGCCTTGAAAGTGAGCCGACGTTCCGCGATAACCTCGCCCAATTCGAATGTGCGCATGGTGCGACCAGAGTGTCCATCCGGCTGACGAGTAGCCGACCGTTCCGCCAATCACGCTCGCCGCCGGCGGTCGCAGTGTATCGCGCTCCCCCGGGTGAGCTCAAAGGTTGGAATCACATCAACCTGAACGTCTTGCGGTGTGTGACGCGGAGAAATAGTCGTCTCAGCGATTTTTGCGCGCTCCGCGGTTTTTTCCGGATTCAGCGCGGGGCGAGCGGCAACGGCTCGCCGGCGAAGAACGCGTCGAGCTCGCGCACGGCGGTCGGCAGCCGCGGATCGTTGGTCGCCTGATAGCAGTCGCGGCGCATCGTCAACAGCGCCTGCGTCCACGGGATGTACGGCTCCAGATCGCGGAACGCCGTCTGACAGGTGCCGCGGAAATCGACGAGCATTGCCAGGTCCACGCGCGCGACGAGCCGCGGGGTATCTGCCATGCGCACGCTGAACGGCTTTTCGAGCGCGTCGAACAACCTGCGCGCTGTCGTGTGGTCGCCCTTGGCGACGGCTTCCGCAAGCGTGAGCCCCTTCTGCACGAAACGGATCTGCGGCCACGGATCCACGCGCAGCCGCGCGAACGCTGACACGAGCGCCGTCGCGGCCTCGTCGAGGCGCGATTGGCGAAACCTGAGCGACGCGAGGACGATGTCGGCTTCGGCTGGCTGAAACGAACGGAGACGCTCGATCAACGGCAGCGCCATGTCCGATCCCGCTTCGGCTTCGAGGTCGGCGGCCATCGCCAGCTCCAGCGGATCGCGCGACGGCTCGGCCTGCCCATGCCAGATTTCCCGCGCGGCGGTTGCGTTGTTGTCCAGGTAGTAGCGCTGCAACGCGCTCCGGCGCGAGACCTCGTCAGGCGGCACCCCCGGCGCCGGCGCCGGCAGCAGATCCCAGCCGACGAAGTTCGCCCATGCCGTGTCGACGGCTGCCCACGAGATGCCGGCATCGCTGTCGAGCCGCGGGCGTGAGGCATTCATCGCTCGCGCGAGATTGCGGACGTCCGCCACGAGATTGGGCACGGACCGCCCGACCGACCGCGCCAGGCCGAATTCAACGCGGTTGCGATCGTCGGTGTTGACGTCGGCGCGCGCCGCCGCGGCCATCGCGCGCGCGAACGCGTCGTTGGCCAGGTAGTGCGCCAGCACCCCGTGGATGTCCGTCCCCCGCCATGTATTCGCAATCGCCGACCTATACGGCTCCTCGGCAATCCTCGCGCGCAGCGCCGCGGCATTCCATGCGCCGGGCCGCGTCGTCGCGATCAGCACGAGGTCGCCGTGATTGGTCTGCCATGTGTCAATCTGCGGAAACACATCCGCCAGCGTGGCGTAGATGGTCCTCAGGGTCCGCGCGTCGATCTCGTAGCCCTGCACCCACTGCGCGAACACACCGTCGTCGGCGAGGCGGTTGCGCGCGGCGCGGTAGAACTCGACGGTGAACAGGCTGGCGATCCCGGCGCGGAAGGGATTGGACGGCTCGGAGGCGATGACGTCGTAGCGGTCGCGCCCGGTCAACAGCGTTTCGCGCGCGTCGGCAATCGTGACGTGCACGCGCGGGTTGTGGAGGACGTCGTGGTTCACGGCCTCGCTCGCGCGCGCCACTTCGACAACGAGCGGCTCGAGCTCGACGACGTCGACGCGTTCCATCGACGGCACGGCGCCGAGCCATCCGGCGCTGCTGCCGGTGCCAAGGCCGACGACGAGTGACCGTTTCGGCGCAGGGTGCCCGAGCGCGGCGAGCAGGCCGAGCATGACCTGCGTCCCGGCGTCGCCACGTGCGCTGCCGTCGGACTTGCCGTTGACGATAAAGGCGTAGCCATTCGGCTCGACCGCCAGCGCGACGGTGCTCTCGACGCCGTCGCCGTCCCAGACGATGGCGCGGCGCTCGAACTGTTGCCAGCCCTGGAGCTGGTTCGGCGAATTGAACACGTCCCTGGGCGCGCGGCCCGCGCCGATTCCGCTGTGGCGCCAGATCATCGTCGGGCCGGAGGCGGTGAGGAGCAGCAGCGTGACCGCCGCGAGCGCCAGCGGGAATGCCAACGAACGCAGAGCACGCTGAGCTCGCAGAAAGGACTTTAGCTCTGCGGTCTCCGCGATCTCTGCGTTCATGACAGACAGCATCAGTGCGGCCGCACCGAGTGTCACAAGAACAACCGCGACGAGACGCCACGCCCCCGGCGCAGACAACCACGGCATCACACCGAAGCCGCCGGCCAGCGAACCGACGATGGCGCCGGCGGTGTTCGCGGCGTAGGCGAGCCCGACGTCGCGGCCGACGCGCTCGCGGCCGCGCCCGAAGAGCGCGATCAGCAACGGAAACTGATACCCGGCGACGATGGCCGGAGGCAGCACGACGATCGACGTGACGAGGGTCCAGCAGGCGATGGTCGCACCGAAGCCGGCCGCGCCGAGCGGCAACAAGGTCAGCGCCAGCAGCGCGACGCGATCACCGAGCGCGAAGGTCAACGCGACCGCCGCCGCTTCGAGCAGGCAGGTCACCGCGAAGCCGGTGGCCGTGGCCGGACGATCGCTCGAGATCAGGGAATAGAGAAGCCCACCGACGCCGATGCCCACGAGCGCGATCGCCAGCACCAGGCCGAACGTGAAAACCGATCCGCCGAGCAGCGGCGACAGCAGCCGGTACCAGACGAGCTCCATCAGGAAGAATGCGAAGCCGACCGTCCCGGAGGCGACGAGCAGAAAGACCGGGAGATCCGGAAGGTCGCCCTGGGCGGGAAGGGCAGGACGGGCACGATAGGCGGGGAGGGCAGGATCGGATCCAGGCGCTCCCGACTGTCGATCCACCGCCCGCGCGACGACGGCGACCAGAATGTTCAGCGCCGCGGCGAGCCAGATGGTCGCGCGTGTCCCGTAGATCTCGAGCAGGAAGAAGGTCGCAATCAGGCAGCCCGCGACCGCGCCGAGGGTGTTCAGTGCATAGAGCGTCGCCAGATCCTGACGGCGCGCGTCGCCGGACCGCGTGACGGCGCGCGCCGCGGCCGGCAGCGTCCCGCCCATCGCGATCGTCGGCACCGCGAGCACGAGGACGCTGAGCACCAGCCGCTCAGCCGTCGCCGCCGCGATCCCCAGACGGCCGGACCCGCCGCTCGCGAGATAGATCGTGCGCGCCAGCGCCAGCAGCAGCGGGCTGAGTGCGGCCATGACGGCGACGATCGATTCGAGCGTGGCGTAAAACAGCAGTGGCCGGGGATGACGGTCGGCGCGCGAACCGAGGAGAAGGCCGCCGATGCCGAGGCCGCCGATGAAGATCGCGAGGACGGCGGCCGACGCCAGCGTCGACGCGCCGAAGATCAGGCGGAACTCGCGGAGCCAGCTGACCTGGTAGACCAGCGCACAGAAACCCGACGTGAAGAGCAGCGCCGCCACGGGTGCGGTGCGTGCTCGCATCAGCGTGTCAGCGTCCAGACCAGGGTCAGCGCGACGGCTGCACCGCCCGCCTGCAGCCACAACTCCGTCTTCTCTTGCAGGAACAGCAGGCCCAGCACCATGAACGCCGCCGCCGCCAGCAGGAACCGCCAGTAGAGCTCTTCGCTGGCGACCTCCAGCCCGCGCGACCCCGCGCGCTTGCGCGCCGCGTCGATGATGCGGTTCGAGATCTCGCGGTCGCCCTCGCGATCGAGCTCCATGTACTCGCCGCCGCCGGCGTTGGCGATCTGCATCAGCGATCCGCGATCGAGTGCCGCGCGGATCGGCGGCTCCCTGGGCGACGTGTCGTTCGGCTTCCGTTCCGGCTCCGGAATGAACGCGCCGACCGTCGTGCCGACGCCGACCACCCAGACGGGCACGTCGTTGGTGCGCGCCGTCTTGAGCGCCCGCGCCACTTCGCCGCTCCAGGCCTGACCGTCGGTGACGAGCACGAACGCCTTCGCGTTCGGCGACTTGCCGTACAGCTCCGTATCCTTCTCAATCAGCCGCATGCCCCACGCGATGCCGAGCTCGATGTTGGTGTCCCAGCTGGTGTCGTCTTCGAGCCGGAACGGCGGCTCCTGCGCCAGATGATCGAGGAAGAAGAAGAAGGTATTCGGGTCCTTGGTGAGCCGAACCTGCGGCGCCGCGATGTGCGCGAACAGCGCCATCGCCATGCGGTCGTCCTTCCAGGCGAGCGATTCGCCGAGCACGCGCAGGAAGCGCATCGACCGCTGCCACCGGTTGCCAGCGACGTCTCCGGTGCGCATCGACGCGGAACCGTCCTGCAGGATGACGAGATCGATGCCGGCGGTACGAACGAGCGCGGCGGCCGCCGTCGGCCGCGACAACGACAGGATCGTGCACGCGCTGGCGAGGATGAGGCACAACCAGAACACGAGGTTTCCGAACACCGGAAACCGCTCGCGCACCGGCAGGCGGCGGTGCTGCCGGAAGCGCCGCGAATCACGCCGCCGCGCCGCGAGCTGCCAGCACCAGCCGAGCAGCAGCACGCCGGGCGCGATCAGCAGCCACAGGTACTCCGGCGTCGCGAACCGAACCGTGTCGAGGTTTATTCCCAGCAACAGCTAGCCCCTAGCCCCTAGTTTCCAGCCCCTATCCTTTGCGGATTTTCTGTCCACCCTTACCCGCGTCCGGCGCATCCTTGCGCTCTTCGCCGCGCTTCGGGATCACGATCTTGAACTGGTTCATATCGACTGCCGCCGGCGGCGCACCCGGCCTGCCGTGCAGCGTCGGACCTGCCGGCAGATCGGTTTCGTCGGCCTTGGCCGCCATTTTCGGCGCGCCCTTCGTGGCGGGGCCGCGCTGCTTCGCCAGCGCGTCGCGCGTGCGGATCGCGTACTCGTAGTTGAACGCCGCATCCATCGCCCGTCCGTCGCAGGCGCGGTCGCCCGCGCCGCACGCCGGCGCCTTCAGCACTTCGGCGTAGCTCTTGACGACGGTGTCGAGGCGGCGGGCGGTGTCGAGGCGATCGCCGCCCGCCTGGGTCGCGCGAAAGGCGGCGTTGGCGGTCAGCAGCAGGATCGCGGGATCGGTTTCGGTGATCACGCCGTTGGCGTCGTGCCGTGGCGCGATCGCGGCGTAATCGTTGCGCCAATAGCCGGCGGAAGCTCGCACATCGCGCGCGTCGGTTTCGGCGGCTTTGCCCAGTATCGGCATGCGACGCTCCAGGCCGAGCGAGTCCTCGACGGCGCTGCCGTCGGCCTGCGCATCGGCGTAGCGCAGCAGGGCCATCTGCTTGTGGACGTCGGCCAGACGCGTCTCGGTGTGGCCGGCGAGCCAGAGGGCGCCGCCGGCGAGCGCCAGCACGATCGCGAAGAGAAAGGGGCCAAGCGCTGATTTCATCGCATCCTCCGGCGGGTCCAAAAGGACCCGCCCTGCATTACGCTACGGGAACTTCCGGAAATACGGCACGGTCAGCTGCAGTGTGAGCGCGAACGTCCACAAGCCGGCGGCCATGACCGCATAGCCCGCGAACTTCGGCTGCTGGCTGCTGTAACGCTTCACGTCGACGCGCCCCGCCGACCGTGTGTCGATGTCCTTGATCGCGTTGAGCACCGCCTGCTCGTCGCCGGCGGGGTAGAACTTGCCGCCGGTCGATTCGATCGCCGGCTTCCAGATGTCGTCGGGCAGTACGGCGCCCAGCCCCTTGTTGTAGCTCGTGCGGATCATGTACACGGGGATCTTGCTCTGCACGGCGCCGGCGACGATCTCGGTGACCGTCTTGCCGTGGATCATCACCTGCGTGTCCTGGCCATCGGTGAACAGCAGCATCAGGTTGCCCGCCGCGTCGAGAAAGTCGAACGCCTTGAACAGCCCGGTGCCCTGCTCGATCGCCATCGCGATGGTCGTTCCCTGATCGGGAAACTTCATGAACTCGGTCCAGTCGCCGATCAGGTTGAGGCTGAGCAGGATGTTGTCGTAGTCGCTGGTGAACGGCGTGACGACGTACGCCTCGTCGCCGAACTCGATCAAGCCGATGAGGTCGTGGTACTTGCCGCTCATGCGCTGGCGGATGAACGTCTCCGCCGCGGCGACGGTGGTGAAGAATGTCGCCTCGTTCGGCGCCTTGGCGTTGAGGTGCGCGGCGGGGAACCGCGCCATCATGCTCGAGGAGGCGTCGATCATCAGCGCGATACGGCGGCCGGGGAAGCTGACCTGCTCGTGCGTCAGCGACGAATAGGGGTCCGCGAGCGCGAGCACGAAGAACGGCAGTCCCGCGAGGAACAGGATCAGCGCGCCGTGGCGGACGATCGACGTCCACGATCCGCCGCTCCAGTCGAGGACCGCCGGCAGCGCGACCTGCGTGCGCCCCGCTTTGTTCCGCGTCAGCGCGCGCACCACCAGCACCGTCATCGCCAGGCCGATCAGCACCACCATGGCGATGATCGAGTCGTCGCGGTGCGTGAACAGCAGATCGGCCGCCCGCGCGTTGCGCCACTCGAAGATCGTGTCCCGGACGACGGCCGGGACCTGCGTTATCGGGACCACGCGCGGTTGTCCAGCTCCGTGCCCGCGCGGCGGACCGCGAGCCGCTTCATGAACCACAGCTGCTCGAACTTCATGCGGCGCACCAGCTGCTTCGTGGTGGCGAGCGCCTCGTCGAGCGCGGCGTCGTCCAGCGCACCCGCACGGCTGAAGGTGGCGACGGTGAGTGCCGCCAGCGCGCGCGACACCGACTCGAGCAAGGACGTGCGCGCGGCGGTGTTGCCCGGGAGGGCGAGCACGCGCGTGACGGTTTGCGGCGTGACGGCGCCGGAGACGGCGATGCGTTTGCCGCGCGGCCATCCGGCCTTGAGGATGAGGCGCCCTGGCTCCGCCGTCTCGTTGCCGTCGGCGAGCAGCCGGCTCGCCGGCATCTGGCTGACCGGGCGGCCGATGGCGTAGGTCGCGGCGATGCGCAGCGCGCCAAGCGCGCGGCTCGCCAGCTCGGGCGTCCAGCTGCCGCTCTCACGATCGCGCTGCACGGACGACAGCTCGCGGCCGACGCCGTTCAGGATCGTCATGTCGCCGATCAGCTGCTTGCTCGCGACGCTCGGCTTGCGGTAACGCTGGAACAGCCGGACGAGCGCCAGCAGCGTCATCAGTCCGGCCAGCACGAACAGCACGCTGCCGATCACCGTGAACAGGTTGGCGCGGAACGCACGCTGATCGATGTCGCTGAAGGTTTCCGCCGACGAGGTATCGCGAATGTCTGACGCGTCGGACGGGACCAGCGAGAGGACTTTCATCGACTGTGCGGGCATCATGTAGGTCTGATCGCGCCCCTGCAGCGACGTCTTCTGGCCGACCTTGCTCTGGACGCGGTAGCTGATTTTCGTCTCCGGCAGCGCGACGTCCTTGCCGAAGACGCCGTCGGCGATCAGCCGCAGACGGTACTCGTACTGGAAGAATCGGCGCTGATCGCTGCGCAGGTCGGCGCCGTGGGAGCCGCCGAGCACTTCGAACGGCGCAAACTGCACGACCGATGGCTCGAGCCGGGTCTGGTCCGGGACGACCGTCACCTCGTCGGTTTCGAGGACCGCGCAGGTCAGCACGACCGCGAACGGCTCGCCGATACGAACGGCGCCGGTGCTCGTGCGCCACCAGCACTGCAGCGGATCGGTCTGGACGGTCTGCGCTAGGGCCGCCGTGGCGCCCATCGCGATCAGAAGAAGAGCCCACATGCTTTTTCGGACCATCGTTCTCACGCTAACCCTTTTCACCACCACAAACACCCCACGGAACTCACGAAAGCGTGAAAAGCATCTCACCGTCCCGTGGCGCAGGGCTTCAGCCCTGCGATGTGCCTTTCGCAGCGCTGAAGCGCTGCGCCACAGCAATCCGAGATCCTCGGCGAGCGAGCACCTAGGCAGCCTTCCTTAGTCTCCGCTCGGCGATGAATTCACTGAGCGCGATGGCGGTCTGCATCTCGTCGACGCCGATCCGCAGGACGTCGAGGTCGTTGTCCTTCGCCATGCGTGCGACCTCGTCCTGCCACGTGCGCGTGCGCGTCGAGAGCGTTCGCAGTGCGCCGCGCGACATGACCTTCGACCGGCCGGTCTCGACGTCGAACGCCTCGATCCAGCCGGCCGATATGGACGGCAGCTCGAAGGCAAAGGCGCTGTCGATCAGCACGATGAACACGTCGTGCGCGGAGTTGAGCTGGCCCAGCTCCTTCATGATCGCGCCCGCATCGTCGAACAGGAAATCGGAGATGACCGGCACCATCGTCGTTTTGCGCATGAAGCCGGCGAGCGACATGCTGAGGCTGTCGGACCGCTTCAGCGGCTGCAGGCCGGTGCCGAACTGGTACGCCTCGAGCGTGTGGATGACCTGGTTCTTGCCGACGCGCGGCCGGATGGCCGCGAGCTGCTCGAATTTCGCGTCGAAGGTGATCAGGCCGAAGAGGTCCTGGAAGAAGACCGCCGACATGCCGATTGTGCCGATCGTACGCGCGATCGCCGCGGCGATCGGGACGCCGTCGATGCCGCACCGTGTCGAGAGAGAGGCGTCAGCGATGGCGACGACCGTGGCGGTGCTGCGCTGCTCGTAGTCGCGGACGATCATCGGGCTGAAGTTGGTCAGCGTCGACTGCGCCCAGTCGATGTTCGAGGTCCGGTCGCCCGGCTGCCAGTCGCGCAGGCCGACGAAGTCGAAGCCCGATCCGGTGAACAGGCTGCGATGCTCGCCGATCGTGAACTCGCGCATGCGGCGCATGATGAGGAGCTCGATTTCGGTGAGCTCCGACAGGTTCACGAACGGCTCGACGTCGGTTTCGCGGGTTCTCATCGGCGCGCCCGCCAGAACACGGAGGGGGCGGAGGACACCGAGAAGCACGAGCCACAGAGACACTGAGACACAGAGCAAACGGAAACAAGAATTCTCTGTGTCTCTGTGTCTCTGTGGCGTGTCACTCTGAGCACTCCATTGCCTCTGCGTCCTCGATCGTCACGGAACAGCCACTCGCTCGATCACGTCGGCGATGACGCTGTCGGTCGTCAGGCCGTGGCTCGCGGCGTGGGGACCGAGCCAGAGGCGGTGGCCGAGCACGTAGACCGCGAGATCCTGGATGTCTTCCGGGTAGACCTCGGTCCGCTTGCGCACCAGGAGCGCCCAGACCTTTGCCAGGCGTCCCCAGCAGATGATCGCGCGCGGTGACGCGCCGAGATCGACGCCGTGTTCGACCAGCTCCGACGGCGAGTGCACGTGCCAGTCGGTGTCGGGATTGAAGGGCCGCGTCGCGGCGACCAGGCGCTGGATGTACATGCCCAGCCTCGGGTGCATGAACACGTGCTCGCTGATCGACGAGCGCAGCTGGATGATGCGCTCCTTCGACATCAGCTCGTTGAGGCGCACGCTCTTGAAGTCGAAATGCACCAGCTTGGCTTCCTCTTCGGGCGGCAGGTAGCCGATGTTCACCATGATGGCGAACCGGTCCGTGGCCGCTTCCGAGAGCGGGAACGTGCCCTGCCCGAGCTCGACCGGGTTCATCGTCGCAATCGCGAAGCTGAACGCGGGCAGCTCGAACGTGGTTTTGCCGACGGTGACCGTCCGATCCTGGAGCGCTTCGAGGAACGCGCTCTGCGACTTGAGCGGGATACGGTTGATTTCGTCGAGCAGGATGACTTCCGCTTCGGCGAGCGGACCGAATTCGGTCATGAGCTCGCCGGTGGCCGGGTTGATCATCTGGAAGCCGACCACTTCGGTCGGCTGCAGGTCCGCGCGCCCTTGAATGCGCACGAACTTCGCGTTGCTG
>Ga0163163_10005239_pt1 | contig 11183 bp, 9 predicted proteins | sample S65metaG_FD_119766 | JGI IMG/M metagenome (GOLD analysis project Ga0163163, IMG submission 119766) | Switchgrass rhizosphere microbial communities from Kellogg Biological Station, Michigan, USA - S6-5 metaG | ecosystem: Host-associated > Plants > Roots > Rhizosphere > Soil | place: USA: Michigan... | reverse complement strand
TCCGCGAGTTCCGAATGCTCGCCAACGGGCTGCGCGTCCTCCTGCTCTCGAACCGCGTCGCGCCGGTCACGACGTTCGCGATCGTCTACCACGTCGGCAGCCGTAACGAGGCGGTCGGCTTCACGGGCGCCACGCACCTGCTCGAGCACCTGATGTTCAAGGGCACCCCGGAGTTCCAGCGCTCCAAGGGCACCGCCGTCGCGGCCGTGCTCGAGGCTCTCGGCGCTCGATTCAACGCCACGACGTGGTTCGACCGCACCAACTACTACGAGACGCTCCCGTCGTCCGCGCTCGAGGTCGCCGTCCGGATCGAGGCCTCACGCATGCGCGGCGCGCTGCTGCGCGACGAAGACCGCGTTCCCGAGATGACCGTCGTGCGCAACGAGTTCGAGCGCGGGGAGAACTCGCCGTTCCAGGTCCTCTACAAGCACACGTTCGCGACCGCGTTCCGCGAGCACCCGTACCATCACCCGACGATCGGCTGGCGCAGCGACATCGAGGAGGTCTCGACCGCGCGCCTCCGGGAGTTCTACGAGACCTTCTACCACCCGAACAACGCGACCGCGATGGTGATCGGGGACTTCGACGAGGAGCCGACGCTGGCGCTCCTGGCGAGGTACTTCGGCCCGATTCCCGGGTCCGACCATCCCATCCCGCGGGTCTACACGGTCGAGCCGCCGCAGGAGGGTGAGCGGCGGTTCGTGGTGCGCCGCGCCGGTCAGATCGCGTGGTGCGCGATGTCGTGGCGCACCGTCGAGGCCCGTCACCCCGACACGCCCGCCCTCGCGGTGCTCGGCAACGTCCTCGGCGGAGGGATCACCTCGCGCCTGCACCAGGCGCTGGTCGAGAAGACCCTGGCGCTGTCCGTGTCCGTGGTGCCGTGGCAGCTGCGCGATCCGGCGCTCTTCTCGATCTTCGCGCCGGTCCGCCCGGGCGTCGAGCCCTCCGAGATCGAGTCCGTCGTGCGGCGCGAGATCGCGCGGATCTCGTCCGACGGCGTCACGGAAGCCGAGTGCCTGAAGGCCCGGACGCAGATCGAGGCGGAGGTCGTCTTCGATCGGGACTCGACCGACCAGATCGCGGCGTCTCTCTCCGAGGCCATCGCCGTCGCCGACTGGGAGTGGTACGCCGACTACCCGGCCGCGATCCGCGCCGTCACGCCCGAAGACGTCCAACGCGTGGTCCTCACCTATCTTCACGACGATGCGCTGACGGCCGGACTGTTCCTGCCGAAGCCCGGGGCGGAAACGGAAGCCGCGGGCGGCGAGGAGGCGGAGGAGGCATGAGCACCGCCGCGACGACGCACCGCCGCGTCCCGTTCGCGGAGGCGGTGCGCCACCGGAAGCTCGCCAACGGCGTGCGTCTCTACGTGCTCGAGAACCACTTCAACCCGACGCTCGCGCTCTCCGGGACTCTCTGCGCGGGCCGGATCTTCGCGCCCGCCGAGCGACGCCTGATCGCGTCGCTGACCGCCGGCGAGCTCATGAAGGGGACGGCGAAGCGGACGAAGCTCCAGCTCGCCGAGGACCTCGAGAGCCGCGCCGCGAGCCTCTCGTTCGCGTCGGATGCGTCCGATCCCGTCGGCGTGGACATCTCCGGCGGGTGCCTCTCGCGCGACTCCGCGCTCCTCTTCGACGCGCTCATCGAGATCCTGCGGAGCCCGACGTTCCCCGAGGACGAGCTCGAGCGCGAGAAGAAGCGCCTCGTGGGCTCGATCCGGCAGCAGCAGGACCAGACGTCGGCGCGCGCCTTCGAGGAGGCGATGCGGCGGATCTATCCGCCCGCGCACCCGCTCCACCGCAACACGGGTCCCGAACGGATCGCGCGGGTCGAGTCGCTGCGCCGCGAGGATCTCGAGACCTTCTACCGCGACCGCTACGGCGCCGCCTCGCTGATCCTCGTCGTGGTCGGCGACGTCGACGCCGAGCGCGTGCTCGACGCGCTCGAGCGCGGAGTATCGGACTGGGGGCCCGGGCCGGAGCCGGTGATCCCGCCCGCCGACCCGCCGCCCGCTTCCCCGGGAACGTTCACGGTGAGGATGTCCGACAAGGCGAGCGCCGACGTCGTGCTGGCCGCGCCGTCGGATCTTCGGCGCACCCATCCCGACTACCTCGCCACGTCCATCGCCAACTCCGCGCTCGGCCAGTCGTCGCTGACCTCGCGCCTCGGAGTGCGGGTGCGCGACACCGAGGGGCTGACGTACGGGATCCACTCGAGCTTCGGCGCGACCCAGGTGGCCGGCCCCTTCCTGATCAGCGTGACGGTCAAGCCGGAGATGCGCGACGCCGCCGTCGCTTCGACGCTCGACGAAACGGCGAAGTTCCTGCGCGAGGGCATCAGCGCGCGCGAGCTCGACGAGGAGAAGAGCTCGCGCTCGGGCCGGTTCCAGGTCGATCTCGGTTCCAACGCCGGCATCGCGCAGGCAATCGACGCGGCGGTCAGCTACGGCTTCGGCGTCTCGTACCTCGACGAGTTCCCCGCGAAGGTCGCGGCGATCACGAAGGAGGCGGCGGACGAGGCCTTCCGCCGTCGGGTCCGCGTGGAGGACCTGACGATCGTCAGCGCCGGGAGCTTCGCGGCGTGAGAAATCGGTCTGGTAAGAGCCCATCAGGCGTGAAAGAATCCCGCCTCACATGAGACGCCCCCAGCATCGCCGTCCGATGCGCCGCCGCCCCGGCGAGGCCCCTCCGACGCACCGGGTCTGGTTGTCTCCGGAGCAGCCGTTCCGCGAAGGCCCGGCCAGCGACGGCAAGGCCTACTTCCGCGTGCGGCTCGACGGCGAGCCGTCGCCGGAGTGGATGCGCGCCTATCGAGCCGGTCTCCTCGGGCTGATGCCCGACGACCGCGACGTCGTTCTTCGTTTCGAGTTCCAGGGTGACTCGGTCCGCTTCGTGGCGGCCGACGCCGAGGTCGGGAAGGTCCGGCGGCTCCTCGAGCAGCGCATCCAGGCCGTCAACGGGATCCTTTCCGGGGGACGCGCGGTCGAACCCTAGGCGGGACGGCCACGCCGCTCGAGCGCGGTCTCGTGAACCGCCGGTTCCTCTTCCAGCACGTACTCCGGCCCTATCGCTGGCCGCTGACCTTCGCGTTCGTCGCGATGATCTTCGAGACGCTCGCGAGTCTCGCCGAGCCCTGGCCGCTGAAGATCGTCCTCGACTCGGTCATCGGCCATCACCCTCTTCCGCGGATCTTCGCCGGGCTCCACGAGATCCTCGGCCGCCACAAGGGAGGCACCATCGCGGTCGCGGCGATCGCGACCGTGGCCATCGCGCTGGTCAGCTCGGTCGCGTCGTATTTCGACTCGTACCTGACGACGAGCGTCGGGCAGTACATCGCGCACGACCTCCGGCGAAAGGTGTACCACCACCTCCAGCGGCTCTCGCTCTCCTACTACGACCACCACAAGCTCGGGAACATCCTCTCCACGATCACGGACGACATCGACAACGTGCAGTCGTTCTTCTCCGCGTCGCTGCTCTCGATCGCGATCGACGTGGCGACCATCATCGGGATGTTCGGCGTGATGCTCTACCTGGACTGGAAGTTCACGCTGATCGCGATGGCGGTGACGCCGTTCCTCTTCCTCTTCGTGCAGCGCTTCACGCGGCTCGTCAAGAAGTCGACGAAGCAGGTCCGCGCGAAGGAGAGCGAGATCGTGTCGACGGTCGAGGAGTCGCTCGGCGCGATTCGCGTGATCCAGGCGTTCGCGCAGGGCGACCTGGAGGAGCGCAAGCTCGCCGCGCGCAGCGAGGAGTCCGTCGTCGCCGCGCTCCAGGCGCGGCGGGTGAAGGCCCTGCTCTCTCCAGTGATGGACGTCGTCGCCGCGGTCGGCACGGCGCTCGTTCTCCTGTACGGCGCGAGCCTCGTCCTGGCCAACCAGATGACCGCCGGCTCTCTCGTCGTGTTCCTGCTATACCTCGGCAAGATGTTCAAGCCGATGCAGGACCTGGCGAAGATGACCAACTCGGCCTCGAAGGCCGCGGTGGGCATGGACCGGATCCAGGAGATCCTGGACAGCGACGCGCTGCTCGAGGAGGCGCCCGGCGCGAAACCGGCGCCGACGCTCACGGGCCACATCGCCTTCGAGCACGTGGCGTTCGGATACGAGTCGGACAAGCTCATCCTGCAGGACGTGCACTTCGAGATTCCCGCCGGGAAGATGGGCGCGATCGTCGGTCCGACCGGCGAGGGGAAGTCGACGCTCATCAACCTCGTGCCGCGCCTGTACGACCCCGCGAACGGTGCGGTGAAGATCGACGGCCAGGATCTCCGCTCGTTCACGCTCAAGTCGCTGAGGGATCAGATCAGCTACGTGCAGCAGGAGACGGTGCTCTTCGACGACTCGATCTGGCGCAACATCGCCTACGGAAAGCCCGACGCGACGCCCGACGAGATCGTCGAGGCCGCGAAGCTCGCGAACGCGGACGAGTTCATCCGCCAGCTCCCGGGCGGCTACGACACGGTGGTCGGCGAGCGCGGGTCCCAGCTCTCGGGCGGGCAGCGCCAGCGGATCGGCATCGCGCGGGCGATCATCCGGAATTCGCCCATCCTGATCCTGGACGAGGCGACCTCCGGCCTGGACGCGCAGTCGGAGTCGCTCGTCGTCGAGGCTCTCGACCGGCTGATGCGGGGCAAGACGTCGCTCGTCATCGCGCATCGCCTCGGCACGATCCGCCAGGCCGACAGCATCATGGTGCTCAAGGGCGGCCGGATCGCGGAGCAGGGCAGCCACGACGAGCTCCTCTCCCGCGGCGGTGAGTACGCCTCCCTGTACGCGCTGCAGTTCGGCGGCGCGGCGGGCCCGGCAGGGACGGGCGCGGGTGTGGGGGGCGCGTGAAGAAGCCGAAGCCGGAGCCGAAGCCGAAGTCAAAGTCGAAGGCGAAGGGCCAGACGCTCGTCGTCCTGCCCGACGACGGGATGGAGCCGCTCCTGTCGGCGATCGCCGGCGCGAGCGAGTCGATCCTCGTGAAGATGTTCCTTTTCACGGAGCCCCGCCTCATCCGGGCGCTCGCCGCCGCGCGCCGGCGGGGCGTGAACGTCCGCGTGATGCTCAATCCGGCGCGGCGCTCCGGCGAGTCCGACAACGACGCCGCGAAGAAGAAGCTCCGGGCGGCGCGGATCGCCGTCAAGGACACGCATCCGGCGTTCGACGTCTCGCACGAGAAGTCGATGGTCGTCGACGGGATCTTCGCCTTCGTCTCGTCGCACAACTGGGCTCCCAAGAACTTCGGCGAGACCCGCGACTACGCCGTCGTCACGCACGACCCTCGAGAGATCGAGGAGGTCCGCGCGGTCTTCGAGGCCGACTGGAAGCGGGACGACTTCGACTGCGGCGAGCGGCTCCTCATCTGGTGCCGCGGCAACGGCCGGGAGCGCCTCGCGCGCTTCATCGACGGGGCGCGCACACGCCTGTACCTGCAGAACGAGAGGTACCAGGACCCCACGATCATCGAGCGACTGGTCGCGGCCCACTCCCGCGGGGTGAAGGTCCACGTCATGTCCCTCCCGCCGCACGCCCTGAAGGAGAAGAAGCTCCTCGAGGGAGTGGCCGGGCTGCGCGTCATGGCGGACACGGGCATCCGGATCCACAAGCTCAAGGGGCTGCACCTGCACGCGAAGATGCTGCTGGCGGACGGGAAGCGCGCCATCGTGGGATCGATGAACATCGCCCCGGGCAGCTTCGACTCGCGCCGCGAGCTGGCGATCGAGACGGAGGACCGCGCCGTCGTGCGGCGCCTCGAGCAGACTTTCCGCGAGGACTGGAAGAACTCCCACCGCATCGATCTGTCGGACGAGGGGATCCGCGCGGACCTGGAGAAGCACGGTGTGGATGCGGAGTCGAGCGTCAGCGTGATCGCGCCGAAGAAGTCGAGCAAGGGGAAGAAGCGAAGAAACTGAGGCTTCGCCGCACTGGAGGCGTAACGCGGAGCGTTACGCAATGGGGTCCGGCTTAGGACGCGGCGAATTGAGAGTGGCTCGGCATTTCGAGTCGCACGAGGCGCGGCCTAAGCCGCTGGAGGCCGCTCGGGATCGGCTCGGACTGCCCGAGCGCCCCGGCTGCAACCGCCTTTGAGCGGCGCGGCAACAGCGACGAAGCGGTCAAACCGATCCCGGAGCGCCGCTCCAAAGCGGCAAAACCGCAGTGCTCCTCGATCGAGATTCATCCCTGCTCGACCGGCACTCCCTCATCCCACGTCAGCCGCTTGTAGTCGAACGCCTTCGTATCGCGCGCGTTGAACTTCACGACCTCGAAATACGGCGACAGATCGAAGTCGCGCGGCACGCAGAGCGTGGGATGCCTCGCGCGGAGAAGCCCGCTCCATGCGCGGCGGGTGGGGCGCCCCAGGATCTGCTGGCGGATCCGATCGCGCGCGTTGCGAGGCTTCTCCCGGACCGGCACCGGCAGGATGGGGAATCGCACCTTCCCGAACGCCTCCGCGAGCAGCGAGGAGCAGATCGTCTCCGTGTCGCGCCCGCTTCCGAAGTGGAGCGCGTCGTCCCGCAGCTCGGCCGGAACCATCTGGAAGGGGAGGAGGTAGCGCATCAGGTCCCAGAAGTTCTGGCGGTCGTACTTCCAGCCGATGCGGGAGATCACGTGGTCGAGGACGATCTCGAGGTCCGCCTCCTTCAGCCCGATCGGCCGGCAGATGCGGATGTTGAAGTCGATGTACTTGACGAGGGGGGACACGATGACCCCCTTCTCGACGAGCGCCTCGACGATGAGGTACCTCGCCTCGCGGCCGAACCGGCGGTGAACCTCCGCGCGCGTGGCCGGATCACGGCGCAGCAGCGCGTCGCCGATGTAGATCGCGCTGTGCGACCACGTGGACATCGTCAGGTACTTGATCGCCTGCGAGATCCGCTGGTCGCCGTCGACCAGGACGACGTCGCCGGGGCGGATCGTCGCCTTGAGCCTCTCCGGGACGTTGTAGACGAAGCGCTGGTAGCGCCGGCGGCGCGCGGTCAGGCGCTGGAGGAACCAGTCGACCACGACGCGTTTGGGAGTGCGCACGCGACTATTGTGCGCCTGTCGAAGGCACGCGGCGCTGGGGCCCTATTCGTCCGGGAGCTCCGGCTCCTCCTGGATCTCGCGCTTGGTTCCCGGAGCGAGCAGATCCATCAGGAGGTCGGGGAGCGTCTCGGAGAACTGGCTGCGCGGCATCACCTGGGTCACGCCCGCCGACTCCGCCTCGCGAGCGAGCTGCTTGTCGACGTGAGAGAGGAAGCCGATGACCGGCAGCTCGCGCGTCGCGCGGGCGCCGCGCAGCTCCCGCATCGCGGCGAGGCACTCGCCGTTGGAGGAGAGCTCGAGCAGCACGGCCGCCGTCTCCGGCGCGGCGCACGCGCGCGGGAGATCCTTCGCGGAGACAAACGCGACCGGCACGTTGAGATGCCGGGCCGTCGCCTCGATCTTCGAGCGGAAGAACAGATCCTCCACGCACGCGATCACGTTCTTGTTCATCGGCGGCTCGATTGTATAGCCCGTGGGGAACTCGGGGGCCAGATCCGGCCTCCGACGGTCAGAACATCTTGACCAGGTCGACCAGGTACCGGTTCACCCATGCGGGCGTGTCCAGCCGCCTCTGGAGCGTGACGGCGCCCTGGAGGTAGACGCTCGGAAGGAAGGTCCAGGCGACCGCGACCCGGTGCCCCTCGTACCAGGTGTGGAACCACCAGTCGTCGCTGTTGTACGCCCCGACGAGGGCGTCCCGCTGGATGTACTGGTAGCTGTAGGACGCCCGGAACTCGCCCGGAGTTCCGATCCGGCCGGCCGTCACCGTGCCGTCGAACGCGTTTCTTCGGCCCTTCGAGGCGGCGAAGTTGTGCACCCCGTCCAGAGACACGGTCATGGGCACGGCCCCGATCGGGAATCTCACCCGAACGAGGAGATCCGCGACGTGGAACTCCGACGCGTAGGTGATGCCGCTCGAGTCCGCGATCGGCGTGTTCTGACGGATGTAGAGGGGGTCGATCTCCCGCATGTCGTAGCCCCAGTACGCGGCGCTCGCGTCCACCTCGAGCCCTCCATCCTCCCCGAATCGTCCGGCGACCTGTCCGACGGCGATGCGCGAGGTGTCGTGGCCGTGCTGGGGACCGTAGAAGAAGGCGCCCGCCAGGGTGAGCGACCCCCGGGCGCCGGCCGCCGTCCACGCCGCGGCGCCGCCGACGGTCTGGATGTCGTGATCCCACAGCATCTCGGTCGCCGTGATCGGCATCGCGAACTTCCCGCCTCGGATCGCGAACGCTCCGGGGCGCCAGAGGAAGTAGAGGCGGTCGAGCTCGGCGCCGCGCGCCTCGTAGTTGTCGTAGATCGGATCGGTGTATTTCTGGGTGCCGTAGTCGAAGACCCCGCGCACGCCGAGCCTCAGGTTGGGCAGCGGGTCGGCGTCGATCTCCGGACGCAGCTCGAAGCGGCCGCGGTCGTCCGACGCGTAGTAGGGCAGGTGATCGACGCGGTCGTAGCGCGCGAGGAAGTCCCAGTGGAACGAGAAGATTTGCCGGTGAGCGGGCTCCTCGAAGTACTGCGGCTCCTGGGCCGCCGCGGCGGAGCCGGCCAGCGCGGCGAGAACCGTGAGAAGCAGGCGCTTCGTCACGCGGCCTGCGCCGTGACCCGGGCGAGCGCCTCGTAGAGGTCGTTGACCGACTGGAAGCGTTCCCGGGGATCCTTCTGCATGCACTTCAGGATGATCTGCGAGATCTTCGGATCGACCCTCGGGTTGCGGGCCTGCGGCGAAGGCGGCGGCTCCTGGATGTGCTTGAGCACCACCGCCAGGGGAGAGTCGCCGTCGAAGGGGAGCGTTCCCGTGAAGACCTCGTAGAGCACGACGCCCGTCGAATAGATGTCGGAGCGGAAGTCGAGCGCGTGGCCCCGCGCCTGTTCGGGCGACATGTAGTCGGGCGTCCCGACGACGGTCCCCTCCGCCGTCATTCCCCGCTCCTCCTTCAGGCGGGCGATGCCGAAGTCCATGATCTTCAGCCCGCCGGTCGCCTCGATGATGATGTTCTGGGGCTTGATGTCGCGGTGGATGACTCCGACCTCGTGCGCCGCCGCGAGACCGGCGCAGATTTGCTTCGCGATGCGCAGCCCGACCGGCGTCGGAAGGATCTCTCCCGCATCGACGAGCTGCTTCAGGGTGAGGCCCTTGACGAGCTCCATCGAGAGGTAGCGCAGTCCTCCCGTCTCGCCGAGGTCGTGCGTCCGGAGGATGTTCGGGTGCGTGATCCGCCGCGCCAGGCGGATCTCCTGCTTGAACCGGTCGAGGAGCGACGGGTCCGCCGAGAGCGCCTCGCCGCGCAGCGTCTTGATCGCGACGCCGTCGTCGAGATCCCGGTCGTGCGCGCGGTAGACGACGCCCATCCCGCCCTGGCCGAGCACTCCCTGGATCTCGTAGCGCGAGGCGAAGAGCTGCCCGACCCGCGGTTCGGCTCCGCCCGTCAGGGAGGTCGGCGCCTTCGCGACGACCGTCGGCGCCGATTCGGCGCTCATGTTCAGGTTCAGGGACGCCACGTACTGCTCGAGCGCGGCCTTCTCGCGGAGCTCCTCGAGCATGGCCCGGAACGAGCGCGCCAGGATCCCGATCTCGTCCTTCGACTCCACGGGAAGATCGGGCGCGTCGAGGTTGCCGACGCGGACCTGCTCGGTGGCGCGGACGAGGCGCCCGACCGGGCCCGTGATCCGGCGTGCGAGGAAGAACGACAGCACGAAGGCGACCACCAGCGAGGCGAGACCGACCACGATGAGGGTGGTCTGGATCTCGCGGAAGGCGGCGAGCTCCCGCTCGCGGCTGCGGAGCGCGACCGCGGCGCCGACGAGCTGGTCGGTGGAGGACCGGAGCGGCAGCAGGTAGGCGAGATAGGTGTCGCCCGAGATCTCGAGCGGCAGCGGGCCGATCGGCTTGCCGTCGCGAAGCACCCTCTGGACGAGACCCGGCGTGCGGTCGATCGCGGCGACGGCGCCGGCGCTGGCCGGTCCCATGGTGGACGCGGTCAGCGCCGCCTTCGCCGGCTCGCCGGGCTTCGCGGCGTCGGCGACGAAGACGACCTGCGTGTTGAGGAGCTGCTCGAGGCTGCGCGCGACCTCGTCGTTGATCTGGAAGGCGGCCGCGATGACCCCGACCAGGCGATTTCCCCCCTCGAGCACGGGCGCGGCGACGACGTGGTACAGCCGCCCGCCCGAGAGCCAGATGCCCTCCGTCTGTCCGCCCTCCGCCGCGCCCGCGATCGTCGGCACGCCCGAGAGATCGGCGGTGTAGGGAAGAGGCTTGTCGGTGCGGGCGAGCACGCGTCCGGACGCGGTCGTCGCGAGCAGGAAGTCGGCGCGCGTGCTCGACGCCTGCTCCCGCTTGAGCGTGTCGAACACCGTGGCGGGGTCGGGCTGGCCGGTCTCCGGGACGAGCGTCGACATCATGGAGATCGTCCCCGCGTTGTTCACCACGACGGACAGCGCCCGGTGGAGGTCCTCGTAGCGGTTCTGCTGGAACGACTCCCATCCCGGACCGGCCTTCTTGAGGTCCTCGGCGATCTTCGCGTCGGCGACCTGACGCGCGCGATAGGCGGCGACCGCGACGGCGCCGCCGACGGCGATGAAGATGAGGAGCGCCGCCGCGGCGAAGATCTTGAGCGTGAGCGAGAAGCGCGGCGGCTCGGGGGGCGGAAGCCTCAACCCGCGGACGCGCAGGTCCCCGGACGTGAGCCCCGGCGACGCGGGCGCCTCAGTAGCGCTCATCTTCCGCGTCGTTCGAGGGCGGCTTGTAGTCCTTTCCGTACTTGTTCTTGTGGGCCTCCGGCCGGAAACCGGAGACGTCGATGGCGATCGCCAGCGGTGCATCGCCCGACGCGCGCACCGTGACGGGGACCTTCACCTCGGATCCCTCCTCGTGCCAGGCGTGGACGACGTAGGACCCGGGGGGGATGCCGTCGAAGCGGAACGCGCCGTCCTGGCCGGTCACCGCGGGCCGATCCGAGTCGACGACCATGACGAACCCGACCATCTGGGGGTGGATGTTGCAGTAGACGCGGACCAGGCCCGGCTCCTCGAACGTCTTCTCCTTGGACGCCCCGCTCTTGTAGAGGCCGAGGTCGAAGCGGTTCGCCCCCGACACGGAAAAGACGTTGTGGTAGATCGGGTCCACATTGGGAAACTCCACGGTCGAGTGGAGCGGCACCGCGACGACGCGGGGCGT
>Ga0163163_10005237_pt1 | contig 11186 bp, 9 predicted proteins | sample S65metaG_FD_119766 | JGI IMG/M metagenome (GOLD analysis project Ga0163163, IMG submission 119766) | Switchgrass rhizosphere microbial communities from Kellogg Biological Station, Michigan, USA - S6-5 metaG | ecosystem: Host-associated > Plants > Roots > Rhizosphere > Soil | place: USA: Michigan... | reverse complement strand
CGGCACCGAGAACTACGAATGGCTGTGGGGTGACAGCGTATTCTGGCTCTCGGTATTCAACACGCTGCTCTATACCGTGGTTGCCAGCATCATCAAATTTGCCGTCGGCCTCTATCTCGCAGTGCTGCTCAACCACAGCCTGCCGTTCAAGGCGATCATCCGCTCGGTCGTGCTGATTCCCTTCATCGTACCAACAGTGCTCTCGGCGATTGCATTCTGGTGGCTCTACGACAGCCAATTCTCCATCATCTCGTGGTCGCTGCGCCAGACCGGGATCATCAGCAGCAATATCGACTTCCTCGGCGACCCCTGGAACGCGCGCTGGTCTGTCATCTTCGCCAATATCTGGCGCGGCGTGCCGTTCGTCGCCATCACGCTGCTGGCGGGGTTGCAGACCATGCCGCCGTCGCTCTACGAGGCCGCGACCATCGACGGCGCGAGCCAGTGGCAGATGTTCCGCTACATCACCTACCCGCTGCTCACGCCGATCATCGCCGTGGTGATGACCTTCTCGGTGCTGTTCACCTTCACCGACTTCCAGCTCATCTGGGCGATGACCCGCGGCGGCCCGGTCAATGCCACCCATCTGATGGCGACACTGAGCTATCAGCGCGCGATCCTCTCCGGCTATCTCGGCGAAGGCGCCGCGATCTCGACGGCGATGATCCCGTTCCTGCTCGCCGCCATTCTGCTCTCGTGGTTCGGACTGCAGCGACGGAAATGGCAGCAGGGCGAAAGCAATGACTGAGCTTCTTGCCGGCGCCAAAGCCATACGCACGGCACCGGCCGCCGATCATTCCGAAGGCATGAGCTATCTCGAATCGCTGCCACGGCGGCTGGTGACGCTCTATCTGCCGCTCGGGCTGATCATGCTGGTGCTGTTGTTCCCGTTCTATTGGATGGCGCTGACCGCCATCAAGCCCGACGAGCAGCTTCTGGATCTCGATCGCTACAATCCGTTCTGGACCTGGACGCCGACCCTCAAGCATGTCCAGAAGCTGCTGTTCGAGACGCACTACCCGCTCTGGCTATGGAACACGACCCTGGTCGCGGTGGCCTCGACCATCCTGTCCATCGCCGCGAGCGTGCTCGCGGCCTATGCCATCGTGCGGCTGCGCTACCGCGGCGCGCAATGGGTGGGCGGCGCGATCTTCCTCGCCTATCTCATTCCCCCGTCGATCCTGTTCATTCCGCTCTCCACCGTCGTCTTCCAATATGGCTTGTTCGACACGCCGTTCGCGCTGATCCTCACCTATCCGACCATATTGATCCCGTTCTCGACCTGGCTGCTGATGGGCTATTTCAAGACCATTCCGTTCGAGCTCGAGGAGTGCGCGCTGATCGACGGCGCGAGCCGCTGGCAGATCCTCACCAAGATCGTGCTGCCGCTGGCGGTGCCGGGATTGATCTCGGCCTTCATCTTCTGCTTCACGCTGTGCTGGAACGAGTTCATCTACGCCCTCACCTTCATCTCCTCGACCCAGCACAAGACCGTACCGGTCGCAATCGTCAACGAGTTCGTCGACGGCGACATCTATCGCTGGGGTTCGTTGATGGCAGGGGCGCTGGTCGGATCGTTGCCGCTGGTGGTGCTCTATGCCTTCTTTGTCGAACACTACGTGTCGGCGATGACGGGAGCCGTGAAGGAATAGCGGCCGTGCGCCCCATGCGCGCACGCGTCGAATGTCGCGGCCTCTCCGACCATCCCTGCTTGACAGAAGGCGCGCCCGCCGTCTGAAAGGCGAGGGGCGGCCATCCCCGGAAGCGCAAGCGGCCAGGCCGCCCTGCGCGGGGTTGTGTGCAAAGACATTATTCTGGATTATGGACGGTGGATGGAGTCGGAGGGGTCGACAGCCGGAGACTCGCCATGAAGCCCATGCGCACCGCTATGATCCTGCTCGCCATTTGCCCGTTGACCGCCATCGACGCCCGCCCGAGCGGCGCCGAAACCTATCGCCCCTGGTGTGTGCAATACTCCGGCAAGAGCGGCGCCAGGAGCTGCGCTTTCACCTCGTTCGAACAATGCATGATGACGGCGGGCCCCGGCACCGGCGGTTCGTGCGTGCAGAACCCGTGGTACCTATGGTACGGCCCGAACAGCCCCAGCACCACGGGCCAGGGTGGCCGGGCGAGGAGATGATCCGATCCCTTGCCGCCAGCCGCTCGCACAGGACATCAAACCGTTTTCGTCGTCCGCCATCGCAGGAGTTGAACGGTTGACCAACGCATGCAGATGCATTGAAGACCCGCGAGGATAGCGCACGATGGACTTGACTATCCTGGCCTACGCGACCCTTGGACTTTCTCTGTTCGTGTCTGCGGTCAAGATGGGCGGCTGGATCCTCCATGCCGATCCCCGGACCATCCTCAACGGCGGACGCTGGGCGCTGGTCGCGCTGGCGGCTCTCGCGGTCGGTGTCCTGCTCTGGCTGGTCATGAGCGGCCGTTGGTCCTTGGCGATGATGCTGGCGGCCTTCATGCTGCCGGTCTTCGTGCAGGCCGCCCCGCGCTGGCGGGTGTTGTTCGGTCCGCTCAACGCCGTGCGAAGCGACTTTCCGCCGATCACCCCGGATTTCAGCACGCCGCGCAGCGGATTTGCGAACGCGCGCGACATGACAGACCCGGAGCTGGTGCAGCAGTCGCTCGCGGTGTTGAGGGCTTACCTCGCGCAAACCGGGCCGCAGGGCGCGACCCAAATCGAGCATAAGCCGGCGAGCCTGCACACCGGAAACGGGGCAATGGCAGCGTCGGGCAACGGCCGGGGCGGCATGTCGACGGAGGAAGCGCTCGACGTCCTCGGCCTCGAACCGAGCGCCAGCGTCCAGGAGATCAGGGACGCATATCGCCGCCTCGAGGACAAAGTCGATCCCGGGCTCGGCGGTACCCACTACCTGATGGCCAAGATCATCGAGGCCAGAGATGTTCTGCTGCGAGGATAGACCCGGGTCGCCCTTGTGCGCTGGATTTGAACCGGGGTGGCTTAGAAGCTTCGAATTCAAGACCGGCACGAGCTCAACAATTCGCTGCTATCCCTTCGATCGATATCATCCGAAAAGTCTGCAACTTTTCGCGATCGTGCTCCAGGAACGAGATGGCCCATCGCCGGCATGATCTTTGGTTGCTGATCCGCCTGGCCGCACAGAACGTCGGCCGCCGCCGACTGCGAGCGGTGTTTCTCAGCGTAGCCGTGATGCTGGGCGTCGGCATCGCTTTCGCCAGCTTCGTCGCCGGCTGGGCGTTGCGCGAGGGCATGGCGACCAGCTTCTCCCGCATGGGCGCCGATCTTGTTGTCGTCCCGCGCGGGACGCTCGTAAACATCACCTCGAGCCTGTTGACGGTTCAGCCGACGGACGAGACGTTGCCCGCCGACCTGGCGGAGCGGATTGCGGCCATCCCAGGCGTGGCCAAGGTGGCGCCGCAGCGCATCGTCCCCGCGCTGGTCGCGGGGAACGCCGCCAACCTCATCGCGTTCGATCCGGCGCGCGACCTTTCGGTGCTGACGTGGCTGGCTGAACGCCAGGGCGGAGCGGTCGAGGGGCTGATCGCCGGCGGGGGGCTCGCTGCACGGCTTGGCGAATCGGTCAGCGTCTGCGGCATGCCGATGCGCATCTACGGCCGCCTCGGCAAGACCGGGGTCGGCCCGTTCGACGACTCCTATTTCCTCAGCTTCGGCGCGCTGGCCGACATGGTCTCGTTCTGCCGCACGTCGGATGCACGAGCCGCGGCCAGGCCGGCAGCGAAGCCGCAAGACGAGCCGCAGATTCCCGGCATGAGCCATACCTACGCCAATGTCTGTTCACCGGATGTGGCGCTCGATCGTGTTTCCGCCTTGCTGCTGCAGCTATCGCCCGGGGCAAAGCTGGACGAAGTCAAATTTGCGCTCGCGCGGCTTTCCGACGTCAAGATCGTCGAAGGCAACGGCGTGATCACGTCGTCGCGGCAAGCGCTGAGCACGCTCCTCATCGGCATCGCCGCGTTCACCGCGTTCCAGCTCATTGCGCTGCTGATCCTGGTTTCGCTGTTGTTCTCGGCCATCGTGCAGGAACGTTACCGCGAGGTCGGCCTGCTGCGGGCGATGGGCGCGAAGCCCAATCAGGTGATGACGATCATTCTCACCGAGGCGGCCATCATCACCGGACTGGGCGGCCTGGCTGGACTGGCCTTCGGCGCCGCCATGCTGCTGATGTTCGCCCGTTCCATCGGCTTCTATTTCGGCCTGCTCGGAGCGCCCTTCGCCTTGCCGCCGCTCGCGGTGCTGCAGATCAGCGCGGTTCTGGCGGTCTCGTTTTCCGCGGTCCTCGGGCTCGTGGGCGCTTTTCTGCCGGCGTGGCGGGCGCGCCGGATGGCGCCCTACGCCCTCATTCAGGCGGAAGGCCGGTGACGTGACGCTGTCGGCGCAGTCACTGACCAAGCGCTACGGAGCGGCTTCGAACCATGAGGCCGTGCGCGACGCCAGTCTCGAGCTCGAGGCCGGCGAGTTCGTCTCCATCGTCGGCCGGTCTGGCTCGGGCAAGTCCACCCTGATGGCGATGCTCGGCGCCTTGACCAGGCCGACCGAAGGCAAGCTCCTGCTCGACGGCACCGATGTCTGGACGCTGCCGGAAGCGGAGCTCGCGACCTTCCGCTCGCGCTACATCGGCTTCATCTTCCAATTTCCAAGTCTGCTGTCCAACCTGACTGCCGTGGACAATGTCGCCGTGCCGGCGCTGCTCGGCCGCACCATGGATGCAGCACAGGCATACGCGCGCGCCTACGAGCTGCTGGCCCGGGTCGGGTTGCGCGACCGCGCCGACGCGTATCCCGGCAGCATGTCGGGCGGCGAACAGCGACGCGTCGCCATTGCCCGCGCGCTGATCAACTCGCCGCTTCTGCTCCTCGCCGATGAGCCGACCAGCGACCTCGACGAAGACACCGAGACCGACATCATCGATCTGCTCGAGCAATTGCAGCGGACGGAATCGTTCGGCTTCGTGCTCGTCACCCATAACCTGGAGCTGGCCAAGCGCGCACGCCGCAGCTTCGAGATGCGCCAAGGCACGCTCGCGGAAGCCGACCTGCCGCAGATCTCGGCGGAGCCGGACCGCCCGCGGCGCTTTGGCCCAGCCCAAGTGCAAGCGCCTGCGGCGCTGGCGCTGCCCGCCGCATCGCGCGTGCCCATCCGCCTCGGCTCCAACCTGTGGCGCGGCGTCCAGGCTTTCCTGCTGGCGGGAGCGGTGATCTTCGGCGGCATCCTGCTGACTGATTTCGGAATCGACAAATATCAAAAGATGCGGGTTCGGGAGCGCGCCGCCCGGATCGCGGCCTTACAGCACCTGGCGCTCAACAGTCTTCGCGGCGACGTCCAGTCGGTGGCCGATCTCGGCGACGGGCGCTACGAGCTGACGACCTATCTGCAGAATGTCGGCGGCGCTCCGATCTACGTCATGGCGCCGGATCTGCGCGCCTATGTGCAGGTCAAGAGCGTGTGGCAGGAAGTCCCGATGAAGCCGGTCGAAGAAAGTGCGAGCGGTGTGCTCAGGATCGAGGGCAAACAAACCTATCACTATCTGTTCGACGCGCGCGTCCGCGACTATGCGCAGCTGCTCCCGAACTATATGCATGTGCGCTTTTCCGGCACGATGCTGGTCAGTCCGAGCAGCACGCCGAGCGATGACGTATTCGAACGCAAGGACAACTACTACGTCTATCTCAAACCCTTCGACATCACCGACGAGGCGGTGTTGAAGCGGATGCGATTCTCTGGGAAGCCGCCGGTATGGATCCCGATGCCGCCCCACTGAAATGTTGACGGTGGCGAATAGGGGAGCCGATGACCTTGATCCCGAACGACATTGCTGTGCAATAATGATTTTCTATACACGGGAAGCGGAGGAATTGGGCAATGTCTGACGCGCGCAAGCCAAAAATGAAGGAAGCCGCGGAGCATGCGCCCGTTCCCAAGCTGGAGGTCGAGAGCCAGCCGGGCGGCGCCCCGCCCAAGCCGCTGAGTCCGGAGCAAAGCTATCTCCAGCGCAAGGCCGAGGTGACGCGCCAGGATCACGAAATCTTTTCCGAGTACCTGCAGGAAAAGATCGCCCGCGAGCAGCAGCAGAAAGTGCAAGTCGCCGAGCCGCCGTCAAGGGCGCCGACCAAGCTCAACCGGCGCAGCCTCCTGACCTGGGCTGCCGGCACCGCGGTGGTCGGCGAGGCGGTTACGCTCGGCTATCCAATGATCACGGGCCAAGGCATTCCGCCGCAGGGGCTCCAGCACGGCGGCAGCAGCTACACCGAGGCGCAGCGTCATCCGATCGATCGTGAATTCGTCAATCCCAAAGCCGACGTTGGCGGCCGCAATTTCGGCAACTGGGTGCTGCTGATGCCGACCAAGCTCGGCGGCGGCACTTACGCCGTCAACCTGGAGACCGGCCGGGCCCTCGCCTGGATCTCGTATTGGAACTACGGCGATTATAATCCGATCTCGCATCACCTGTGCGCGTTTCCCAGCGCGGACCCGGCAAAGGGCTTCGAGTGGATCAACAGCACCCAGGGCGGCAAGAATTCGCTGATCTACGGCATCCCCACCAATATCGAGACCCCGGGTGAAGGCTTCAATATCTATCGCGTCCGCTTTGACGGCGCGCAAATGGAGTTGATGGAAAACGTCGCGGAAACGACAGGGCTCGGCCTCGGCGTCCACGTGACCATCGATCCCAAGACCGCGGAACGTTATTTCGTCACCGACGGGCAGAAGGACATCGCGGCGTGCTTCGACCGACGCACCTCGCGGGTGATCGCCGCGCTCAAATACGATTGGGTGCCCAACGTCCGCAACCTGGCCGAGGGCTGGCAGAAGGGCGGCACCCTCAAGATATCCCGCATCTATCCCGATCCGAAGACCGGCAAGTACGACTATCTTGGCACCAAGGGCCAGAAGATCGAATGGGAAATGGTCCCAATGGGCGAACTGTTCGTCGAAGAGGGCACCATCCCCGGCGACGACGTCCACGGTCTCTGCGGGGCTGACGGCACCATATGGCACCCCAGCGGACGCTGGGCGTCGACCGTCGTTCGGCTGTGCGGCGGCCAAGCGATTCTGGACGCCGAGAAGAATTTCGAGCCGGTGGCCTTTCTCCAGTTCAACAAGGATGCGCCGAACCAATACCCGATCAAGAAGATCGACAACGACCACTGGGAGGTCACGTTCGACAAGATCTTCTCGCCCGGCCACGAAGTCGGCTTCTCTCCCGACGGTCGCTTCCTGTGCATGATGAACAATCTGCGCGAGAACAACTGCTCCGTCTTCGATTCGAGCGACCCCGATCCGCGCAACTGGAAAAAGATCGCGCATATCGAGGACCCGCTGTGGCGTGGGAAATATCCGAACCCATTCCACATGGTCTTCTCCATGGACAGCTCCAAGCTCTACCTCTCGATTCTCCACCCCTCGCCCGCCAGCAGCGGCGTGATGGTGGTCGATACCAATACCTGGAAGATCAAGAAGGAGATCCAGGGCATCGGGCCGGACATGCAGACCCTGGCCATCACCTATGACGGCAAGTACGTGGTCGGCGTGTTCAGCGGCTTCCAGCGGCAATCGAGCGGCATCGCGTTCATCGATGCCGAGACCGACGAGTTGGTGGGCATCTGGCCCAGCAACGGCGGTCACCACGACTGCGTTATCATTCCGACCCAGCTCGAGCACATGAAGCATACGAGGTCGTGCACCCTCTAGGCGCGTGCCCGCGTGCATTCGCCACCGAGCTCGGCCTCTGCTTCGTGCGTTGCCTGCGGGCTATCAGCCGAATGTCGGCGTGGCCTCAGCCCCGTCCGAGGCCGGATAAGTCAGTGACTTGTTCGGCCCGGGTCGAGCGGCCGCGGTCATCCGCGCCGGTTCGATGCGATCCTTGCCGAGAATATGGAATACGGTCTCGCCCGCCGCGATCAGATAGTCGGCAATGATGCGGCGATGACATCGCCACCAGACCGCCTCCGCGCACATGATGGCGCACCGTTCCTCCTGGCCGAGCGCACGCAGCCGCGCGAGGCCGGAATGAAACGATTCGGTCAGGCCGTAGTCAGCATAGTTGTGAAAGCTCTGATTTTGCCAGAACGCGTTCACGCCTGGGGCAACCTCATGCTGCTTTCCGCGCAGGCCTCCGAGCGCGGCGATCCGCTCATAGCGGAGTTGCTCTTGCGCCAGCGTCTGCGGAAGGACGTCGTGGTTGAATTGCGGATTTGAGCGCGATCGCGGAATGGTCCGAACGTCAACGACGACCCTGACTTGCTGCGCCTTCAGCAAGTCCATGAATTCGGTCGCCGAGCGAGTTGAATGGCCGATCGTGAAAAACGGAAACGCCATAAATTCCTCCGGCCATCGACGACGGGCGCCGGCGCCTCGGCGTAGGCTACGACTCCGTCGCCGAGACTGCCGTTGTTATCGCTGCCCCAGCCTGCGGAGCCAAGGCGCGCAATGCCGCGCGTTGTACGGCCGCGGCACCGCCCGCGAAATCACTTCCCCATGGCCGCCTTCGCAGGCGCGGGCGCGACACGCCAAATGGTGTTGCCGACATCGTCGGCGACCAGGAGAGCACCGGCGCGATCGATCGCGACGCCAACCGGGCGGCCGAGTGCCTCGTGGTCGGAATTGACGAAACCAGTGAGGACATCCAACGGCTGTCCGGCCGGGCGTCCATCGACGAATGGGACAAAGATGACCTTGTATCCACTGCGCGGCTTGCGATTCCACGAACCGTGTTGCCCGACGAAGGCCCCGCCCCTGTATCGCTCCGGCAGCAATGTCCCCTGCGCAAACGTCAACCCCAGCGAAGCGGTGTGGCTCCCGAGCGCGTAGTCGGGGACGATCGCTTTGGCCACCAGCTCGGGTTGCTGTGGAGCAACCCGGGTGTCCACGTGCTGCCCGTAATAACTGAATGGCCAGCCGTAAAACCCGCCGTCCTTCACAGAGGTCAGATAGTCCGGCACGAGATCGCTGCCGAGTTCGTCGCGCTCATTCACCACCGTCCATAGCACGCCGGTTTCGGGCTGCCAGGCCATCCCATTGGGATTACGCAGGCCCGAGGCAAACACCCGGGACTGCCCGGTCGCCGGATCGACCTCCAGAATGGCGGCCCGGCGATCCTCCTTGTCCAAGCCGTTCTCGCCTGCATTACTGTTTGATCCCACGGTGGCGTAAAGGTGCAAGCCGTCGCGGCTGGCGATGATGTTCTTCGTCCAATGATGGTTGATAGAACCTGCAGGCAGGTCGGCGACCTTCACACCTGGCGCGTTGATCTGAGTTTCCCCCTCCGCATAGGGGAAGCGCATGATCGCGTCGGTATTGGCGACGTAGAGGTCGTTGCCGACAAGCGCCATGCCGAACGGCGAGTTGAGGTCTTTGAGGAAAACCGTTCGCGTTTCCGCAACGCCATCGCCGTCGGCGTCGCGTAGGAGCGTGATGCGGTCCGCGCTCGGAACGCCGGCCCCCGCCCACTTCTGCGCCATGTGAAAGAAAAAGCCTTTGATACCTTTGGCGTCGTCAGGTCGTGGCGGACCATTGGTCTCGGCGACGAGGACGTCGCCATTGGGCAGCACGTAAAGCCAGCGGGGGTGATCGAGACCGGCGGCGTAGGGATTGACCGCGAGATCCGAGGCCGGGCTCGGCTGGGTGCCATCGGGCCAGCCTTTGGCCGCGGCGATGTTCACGGTCGGAATGAGAGTCGTATTGGGCGGCGGTATCGTCGGATTGGGACCAACCCCGGCCTGCTCCGGCAATTTTGCAGCGTCGCCACATGCACCGAGGAGCACTGAAATCGATCCGATGATCAATAGATTCGTGGTTATCTTCACGGGAGCCCTCGTAAAATCGACACAAGCCCTCCCACGGTTGGAACGCCATAAGGGAGACATCGGTTCCGCTCGGCGCTGCCGCGTGGGCAGCCCCTCGGATCTGCGCAAGGTCGAAGATCCGGAAACGGGCCTGGCTCTCATCCGGCCTGCGGCCCAAGCCAAGGACAGAGGCAGTGGTCCGGACGCTTGCACAGGAAATCTCAGCGGATTCCGGGCACGGCGCGCCGGGCGAGCACGGCGCGCGTCAGTTGAACTTCCACACCGCGTCTGGGACAATGCGCTCTCGCCCGCGACCTTTACCGACCGCGCCCCCGCGATTGCCTTGCCCATGATCGACTGCCCATGATGGACTTGTCGCAGTTGAAGGCCGGAATGAAAGGCTCGTCAGAGCTGCTGGTCGGCGTGGAGCACACGGCCCCCCGCATCGGTAGCGGACGAGTCCCCGTGCTCGCCACTCCCGTCATGATCAACGTCATCGAGGCAGCGGCGCTGGCGGCGGTCGAGCACCTTCTACCGACCGGTCATCAGAGTCTCGGCATTCATCTCGATGTCCGCCACTTCGCCGCCACTCCGGTCGGCATGCGCATAGGCGCGACGGCGGAACTGATCAAAGTGGACGGCCGCACCCTCGTATTCCACGTCGAGGCGCACGACGAGAAGGAGCCGATCGGGAACGGCTCTCACGAGCGCGTCGTGGTCAACGTCGCGCGCTTCGATCAGCGCATCCAAAAGAAGTTGGGCGGCTGAGCTATTCTGTGTCGACGAAGGGCTCGGGCGAAATCGCGCAGCAGCGTGATCAGCGCTTGATGAACGTTCCGTTTCGCATCTCGGCAACCGCCTGCTGAAGTTCGGCTTGCGTGTTCATCACGATGGGCCCGTACCAAGCGACAGGCTCCTCGATCGGCTTGCCGGAGACGAAAAGAAAGCGGATGCCGGTCTCGCCCGCCTGCACGGTGACTTCGCTGCCGCTGTCGAACAGCACCAGCGAACGATTCCCGGTACGCTCACGCACGAGGATATCGCCGTCCCCACCTGCTTTTTCGGTCAGCACGCCAAGCGGCTGCGACGCTTGGCTGAATGTCCCATCACCCTCGAATATGTAGGCAAAGGCGTGCCGCTCAGTCTCGACCGGAAGGGCCTTGCGCCGACCCGACGGGATCCAAACGTCGAGATAGCGCGGGTCGGCCGCGACGCCGTCGACAGGACCACGCTTGCCCCAGAAGTCACCGCAGATCACGCGAACACGGGTGCCGTCATCGTCGATGACCTCCGGAATTTCGATCGCCGGAATGTCCTGATAGCGGGGCGCGCTCATCTTCAGTAACGAGGGCAGGTTTGCCCAGAGCTGGAAACCGTGCATG
>Ga0163163_10005236_pt1 | contig 11186 bp, 12 predicted proteins | sample S65metaG_FD_119766 | JGI IMG/M metagenome (GOLD analysis project Ga0163163, IMG submission 119766) | Switchgrass rhizosphere microbial communities from Kellogg Biological Station, Michigan, USA - S6-5 metaG | ecosystem: Host-associated > Plants > Roots > Rhizosphere > Soil | place: USA... | reverse complement strand
GCGGGTTACGACGCGTCGGAGTTCCCGGCGTTCGCCGTCACCGTGGACATCGTGATCCTGACGATGTCCGACGGTCGGCTGCAGGTGCTCCTCGTGCGCCGCGGCATTGCGCCGTACGAGGGCGTGTGGGCGATCCCCGGCGGCTTCAAGCGGCCGAACGAGACGCTCGACCAGGCCGCGACGCGTGAGCTGAGCGAGGAGACCGGCGTCGACGGCGCCGCTCTGCTCAACCAGTTCGGCGCGTACGGCGATCCCGGGCGCGACCCGCGGATGAACGTCGTCACCGTGGCCTACCTCGCCGTGCTACGCGACGTCGGCAAGGTCGTCGCCGGCACGGATGCCGCGCACGCCGCCCTCGTCCCGGTGTCGGATGCGCTCGACGGCAGGCTCGAGCTCGCGTTCGACCACGCGACGATCCTTCGGGACGCGGTCGAGCGTGTACGCGTCGACATCGAGCTCCGGGGGATCGCGACCGCGTTCGTCGGCTCCACGTTCACGCTCGCCGAGCTCCGCGCTGTCTACGAGGCCGTGTGGGGAGTGCATCTGGACGGCGCGAACTTCCGCCGCAGCATCCTGGCCGAGGAGGGGTGGGTGATCCCGACCGGGCGGCGGGCACGGCCTGGCGCGTCGGGCGGGAAGCCCGCCGAGCTCTATCGCGCCGGCCGCATGTGGCAGCAGGGCGGTGGGCCGATTCGCTTCCCGCAGGGGAGCGAGAAGAGGAAGGGAAAGAGATGAAGGCAGTCGTGCGCGACCGCTACGGGCCGCCCGAGGTCCTTCGGATCGGCGACGTCGACCGGCCCGAGCCCGCCGCCGACGAGATCCTCGTCCGCGTCCACGCGACGACCGTCAACCGGACGGACTGTGGCTGGCGGAGTGGAAGCCCGTTCTTCGTCCGTTACTTCACCGGAGTCCGCCGGCCCAAGTGGCAGATCCTCGGAATGGAGTTCGCCGGCGAGGTTGAGCTCGTCGGCTCGGCGGTGACGGAGTTCGGCGTCGGCGACCACGTGTTCGGAGTGATCGGACACGGTGCCAACGCGGAGTTCGTGTGTGTTCGAGCCGATCGAGCTCTGGCGCACATGCCGTCGGGCATGAGCTTCGAGGAGGCAGCTTCGCTGTGCGACGGGCCGTGCATCGCGCTGTCCTGCCTCCGGAACGTCGACCTTCACGAGGGTAGGAGCATCGTCGTTTACGGCGCATCCGGCTCCGTCGGGACGGCGGCGGTGCAGCTGGCTCGTCGCCTTGGCGCTCACGTGACCGCCGTCTGCAACACGAAGAACGTCGAGCTCGTGCGGTCGCTCGGCGCGGACGAGGTGATCGACTACCAGCGGGAGGACTTCACGAAGAACGGCAAGACGTACGACGTGATCTTCGACGCGGTCGGAAAGCACTCGTACCGCCGGTGCCGCCGGGCGCTCGCTTCGGACGGAGTCTTCGTCGAGACCGATCTCGGGTTCATGTGGCACGTTCCCCTGCTCGCACTTACCACCAAGCGGGTCACGCTCGGTGTCGCCAAGTACACGAGGGAGGACATCGTCCTGCTGAAGGAGCTGGTCGAGGCGGGCGACTACCGCGCCGTCATCGACCGCGTCTACCCACTGGACGACGTGGTCGAGGCGACGAGGTACGTCGAGACGGGCGAGAAGACGGGAAACGTCGTGCTGACCGTCGTCCCGGTGGCATGAGAGCTGTCGTCCACGATCGCTATGGACCGCCTGACGTGCTGAGGATCGAGGACGTCCAGCGCCCGGTGCCCGCCGAGGACGAGCTCCTCGTCCGCGTCCACGCCACGACGGTCACGCAGACGGACTGCCATATGCGCGCCGCGCGCCCCTTCGTCTGGCGGTTCATGCTCGGCCTCCGCCGGCCGCGACGGAGGACGCTCGGGCTCGAGTTCGCGGGCGTGGTCGAGGACGTCGGGTCGGCCGTCACGCAGTTCGCCGTCGGCGGTTGTGTGTTCGGCCTTTGCTCGAGCGCGCACGCCGAGTACGTGTGCGTGCGCGAGAGCCGGCTCGTCGCCGCGATTCCCGCCGGGATGTCCTTCGAGGTGGCGGCTGCCGTGTGCGACGGGATGAGCCAGGCGCTGGGAGCCCTCCGAAAGGGTCGGGTCGGACCGGGCACGCGGCTCGTCGTGTACGGCGCGTCGGGTTCGCTGGGCACCGGTGCCGTTCAGCTCGCCCACTACCTCGGCGCACACGTCACCGCGGTCTGCAACACGCCGAACGTCCAGCTCGTCCGCTCGCTCGGCGCGGACGAGATGATCGACTACACGCAGGAGGACTTCACGGAGAGCGGCCGGGTCTACGACGTCGTCCTCGACGCCGTCGGCAAGTTCTCGTTCGCCCGGTCACGTGGGTCGCTCGCGCCCGGCGGGCTCTACGTCGCGACCGACCGGCCATACAACTTCCCGCTCGCGCTCCTCACGAAGTGGGTCGGGACGCGAAAGGTCGTGTTCTCCTCGGAGGGATACAAGCGCGAGAGCGTTCTCCTCTTGAAGGAGCTCCTCGAGGCAGGCCGGTACCGCGCGGTCGTCGATCGCACCTACTCGCTCGAGCAAGTCGTAGAGGCCACACGCTACGTCGAGAGTTGGCAAAAAGCGGGCAACGTGGTTCTCGCCCTCCAAGGTGCGGCGTCGTGAAGGCAGCGATGCACGAGAGCTACGGCGCGCCGAACCGGGTCGTCGAGATCCGCGAGCTCGACAAGCCGGTGGCCGGCCCCGGCGAGGTGCTCGTGCGAGTCCGCGCGGCGTCCGTCAACATCGCCGACTGGTACGCGGTGACCGGACGTCCCTGGATCGCCCGGGGCTCCACGGGAGTGCGCGGGCCGAAGGAGACGCGGATCGGCGTCGACTACGCCGGTGTCGTCGAGGCGGTCGGAAGCGACGTGACCGAGTTCGAACCGGGCGACGAGGTATTCGGTGGGAGGACCGGTGCGTGCGCCGAGTACGTCGTCACGAAAGCCGATCGAGCCATCGCGAAGAAGCCTGCGAACGTGACGTTCGAGCACGCCGCGGCGGTCGGCGTCGCGGCCACGACTGCGTTGCAGGCGATCCGCGACCGGGGCAAGCTCGAGGCGGGGCAGCGGGTCCTCGTCCACGGTGCGTCCGGCGGCGTCGGAACGTACGCGGTCCAGGTCGCGAAAGCCCTCGGCGGTCAGGTCACTGCGGTCTGCGGTTCGCAGGGAGTCGAGATCGCGCACGCGCGCGGAGCCGACGACGTGGTCGACTACTCGCGCGAGGACGTCACTCGGGGCGACAGGCGCTTCGATCTCGCGATCGACATCGCGGGGACGCGGAGCTTCCGACAGCTGCGGCGTGTGCTGGCGCCGAGCGCGACGCTGGTAGTCGTCGGTGGCAAGCGGGCCAACCGCCTGTTCGGACCGCTCACGCACGTCGCCGGCTGCAAGCTCGGAGCGCTGGTGACGAGGCAGAAGGCCGCGTTCTTCGTCGCGAAGCTGAACAAGGCAGACATGGAGACACTCCGCGAGCTCCTCGAAGCGGGAACGCTGATGTCGGTCGTCGACGACGTGTTCCCGTTCGACCGGGTCGCCGACGCGCTCGAGCACATGGGCGCGGGACACCCGCGCGGCAAGGTCGTCGTGACGGTCGCCGACGCTTGACGACCGCCCAGCAGGAGGGGCACGCTAGTCAGGCCGTTGCTTCGCCTCCTCGCCATCCCGCTCGCACTTGTCGCGCTGCATCAGCCGGACTCGTCGATCCGCCCGCTCTCGGAGTCGCTGAAGTCCAATCTCGCCCACGGCCAGTGGCACGCGGGCTGCCCGGTCGCGCTCTCGCAGCTCCGGCTCGTGACGGTGCCGTACGTCGACTTCGACGGCCTGACGCGTGAGGGCCAGATCATCGTGCACCGCGACGTGGCGGGATCGGTGTCGACGGTGTTCAGGAAGTTGTACGAGCTGAAGTTCCCGATCCGGCACATGCGTCTCTCGGAGATGTACGGACCGCGGCGTGCAATCCCGGAGGACGAGGACGTCACGGGCTCGTTCTGGTGTCGGGACTCCGTGCCGTCACCATGTGTCGGTGGCACGGCGAGCGGCCACTGGTCGAATCATGCGTACGGCCACGCGATCGACATCAACCCGATCGAGAACCCGTACATCGGCTGCGGGAAGGTGTACGACCCGCGCATGGCGCCGTACGTCGACCGGTCGAAACGGAAGAAGGGGATGGTGACTCCCGCGGTCGTGCGTGCGTTTCGCTCGATCGGCTGGGGGTGGGGAGGCGACTGGAGCGGGACGAAGGACTACATGCACTTCTCGACCAACGGCCACTGATGTGGCGCACTCGCTCGTTTAGGAGCCGTGTCGAGCTACGACGGCCAGCGAGGCGTCAGCGGCTCGGCCCGCTCGAGAGCAGCCCAGTCCTCGCGGGGCGGCGAGAAGACATCGAAGACGACGGCGCCGTCGGGCCCGGTGTGCACCTCGTGCGGCACGTCCGGCGGAATCCGCCAGGTTCCGCCGGGCCCGAGCTCGCGCACCTCGTCGCCGACGCGGAACGACACGGTGCCGCTCACCACGATCCCGAGCTGCTCGTTCGGATGCTGATGCTCCGGCACGACGCTGTTCGGATCGAGCTCGACGACACCGAAGGAGCAACCGGCGCCCTCGACCGTGCGCGCGAGCACGCCGTCCCAGATGTCGATCGGGGCCATCGCGTGGAGATCGTCGAATGCGGACATACGTCCTCAGTCTCGCACGCCGTGGCGATCCGCGCCGCGGCGCGATCGTGCCATCCACGAGCGTGATTCGAGCTGAAATAGGGTCTCGCGCATGGAGGCTCTCGTCCCGATCCCGGAGACCGGCCGCACCTTCCGCGTCGCATACACCGTGCGTCTCTCGGACACCGATGCGACGGGCCGGCTGCGACTCGACGCAATCGCGCGCTATCTGCAGGACGCGGCGATCGACGACGTCCAGGAGACGGGATGGGGCGCTCCCGAGCACCTCTGGGTCCTGCGGTCCGTGCGCATCGACGCTCTCGTCCCGTCGCTCGAGGACAGTGAGGTCGGGATCGTGACGTGGGGGAGCAGCTTCTCGGCGCTCGCGGCCGGCAGGCGCTGGTCGCTCAGCGGGGACACGGGCGGCTCGATAGAGGTCGACAGCACGTGGATCCATCTCGGCGCCGACGCCCGCCCCGCGCGGATCGGCGACGGTTTCGACCGCTACGCCGAGGCCGCCCAGGGCCGGATCACCTCCACGAAGCTCACGCTCGCGCCGCCGCCGCTCGGCGAGCTGCGGAGCTGGCCGCTCCGCGTCACCGACGTCGACCGGATGGGCCATGTGAACAACGCGGCGTACTGGGCCGCCGTAGAGCAGCGGTTGCCCGACGTGGGTGTCGATCCGCGACGGCCGCTCCGAGCGCGACTCGACTACCGCCATCCGATCGACCATGGCGAAACCGTCGAGTTCGCGGAGAGCTTCGAGGACGACGACTACGTGTTCGCGTTCGTCGTCGACAGCACGGTCCGGGCCGTCGGCCGCATCGAGGCGCTGGTCTAGGGTACTTCGAGATCGCGCCGTTCCACGAGCGTCGCTCCGACCGCGAGAACCACGACCGAGGCGGCGAGCACGACGACGACGCCGAGAAGGTCGATTCCTTGTTGCAGCGGTGACTGGCCGACGAGCCAGAACGGCGAGATGAAACGGAAGGGGTCGAGCCAGCCGGCGAGGTCGTGGAGCCCGCCGATGAGGTAGTCGACGGCTGCCGTTCCCGCGGCGATCCCGAGTGCGAGGGCACGACTCGGATATGCCGCGCCGACCGCGAGGGCGAGCCAACCGTAGAACACGCCGAGTGCAACGAGCCAGACGAACGCGCCTGCGACGTGTCCAAGAGAGAGGTCGAGACCGACGATCGCGTCGAAGAGGAGGATCGCCGAAACCGCGGCGAGGCAGGCCAGCACCACTTCGACGAGCACGGCGAGTCCCTTCATGACGACCGCGCTCCGTCGGGTGACGGGATAGGCGAGTACGAGCTCGAGTCGTCCGGCGTCCTCCTCGCCCGCAAACGTTCGCGCGCCTGAGCCGATCGCGAGCACGAGGACGAGGAGCGGCAGCATGAAGCTTGAGAGCTCGGCGTCGAGGAAGCCCGCGCCGGACGTGAGATTCCCGGCGCCCGTGATGCCGAAGAGGGACTTCAGAACATCGGGGTAGCTCTCGATCAGCTGATTCAGCTCGGGTGAGCCTTCGATCGAGGGGAAGATCGACGCGATCAACGCGACGTATCCGACGATTCCGGCGCACCAGCCGGCGAGCGCTCGTCGATGATCGAGGATTCCACGCCGAAGGAGCTCAGGCGCCATCGTCGTCCTGTCGGTACAGCTCGAGGAAGATCTCCTCGAGGTCGGCGGGTTGCGAGACGAAGTCCACGAGTTGGTGCTGCGCGACCTGCTTGACGAGGGCGTCGAGGGCCGACTCGGAGCACGAGAAGGTCAGAACCCGGCCGTCCGCACGCACGAGTCGTACGCCGCCGATCGTCGTGAACTGCTCCACCGCTACCGGCTCGGCGAACGTCGCGGTGACGTGCCGGAGCGAGCGTTCGCGGAGGCTCTCGACCGAGTCGACGTCGATGAGGCGACCCTGCCGTATGATCCCGACGCGATCGGCGACGTGCTGAACCTCGTCGAGCGAGTGCGACGAGATGAAGACGCTGTGCCCGTCCGCGGCCGTCTGGCGTACCAGCGAGCGCACCTCCGCCTGGAGGAGCGGGTCGAGGCCGGACGTCGGCTCGTCGAGGACGACGAGGCCGGGACGGTGCATGAATGCCTGCACGAGCCCGAGCTTCTGACGATTTCCTCTCGAGAGCTGCCGTATCGGCCTGTCCAGCTGGACGCGGAGGCGCTCGCAGAGCTCGTCTCGAAGGGCGACGTTGCCGCCTCGCAGCCGCGTGAGCGAGTCGAGCTGTTCGCGGCCGGTGAGCCTGTCCGCGAGGCGGAGGTCGCCGGGCAGGTAGCCGACGTCGCGGCGCGACGCGACCCCGTCGTTCTGGGTGTCGCGCCCGAAGAGCGCGGCCCGGCCGGCGGTCGGGCGGATGAGACCGAGGAGAAGTCGAATCGTGGTCGACTTGCCGGCGCCGTTCGGGCCGAGGAAGCCGAACACTTCGCCACGCTCCACCCTCAGGTTGAGGTCGACCAGCGCTCGAACCTCGTTGCCGTACGTCTTCGACAACCCGACGGCCTCGATCGCGGGTGTCTCCGACATCGCGGCGATCGTACTGCCGGCTCTTGGGAAACGCCCACGCGCCTCTCAGCGCGCTCTTATCCCGCTTCTCTACTTTTTCGGGATGAACGACGACTCACTGAGTCGGCGCGGTGCGCTGACCAGGTTGGGCGGACTTGCAGCCGTCGCACTCGGCGGAGGCGCACTCGGCGCCCATGAGCTCCTCGAGCCGGACGACGCCATCGCTACCGGCAACGGCCCGGCAGCCGTCGCCTCAGGCCTCGTCGCGTGCGTCCTCGCCCCCGAGCAGACGGAAGGGCCGTACTACGTCGACGATGCGGCTGTCCGGAGGAACGTCACCGACGGGAAGCCCGGTGTCGCGCTGACGCTGCGGCTCACGGTCGTGAACGTCGCCAACTGCAAGCCGATCAAGGGCGCGGCGGTGGAGATCTGGCACTGCGACGCGGGCGGCGTGTACTCGGGCGTCCAGGGAGACACGGCGATGTTCCTCCGCGGGGTCCAGCGAACGGATGCGAAGGGCGTGGCGCTCTTCCGCACCATCTACCCGGGCTGGTATCCGGGCCGCACGGTGCACATCCACACGATGGTGCACCTCGGTGGGAACGTCGTGCACACGGGGCAGCTCTACTTCCCGGAGGCCGTCACGGACGCCGTCTACAAGCGCAGCCCGTACAGCCAGCGCCCGAACCGTGATCCGCGAAACGCCGGTGACAGCATCTACCGCAACGGAGGACGGCGGTCGACGCTCAGGCTCGCGCGGAGGGGAGCGGCCTACGCGGGGTCGATCACAATGGGTGTGCAGCGGTCGTAGTCCAAGCACGAACCCCGGTGCTTCACCACCCGCTAACGGGAAACCTCCACCGTCCGTGCTTACGTATGAACCTCTGAGCCGCGAGAGAAGGGACGACGCATGACCGAGAACGTGGACACGGCCGCTCCGAGGCCGACCGAGGCGCAGGAGCAACTCGAGCAGGCGCTCTTCGAGATCCGACGGATCATCGCGGGGCAGGATGCGATGCTCGAGCGGGTGCTCGTCTGCCTCCTTGCCCAGGGGCACCTTCTCATCGAAGGCGTGCCGGGGCTCGCCAAGACCCTCACGATCAAGACGACCGCGGGTGTCCTCGGCGGCTCGTTCGCGCGTGTCCAGTTCACGCCGGACCTCGTGCCCTCGGACCTCGTTGGGACGCGCATCTACCGCTCGCAGGAGGGGACGTTCGACACGGAGCTCGGCCCCGTCTTTTGCAACTTCCTCCTCGCGGACGAGATCAACCGGGCGCCAGCCAAGGTGCAGTCCGCGCTCCTCGAGGTGATGCAGGAGCGGCAGGTCACCATCGGCCACGAGACGCACCCCGTGCCTTCGCCTTTCCTCGTGATGGCGACCCAGAACCCCATCGAGTCCGAAGGTACGTATCCGCTGCCCGAGGCCCAGATCGACCGCTTCTTGCTGAAGGTGCTGATCGGCTATCCGCAGCACGACGAGGAGCTGACCGTCGTCCAGCGCCAGCTCGTCGAGCATCCGGAGCTGAAGCAGGTGCTGTCGCTCGAGGAGCTCGCCGCGCTTCAGCGGGCCGTCTACGACATCTACGTCGACCCCTCCCTCGTGAGCTACGCGGTCGACATCGCGACCGCGACGCGCGAGCCGGCTGCGCACGGGCTCCCGGATCTCGCGCAGTACATCTCCTACGGCGCGAGCCCGCGCGGCCCGATCAGCCTCGTACAGGGCGCCCGCGCGCTCGCCCTGATCCGCGGCCGCGAGTACGCCGTCGTGGAAGACCTGCAAGCGCTCGCACGCGATGCGCTGCGACACCGGCTCGTCCTCTCGTACCAGGCGCTCGCCGAAGAGGTCACGCCGGACTCCATTCTCGACCAGGTGCTCGCCGCGGTACCCACGCCACAGCTCGATCTCGCGCGGGCGTCCGCCGCGTGAGGCACGCATGAGGAACACGGGCGCGCTTCTCGCGCGACCGACGCCGGCTCGTCCCGGCCCGGGCCCCCTGGCCGAGGGGCTTCTGCGCGCGCTCGACATCTCCATCGGCCGCCGAGTCGAGGGCCAGCTCGCCGGCGACTTCCGCTCGAATCTCCTCGGGGCGGGAACGGAGCTCGCGATGATCCGCCCATACGTCGCCGGGGACGATGTCAGGCGCATCGACTGGGCTGTAACGGCGAGAACGGGGGAGACGCACGTTCGTGTCGATCTCGCCGAGCGGGTGCTCGTGACGTGGCTCGTCCTCGACACCTCGGTCTCCATGCAGTTCGGCACGGCCGATCGGCGCAAGGCCGACGTCGCCGAGGGCGTTGCCGTCGCGATCGGGCACCTGTCGACCCGGCGTGGAAACCGCCTCGGAGTCGTCACGTTCGGCGGAGAGGAGTCGCGGGCCCTACCACCACGGCAGGGTCGCGTCGGACTCGTCGGGCTGCTGGCCGCGCTTCGCACTGAGCCGCCGGCGGAAGGCCCTGGCTCGACGACACTCGCGAGCGCGCTTCGCCGTACGGGGGCGCTCGCGCGTCAACGTTCGCTGGTCGTCGTCGTGTCCGACTTTCGAGGTGATCGCGAGTGGAGGCGCCCGCTCCTCGAACTCGCGGGGCATCACGACGTCGTAGCTGTCGAGGTGCGCGATCCCCGCGAGCAGGAGCTGACGAACGTCGGGCTTCTCTATCTCGTCGACCCCGAGACCGGACGCCAGCTGCGGGTCGACACGCGGAGCCGCCGCCTCCGCGAGCGCTTCGCGGTCGCGGCCGCCGCCGAACGCGCCGAGCTCGAGCGTTCCCTGTCCTCCGTCGGGGTGCGCCACGTCGTCCTCACGACCTCCGGCGACTGGCTCCGGCCGCTCGTGACCTTCCTCCGGAAGAGCCGCTCGTGAGCTTCGACTGGCCGATCGCCCTCGTCGGGCTCGCGCTCCTCCCGATCCTCGTCGCCCTCTACATCGACCGCGACCGCAGGCGTGTCGCCTCGCAGTCGACCTTCGGTAACCCTGACCTCATCCCGAACGTCGTCGACCGTAGCCCGGGCAGGCTCCGCTACCTCCCGCCGCTCACCCTCCTCGTCGCGCTCGTCTTCCTCATCGTCGGCGTGGCACGGCCACATGCGACGGTGCGTGTGCCGCGCGAGGAGGCGACGATCATCCTCGCGATGGACGTCTCGCGCTCGATGAAGGCGAAGGACATCCAGCCGACGCGGCTCGACGCCGCGCGCGTCGCGGCCAAGACCTTCCTCGACCAGGTGCCGGAGAAGTTCCGTGTCGGCGTCGTCTCGTTCGCGACGCGAGCCGCGGTCGGTGTGGCGCCGACCGAGGACCGCAAGCTCGTCACGGCAGCGCTCGACACGCTCAAGCCGGGCGAGGGCACCGCGATCGGCGACGCCGTTGCACTCTCGTTGGTCGTGGGCCAGCCGAAGGAGGAAGGCGCCGTGAAGCCGCCTCGTGCGGTCGTCCTCATCTCCGATGGAGCCCAGGACGGTGGGCGAATCAAGCCCGCCGAGGCAGTCGCACAGGCGAAGAAGCTGGGCATTCCCGTATACACCGTCCTCGTCGGGACTCCGGAGGGTGTCGTGGAGGAAGAGGTCACGGGCGGGTACCGCAGGATCATCAGAGTTCCGCCGAATCCGGAGACATTGCAGCAGGTGGCGAAGGGGTCGGGCGGAGAGTTCTTCGCCGCACCCGACGCCGAAGGCCTCCAGAAGGTCTACGAGGAGCTCGGGTCCCGTCTCGGCACCAAGAAGCAGGACCGCGAGATCACGGATCTCTTTGCCGCCCTCGCCGCAGGCCTCCTGCTCATCGGCAGTGTGACGTCGGCCTTCGTTCTGAGGGGTGTCTGGTGAGGACGCTCAGAGCGCTCTGGGTCGCCGCGGTGGCGGCGGCCGCGCTCGCGGTTGCGGTCCCTGCAGGCGCCGCGAACGAGTGCGACGGGCTGCAGATCTGCGTCTCCGTCCCGGGACCATGGGTCGTCGTCCCGGCATCAACGGACTCGGACCGCACGCCCGTCGAGTACCAGCTCACGTG
>Ga0163163_10005233_pt1 | contig 11188 bp, 10 predicted proteins | sample S65metaG_FD_119766 | JGI IMG/M metagenome (GOLD analysis project Ga0163163, IMG submission 119766) | Switchgrass rhizosphere microbial communities from Kellogg Biological Station, Michigan, USA - S6-5 metaG | ecosystem: Host-associated > Plants > Roots > Rhizosphere > Soil | place: USA... | reverse complement strand
TCGCAAGTGATCTCGACGCCAGATGGATCGCGTGTCTACATCGGCCCGGATGGTCGTCGTCAGGTTCTTAATCCACCGCAGAATCGGCGTCGACCCCAGACTCCGTGATTTATCTCCTTGGAGACGAGTATGTTGAATGTCAGAGTCGAGCAGCTAGAGTAAGGTAAGAAGCAGCCTACTCGAGGAGAAACGACTATGACAGCGACCAACGAATCGTCTAAGTTCAAGCCCCGAGACTATGACATCTTCGTCGGCTTGGACGTAGATAAAAAGAAGATGGTGATTACCTGCAGCGATCACGGCACGATGCAAAGATCGTTGAGCTTGCCTTACAGTGCGCAGCAGCTTTTAAACTACACGCATAAGCATTTCCCGGGACAGCGGTTAGCCTTTGTTTACGAAGCCGGGCCGACCGGGTTTGGGCTGCATGATGAGCTGACAGCGGCGCAGCATCCTTGTTTGGTAGTCTCCCCTTCGATGGTGCCGAGCGCGCCGCGCAAGCGAGTGAAAACAAATCGCCTGGACAGCAAGAAACTCTCCGAAGGTCTGCGCGGCGGCCAGTTGCAGGGCATCCATGTGCCCCCGCAAATTTATCGCGAGCTGCGGCATCTGGTGCAGTTGCGGGACACGCAGGTGGCCCAACTGAAGGCCACCAAATGTCGCATCAAGTCGTTGCTGTTGTATGAAGGCCTTCCCTTTCCGGCGGCTAATGGGAAGTGGTCTGCCCAGGCTCTGCGAGCGTTGGAAACCATCCCCTGCAACGCCAGCGTGCGCTTTAAATTGGATCGGCTGCTGGACACCTTGCAATTTCATTTTCTGACGGCCGCTAAAGTGCAGAAAGAAATCCGGCGCTTCTGTAAACAGGACCCGGGCCTGCAACAGGCAATCACTTTTTTAACCAGCTTGCCGGGCGTCGGCACCATTACCGCCACGCATGCGGTGGCCCGCCTCGGTGATTGGCGCCAGATTGACAATGTGCGCCAGATAGCCGGCTTTCTCGGGCTCGTCTCACAAGAACACTCTACTGGCGACAAAGAAAATAAGGGTGAGATTACCCGCATCGGTGACCAACGGTTGCGCAACAAACTGATCCAATGCGCTTGGACCGCCATTCGGCAAGATCCAGAGCTCCGGGCCTTCTATCGTCAGGTCCATGACCGACAACCTAAAAAAGTGGCGGCCCGCAAAGCCATCGTGGCCGTGGCTCGTAAACTAACGACGCGCATGTATGCCGTCTTGAAACAACAGCGCCCTTATGTAATACGGGCAGACAGTTCGATTGCTCCTTTGGCCGCAGAGGAGACCGTCGGCCTCCGGGAACGCCTCGACACCGCACAGAACGACGAGCAAAGTTTTTAGCTTGCGCTTCGCTTCTGGAGACAGAGATCCCAAGGCAGCGGTATCGCCTTCGCAGGCCGCATTCTCGCCAGTGTGACGACCTTTGTGTCGTGCCACGTATAGCAGTCAGTCTCGCATAGGTGAAAGAGCAAAAGCAGTAATAGAGCGAACGCAGACAAAAACAAAAACCTACTTCGCCGCATTGCTTATTATCCTTGACATTCACATAGCAGTGCGGTGTCCCCTGCACCGCTTTGGCACGAAGCTTTGAAAATCCGTCGATAAGAAAGTGACTTAGTGCGATCGCCTACATACCAAAGCGGTGCGGGGGCACCGCACTCCAAGGAGCTTCACTCACGGAAGTTTTGCGGCCAACACGTCGACCTTCTCGATAGCAGGTGGCTGCGCAAGAAGTTCGGAAGCTTTCGCCATCAAAGCTGCTGCAACTCTCCCGGAGAGATGGGCCTGTCGTCCGGACTCATCGGGAAATGCGTCGAAGATCCCAAAGGTTGAGTGACTCAGGCGGATTGCAAACCACGCAGTTGTGTCCGGTTCTTCCTCGACAATCGCCAGTCCACCTTTAAGAAAGCTCTCAACCTCATTTTCTTTTCCGGGTTTGGCTTCCAACCGAACGAGTAATGCTACGGTAACCATGATTCATCTCCTTTTTTCAGATCTATAAGCTTTAAGCAAGATGTAACACGTGGCGAAGACAAAACCTAACAATCAGTAGGAAGTTCGGATTTTGGAATTCGAGTTTCGGATTTAAGAGTGTGCAAATCCGAAATTTCAAATCGTTAACCGGTTCTTCACCAGACTCCCGGCACGAGTCGATAACGAACTCGCTGTTTGTATTCATCATAGCCTTCAAGTTCTCTGGTGAGCATCATCTCCTCATCAAAGATTCGCCAGATAAGAAATGGAATCATGGCAACGAACGGAACTAACCCCCAATAAGAGCCGAGCGCGAGAGGCATGCCCATCAGGTAGAGCAACGCGCCCGCGTACATTGGGTGACGCACCAGTGAATACGGACCGCTATCTATCACCTTTTGATTGACCGCCATCTCAATGGTCGCCGAGCTGTACGTGTTTTGTCTGAACACAAGAAAAATAAAGTAGTATCCCAGCGCGACCAAAGCATCTCCGGCGATAACGACAGCGAGAGGCACAGTTGACCAGCTGAATCGACGATCAAGTCCCGGCACAACCAGCAGCCCAATGAAACCGATGGACGTGAAGATCATGATCACGCGTTGGCTGACTCGCTTTTCAGCCGTCGGCCCTCCTCGCATACGTCGCTTCAAGAGTTCGGGATCGTTTCTGATGAGATAGATCGTGATTAGGAGCGAGAGGATAATCAAGATCAGCAAGAACACCCACGCCTGCCAGTAGTTCACTGTGCCTGCGGTGTTGAATAGAATAGCGGCCATCACCACGCCGAGCAGTAGAACTGATAGCAGTGCTTTTGCGTTAAGACTCGACATTGACAAATCAAGATTTTCTTTTCAGAACGGCTTCGCCGCCTGATGTGAGGAACGGCTATGCCTTTCCGTTTGCTGCCGCGTTCCCTGGGCTGCGCCCTTGTCTTCGAAGATTCTACGGGATAATTCCATCGGGTCGCTCACGATCTGGAAGTTGAAGTTATACTGAGAAGCTAAAGCAAGGGCGCAGCCCAGGCGAAAGGGCAAGGCTGAACGGAAAGGCATAGCCATTCCTCACATCAGGAGGCGAAGCCGATGCAAAAAACAACCTGGTCCTAGTTTGCAGCCTGGGCCAGCGCTGCGAGATCGTGGAAATCTGCGGATTGTTTTCCTGCATATGCAAAACCAAACACCATGGAAGGCTAACACAACTAATGACAAAAACTCTGATCACTCGATCGCTATCGCTGTTACTAGTGTTCGCATTCTGCACTCCAATTCTCAAAACCTCTTCGGCGCAAACTCCCGAAATAAACAAAGCATCGTTGGTTATTCACAGCGATCAGACAGGCCCAACCATCAATCGCGACATCTACGGACACTTTGCCGAACACCTCGGCCGACTTATCTATGAAGGCCTCTGGGTAGGTGAAGACTCGAAAATTCCGAATACTCGTGGGCTACGTAACGATGTCGTTGCGGCTCTGAAAGAGTTGCACGTGCCTGTGTTGCGTTGGCCAGGCGGCTGCTTCTCTGACGAGTATCACTGGAAAGATGGAATTGGTCCACGTGACAAACGCCCGCGTCGACCAAACGCGAGTTGGGGTGGCGTCGATACAAATGCGTTCGGCACACATGAATTCATGGACCTGTGTGAAATGTTAGGCGCTGATGCTTACATTAACGGCAATGTCGGCAGTGGTACGCCACAGGAAATGATGGAGTGGATCGAATACATGACGTCGGATTCTGATTCCACGCTCGCTCAAATGCGCCGGCAAAACGGTCGAGAGAAACCGTGGAAGGTGCCGTTCTTTGCTGTCGGTAATGAAACGTGGGGTTGTGGCGGTGAGATGCGTCCGGAATATTACGCTGATGAGTATCGTCGTTACGCAACGTTCATTAAGAATTATTCAGGCAACCGCATTCAGAAGTTGGCAGTTGGATCACACGACGACTACTACGAATGGACCGAAGTGCTCATGGCCCAAGCTGCGCGGTACATGAATGGGTTGTCGCTGCACTATTACACCTTGCCGACCAGCAACTGGCAGCAGAAGGGTTCGGCAACAGAGTTTGGCGAGAAAGAATGGTATGCGACTTTGGTTCGCACGTTACGCATCGACGAGTTCATACAGAAGCATAGTGCGATCATGGACAAGTATGATCCGCAGAAGCGCGTTGGCCTAATGGTTGACGAGTGGGGAACGTGGTACGACCGCGAGCCCGGGAGAGACATGGGTGCGCTCTACCAACAAAACACACTTCGCGATGCAGTCGTAGCAGGAATCAATCTGAACATCTTTAACAAGCACGCAGATCGCGTGAAGATGGCCAACATTGCGCAGATGGTAAACGTGTTGCAGGCAATGATTCTGACTGATAAAGAAAAGATTGTCCTGACGCCGACGTACTACGTGTTCAAGATGTACAAGGTGCATCAAGACGCGACGTTGATTCCCATCGACCTTAGCGCGCCGGAATACAAGATGGATCAAACTTCCCTTCCCTCGCTCAGCGCCTCGGCGTCGCGAGATAAAGAAGGAAAACTCCATTTGTCTATCGTCAATCTAGATCCGAATCGACCGGCTGAAGTAAGCACCACTGTTTCTGGGTCAACCGTTAAGAACATTACAGGCGAGATACTGACCGCGTCGTCGATGAACGCGATGAACACCTTCGACAATCCGAGCGCGATCAAACCCAGCGCCTTTACTGGTTATAAGCTCCAGGGTTCACAACTGACACTAAACATTCCGGCGAAGTCTGTAGTTGTGCTCGAGCTTCGGTGACACCATCTGATAGATAACAGTGCCAATGGAAAAGGTCCGTGCGCGCGTCAGTGATTTCTACACGCGCCAGCAGTTTCCTTCATGGCGCCTTCAAATCCCAACCCACAACTGTTAAGGAAAGTTCATCCGACTCAACAAAACTCGCCAACGTGGATCGGTTCGGAGGTTATCAAAGGTAGGTTCTTCTTTAAAAAAGATGAGCAGTGATTCTCGTTTAGTGATCGCGTTATCCAGTATTCTGAATGCATGATCTTTGTCGCCGAGTATGGAGTAAACTCCGGCCGCCTGGATGGTATTCTCGGCTAACCCGGTGACCGTTGCCAGTGCCTCCTTTCGTTTTCCCATTCGTGCGTAGGTCATACCAATTCGACTTGAATATCCGAGCGATTGCGAATCTCCTGCTTCTCGATACATCGTTAGAGCCTCGTCATATCTACCAAGCTGCAGGTAGACGTCGCCAAGTCTTGCGTAGCTTCCTCTACTTTCGGGATCCAACTCGATTGCTCTTTTCAAATGTGGAATAGCTTCTTCATAGTGCCGCGCCCGATAGAGAATTCTGCCCATGCTCGATTCGATGAGCGCAGAAAGCGGATCAACCTGCTGTGCTCTCTGGATCTCTCTAATCGCTTCGTCGTGACGACCCAGGGCCATTAACAAGTTCGCGTAGCAGTGGTGAGCGTCGAGGCTTCCGGGATTGATATCCAAAGCTTTCTGAATTTCCCGCTCGGCGCCCTGCCAATCCCAATCGTAGATCGATTTGACAAAAGAAAGCGCTATGTGAGCTTCGGCACTACCTTGGTCCAATTCGACCGCTCTGCTTGCGGCGTTCCGGCTGGGCGCTTCTGATTCTTTAAAACCCGTCGTGCCCCAAATGCCTCTCTCTCGCGATGCATCCGAAAGTCCTGCGAAGGCATCTGCATAATCAGGAGCGATTGTGATCGCTCGTTGAAATGACTCTACCGCTTGTCGCAACTCAGCTTCGGAACGCTTTGTCAGGTGGTACCTGCCAAGAAGATAAGCTTCGTGTGCCTGAGGATTGATGCTGGGCGCCGATGTCAGTCGAACGCGCTCTTCGGGAGTTATTTGAACTCGGATCTCATCAGCGATCGCCCCTGCCACATCGCTTTGTAGCTTAAGGATATCAGTGTCTTCTCTTTCATAAGAACGCGACCATAGCTGTGTATCAGAGGCTCCCGAGATCAGTTGTGCGCTAACTTTGATGCGGTTTCCTGATCGTTGTACTGATCCTTGTATCACCCCGTCGACATTTAGCTCACGTGCAATGTCTGGTAGTGACTTATTTACTCGTTTGTAGGTCATTACAGAGGTGCGCGAGATGACCTTGAGGGCACGTATTTGGGCAAGGTTGTCAATCACGGCTTCTGTCATGCCATCCGCGAAGTATTCCTGGCTTGCATCTCCTGAAAGATTTGCGAGCGGCAACACGGCAAGCGACGTAATCAAAGGTCTCGCGATATTTGGTTTTGCTCTCATGCGCCAGAAATAGACGCCGATAACACCCGTAGTCGCCAATAGGAGAATGACAACAAGGGCCAATTTGAAGTGCGGAGTTGCTGCAGCATTTGAGCGGCTTGGCGATCCTCCGATGGTACCCGCTTTTTGAGACGCGGATTTAGAGAGCCTTAGCGCAAACTCCAGCTCGCGTCGCAAATTCGTTAGATCAATTAAAAGATCCTTAACTGTCTGATACCGGCGGTCTCGGTTTTTCTGCAGCGTCTTAGAGACAATACGTTCCAATTCCGGCGAGACGTCATTTGAATAGCGTGTGAGTGGGGGCGGATCTTTATCGCCGATGATTGCAGCAAGAATCTCAGTCGCGGTGCTCCCCTCAAACGGCAAGCGTCCTGAAATCATTTCGTATAGGACAACGCCGAGACTAAAAATGTCTGTGCGTTCATCAAGTTCGATCCCCCGCGCCTGTTCTGGTGACATGTACGCGGCGGTTCCAAGAACTGTACCTTCCGCGGTTTTGAAGTGGATTTGGGTCGAGGCGTCTGCATCGACAGATGTTCGATCCATGCGTTGCTTTGCTAGTCCAAAATCAAGCACCTTCACAAAGCCGTCGCTCCGAATCATTACGTTTTCGGGCTTGATGTCACGATGGATGATTCGACTTCCGTGCGCGGCAGCAAGTGCAGACGCGATCGGGATGGCGACGTCAAGGGCTTCGTCCACACTCAGACTGTTGCTTCGCAAACGCTGCCGCAGCGTTTCGCCTTCAATGAATTCAGTGGCAATGAAGTGAGTCGAGTTTGACTGGCCCACCTCGTGAATGATTATGATGTTCTGATGATTAAGACTGGACGCCGCTTTTGCCTCATGCGCAAAGCGATTCATACGACCCGGATCATCACTGAGGTCGGCAGGGAGAATCTTAAGGGCAACTTTACGACCTAATTCGAGATCTTTAGCAAGATAGACTTCGCCCATGCCGCCCGCGCCAAGTTGCGAGAGAATTTGGTAGCGACCCAATTTTGTTCCGGGGGAAATGTATGAAGTCATCTGGCAAGTCTGCGAAGTTGACAGGAGAGTACTGAAAAGGCGAGCGTATTTTACCACTGACTTACAGTTGAGTATCTATATAAACCGAAGCAAACCAGCGGTCATAAGTTGCTCACCGCAATTTTCAACAGACCAATGCGGTGCGCGGCGACATTGCGCCGTGGTTGAAAATTCATCGCTGCTGTTCGCGCTTCTCGGGAATACCGGGCTGGTCGAGAAGATGAGTCGAAGAGGCTGGCCCGAGAACATTCCAGTCCTTCAATGCCCACACAACCTTCTTATCCGGAGTCACCTCGATTAGCTGTACAACATTCTGCATGATTAGAACTCGATCCTTACCGATTGGCTGCGCCGTATGAATCTCAGTCTTGGGTGGCGCGTCGTAGTGCCAAACGATCTTCTTATCAGGAGTGACCTCGCTGGCACTGAGCCGACGCGAGAACACTATGTTGCCATTTGAGAGCATCGTGCAGTCGCCATACTCTTCTTTGGCGGGGATGGAGTAACTCCAAACGATTTTCCCTCCGCGTACGATGTACATGACTTCCTCTGACTTGCCGCGTTGCTGCCATTCACCGCAATAGAGGAAAGGATGTTGAGACAAGCCTCGGCCTGGGAGTGAATCCTGTTGAGCAGGCGTGGTCATTGGTCTCGCCGATCCTAGAACGATTAAAAGCAGAAGGACTGACAAACGTATAAGCAAGAGTGCTCCTTTAAGGTTGTGCTAACGAAAGCGTTCGCTGTCTGGTTCTCCGCGTCGTGCTTTTTTCACATCGCACGCGCGCGTCGTTTGCTTCGGTGTGTGTCCATCTATACTATGACCGCAGCACCAACATTCAACCATATCCGCCCGGAGGCAAATCCCCAACATGCTAGGCAAGACCATCTCCCATTACACAATCAAATCACAAATCGGCGAAGGGGGGATGGGAGTTGTTTACGAAGCTGAAGACATCAACCTCGGTCGGCACGTCGCTCTGAAATTTTTGACACCAGCGATGGCTGGCGATGAGAACCTGCTACAGCGTTTCCAAAGAGAAGCTCGCGCAGCGTCGTCTTTGAATCACCCGAACATCTGCACTATTCACGGTATTGAGCAATTCGAGTCGGACCATTTCATCGTCATGGAATTGTTGGATGGCGAGTCGCTCGCCGATCGAATTCGTCGAGGCTCACTCGACCTTGATTCAGTCCTTACACTGGGCGTCCAAATCGTTGACGCTCTCGAGTCAGCGCACTCCAAAGGGATCGTGCATCGCGATCTGAAACCAGCAAACATATTCGTCACCTCGCGCTCGCAGGCAAAGATTCTCGATTTCGGCCTGGCGAAGATGGATCATCGCAACCGACCAAATAATTCCTCGATGATGCCGACCGCTCGCTTGGACGATCTAACTATGGCTGGCGCGACAATGGGAACAGTCGCGTACATGTCGCCTGAACAAGCGCGTGGAGAAATCACCGATGTACGCACGGACCTTTTTTCCATCGGCACTGTTCTCTATCAGATGGCGGCCGGCACACTCCCGTTCAGGGGAGAAACTTCAGCAGTAATGTTCGACTCGATTTTGAATCGAGACCCGACGCCACTGAACGAAGTTAATCCGTCGCTGCCTCCCGAACTGAGTCGTATCATCGGACAGGCGCTGGAGAAGGACCGGGACCTGCGTTATCAAAGCGCCACTGATCTAAAGACCGCGCTTAAGAGATTGAAACGCGATCTCGATTCTGGTCGACATCTTACTGACTCAAGCGGGTTTCGAAGTCGTCCGCCTTCAGCTGTTCACGAGCACTCGATTGCGGTTCTCTACTTCGAAAACCTTAGTGGGATGAAAGAGGACGAGTACTTGCGGGATGGCATTACGGAAGACATCACCACCGAGCTATCAAAGATCAAAAACCTGAAGACGTTTTCACGCGCGATGGTGCTGGCGTATCGCGATAAATCAGTGACTGCAGGACAAGTCGGAAAAGAACTCGGTGCGTCGTACGTGCTTGTCGGTAGTCTTCGTCGAGCAGGCACCCGTCTTCGCATTAATGCTCAACTCGTCGATGCAGCAACGGACTTCCCGCTCTGGTCAGAACGATACGATCGAGAAATGAAGGATGTGTTTGAAGTACAGGATGAGATAGCCCAGAAGATCGCCGCTGCACTTCGCATCACGCTTTCTCCCCAGGAGCAGCAAGCTCTATCTGCGAAACCGACAGAGAACTTGCAAGCTTATGACCTTTATTTGCGAGGACGAAACTATGCACGTCGTGTCGGACGCCAGGATCTCCAGGTTGCTCTTCAGATGTATGAGAATGCCGTTGCCCTTGATCCAAACTTTGCGCTCGCCCACGCAGGGTTGGCGAACGTCTGCGCCGAGTACTACTACCATTTCGAACGCCAACAGCATTGGATCGATCGCGCGGTAGCAGCGACTCAGAAAGCGAGTGCGAGTGGACACGAAGAGCCTGCTATCCAGTGCGCAGAAGCGTGGGTAGCATTTGCCGAGGGGCGTTACGACGAAGCGGTAAACAAGATTCAAAAGGCGTTGAGTCGCAATCAAGATCTAGACGGTGGATATTATCTGCTAGGCCGTTCAATGTTTGCTGCAGGTCGGTATCAGGAAGTAGTTGATATGATGGAAGAAGCGTTGGCCCATTCGAGTGAGAACTACAACACTACGATCCCTATTCACAACGCTTTGGGAGCACTCGGTAAGACTGAAGCGCTAAAGAACTACACACACCGCGAAGCCGCCATCTATGAGGCACACCTGAAAAAGGTACCTGAGGATGCTCGCGCGCGCGTATTGTTGGCCGGTGATTACGCAAGCATGGGACGCCGTGAAGAGGCCAAACGTGAAGCAGACATGGCTATGGCGCTAAGACCGGATGATACGATGATTCTGTACAACACGGCATGTGTCTTCGCGGCTATGAAGAATGCCGACGAATCTCTAAACGCAATTAAGAAGGCTTGGGAGGCTGGTTTTCGCGATGCAACCTGGACCAGACAGGATCCGGATCTCGAAATACTTCACGGCAACCCTGAGTTCGAACGCCTCTATCCCCCGCCGAGTGTCTAAGTGTGTCCGACATGCTTCAGCTTGTCGAAAGAGTACACATATCCGCTAAGCTAATCGGACATTTGAGGCGCGCCACTTCTCCAGTACTGCTCTCGCCTGATTCCTAAACCAACCCTTAGCACCCTCGGTTAGTTCATGGGTCCGAATTGGATCTGTTTGCTTACTTTGACAACTGCTAGCCAGGTTTTCTAGAATATGCAAGAATGTGCAGATGTGCATATCTGCAATTAAGCATGGATGGGCAAAACTGCAACAATACGGGTTAATCCAAATGAGACAACAGCTGAGTGACTTCAAAGCAGAGTTCTTCAAAGCTCTGGCACACCCGTTGAGGATTTCTATCCTGGACGCTCTGCGGGACAGCGAACTGACCGTCAATGAGATTAGCCAACGTTTTGAGGTTGAACCCGCCAACGCTTCACAGCAACTCGCCGTCCTTCGCAACCGAAATATCGTTGTCACTCGCAAAGAAGGCGCAAACGTCTATTACTCCGTGAGCGACAAAAGCATATTCAAGTTACTCGATGCGGCCAAAGAGATCTTCAATAACCACCTGGTTGGCGTTCGTAGCATGCTTGAGGAGATTCACGCGTCCCAGCCAAGCAAAGCAGTACGCCGTCAGACTTCTCAATTAAGACCAGGCCTCAAGCGTTAGAGACACTTCCATGAATGAAGATCCCGTCCGAACTCGCAGTGTTGAGTCCACAAGTGCCTTGTCAGTCAGGAAATCCCCTCTCCATGGCAACGGTTGTTTCGCGACAGTTCGCTTTCTGAAAGGTGATCGCATAGACGAATATGCCGGCGAAAGGATTACTCG
>Ga0163163_10005232_pt1 | contig 11188 bp, 7 predicted proteins | sample S65metaG_FD_119766 | JGI IMG/M metagenome (GOLD analysis project Ga0163163, IMG submission 119766) | Switchgrass rhizosphere microbial communities from Kellogg Biological Station, Michigan, USA - S6-5 metaG | ecosystem: Host-associated > Plants > Roots > Rhizosphere > Soil | place: USA: Michigan... | reverse complement strand
AGTCCAGTCTTGCACCTGAAAGCCTAAAGCAAATACAATTCATTTACGGCACTGACGACTATGTTTACCTCAAAAATGTAAATGGCCAGGATGTTTGGATGAAGGGTTCGCTCGCAAACCCGGAAACAGAATTTCTCACGCTGGCGCAGCTGAATGACATCCTAAAAAACAACGGCTTGCAGGAGTCGGCTACGATGCCCGATATTCAATTCAACAAGGGCGTTGATTGGATCGTGAAAGTCAATGGTAATCGCGTAGTCCTGGACCCGAAAACAAAGCGCTTATTCGTATCCGCTCCTTCCCTCATCTCAGAAAGAACACAGGAAGCCAGCAAGATCGGCATGATTGCCTATATCGACAATGCTAATCTCTTTGTGCTCAAAAACGGTATCAACAAACAGGTTACTAGCGACGGTAACAAGGACATCGTGTATGGCGCTGCAGTTCATCGCAGTGAATTTGGAATTAGCAAGGGACTATTCTGGAGCAACGATGGACATAAACTTGCTTTTTACCGCATGGATCAGTCCATGGTTACAGACTATCCTATTATCAACTGGAGCACCAAAATCGCAAAAAATGAAAATATCAAATACCCGATGGCTGGCGATAGGAGTCATGAAGTAACCATCGGTGTTTTTGATCCGGATAATAGCCAACTTGTCTACCTGAACACCGGTTCTCCAAAAGATCAATATCTCACCAATATCGCGTGGAGTCCAGACGACAAATTCATTTACGTTGCCATTGTGAACCGGGAACAAACCCTGATGAAGTTGAACAAATACGACGCCAACACCGGCTTTTTTATAAAGACCCTTTTTGAAGAGAAGGATGACAAGTATGTTGAGCCCCTGGTACCGATGCTTTTCGTGAAAAACAATCCTACGCAATTCATCTGGGAAAGCAACAGGGATGGCTGGAACCATCTTTATTTGTACGATACCACTGGCAAAATGTTGAAGCAACTTACCACCGGAAATTGGGAGGTGATTGATGTAAAAGGATTTGACAGTCGTGGCGATAATCTTTGGTATACTTCCACCGCTGCCTCACCAATTACGCGCAATCTTTACAGGTTGAACATAAAATCGGCCAGCTCAACACGCGTGACTGAGGGCGAAGGCATTCATACCACGCAACTCAGCAGCGAGGGTAGCTTTGTAATAGATAATTTTTCAAGCCCGAGTACTCCACAAACCATCAATATCGTGGATGCGAAGTCGGGAAAAGCCAAATCCATTCTCCTGGCGGCCGATCCGCTGAAAGGATTCAGTGTGGGCAGAATGTCGATCGCTTCTTTAAATACAGCAAACGGTGATCTTTATTATCGGTTATACCGTCCCGTTAATTTCGACAGCACCAAAAAATACCCGGTGGTCGTGTATTGGTATGGCGGGCCACATGTACAAATCGTTACCGACGCTTACAACGGCGGCGCCGCGGATTATTGGTTTCAATGGCTGGCAGAAAGAGGCGTGGTGGTCTTTTCCATCGACACCCGAGGTAGTGACAATCGCGGGAAGCAGTTTGAACAATCCATTTTCCGGGTTGCCGGCGAAAAGCAAATGGAAGACATGATGACTGGTGTCGATTTTCTAAAAAAGCTTTCTTATGTTGACCCAAGCCGTATGGCTTTGTTCGGCTGGAGCTATGGTGGATTCATGACGCTCGATTTCATGGAAACCCATCCCGGCATATTTAAAGCCGCAATCGCCGGCGGTCCCGTAACAAACTGGAAACTTTACGAAGTGATGTATGGTGAAAGGTATATGGATATGCCGAAGGAAAATCCGGATGGATATTCAGCGACTGATCTCACCAAACGCGTTGACCAGCTGAAAGGCAAATTGTTAATTATACATGGCTTGCAGGATCCTGTTGTTGTGCAGCAACACTCCGTGAACTTTGTGAGGGCTTGCATAGACAAGGATATCCAGGTTGACTATATGATTTATCCGGGGCATGAACACAATGTAAAGGGCAAGGACAGGGCACATCTATACCAGAAAATATCAGATTATATTTTCCAAAACCTCGACATTAAAAATTGAGTTATGGGTGAAGTGGAGCTTGACCCGGTGGCGCGACGTATTAATATTCATTCAACATTCATTTTTTACGGCGAATCTGCAAGTCCTGAAATTGCGAGTCAGGTTGCATTTGCTATTGCGGAAGCATGGAATGAGCCCCAGGGCCATATTCATTTTAACGGCGGCAACTGGAAAGTGCATTTTCACATTGAAGGCGAGTTTAACCCCCAGCTGCAACCTGAAACTGTTTGGTATAACTCAAATCCGAGATTGAATTTTTTCAGGATCGAGGACTTCGCAGACGGAAACATATCTTTTGTAGACGGTATTGGTAGTAATACAGGCTATTTTAAGGCCGATAATCTCCTTCGAAATTCAACCACGGCGGCTCACGAGTACGGTCACACGATTGGACTACTTCATCCCGTAAACCTCGATATCAGGGGCATGGGTCAGCCGGGCATTATGTATCCCCGGGGCACCATCTGCGATCCCGATTTTCAGTATGATCCATGGGCAAAACCACTGGCGCCAGGCGGCACCTTAAATCCTGCAAGTCGCAAGGTTTTGTTAAGGGACATTGAAAATTTGAGGTTAGAGAAATTAAGATATCGCCAAAACAGGGCCACACTGGGAGAGTTTACAAATATGTATCATACAAAACATGAAAAATAACCTGTCAAAATGTGGATTCTTTGATCTAATTACATCATTTTGATGGGTGGCAGGCTTTTGAGGCAACTTTTTGGAAAGTAACAGCGTCAAACCAACTACCAGCCATCCAATTAAGCCGTGCAATATTGGACAGCTTTTCTTTTCATCTTAACTTGAGCACTTTAAAAAAATCCCGGATGATTAAATCGTTTATTTTGTCGGGCCTGCTGATGCTGATTGTTTTTGTTGCCGCCGCGCAGCCCAGGTTACCCAAAGATTACTATTGGAAAAAATTGGATAATGGTTTGGAAGTAGTGGTGATCGAAAACCACAAGGTTCCGCTTGCTACCATCCAGATTGCCGTGAAGAATGGTGCTTATACGGAGGGACCCGAATACAGTGGCCTCTCGCATTTGTTCGAGCACATGTTCTTCAAAGCAAACCGTGATTATCCAGACCAGGAAAAATTCCTCAAGCGCACCCAGGAATTGGGCGCCATCTGGAATGGCACAACTGGTGATGAGCGCGTGAACTATTTTTTCACATTTGATCGCGACAGCCTGGATGCCGGTCTGAGATTTATGAATGCGGCAATAAGATTCCCTATTTATCGGCAGGAAGACATGCAGAAGGAAAGGCCTGTTGTAGATGGCGAATTCCAACGCCAGGAAAGCAATCCTGCTTCTGTTTTGTATCTCGAATGCCAGAAAAAACTTTGGGGTGATTTAGCTACAAGGAAGAACCCAATTGGGGACCACAATATCATCAATACCGCGACGCCGGAAAAGATGATGGTGATCAAGGATAAATATTACTATCCGAACAACTCCATTCTTGTTATTTGCGGTGATGTAAAGCCGGACGAAGCTTTTGCAAAGGCAAAAATCATTTTCGGAGATTGGGCCAGCAGTGGTTTCGATCCCCATCAGAAATATCCCATCCCGGAATTTAAGCCGCTGACCAAAAATGAATACTTTGTAAAAGAAGCATCCATTGCGCAAACGCCTTACCTGATGGAATTCTGGCAGGGGCCCGACACGCGCAATGATTCTGCATCCACTATTGCAGCTGATCTGTTCTCCACCATTCTTTCGCTCAATTCATCAAAATTCCAACAGGCACTAATAGATAAAGGACTCGCAACTTCTGTGCAGGTACAATATCAAACTGAAAAATATGTGGGGCCGGTCTTTTTATTTGCTGTGCCGAATCCAAACAAGATGAATGAATTTCTTGCCGAGCTCGATAAGCAAATTGCGATGTGGAGCGATCCCGGCTATTATACGGACGAGCAATTAGAAGATGCCAAGGGCATCTTGAGAAGGTCTTTCATCAGGCAGCAGGAGAAGCCTTCTGCGCAGGCCAGTACGGTTACTTACCATTGGTGCAGCAGTTCACTGAACTATATGACTGACCTGCAGGACAATTATGAAAAAGTAACCAGGGCTGATATCGCGCGTTATGTTGACGCTTATATCAAGAACAAGCCGCGTGTGGCAGGAATTATTATCAACGCTGAAATGAACAAGGCCTTGAATCCGGCACAGGTTTTCAAGGGAAATTAATCTAATCTACAAATCTCCGCATATGAAATACATGTTCAAAGGTTTTATCCTGGCTTCTGCAGGCATCATCATGCTGCAGAGCTTGCAGGCACAGGAGAAACCGGCTTATGAATTGAAGGTTGATGGTGTAAAGGTGATTGTTCAGCCGGTGAACAATGAAATTGTGGAAATCCAAACCGTCATCAAGGGGGGCGTACAAAACTATCCGATTGAGAAGGCCGGTATTGAGAACCTGGCGATGAATGCGCTTGTGGAATGCGGCACAAAAAATGACGACAAAAACAGTTTCAAGAACAAGCTTGAAAAAGTGAGTGCCGAGGTATACGGAATGAATGATATGGAGAAGGCATCGCTCAATTTGAATTGCATCAAATCTGATTTGGATGCGGTTTGGTCGTTATATGTGGATGCATTGAAAAACCCGGTGTTCGATGCGAAAGAATTTGACAGGATCAGGCAGGATGCGATTAACAATTTGAAATCGATGGAGTCGCAGCCTGATAATGCAATCAATAAATACGCGCGCAAGCTTGCCTTCCCTGGTAAAGATTACTCCAAAGATCCTGAGGGTACAGAAGCAACGGTTAGCAAGCTCACTGCCGAAGAGACGAAAGCTTATTATAAATCTATTCTTACAAAATCCAGGATGGTTATCGTGGTCGTTGGAGACCTGGATAAAGCAACCGTGGAGTCAAAAATTCACACACTGCTTAGCGGTATACCCGAGGGCAAACCCTTTGTATTCAAGAAGCAGCCAACCACGCCTTCAAAAAACAGTTTCAGTTCAACGCAGAAGGAATTTGCAACGAATTATATTCTTGGCGTCAGTAGTGGTCCACAGCCGGGTGATCCCGATTTCAATGCGTACATGATTGCCATGCGTATCTTTTCACAGCGCCATTTTGTGGAAGTGCGTACCAAGAACGGCTTGTCGTATGCGCCCCAGGCCTGGTACAGGGGAGGAAATGCTTCTTATGCTGGTGTATCGGTGAGTACGAAAGATCCCAATAAATATATTGAGGTGGAGAAGGCACTCGTAGATCGGACCAAGAAGGAAGGATTTACGCCTGATGAAGTGAAAAATGTGAAGAGCAGTTACCTCACGGCATTTTACTATCGCCAGGAAACCAATGGTGCCCAGGCAGCATCGATTGTTTCGAACGAAGTTTTGTTCAATAATTGGCGCAGAGCGATGACCATTAAAACAGATTTGAATCATGTATCGGTTGAAGACGTGAACAAAGCCTTTACGAAATACATGAATAATGTTACATGGGCGTATATGGGCGATCCGGCGAAAGTGGATGCGAAACTGTATGCTGACAGCAAGGAGCAGCCGAAGTTGCCGCCATCGAAGATTAAGACTACTCCTAAGAAAGGTTAATTAGTTAATTAGGTTAATTAGGTTAATTGGGCTGATTAGTTAACCGAATTAACCTAATTAACCCAATTAACCCAATTAACCAAACAGCCCCTCCAGACTCCCAGAACTCTTAACACGATTCAACGTTTCCAAAAGCACAGCCTGCTGCTTCCGATGCAACCAGGTACCCATACTCACGCGTTTCACTCCAAGCTCCTGCAATTTTTTCAGTGACGGTAGATTGGGCAAAGCCAGCACATTGACGGGCAGTGAAACAGATCTCACAATTTCTGCAATCTCCGTTTCGTTTACAGCCATCGGCACAAATACGCCGTGCGCTCCTGCCTCCTCGTACGCTTTAACCCGCATCTTTGCTTCGGCAAAAGCATCCGGATGATTCACCAGGTAACCGTCAGTCCGCGCATTGATGTATACGCGCAGGCCGTTTTTATTTACGGTATTGTTTACCGTTCTGATCAGGTTTTGAAAATCAGCCAGGGGCCGCAGAATGCGTACCTCTTCCCGCAAACCATCTTCAAGGTTCACACCAACAACACCTATTTCGGCCAGTCTTTCAATATTCCTTGCCACACCGTCCGCGCTGCCGTCATCGTATCCCCGCTCCAGGTCAACTGAAAAAGGAATCGATAACACCTTCTTAATCCTGCCTACAGTTTCAAATAATAATTCGAATGGAATTTCCTGTCCGTCTTCAAATCCAAGCGATCGTGCCACAGCAGCACTGGACGTGGCCACTGCCTGAAATCCCGCATCCTGCAAGACCTTGGCGCTGGTTACATCCCAACAGTTTCCAATCAGCAGTAATCCTTGTTGATGATGCAATTTTAAAAACTCATCGGCTTGTCCCATTTTTATCTTTAAATTTTGAATTTCACGTTACCGCCATTTCAATGATCAGGAAAGAAATCATTTAGTGCATCGTCAAGTGTGGGATAGCTGAATTGGAAGCCAAGGCTGAGAAGTTTTTGATCACTCACGGTTGTACTTTTCAAAACCTCAATACTTACCTCACCCACTACCACCTTCAGAAGAAATGCCGGGACAGGAAATGGAACAAAGAATTTACCATTCCTTTTCTTTGCAAGTGAAAGAACCAGCTGGCGATTATTCACCGGCGCCGGTGCAACGGCGTTGATAGGACCACGGAAGTTTTCATTTTCGATAGCTTCGATATAAATTCTGCAAAGGTCTTTTTCATGTATCCAGCTTACCACCTGTTTGCCGCCACCCAGTATGGTGGCCATGCCGAAATTCAGTGGCTTCCGGAACTCAGGCAGCGCGCCGCCGCGACCACTTAACATGATTCCGGTTCTGCACAAAACGCGGCGCATTCCCATCTCTTCAACAGCGCGCGTGGATGCTTCCCAGCGTTGACAGGTTTCGCCAAGAAATTCATTGTTGGCCGGATCAGTTTCAACGAATGGTTTTGGATTGGGCACAACGGGATCAGGACCATACCAGCCAATTGCAGATGCACTTACGAAGGCTTTTACCTTGTGCTTATTTTCTTTGAGTGCTTTCACCAACAATTCCCCGGATTTTATACGGCTTTCCTGTATTTCTTTTTTTCTTTTTTTCGTCCATCGTTTGTCGGCAATGCCTTCACCGGCAAGATGAATGATATAATCCGCAGCCTGTATGGCATTTGGATCAATAGTTTGCTTTTCTACATCCCATTCTGCATAACTAAGTCCTGCAGAAGATTTATACTTGCTTTTATCCCTGGTCAGAATTGTAACGGTGTAATTTCTTTCTAACAACATCTTTGTTAGCAGTTCCCCAATTAATCCTGTGCCACCTGTTATTAGAACGTTCATAGTTCAAAGTTCATAGATCAAGTTCAAAGTTCAGCGTTCAAAGTATTCAAACCCCAGAGGGACAAAAAAACAGACCCTCTCCACGATAAGAGAGGGCCCACAACTATGGAGCCAAAGGCTCCTGCTGTTCTAGTATTACCAGGTACACAAAGACTAAGAACAGGGCAATTAAATAATTTTAGTCAGGTTTTTTCCCATCTAAAAACGTATTCAGCGTGCTGATTTGAGTTTGGTTATTGTCGTCCTTCTTGACGGTGTAATTGGAGTAGAATTTTTCTACCGAAGCAAGTGCATTGGGGAGCTGAAAATTGCGGCGGACATAAGCCGGCACAGTTTCAAACTCATTGTTAGGGTCGGCATTGTTTACGTTAAACGACAAGTTGCGCAACTTGTGCAACCTTTCTGCCGCCCTCCTCTTTTGTTCATCTGCTTCGTCCTGCAGTGCAGGATCCTCAACAGAAGGCAATTGAATGTGAGTTGTTCGTGCCCCTGGCTCGTCCGCCGCTTTTGTGTTCTTTTCGACCAGCTGCAAATCGCCTACAGGTCCGTCGACCTTTTCAGCAACCGGCATCCGGAAGGGCTTTTCAACAGGGTCTTCAGTCTTGGATGTTAAATGTTTAGGCTCCTCAGCGTAGATGTTGGATGGCTTGGCCAAAAATCCACTGGACGTCGCAGTGGTGCTAGCTTCGTTTTCCCTGATTATAAATTGAATCTCGGGGGCTACCTCTTTGTTTGGAATGGTGTTAGAAGGATTAGACTCGTGGGGGCTTTCAGAAGATGGTTCGACGGATGAAGATACAGACAATCCATCTAATGTCATAACTTCTTTCGTCTCATTTTCAGGGGCTTGTATAGTGGTCGGTCTCACATCCGTAACACTCTTATTTTCAGCCAGTTCCATCAGGGTTGGGGCCATCGGATCGGGCTCCTCAATGGGCTTAACTTCTATTTTCACGGACACCGCCTTACCCTCTTCATCAGTTGGCGCCAGCTCCATGATGATCTTATCATCAGCCGGATCCGTTTCAACTATCGTCTTTTGCCCTTTATTGAATGGATTCTTGTATTCGAATCCGGTTGCTATCAGCGTAATTCCAATCTTGTTTCCCAAACTATTATCATAACCCATTCCCAAAATCACGTCCGTGTCCTCACCTGCGCGACTGTGCAGGTAATTTTGAATGATCTCCACTTCGTCCATCGTGAACTCATTTTCGCCTTCGGCGGAATTGATGTTGATGAGTATCCATTGCGCACCGCAAATATCATTGTCATTCAACAGCGGTGAATTCAATGCCTGTTCGATGGCAAGTTGTGCACGATTTTCACCTTCAACCGATGCACTTCCCAGGATGGCAACGCCGCCGTTACGCATAACCGTACATACATCGGCAAAGTCAACATTGATCTGACCTGTGCTGTTGATTACATCCGTGATGCATTTTGCAGCGGTGGCCAGAATATTATCAGCCTTCGCAAAGGCGGCTCGCATGGTGAGATTACCAAACTGATGGCGCAACTTGTCATTGCTGATCACCAGCAAGGTATCTACATAATCCTTCAACCTGTTTATTCCTTCTTCCGCCTGTTGAATTCTTTTTCTGCCCTCATAAGAAAACGGTGTGGTCACAATGCCCACCGTGAGGATACCGAGGTCACGTGCGATCTTGGAAATGATGGGTGTACCACCAGTTCCCGTACCGCCGCCCATGCCCGCAGTTATGAAGGCCATTTTGGTATTTACTTCCAGGATGCGCTTGATCTCCTCAAGACTTTCCTCCGTGGCCAATCGGCCAACATCAGGATTTGCACCTGCACCAAGACCCTGTGTAAGGTTTGGCCCCAACTGAATCTTGTTGGGCACTTTACTTTGCGCGATGGCCTGCGCATCGGTATTACAAATGATGAAGTTCACACCTTCAATGCCCTGGTTGAACATGTGGTTCACTGCATTGCTACCACCTCCGCCAACGCCGATCACCTTGATGATGGAGGATTTTTCTTTAGGTAAATCAAAATGGATCATAATTAACGTGTTTAGTTGCCTGCCTGCCGGCAGGCAGGGGTTAGTCGATAGTATATTAGAATTTCGCGTCCTCTTCTTCTTTGAATAAATCGATTATACCATTCTTAAATGAATCCATAAATCCTTTCAGTGTCTTCCTTTGCCTTTGTTTTGTTGTTACCAGCACTTCATCTGTTTCTCTTTCTGCGGCTTGCCTGGTGAGTGATTCAGGTACATCAACCTTGATGAATTTGTTCTCAAACTGCCTGCGATTATTTTCAAAGTCATTATAACCTTTCAGAATCAGACCGATGCAGGTTGAGTACATGGGCTTTGCCAATTCGTCTATATGACCTGCGGCAAGATGTTCATTCGGATACCCGATGCGTGCATTCAAACCCGTTACATATTCAGTCAACTGGATCAGGTGCTTCAGCTGGGAGCCGCCACCCGTCAGGATCACGCCACCATTTAGCATGCGGTTGTCGAGGCCCACCTGCTTCAAATGATAGCTCACAAAATCCATGATCTCGCTCATGCGCGCCTGGATAATATTAGCAAGGTTCTTCACCGAAATTTCTTTCGGTGCCATACCGCGCAGACCCGGGATAGTGATGTATGCATTGCTTTTTGCCTCGTCACTGAGTGCACTACCGAACTGAACTTTCATTTGTTCGGCCTGTGTTTTCAACACGCCAAGGCCGGTCTTAATATCGTTGGTAATATTTTCGCCGCCGAATGGAATAACTGCCGTGTGTTTCAAAATGCCTTCATAGAAAACGGCGAGGTCAGTGGTACCACCGCCAATGTCAACGATGGCCACGCCAGCTTCCAGGTCCTGTTCACACATAACTGCAGCCGCAGAAGCGAGGGGCTGCAATACCAGGTCTTTCGTCCTCAAGCCAGCTTTCTCCACACTGCGATTGATATTCCTGATGGCATTTTTATCACCGGTGATGATGTGGAAATTTGCACCTACTTTCACTCCACTGTAACCGATGGGATTTGGAATGTTCTGAAAATTGTCGACGGTGAATTCCTGTGGGATCACATCGATGATCTGGTCACCGGCGGGAATGTAAGTCTTGTACTGATCGTTAATGAGCTGGTCAATTTCTGATTGCTTGATCTCATCATCCGTGCTTTGTCGCACAATGTCTCCACGCGTTTGCAGGCTCTTAATGTGATGCCCTGCAATACCTACAAATACTTCAGTGATCTCAAGGTTGGGATTTGACGCATAGCAATTCTCAAGTGCGGTTTGGATAGCCTTGATGGTCTGGTCGATATTCAGCACCATCCCGTGCTGAACGCCATTGCTGTTGGCGCGGCCAAACCCAAGGATCTCCAGCTTGCCGTATTCATTCTTACGGCCAGCGATAGCGGCAATTTTTGTTGTGCCGATATCCAAACCTACAATAATGGGTTGTTCGCTGTTCATTGTTGACTGTTTATGGTTGTGTAACTGGTTTCGTTGTTCGTTGACCGTTGGCGGTTGGCGCGAGCTTTAGCTCGTGCCCTATACCCTATACCGTATACCCTATTTCTTCTTCATCACTGCTTTTGGTTTTGTTGTCAAATGTTTTTTCAAAGGGGACGGACTAACCAAGGGAGGATTCGAACCAGAAGTTTTCAATGGGGTAGCCGAATTCCTTACGGCCTCTGCCTTGGCAGGGGCCAAACCGTTTTGTTGGGCACGGTCTAAAGAATCTTCCAACAGCAGCTGAGTT
>Ga0163163_10005230_pt1 | contig 11189 bp, 15 predicted proteins | sample S65metaG_FD_119766 | JGI IMG/M metagenome (GOLD analysis project Ga0163163, IMG submission 119766) | Switchgrass rhizosphere microbial communities from Kellogg Biological Station, Michigan, USA - S6-5 metaG | ecosystem: Host-associated > Plants > Roots > Rhizosphere > Soil | place: USA... | reverse complement strand
GCCGCCGACGTTTTGAAAATCTTGACACTCCCCTGCGTCAGCAGGAAAACTCCCGTGCACGGCTCGCCTTCCCAAAACAGCATTTCTTCCGCCGCAAACCGGCGCTCCACGCTGCGCTGCGCCAACGCCTGTACCTCGCTGTCACTCAGGCCGGCAAACAGGGCCATCTGCGCGAGAGATTCGTGTTTGAGTAGCATTCCGCTCTGTCTCGTGGATTAATGATCGTGCGTATGCGGATGTTCGTGCTCGTGCGGCGCGTTCACCGGAATCGCGCACCCGTTCTCCGAAATCGCGCAGCTCACGTGCTCGAACTGCACGGTCGTATGAGCGATGCCGAACCGTCGCTCCAATACCGCATTCAAACTCCGCAAGATCGTATCGCTGCACGATGGCGGCACGTCCTCGATCAGCACGTGGCAACTCAGTGCGTGCGTGCTCGAGCCTAAACTCCAGATGTGCAGATCGTGCACCCCCAGAACACCCTCGACGGTGCCCATCGCCCGCGTCACATCCGACAGCTGCAGTCCCCGCGGCAACCCCTCCAGCAGAATATTCAACGATTCGCGAATGATGTCCCACGCCGTCCACACGATCAACAGCGCGATCAGGATCGACAGGATCGGGTCCACCTGCACCCAGCCCGTATAGCGGATCGCCACCGCGCCCGCGATAATCGCAATCGAACCAAGCGCGTCCCCCAGCATGTGCACGAAGGCGCTTCGCACGTTGATATCGTCGCGGCTGGCCGCGCGCAGCGCCAGCATGATCCATCCGTTCATCATGAGTCCAAGCGCCGCCACCCAGATCATGATGTTCTCGTTCACCGGCTCCGGAGCGCGCAACCGCAAGACGGCCTCGTACAGAATCCACACCGAAAGCGCGATCAGAGTCAGCGCATTGACAAACGCCGCAAGCACACCCGCCCGATGATACCCGTACGTCTTGGTCTCGTCCGCAGGTTTGGATTGCAGGTAGAAGGCGGCCAGCGCCAGCCCCAGCGACAAGGCGTCCGTGACGTTGTGACCCGCATCGGAAAGCAGCGCCAGCGAGCCCGCTTTTAGACCGGCAACCAGTTCCACCGCCACGAACGCAGTCGTGGCCGCCAGCGACCATTTGAGAATGCTTCCGGTCGCCTGCCCGTGTCCGTGACTGTGTCCGTGCGAATGCACCCTCTATCTTCAGTGTACACGGCGTTAGCCGCGCAGGATGGCCATTGCCTCTTCCACGCCCGCCCCGCGATGTACTACCGCCATCAGCGCCTGCGTCATCTGGCGCGGCTTCGGGTGCTGGATGATATTCCGTCCGTAGACGATTCCGCTGGCGCCCTGCCGTAAAATCTCCAGCGTGCGCGCGAACACCGTCTCTTCCGGCATGCGGCCGCCGCCCCGCGCCAGTACGGGACGGCCCCCGGCCGCCTCCACCAGTCGGTGAAACTCCCCCGCGTCCGACGGTGGGTCGCACTTAATCAGATCGGCGCCTAGTTCCGCTGCCTGCCGCACCAGGGCCGCAATCCTGCCGCCATGCCCCGAGCTTTCGTAGTCGCCGTGCGAACCCGGTTCCAGCACCAGCGGTTCGATCATCAGCGGCATCGCATACCGCTCACACTCCGCTTTCACCGCGGCGATGTTCGCCAGGCACTGCCGGTATAGCTCGGTCTTGTCCGCCGCGTGAAACAGGTTCAACACCACGGCCGCCGCATCCGCGCGCAACGCCTGCTCCACCAGGTTACCCAGCGGCAGGCAGAACAACTGCTCCGGCAGGTACGTCCCGTAAACGTTGGCGACATCGCCCCGCAGCACCAATGCCGGCTTGTCCTTTCCGGCGACGCCGGTCAACCATCGGGTCTGTCCCACGCCCAACTGAATCGCGTCCGGCCCCGCCTGCACTGCGGTGGCGACGGCCGCTGGCAAGTCCTCGATTCCCGCGAGAAACTCCGCATTGTGGAAGACCCCATGATCGATCGCCAGGTCGAAACATCGATGGTCCGCCGCAAACAAGCGGTTCAGGCGAGCATTGGAAAACATAACTTACATCATTTCAGAAAATGAGTGAGCCGCCGATAAACGCAGATCAACGCCGATATGCCATTTCGGTCTTATCGGCATTCATCTGCGTTTATCGGCGGCTAGACTTGCTTTTCTAGAATTTCCCCAACTCCGCTGCCAGCCCGTCGATGCCGCGCTTGCGGTAGATATCGGTCAGGCGCTGCTCTTCGGCGGAGGGCGGCAGCACTTTTAGCAGCAGGGTATTGTCCAGGTTCTGCCGGTTGGGCACCCAGATCTTGCCGTCGGCAAATTCCACCTGGTTGACGAAGCCCACCATCTTGCTCACGTTCACCGGCTGGCCCTTCGCCGAGAAATTCAGCGTGGTCTCCTGCAGGAGCCGCGCACTCCGTCCAGGCGGCAACACGAGGTCAGAGTCGGCAGAAGGCAACGATCCGGCCATGTATTGCTTGCCCGAGGAATCGCTCACAATCCAACCCATCTCCACATACTTCACGGGCCGGTTGCTGTTGTTGCGCACTTCGATATGCGGCGCGCGCGCTTCGTTGCCGGAAATCCTCGCCGCGCCCTTGATCGGCTCCACAGGCGAATCGGGAAATTGCAAAAAGGCGAATTCGGCGTCGTGTTCGTTACCCGTGGCGGCGCTGGTGACGGCCCGGCCGCTGCGCTTTACGCTGACTGCAAGCTGCGAAACTTCGCTCTGCCGCGCCATGCTCTCCAGCATTTCGCGCTGCAAGGCGGCTTTACCGCCACCCTGACTCAGGATGCGCTTGAAATGTTCGCGATCGCGCTGCGCTTCCATCTCGCACGCCGTCATGGTCCGTCGCGAGTTGAGGCGGTCGGGACCGAAGAAGCTCAGATCCTGGAACAGCACGCCGTCGAGATCCACCTGAACCAGCGGCCCCCCAGTCACGCTCGACGGCCGCATCAGCTGCATATCGATGCGCACCTGGAAATTCTCGCCCGGCCCCACGTTCAAGCTGGGATAAGTGACGGAGCCCTTGCCGCCAAGCGTCACTTCCTGCGCCACCACGCGGAGAGTCACGCCGTGTATGCGGCGCGTACTGCTATTGAGCAGCGTCGCCGCCATATGCAGATCGAGCGCCAGAGCCGCACCCCGCGCCGTGGCCCGCGAATCCCCTACGCTGAACGATTTCACCGTCAGCGGAGAATTGTCCGGCAGATTGACGTTGACGGCCCCCTGCGGAATTGCCGCATCTTGTGCCCGGAGGCTCGCCGCGCCCAGAAACACGATTGCCGTCAGTGTCTTCATGTTATTCCACATATACTCTCGTGATCGTCACGTTGCCGGTTTCCGGGTCCGTGTAACGAGCTCCCAAGGTTCCTTGCGCGCCTACCGAGTAAGTCACACGCAGCGCCCCCGAGTGCATCAGGCCGAATGCCTGATCTCCGGAGCGCCGCTGAATTCCATTCACCGTGGCCTGCACCATCGGCTCGCTCGATTTTGCCATCCGCGGGGCGGGACCCTCGAGCATCAGCCCCGTCACCATCAGCGCCAGCACGCTGGCCAGTGCAACCACGGCGCGCGCGCCGGTGAACAGCGGTCCGTCGCGCAGGGACTGGCCGCTTGAGCGGACGCATTCCCCGGCAGCCAACCCCAGGCGTATATTGGCGCGCATCTCCGTCGCGATCCGGTTCCACGGTATTTCGGGGATCTGTCGCAACTCCGGCAGGGTATCGCGCAACTCGTCGAATGCCGCCACTTCCGCCGTGCACTGTTCGCAATCCGCAAGGTGGCGTGCCGTCCTCCAACGCGCCATCCAGCCGAGATCGCCCCCCGCGTGCAATGCCAAAATTTCCTGACTTGGGTGTTTCATGGGACTACCGCTTCCTTCTTTCCATGTACCGGCGCATCTTCGTGCGCGCATTCGCGATATGCGAACGCACCGTGGCCTTAGAACAGTCCAGTATGCTCGCAACTTCCTCTGCGGGCAAGCCCTCTACATCGCGCAAAAGTAACGCCTGCCGTTCGCGCGGACTCAACAGGCGCAGTCCGTCCTCCAAGTATTCCCGATGTTCGCCGCGCAGCAGTTCCTGTTCCGGACTTTCGGTACGGCTCTCCGGCGCCTCGTCGATCTCACAAAACGTCGCACGGGAGTTGCGCCGCAAAAAATCGATCGCCGTGTTCGTAGCGATTCTCGACAGCCAGTGCGCGGCCTTTTGTTCGTCTTTTAACTGTTCCTGGTGCTGCAGCGCTTTGATGAACGTTTCCTGCGTGAGGTCCTGCGCGTCCGCGACGTTGTCCACTATCCGGTAAATCTGCACGAAGATCCGCCGTAAGTGTTCAGAAACAAATCGGTTTTGCCGGTCTAGCGTCTCCAGGCCGGGTTCAACGACTTCGCTCATCTGTATGCGAACGGCGATTTCCACGAGCTTCCTACCTAACATGACGCCGGAAGGCCAAAAACGTGGATAGGAAAGCGGATGGTCCCCGCCTCAAGGCTATTTTACCCCGCTACTCTCCCCCAAAACGGACTTGCTCCGTGCGAAGGCATACGCACTCTCGGCTGCCTCCGCGCCATCGCGGGCGCGAAAATGCTCCTGCAACAGGCTGCTGGCGGGGCGGAGCTAGAGGGTTATTGAGGGGCGCGGTAGCCGCTGCGATGGAAAAGGGAGAAACGAGGTTGGGTCGAATCCCGGTGTATCTTGACGGATATCCGGTGGTACTTTCCGTCATCGATTCCCTCGGGCGGTTGATAGCCGATTACGTATTGCTCGTGAATCTCGCGGGACAGGGAGACGGCGACGTCGGCGATGCGGCGCCCGTCATCAATGGCGAAGGCGCGGCCGCCGGTGAATTCCGCAATCTCGTTGAGTAACTGGGGGCCGTTGGCTTCGCCGGGCCACATGGGGTGGGTGAAGGCCGGCTCGAGTCCGAGGGTGGCCGAGTAGATTTGCGCATTGGCCTCTCGAGCCAGGGTTCGGATGGTGGCGAGACGGGTGTGGCTGGCATTTTCGCCGCCGTCGGAAATGATGAGGATCGCGTGACGCGCGTGACGGGCCTGGTGCAGATGCTTCACGGCGAGCGGGATGGCATCGAGCAGCGCGGTGGCGCCTTGCGGCTGGGTAAGCAGCAGACCGTTCTGCAATTCGGCGCAATCGCTAGTGTAATCGGTCTGCACCTTGGGGCGCTGGCCGACGGTGACGAGGAACAACTCGTCGCCGGACGCCAGGTTTTCGCAGAAACTGGCAAGCATGGCGCGGGCGCGGCTCCATTTGGCGGTCATACTGCCGCTGGCATCGAGGATCACGGCGAGGGAAACAGGGGAGTCCTCATGGGCGAAGTACTGGATAGGCTGTTCACGGCCGTTGTCGAGAATGTGGAACTGGGTTTGCGACAGGCCGGTAACGGGACGATCGCGCGGATCGAGGACGGAAATGTTGACGAGCACCAGGGACGTTCCGGAGCGGAACGTACTTCCAGCTCCGGAGGCCGACAGGGCCGGAGCCAGGATCGCGAACAACAGGGTCGCTACACGCATGGCTAAGGTAACTAACGTAGAGGATACGCGGTCGGCCGGGAGTACGCAAGCAATTTAAGTACTGTAGCCTACGGGGTGGCAGGGAATTCATCTTCAACCGCATTCGCCGTACCGTTACAGCTATCCTGTCAGATATGTACTATCGGGAGTTCGCTCCGGGTGAGGATGCGGGCCGGTTGGTCGAACGCTATTGGGTGCTGGAAGGCGCCGCTCCGGGAACCGTCCAACGTGTGGTGCCGGATGGGCGCCCGGAGCTGATCCTCAATTTGGGGCAGCCATTCGAATCCTTGCAGAATGGACATTGGGAGACGCAGCCGGGGTGCTTCCTCGCGGGGCAACTCACGGGTCCTCTACTGTTGCGGGCGCCGGGCGTCACGAGCATTCTGGGAGTCCGTTTCCGGCCGGGCGGGGCCGCCCAATTACTCGGCGTGCCGATGCAGGAACTCACAGATCGCATCGTCCCGGCTTGCGATCTCGGGCTGTCGAGTCTGGCCGAACGCGCCACCTTGCCTGACGTCGAATGCGCGCTTCTCGAACTGGAGCGGGGCCGTGCCGATTGGCTGGTGGATGAGGCGGCAGGGCTGCTGGCCCGCTCGCCGGATGTCGGCGCCGTTGCGTCGCGGCTAGGCGTCAGCGCGCGCCAGTTGGAGCGGCGCTTCAAGGCGCGAGTGGGAATGTCGCCCAAATACTTCGCGCGCATTCGCCGGTTTCAGCGGGTCTTCCATGCGATGGAAGATGCCGGCGGCGGGTGGGTAGATGCCGCGGCAGCCTGCGGATACTACGACCAGGCTCACCTGATTCGCGACTTCCGCACCTTTGCCGGCGAACCGCCCTCGCACCTGCTGGCCGGCGACGATCTGGCGCGACATTTTCTGTCGCATTTTTCCAAGACGCAGCCTTCCGGGCGCCGGTAAGCTGGTTCTGCTGGAGGTAGCATGAAATTCGCCGTTTTCCTGATGGCCACTGGAATTGCCCTGGCGCAATCCGTGGTGACGAACCTGGCTGACGCCAAATGGACCCACGATAAGGGCGATCCGCCGGGCTCGGAGAGCGTCTTTTTACGCGAAGACGCACAGACCGGCGGGATGGAATTGCTGGTCCGGTTCCCGGCCGGACACGTGATCGCGCCACACTGGCACTCGGTCAACGAGCGCGTGATCCTGGCGGAAGGAAAACTCTCCGTGCGGGTAGGCTCGGGGCCGGAGACCGTATTGGAACCCGGTGGCTTCGCGTACTTACCCGCGAAGGAAGTGCAGCGTTTGTCCTGCATCTCCAAAACGCGCTGCACATTCTATATTCACTGGGACGGCAAATTGGACAATCACAAAGTGCAGTAGATCATCGCGGATAGGCGCCGACGATCTTCCTCACCAGCCCGTGGAAGCGGTGAAACCAGGGTGTGCGGTCAAAGAACATGAAGGGGCACTCGCCCGGGATCACCTGGATTCCGTGGGCGTGGCAGATCTGTAGCGCCCCCTCGGTGAGCGCGCCCTGCCCGGCGCCGCGGTAGAACCAGACACGCTTGATACCCGCCTCCACGCACTCTCTTAGCACCAGGCTGGTCACAGTCGGGGACGTCATCAACAGGACGCTATCGACTGCTGGCCGGATGTCCCGTAAGTGGCTGAAGCAGGGCACGCCCTCGATCTCCGCGGCCTCGAGGTGTACGGGCACCGGCTCGTAATTCCGTGTCCTGAATTCGCGGAAGAGGGCTCGCGAGAAATCCTTCGGCTGACGGGAGACGCCGATAAACGCGAAGCGCTTCTGCGCCAGAAAGTCCCGGATATTCTCAATGCGTGTCATATCGGACTCCGACCTCCGATTATAGTGTAACGTAGCGATGCTTAGCGACGCCACAGGGGGAAAGCGTCGTCGTCCTGGCCACAACCGGACGGGCCCCGCGCACCAAACAGCCGTGGGTGACTCATACCATTTTCAAGGACCCGGACGGGAATCAGTTCGTGATGTCGGCGCGGTGCTGCAGGCCGGTGGTGATGTGATAGAGTCAAGCCCTGATGGCGGACGCGGGAACAACCGACGATGCACCGTATTTTTCCGCGGCGCAAGCGTGCTGGAATCAGCGGCTAGTCATTGCGGAATTGAAATCTCGCATTGACGAATTCTCGCGCCTGGTGGGCGACACCGGGAGTCTTTGGGTTTCCCAGTACGCACAATTGATTGCCGCCGCACTCGAGTTTCAGCCTGACCTGATTATTGAGCTGGGCCGGGGCTTTGGTAATTCGACCTGCGCATTTACCGAGGCTGCCAACCGGTTGGGAACGGCCCGGGTCTTGAGTCTGGATCAATATCCGAACTGGAGGGAAACTGCTCGTCGGTTGCAGGTGTTGGTCGGGCCGTCCTGGTTCAGACCGCTTCAAGCGGTGGAAACTCAGATCTGTACTTTTGACTTTAAAAGAGCGCTCGCCGGCGCGCGGCGTGTTCTGTTGTTTTGGGATGCCCACGGCTTTGACGTGGCCGAAGTGGTGTTGGGACGAATCCTGCCGGAGTTCGCTACCCGGGAACACCTGGTGATCATGCACGACATCCTCGATCTGCGGTATCAGGACGTCGTACCGCTGAGCTATGGCGAGAACGAATTGTGGACCGGCGGGAACTGCACCAGCCGGTATCTGCAACTCGGGTACCTGGTGTCCGGCGTGGAGCAGACGATCTCAATCCTGGACTTTTCCACTCGTAACGGATTACCGTTGCACACTTGCGATCACAGTCTGTTTACGGAGTTAGGTGCCACGCAGGCGGCGGAGCTTGCAACGTTATGGGGAGACATGTTCTCGCGCAACGGGCATTGGCTCTATTTCAGCTTACGGGAAGCGGCGGGTCCGTTGACGTTTCCGAAGGTGCGAGAGCATCTCGCCCTCAGTCAAGGCGCCGGCGGCTCGTGAGACAGTCCTGCCTGATTCTCGCCGTTTTCACTGCGCTGGCGGCCGACGTGCCCCCGGACATCCTGGATGCCGCCAGGAAAGGCAAGGACAAAGAGATCGAAGCGCTCCTTGCCAAAGGGGCCGACATCGAGGCCAGGGATAAGGACGGCCGTACGCCGCTCATGCTCGCCGCGCAATACGGCCGCACCGCCACCGTGCGGATGCTGCTCGACAAAGGCGCCAAAGCCGATGCTCGCGATACCCACCGTTGGAACGCGTTCATGCTGGCACTGCTATCGCCTTCCGGCGGCGTGGTCCACACTACGCACGATGCGGTGCTCAAACTCCTGCCGCAACCCAAACGCTTCCGCGTCGCTATCACTGCCGGCTGGGCGCCGGGAAAAGGCTTCTTCAGCTCTTGTTTCATGCGCTCCGAGGAACTGACACAACACGTCCGCCAGCTTCATCCCGACGGCATGGTCATCGAAGCCTTGCAGCATTTCGCCCCCACCTCGGGCCGCGACCTCATCGCATTCGTATCGGCCGACGCGCGAGGCAATAGCGAGATTTCCGAGAGGCCCACACCCAAAGACGTCGATGCCCTCCTGACTCTGCTGGTAGAACCCGGCGTGGCCTGTGTACAACAGGCGGATCAGATCAGCATGCGGATCCAGGCCAGCTTGAACGTGCCGGAGAAAGCGGCACCAGTCCTCGAAAAGAGCTTTGGCGCCGGTGTTAAGACAGGTATGCGGGGCCAGGCCGCCACCAATCCGAACCAGCACGAGCCGCTCTTTGCGTCCTGGGCCAAGTCCCAGGCGGGAGCCCTGTATTGGGCCGCGCTCACTGCTCTACTGTCGGACTGATACAATTCACACACATGCCCGTATCCGCCGCTAAAGATCCCCGACAGGCCCTGGGCCGCAATCCCGACCGGCTCACCCTGGAAGAGCGCGCTGCCTTGGCCGGCAAGATGGTCGCGCTCGAAGTCTACACGCCCGACACGTTTCCCTTCCGCCGCATCGAAGCCATCGGCGATTCGATCGATGCCTGCGTACGCATGTTGCAGGAGCGCGGCCTCGACCCGCGGCGCTTCGAGTACTCCCCGCTCGGCCCGGCGTACTGAAAGCCCTCGTCGTTCACTCTGCCCGTAGCGACTTCAGCGGATCGATGCCCGCGGCCCTCCAGGCGGGAACTGCCATGGCCACGACCGCGACGCCGAGTACCAATGCGATTACCATCGCAAAGGTCAGTACGTGCGTCGAACGAGCAAGGCGTTCACCAGCGAGAACATGGCGGCATTTCCACCGATGCCCAAAGCCAGCGAGAGTACGGAAATTGCCGTGAAGACAGGAGTTCGCCCGTACATACGCGACGCAAAGCGTAAATCTTGCACAGACCATTGACGCACGCGAGCCCGCGAGGTTGGGACCTCCGGAAGGGGCTTGCATCGGGCGAATTCCGCGAGGATAATCCCTGAAAGGGGTGACATAAAATGCGGAACCTGTTTCTGATCGGCTTTTGCGCTTGCGGCCTAGGCGCCGCGGCCGATGCGCCCTATATGGGCAAATGGAAGATGAACACCGCCAAGAGTGATTTTGGCGACACCTCGGTTACGTACGAACAGCTGCCCGGCGGCGAAATGAAGGCCACCATGGACGGCCAATCGTACACCTTCAAGACCGACGGCAAGGACAACATGACTCCCTGGGGCATGACGATGGCCGTCAAGACCGTGGATGCCAACACGTGGGAGATCACCGAGAAGACTAACGGTAAGGTAACAAGTACCTCGACCCTGAAGCTCTCGGCCGATGGGAAGATGCTGAGCATGAACAGCAAGCGCGTCAAGTCGGATGGCGGCGTCTCCAACGATTCCATGACCTTCCAGCGTGTTTCCGGCGGACCGGGACTGGCCGGCAAGTGGAAGACCAAGAACCTCACCAGCAGCTCGCCCGAAGCATTGAGCGTGACCGCGAATGGCGCCGACGGTGTCACTCTTACGATGGGTAACGATGGCGTTGTTTGTGCCGCCAAATTTGACGGCAAGGATCATCCCGCGAAAGGTACGATGTGGCCTGCCGGCTGGTCGTGCGTAGTCGCTAAGAGCGGCGAACGAGGTCTGGCTCTCACCTGGAAGAAAGACGGCAAGGACATGTACAAGACGGCGCTGGAAGCCTCCGCGGACGGCAAAGTGCTGACGGAGAGCGGGTCGGCCGCAGGCGTGAACGAGAAATTTAAGGTAGTCTACGACAAGCAGTGAGCCTGACTACTGCTTCTTGGCGGTCCACTCGATGGGCGGGAAGTCACCGCCACCGGCCATCTGGCTCGTGAGCTTGATCTCGCTGCCGGCGATCTTGCCCTTGTAATTCAGCTTCACGTCCTGATCGCCGATCTTGGCGTCGATGGTAAACGTCACGGCGTCGCCTTCCACCTTGCCATCGTTGATCGTCGATTTGCCGGTGAAGGAACTGACCGTCTCGCCAGTGAGCTTAGCGCCTTCCTGCTTGAAGGTGAAGGTCCTCTCCAGCGCGCCGTTCGGCCCTTCGGCGGTTGCCTTCCAGTTGCCGCTGATGTCCGCGGCCAGTGCGCTGAAGGCGAATAGCGTAAACAATATCGATAGCCATTTCATAGAGAGCAAACTCCTTTCCGCAGTGTAAGTATACACTGGGGCAGGCATTCGGTATCACCCACATTTCAGACATGGAAGTCTGTAGAAAATCGCTACACGTGCGTTGATTCTCCACGCCTTCCGCCGCTGGCATACCGATTGCACTTCTTCGTCTGCTTCGGCTCAATCTGAT
>Ga0163163_10005228_pt1 | contig 11192 bp, 9 predicted proteins | sample S65metaG_FD_119766 | JGI IMG/M metagenome (GOLD analysis project Ga0163163, IMG submission 119766) | Switchgrass rhizosphere microbial communities from Kellogg Biological Station, Michigan, USA - S6-5 metaG | ecosystem: Host-associated > Plants > Roots > Rhizosphere > Soil | place: USA: Michigan... | reverse complement strand
GATCTCGTACGGGAACGTGTGGTTCTCGTAGTGCTCGGCGATGACCGGCGCGACCACCTCGTGGGCGAACTCGGCGACGGTTTCTCGCAGCGCCTGCTGCTCGGCGTTGAGCATCGGCGGTCCTCTCTGTCTGTCTTTTGTGGACGGTTGAACTCAGACCGGGGGTCAGTTCGCGCTCAGACCGGGGTCACGCCGTGTCTGCGGCGGGAGAAGTGGCGGTCCTTGCCACGCGCGGCCGCGAACCGTCGGATCAGCTCGGCCCGAAGGTCGGCCGGGGCCACGACCGCGTCGATGACGAGCTCGCTGGCGAGCCGGACGATGTCGATGTCGCGCTCGTACTCTTCGCGCTTGGCCGCCACGAACGCGGGCCGCTCGTCCTCCGGTAGCGCGGCGATCTTGTTGGCGTAGACCGCGTTCACCGCGGCCTCAGCGCCCATCACGGCGATCTTCGCGGTCGGCAGCGCGATGGTGGCGTCCGGCGCGAAGCCCGGCCCGGACATCGCGTACAGCCCAGCGCCGTACGCCTTGCGCACCACGACGCAGATCTTCGGTACGGTCGCCTCGGAGATCGCGCTGATCATCTTCGCGCCGTGGCGGATGATGCCCTGCTTCTCCACCGCCGCCCCGACCATGAAACCGGGTACGTCGGACAGGAACAGCAGCGGCACATTGAACGCGTCGCACAGCTGCACGAAGCGAGTCGCCTTGTCAGCCGAGTCCACGAAGAGCACGCCGCCCTTGTGCAGCGAGTTGTTGCCCACCACGCCGACGACCTGTCCGGCCAGCCGGCCGAAACCGACAGTGAGCTCGCGCGCCCACCGTGACTGGATCTCGAAGTACTCCCCGCCGTCGAGCAGCCCTTTGACCACACGCCGCATGTCGAAGGCGATCCGCTCGCTCGCGGGTATCAGTGCGGCCAGGTCCACCTCCGGCGGGTCCGCCGGTTCGAGCGAAGGCGGCCGGGACTCCCACGACGACGGCAGGTAGGACAGGTAGTGCCGCACCACGTCGAGCGCCTCGGCCTCGGTCTTGCACAGGAAGTGCCCGACGCCGGACTCGGTGGTATGGACCTTCGCCCCGCCCATCTCCTCCAATGTGGACTTCTCACCGGTGACCATCTCGACCATGCGGTCGGAGGCCAGGTACATGGAGGCGTTTCCGTCCACCATCGCGACCACGTCGCAGAACGCGGGAATGTAGGCACCACCGGCCGCCGACGGCCCGAAGAGCGCGCACACCTGTGGGATCGAGCCGGACGCCCGAACCTGGTTGTAGAAGATGTGTCCGGCCCCGCGCCGCCCGGGGAACAGGTCGACCTGGTCGGTGATGCGCGCGCCGGCCGAGTCGACCAGATAGACCATGGGGACCCCGTCGGCGTACGCGCGCTCGATGACCCTGATGATCTTTTCAACGGTACGGGCGCCCCAGGACCCGGCCTTGACGGTGGAGTCGTTGGCCATCAACCGGACCGACCGGCCGTCGATGGTGGCCGCCCCGGTCACCACGCCATCGGCGGCGAGTCCGTCGGCGAGCGTGTTGGCGAGCAGCCCATCCTCCACAAAGGACCCGTCGTCCACCAACAGGGCGATCCGCTCGCGGGCGAACAGCTTTCCCTTGGCCGCGTTCACGGCGTGGTAGCGCTCCCCGCCACCCGCGAGCGCCCGCTTGCGCAGTTGCTCCAGCGCGTCCTCGTCGAGCGCCACGCCCGCCTCCCGCCGTACCGTGGGAAAGACCTTAACGATCGTTAGGTTACCACGGGCGGCCGACGCTGATCCACGAGGCCCACGAACAGAGCGACCCGGCGCTCAGCTGAGCGCCGGGTCTCCCCTATCTATGTAGACGCCGTTTGCGCGTTGTTGTCTCCCAACGTGCGGACGACGCGAAGCAATGATCGAGCCCTTCGCAGAGGAAACTAGCGGCTATCGGCGGCTGGTAGGCCGCTGCACGGTCACGTGCCGATCACAGTTTGATCACCCATGATCCACATGATCCAGCGGCAACCGCGGCCCGGCCTTCAGCACACCGCTGGGCAGCTCCTTGCCCACGATGTCCTGCGCCAACCTGGCCGCCCGCAACAGCGCGGCCAGGTCGATGCCGGTGTCGATGCCCATGTCGTGGAGCATGTGGACCACCTCCTCGGTGGCCACGTTGCCAGTCGCGCCCGGGGCGTACGGGCAGCCGCCGAGACCGCCGACGCTGGCGTCGAACTGGGTCACCCCGAGCTCCATCGCGACCAGCAGGTTGGCCAGCGCAGTGCCGCGGGTGTTGTGGAAGTGCAACAACGGATCCAGCGCGGGCTGGCTCGAACGGACCGCCTCCAGCAGCTCGACGACGCGGCGTGGCGTGGCCATCCCGGTCGTGTCGCCGAACGCGATCCGGTCGGCCCCGTCGACGAGCACGCGGTCCACGATGGACGCCACCCGGCTCGGCGCCACATCACCGGCGTACGGGCAGCCGAAGCTGGTGGAGATGATGACCTCGACGGTCGTGCCCGGCGCGTCGGCGCGGACCATCGCGATCAGCCCGGCGATGTCGTCGAGCGACTCGGCGGTGGACCGGTTGACGTTGGCCTGGTTGTGCGCGTCGGAGGCGGAGACCACGACCTCGATCTCGCGGAACCCGGCGGCGATGGCCCGCTGCGCGCCGCGGGTGTTGGGCACCAGCGCGGAGTACCGCACGTCGGGGTTGTGTTTGCTCGCGGCCCATACCTCGTCCGCGTCGGCCATCTGCGGGATGGCCTTCGGGTGCACGAAGCTCACGGCCTCGATGCGGCGCACCCCGGTCTCGGAGAGCGCGTCCAGCAGCCGCACCTTCGCCTCGGTCGGCACCGGTGCCTCGTTCTGCAGACCGTCGCGCGGTCCTACCTCGCGGATCTCCACCTGGTTCGGCAGTTTCATCGCATCCTCGTCACGATCGCGGTGTCGTACTGGCCGGAGACGAACTCGGCGTTGTCGAGCAGCTCGGCGAAGAACGGCAGGTTGTTCTTGGGGCCTTCGATGGTGAAGCCGGCCACCGCCGTCCGGGCCCGAGCGAGAGCCTCGGCCCGGTCGGCCCCGTAGACGACGAGCTTCGCCATGAGGGAGTCGTAGTGCGGGGTCACCGTGGTACCCGCGGCGTAGCCGGCGTCGACCCGAACCCCTTCACCGGTGGGCTCGACCCACGTTGTGACCGCGCCCGGACCGGGCAGGAACCGCTTGGGATCCTCGGCGTTGACCCGCAGCTCGATCGCGTGCCCCCGGCTCTGCAGCGCGGCGGGATCGAACGTCGGAGGCAGGCCGGACGCGACCCGCAGCTGCTCCTCGACCAGATCCACGCCGAACACCGCCTCGGTGACCGGGTGCTCGACCTGCAGCCGGGTGTTCATCTCCAGGAAGAAGAACTCGCCGGTCGCCGGGTCGAACAGACACTCCACGGTGCCGGCGTTGCGGTAGCCCACCGCCTCCCCGGCCCGCACCGCCGCCGCCAGCAGTCGCTCGCGACGAGACGGCGTGAGCATCGAGGCCGGCGACGGGGACTCCTCCACCAGCTTCTGGTTGCGCCGCTGCACCGAGCACTCGCGCTCGCCCAGCGCCACCACGGTCCCGTCGGGCAGCCCGAGGATCTGCACCTCGATGTGGCGTACCGATGGGAAGTACCGCTCCAGCAACACGGACGGATCGCCGAACATCCGTTCGGCGAAGCCGCGTACCTTCGCGTACTCGGCCCGCAGCGCGGCTTCGTCGCTCGCCGCGGCCATGCCCATGCCGCCACCACCGGCCGCCGCCTTGACCATGATCGGGTACCCGATGCGGGCCGCCTCGGCGACGGCGGTCTCTTCGTCCGACGCCGGGTCGGCCGTGCCCGGCGCCACCGGTACGCCGGCGGCGGCCATCAGGTTGCGCGCGTTGATCTTGTCGCCCATCGCCGCGATCGCCTCGGCGCCCGGTCCGACCCAGGTCAGGCCCTGCTCGACCACGGCCCGGGCGAAGTCGGCGTTCTCCGACAGGAAGCCGTAGCCGGGGTGGATCGCCGCGGCCCCGGTCGCCTTCGCCGCATCCAGCACCGCCTGCGCGTTCCGGTAGGACAGGGCGGGGTTGGCCGGGCCGATCAGCACCGCCTCGTCCGCCTCGACCACGAACGGAAGCTCGGCATCGACGTCGGAGTGGACCGCGATGGTCCGGATGCCGAGGCGGCGCGCGGTCCGGATGACCCGGCGCGCGATCTCACCGCGGTTCGCGACCAACAGCGACTCAATCATGATCATCTCCGACCCGTCGTCCACCGGTTGTCCACACGGTTATCCACAGCCTGTGTACGGACGTGACGCTGAACACAGCATCCCGCAGTGCGGACTGCCGAGCCTAACCAAGGCGTCCGACGCCCTAATCAGGGCGCCCAACCGGGCCCGTCAGCGCGGCCAAGGTCGCCGCACGCAGCAGGTCAGCGCAGCGACGACGGTCGACCTCGCCGGACAGGAAGGGCGTGGAGTTCATCAAGCCGAACGCGCCGTGGGCGAGCACGCGGGCGTCGGCCGCTGGGAGGTCCGGGCGCGAGGCGGTCAGCGTCCGCACCCACTCCTCCACGTAGAGGCGCTGCAGCCGGCGGATCTCCCGTCGCGGCTCCTCGGGCAACCGGTCCAGCTCGTGCAGGTGCAGCGCGATCACGGCCGGGTTGTTCAGCGCGAAGTCCACGTGGAAGTCGACCAGCGCGGACAGCGCACGCTCGGGATCGTTGGCGTGCTCGGAAACCCGCTTCTTGCCGCCCTCGAGGAGGTTGTGGCTGACCGGATAGAGCGCGGCCGCCAGCATCGCCTCTTTGCCCTTGAAGTGGTGGTACAGCGCCGGCCCGGTCACCCCGGCCGCCGCGCCGATGTCGTCCATGGAGACGCCGTGGTAACCGCGGGTCGCGAACAGCTCGACCGCGATCGCGAGGATCTCCTCCTTGCGGGAGCGCCGCCGCCGTGGGGTGGGTGGCGGGACGACACGTACTCCGCCGCTCACCGGGCGCTCCGCTCGCTCGTCCTCAACGCTCGCCTCAACCCTCACCTCGTCAGCCTAAGGCCGGCGCGACCGGTACGTCTGAACGGCCGTTAGCGGCGGACGGCGTACCCGACGAGCACGGCCGCGGTCAGGGTCGGCGGCTCGGCCATCGTCCCCTCCACCTTCAGGTCGGGCCACAGCACGCTGACCTTCAGGCCATCCTTGTCCTGGGTGCGGACGACCAGGCCGCCCTCCGGGAAGAAGTAGGCCTGCTCGAGGTCGCCGGTGACCGGCAGGCTCACCGTGGCGCCGGTGGCCACGTCGACGATCTCATTCGCGACCAGGGCCCGCCCGGCACCGTTGTCCGCGCCCTCGGAGGAATCGCCCTGCTGGACGTAGAGCGCGAGCTGCTTCCCGTTGGCCGACAGGCTCATCGGGTGGTTGCTGCGCCGCTTCGTCGGACCGCCGTCTGCGCCGAGCCGCGGCACCGGGTGGGCGTTCGAACCGTCGGCCTCGGCCACCATGATGCCGCCGTCGCCGGTGGCGTACGCGATGGTCGACCCGTCGCCGGAGAAGATCACGTGGCAGCCGGCGACCGCCGTCGGGAACGGCGTGAAGGAACCGCCCGTGGCCGGGACCGTGCCCGGTTTGCCGCCTTGCGCGACGGTCAGGCGAGCGCTGTCGGCGCTCCAGTCGAGGTCGCCGCAGGCTTGATCCACCCCGGTCAGGACGGACCGGCCGCCGGAGCCGTCGACGGCCGCCACCATCGCCGCACCCCCGTGGACGTACGCGATCCGCTTGCCGTCTGGCGAGAGCGTGACCGTGAGTGCCTCGGCGTCGTCGAGCGGGGCCGCCGCGGTCGGGGCCGCCGGCGGCGCCCAGAGCTGCAGCGGTGCGCCGGGTGGCGCGTAGAGCAGCGTGCCCATCACGGCAGCGACGTCCGGCGCGCTCCCGCTCGGAAGCAGGATCGGGAGCGTGTGCGCACCGCTGCAGGCGCTCACGGCGACCAGTACGGCCACCGCCGCGGTCGCCAACCGGGTCAGTCTGGTCACGTCATGCCCTCCAGTCGCCGGGGGCACGCTACCGCCACGCCTGGCCGGCCGCAAGATCAACACAACTGGACGCATGTTGTGCCACTGGGAGCGCTTCCACACCACAACGTATGCGCAGTTGTGGTGCTCTTGGCAGTGGCCAGCGGCTTGGCCGTGGACAGCGGCTCAGTCGAGGAGCTCGGCGATCGGCGTGAGAATGGGGCGCTTCGCCGTGATCGTGTCGCCGCTGGACTTCCCGGTGAGGCGCCGCTTGATCCACGGGGCGAGGTAGCGCGCTGCCCACTCGACATCGCGCGCCCGGGCCGCGACCCATCTACGGCGCACCGCCGGCCCCGGGGAGTCGAACCAGGACAGCTCCGGTGTCACGCCGAGCGCCGTGAGCACATGGGCGGCGACCCGGCGGTGGCCGATCGGCGCCAGGTGCAGCCGGTCCTCGCTCCACAGGCGCGGATTGTGGAACTCCGCGTCGTTCCACATGTCGACCATGGTCGCGCCGTGCCGGGCGGCGACGTCCTCCACGGCCAGGTTCAGAATCTCCATCCGGGGCAGGATCATCCGCCGCCCAGGCAGCCGGCTGGTCACGTTGGCCCACCGGAAGATCACCACGTCGGCGCCGGTGGCACGGAAGTCGCCGATAACCCGGTCGAACCGGGCCATCATCGCGGTCGGGTCGAAGCTGCGCCTGAGCACGTCGTTGCCGCCACCGGCGAAGCTCACCAGGTCAGGCTCGAGCTTGAGAGCGACCGGCACCTGCTCGTCCACGATCGCGTGGAACAGCCGGCCGCGAATGGCGAGGTTGGCATACCCGAAATCCGGGTCGTTGGCGGCGAGCCGGGCGGCGACGAGATCCGCCCAGCCGCGGAAGGTGCCGTCGGGGCGAAGGTCGTTCATCCCCTCGGTGAAGCTGTCCCCCACCGCCACGTACCTGCGCCAACGCACCATGACCTCCCTACCTCCGAGCCGAGGAGAGTCTGCCACCGCCGACCGGTACGGCTGGGGCAAGTGTGGCCGGGGTAATACCCGCGGGCCTGCGCCGACGCCGGGCTACGCTGCCCGGGTGCTGATGAGGATGTCCACTCTGTTCCTGCGGACCCTGCGCGAGGACCCCGCGGAGGCGGAGGTGCCGAGCCACAAGTTGCTCGTCCGGGCGGGGTACATCCGCCGGGCCGCGCCGGGCGGGTACACCTGGCTGCCGCTGGGCAAGCGGGTGCTGGACAAGATCGCCGCGGTCGTCCACGAGGAGATGGCCGCGATCGGCGCGCAGGAGGTCCACTTCCCGGCCCTGCTGCCGCGCGAGACATACGAGGCGAGCGGTCGATGGGCCGCGTACGGCAACGACATCTTCCGGCTCAAGGACCGCCGCGGCGCCGACTACCTGCTCGGTCCGACCCACGAGGAACTGTTCACGCTGCTGGTGAAGGACCTGTACTCGTCGTACAAGGACTTCCCGGTGATCCTCTACCAGGTGCAGACGAAGTATCGGGACGAGGCGCGACCCCGGGCCGGCCTGCTGCGCGGTCGCGAGTTCCTCATGAAGGACGCGTACTCGTTCGACCTGTCGGACGAGGGTCTGGTCGAGTCGTACACCAAGCACCGCAACGCGTACATCCGGATCTTCGACCGGCTCGGGCTGGAGTACACGATCGTGGCCGCGATGTCTGGTGCGATGGGCGGAAGCGGCTCGGAGGAGTTCCTGGCCGCGGCCGCCGTGGGCGAGGACACCTACGTCGGCTGTACCGCCTGCGACTACGCGGCGAACACCGAGGCCGTGACCACGCCGGCGCCGGCCGTCGTCGAGCGGGAGTGGCCTGAGCTCGCCGCCCACGACACCCCGGACACGCCCACGATCGACTCGCTGGTCGACCTGGCCAACACCGAGAAGCTCGGCGGCCGGGCCGACTGGACCGCCGCCGACACCCTCAAGAACGTCGTACTCAAGCTGACCCACCCCGGCGGGCGGACCGAGGTCCTCATCGTCGGTGTGCCCGGCGACCGGGAGGTCGACCTCAAGCGGGTCGATGCCGCGATCCATCCGGCGACGGCCGCGCTGTTCGAGGCGGCCGACTTCGCGGCCAACCCGGGGCTGGTCCGCGGTTACATCGGGCCGCAGGGACTGACCGCGTTCCGGTACCTCGCCGACCCGCGGGTGGTGGCCGGCACGTCATGGCTGACCGGCGCGAACGAGGAGGGCCGGCACGCGGTGAACGTGGTCGCCGGCCGGGACTTCACCCCGGACGGGACGATCGAAGCGGCCGAGGTACGCGCGGGCGACCCGTGCCCGCGCTGCGGTGCTCAGCTGACCATGCGACGTGGCATCGAGATCGGCCATATCTTCCAGCTGGGCCGCCGGTTCGCCGACACCTTCTCGCTCGACGCCCTCGGCCCGGACAGCAAGCCGATCCGGATCACGATGGGCTCGTACGGCGTCGGGGTCTCCCGGCTGGTCGCGGCGATCGCGGAGCAGCACCACGACCAGCGCGGACTGGCCTGGCCGGCCGCGGTCGCGCCGGCCGACGTGCACATCGTCGCGGCCGGGAAGGGCGACCAGATCCAAGCGGCGCTGGCGCTGGGCGAGGAGCTCGCCGCCCGCGGCCTCGACGTGATCGTGGACGACCGGGTCGGGGTGTCGCCCGGCGTGAAGTTCACCGACGCGGAGCTGATCGGCGTGCCGACCACGATCGTCGTCGGCCGGCGCCTCTCCGAAGGAGTGGTCGAGCTTCGCCACCGCACGTCCGACACGCGCGAGGATGTGCCACTTGGGGATGTTTCCGCCAAACTGTGAGTACGGCCTCGGCCCGGAATGTGAGCACTTCTCGCGACGGTTGGACTGCCCGTGGAGATTGAGATCTACTCGGACGTCGTCTGCCCCTGGTGCTACCTCGGCAAGACGCGGCTGGAGGCCGCGCTCGCCAGCTTCGAGGCGGAGGTCACCGTCCGCTGGCGGGCCTTCCAACTCGACCCGGACGCACCCCACGATTGCCGGCCACTGCTGCCATGGCTGGGCGAGAAGTTCGGCGGCGCCGACCGGGCGCGGCAGACCGTGGCCCACGTCACGGCGCTCGCCCGGGCGGAGGGTCTGCACCTGGACTTCGAGCGGGCGCTGATCGCGAACACCTTCGACGCGCATCGGCTGCTGTGGTTCTCCGACCAGCCGCAGACCGTGTTCCACGGGGCCGGCCCGGACACCCAGGCCGAGTTGGCCGACGCGCTGCACCGGGCGCACTTCACCCACGGCCTCGACATCGGCTCGCTCGACGTGCTGGTATCGCTGGCCGAGCAGGCCGGTCTCGACGCGGAGCGGATCCGTCAGTTCCTCACCTCGACCGAGGGAACGGCCGACGTGCGGGCCCAGATCGCCCACGCCCACGACGTGGGAATCACCTCGGTCCCGACCTTCGTGTTCGCCGGCAAGTACGCGGTCACCGGCGCCCAGGACTCCGCCACGCTGCGGTCCGTGCTGGCCGAGGTGGCCCGACGCGAGGGGCTCGCTCCCACGCTGAACACGCTGATCCCCTCCCAACGCCCAGCCTCCGAGCACGAGGCCGACCCCAACGCCGACCCCGGCCTGTACCGCCGCTCCTGACGTTGCTGGCCGCGACCGGTACATCGTCCGCGATCACGAAGCTATCGTCATGATCGCCGCGATCATGGCCGTCCAACCTCATGATCGACCGGCTAGGGCACCACGGGGTTGGCCAGGCCCTCCACCACAACCGCCCCGGGCAGCGCGGCCAGCGCGCGGCCGGGTATCGCGATCTTGCTGCCGCGGATCCCGGATCCGATCACTACGGCATCGGCCGACGCCACCGCGGCGTCGACCAGGATCGGCCAACCTTCGGGCAGTCCGATCGGCGTGATCCCGCCGTACTCCATGCCGGTCAGCTCGACGGCCTCGGCCATCGGGGCGAAGCTCGCCTTCCGCACGTCCAGCCGGCGCCGCACCACACCGTTCACGTCGGCCCGGGTGGTCGCGAGGATCATGCAGGCCGCGTACCGGGTCTCGCCCTCGCGCTTGCCGGCGACCACGACGCAGTTGGCCGAGTCCTCCGGTCGCACGTTGTAGGCCTCGCAGAACGCCGCCGTGTCGGCGAGGTCCGGGTCGATCGCCGCGACGAGCACCTGGCCGACGGTGGAGGCCTTCAGCCCGGCCAGCACGGGCGGAGCGAGCAGGTCCGGGCGATCGAGGGCGGGCTCACCCACCAGTCGCCCAAGCACAGAGTCCGCAGCCACGCGATCATCGTGCCACCCTGGCCGGAACACGGGACGGTCAGGCCGCGGCGAGCACCCCGACCGCGGGCAGACTCACCAGACCGGCGCCGTGCAGGGACAGCGTGGCCGCGGCGAAGGCGAGCGACGCCGATATCGATGGACCATCGACCACGGTGAGCAGGCCGTCGGCGGTGCGGTCCGGGGCTTGCGGCCGCAGGCCGACCCGGCACCAGCCGCCCTCCTCGTCGTAGATCGGCTCGGCGTGCCGGTTCGCCCCGAGGAACCACTGCCAGGCCCGCACGGCCAGCCGCGCGTAGTGCGACGATCCGGTCGCGCCGTGTGCCGCCACCAACGCCTCGACCAGGGCGCCCGCATGGGTCGCCGGCTCCAGGCCGGCGCTCGACCAGGGGAGCCGCAGCACCCCGTCGGCCGGGCCGAGCCCGACCCTTCCCGTGTACCAGTCCAACGCGCCCAGGCCCCGGCGGACCATCGACGGGTCGCGCAGGCGTAGACCGGCTGCGATCAGGGCGTGCGGAACCCGTACGCCCTCGCCGTCGAGCCGTGCGGTGAACCACGGCCACGATGCGCCGCGGCCGGCCCGCAGCACCGCCGCGTCGATGCGTGCCGCGGCCCGAGCCAGCACGGGATCAGCCTGCGCTGACCGCAGCCGGGCCAGACCGAGGCAGGCGTACGCGGCGGGCAGTGCCTTCAGTGGCAGCCGGTCGTACCAGGCAGAGCCGGCGGCGCGGGCCTCCTCACGAACCGGCTGGGGCACGCCCGATCCGCTGGCGAGAACGCCGGCGGCCCAGATCGACAGGCCGACCAGCGACTCGCCATCGGAGGCATGCGCCGACGAGAGTCGCCGCAAGGACCGCTGGGCGACGCCGGCCGCGGCCGAGAACGCCTCGCCGGGCACCACCGCCGGTGCCGCCCCCAGAACCGCGGCGGCGACCACCGCCCGCCTGGCCTCAAG
>Ga0163163_10005226_pt1 | contig 11196 bp, 8 predicted proteins | sample S65metaG_FD_119766 | JGI IMG/M metagenome (GOLD analysis project Ga0163163, IMG submission 119766) | Switchgrass rhizosphere microbial communities from Kellogg Biological Station, Michigan, USA - S6-5 metaG | ecosystem: Host-associated > Plants > Roots > Rhizosphere > Soil | place: USA: Michigan... | reverse complement strand
TCGGCGCCGGCGGCCTGGTGGCGCTCCCGACCGGCCTGTGCGGAATCAATGTCAGCTGCATCAACAACACCGGCGCGCAGAACCTGGGCTCGCTGGCCGGGTACAACGATCGCACGCATCCCTTGATCGAGACGATCACCTGGGATTCGTCGCTGATCAATTCCAGCTTCTACACCAACGTGCCGTCCTGCCCGAACAATTCGACCGCGACCAACTGCTACCCGAACAACATCCCGATCTACTACGAGGATACGTTCACGCTGCTGCACTGCGGCGTCGGCTTCCCCGGTACGTGCGATCCCAACACGCTTGTCGACCACTCGCTGTTCCCGGTCGTGCCGGGCACGGTGCTGAACACGCACTTCTGCGCTCTGGCCATCAACAACGGCGGCGCCGGGAACAAGAACTACGCACGGCCCAAGCCCAGCCCGCTCGGCATCTACAACGGCTACAACGACCCGTCGGGCAGCGCCTGCATCAAGTCGATGAACGCCCTCGGTAGCTCGAACTCGCCAGGGGCGAACCGCGACATCCAGGTCGTCATCAACATGACGTCCGACAGTGACGGCCTGGCCGGCCGCCACTAGCCTCGGCCGCTACGCGCTGACCCGGACGATCTCGAGCGGCACGGCCGGGACGAAGACGATCCCGAGCGCCTCGTAGAGCTCGTCCGCCTGGGCCCTCGCAGCCGGGTCGGAGCCACCGCGCGCCTCTGCGACGCGGGCCATCGCGTCGAGCGCGTGGGCGACCTCGTGCCGTGCATTTCGTGCCTTCGCGATCTCGAGGCTGCGGTTGAAGTCACGCTCCGCCGGTTCCCACTCGGCGCGCTGGGCGTACGCGTAGCCGCGCACTCGGTGGAGCAGGGGATCCTGCGTCGCGCCACCGCCTGCCGTCGTGCGCTTGAGGCATGCTGTTGTAAGTTCGATCGCGTCCTCCGACCGTCCCTGGAACGCGAGCGCCTCTGCGATGCGTGCATCCGTGTCGATCAGCTCGGATTCGGCCACCAGCGCCTGGAACTGCTCGCGGGCGGCGTCGTACAGCTCCGCCGCTCGCTCGAAGTCGCCCTGGCGGCTCGCCACCTGGCCGAGGCTGCGCGTCGCGTAGGCCACACCGGTGCCGTACTCGGAGGAACGCCACACGCGCAGCGCCTCCGCGAACAGCGGCTGCGCCTCGGCCAGCCGACCCTGGTCGCTCATCACCTCGGCGATGTTGTGGGTGCCGGTGGCAGCGTCTACCTCGTCCCCGATCCGGACGCGGAGCTGGCGGCCCTTGTCGTACAGCTCGACCGCCTCGTCCCAGCGTCCCTCCCACCATGCGAACAGGCCGAGGTTGTTGTAGATCGTGGCCTGCGGTCCCAGCTTGCCGAGCTCCTGGTACAGCTCCAGCGCCCGTTCCGAGTGCACGGCCTCGTTGCCGCGCCCGAGCTCGACCAGCGCCCAGTCGAGGATGAAGTAGGCGTGCGCGAGCGCCTCCTTCTCATCCGCCTGCTGGGCGATCTCGATCGCGCGGCTGAGCCAGGCAACCCCATCGAGCCGGCGCCCCTGCGCCTGGCGGATCTGCCCGTAGGATGCAACCAGCCGCGCGTACTGCTGCGCCGCGGGTGCGTCGGTTCGCCCCTCCAGCAGCTGCATCCCCCGCCGCAGCCAGCGAAGCGCCTGCGGATTGCTGCCGCTTCGCTCCTCCAGCACGGAGTGCTTGAAGTAGAGCCTGCCCAGCGCGACCTCGTCCTGCTCGAGCAGCCGGCGCGCCCTCTGGTATGCCGCGGCCGCCTGCGGGTACTGCCCCATCCGTTCGCGCAGGTCGCCCAGCGCCTCGGATGCCTCGGCCTCGGCCGCATGATCGCCGTGGGCGCCGCGCGGCGCGACCTGCAGCGCCCGCTCAAGGTGCTCGGCTGCGTCCGCGATCGCGAACTTCGACTCCGCCACCGCGGCGGCCCGGCGCGAGTAGTCCCACGCCTTTTCCTGCACGTGGCCGTGGAAGAAGTGCATCGCCAGCAGGTCGATGTGGGCCTCGTCGGTAGCGCGCTGCCGCTCGATCGTCTCACCGGCGCGGAAGTGCAGATCTCGGCGCCGGCGGTATGCCAGCCCCTCATAGGCGGCGTCGCGCATCAGCGCGTGGCGGAAGCGATAGAAGCCGGCGCCGTCCTCGGCCACGAAGTCGCCCAGCCGCCGCCAGGCCGCCGCGCCGGCCGCGGCCGGTTCGTCCAGAAGCTGCTCCGCAAGGGCGGAGCGGAACCGCATCCCCAGCACCGATGCCACGCGCAGCAGGCGCCGGTCGGGCGACGCCAGCTGGTCGATCTGCGCCGTCACCATCGCCTCCACCGTGTCCGGCAGCCCCTCGGTGGTGCCCGCCAAACGCGTCGCACTCAGCAGCTCCTGCAGGAACAACGGGTTGCCGCCCGATCGGCGGGCAAGGATCGACATCTCGTGGGGGCGAAGCGGCGAATCCTCGGTTGCAGCGATCAGCAGCTCGACCACCTTCTCCTCCGCCAGCGTGTCGAGGTGCAGCGACACCGTGGCCCCGCCGGCCGGCGCTGCGAACCCGGAAGCCTCATTGCGCCGGGTGACGCCGATCAGCCACGGCCGCCCGGCCACCTCGCGGCAGAGCTGGAGCAGCAGGTCAGCGGACGCCTCATCCATCCAGTGCGCGTCCTCGATCGCGATCAGCGTCGGGCCGCTGAGGATGCTGCTCAGGAGCTTCGTCACCACCTCGTTCAGCCTCGTCCGGCGGAACTCCTGGCCGAGCTGTTCCACGTCCGGGTTCGTCGGCATGTCCAGGTCGAGCGGGACACCCAGCAACGGCAGCCACGTGGAGAGCTCCGGGGCGCTGCTCCACACCACGTGCATCAGCCTCGACACGATCGCCTCGCGCGATGCGTCGGGATCCACCTCCAGCGCCTGCAGCAGCAACGGGCGCAGCGCCGCGTAGGGCGTCGACGCGCCGTACAGGTCGCAGCTGGCGGACAGCAGCCGCATCTCGCTGCCCACCTCCCGCATCGCTGCCAGCATCCGCGTCTTTCCGATCCCGGGCGGTCCGACGATCTCGACGATCGAGCCCTCGCCTTGCAGCGCCGCGCGGACGGCGCGCTGCAGGATCCCGGTCTCGAAATCGCGCCCCACCATGGGTAGCTCGCGCTCGCCGGTCGTCGATTTCGTCCCCAGCGGGCGGCCGATCACCGACGCGTAGACCGGGAGCGACTTGCCCTTGACCATGAACGGGTCGAGCTCGGTCGTCTCGAAGGTCACCGAGCAGGCGTCCAGCACGCTCTGCGACGCCAGGATCTGGCCGGGCTCGGCCTTGCCCATCACGCGGGCGGCCAGGTTTACGGCGTCGCCCATGACGGTGTAGGTGCGCCGGTAGGACGGACCGATGTCGCCCGCGAACACCGGGCCGGTGTTGACGCCGACCCGGATCGGGATGCTCAGCTCGGCGGCCTGCAGCTCACGCAGCGCCGCCAGCATGCGAGCCTCGTCGTCCGGGCTGGCGGTGGGCGCGCCTGCCACCAGGATCAGCTTGCCGCCGTCACGGTCGACATCGGTGCCCAGAAAGGTGACGCCGTGCGCCTCGCAGGCAGCCTGGGCAGCCGACACCAGCGCCTCCAGCGCGTCGGCCACCTCCTCGGCCGGGCGAGCGGCGACGATCTCGTCGAGGCCGTCGTAATGGATGAACCCGATGGTGACGCGACGATGCTCCGGATCGCCGTGTCCGGTCAGCAGCAGCTCACGCAGGGCGACCGGGATGCACTCCGCCAGATCCACCGACGGGGGCACGTGCTGTGGATCCGGCTCGTAGTTCCTGGCCTCGTCCGGGCGCAGGTGACGCCGCAGCCGCATGCCTTCCCCCTTCGGCTGGGAGAGCAGCTCGGACGGCAGCTGTGCCGCTGTGTCAAGGCTGACGACGACCTCGCCGGCGTCGGCCGTGCCCTCCATGGCCACCACGGTGCTCGCTCCGGGGCCGGTCAGCAGCAGCTCCCGGTGGCGCTCGCCGACGAGGAAGAAGTGGAACTCGCCGGAGTGGACGCCGACCGACATGCGCAGGCGCACCTTGCCGGCCGAGGTGTCGATCGCACCCATCTCGCTGAGCGTGCGCCGCATGCCGATCGCGGCGGCGACGCCGTCCGAGGCATGGTGCTCACCCGAGAAGAACAGGAGCAGGGCGTCCCCGCCGAACTTGATCAGGCCGCCGCCGTTGGCGTAGGCCGTGCCCAGCAGCTGGCGGAACACGAAGCCGACGACGTCGGTCACCTCCTCGGCGCCGACGCGGCCCAGCCGTGCCAGCCGCTCGGACATCTTGGTGAATCCGGAGATGTCGACGAACACGACCGTACCCTCCAGCGCCCGCACCCGCACGTCCGGCTCCTCGCTGATCCAGCGAATGGTCAGGCGCGGCAGGAACGGCCGCAGCTTCGACGAGCGATCGGTGGAGACGTCGGCCACGTGATACCTCGATAGAGGACGGCGGTTCGTCAAGTGTAAACGTGGACAGCGCGCGCAGGAACCGCCGGCTCAGGCCTGCAGCTCGCCCAGCTCGCTGAGCCGTGCGTCGGCGATGGCGCCGGCCTGGCCGGCGACCGTCACGTCGCCGGTCACGATCCGCAGGAACTCGTCCCGCTCGAGCGCGTACAGCTCCGCCGGGTCGGCCACCCGCACGGTGGCGGTGCGCGGCACGTCTCGCAGCAGCGCGATCTCGCCCACCAGCGACCCGGGGCCGAGATCGGTCACGTGGAAGCCGTCGCTGATCACCTCGACGGCGCCGCTCTTGACCAGGAAGACGCGCTCGCCGCGGTCACCCTGCCGCATCAGCACATCGCCGGACTCCGCGTCGACCCGCTGCAGGTGGCTGGCCACCCGCTCCATCTCGGCCGGTGGCAGGAACGAGAACAGCTCGACCGAGCGCAGCAGCCGGATGCGCGCGGGGTCCGCCCCCGCGAGCCGGTCGACCCGGCTGAGGCCGCGCCATGCCACCAGCAGGCCGATCGGCTGCAGCGCGCCCACCAGCACCAGCGTGGTCGAAAGCGACGTCACCGAGGCCAGCGCCGCCACCGTCAACGCGCCGATGCCGATCGCCGCGCGCATCAGGCTCTCCAGCACCCCGAATACGCGCGCCAGCAGCCGGTCGTCGGCCGCCCGCTGCAACAGGGTGAACGTGACCACGTCCATCAGCACCAGGCCGGTGCCGGTCACGATCACCATGGCGTAGGCGACGACGGCGGCGCTGGTGACGGCGAGCGCCACCAGCGCCGCCGACCACGCGATCAGCCCCGCCGCCATCGCCGGCACCAGGCGCGGCCGCCCGACCAGCCCGGCCGACCCGATCGCGCCCAGGATCGCTCCGACGCCGGCCGCCGAGGCCAGCAGCCCAGCCCCGCCCTCTGCGGCACCCAGCCTCTGCACCGCAACTGCCACCACCAGCACCTGGAAGAACGCGCCCCACACGACCATCGACAGGCCGAAGGTGCCCATCAGCACGCGCACGTCGGCGTTGGACGCGACCGTCGCGAAGCCGGCCAGCAGCCGGCGGGTGCGCGACACTCCGGCGGCGAGGGCGGCAGCCGGCGTGCTCGGCACGCGGCTGACCGCAAGCGCGGTGGCGAACGACAGTGCCGCCAGCGCGGCGAATGCCGGGGCGGCCCCCGCCCACACGATCAGGCCGCCGGCCAGCGCCGGCCCGGCCAGGTTGCCGACGCCCTCGAGCATCGACACGATCACGTTTGCGGCCGTGAGCTGGGCAGGGGTGTCCGACAGCCGCGGCATCAGCGCCGCCTGCACCGGCCGGTAGACGGGGATCACCACCGCCGCCACCACCGCCAGCACGAAGACCGGCCAGCGGCTGTGGGCCATCGCCACAGCGAGGCTCATGCAGGCCACCACTGCCGATGTCAGCAGGGCCGCCGCGACCAGCACCAGCCGGCGGTCGAAGCGGTCGCCCAGGCCGGCCGTGAACGGCGCCGTCACCGCGGAGGCGGCCGACCGCGCGGCCGCCAGAAAGCCCGCCGCAACGATGCCGCCATGGCCGTAGGCGAACACCACGAGCGCGATCTCGAGGCCCTGTTCGGCTGTGATGTAGGCCGCCCAGGCGGCCTGCGCCCAGGTCAGACGGCGGCTCCGCCCCACCAGCCGTACCGCTCGCGCCACGGGGGTTAGTGCCCGCATGGCCGCGTCGAGTCAGTCCACTGCCGAGGGAGCCGACTCTCGCATGCGCGCGGCCAGCGTCCGCAGCATCGCGAGCGCGACCTTGGGCTCGCTGTCCAGCACCTTCTGGAACGCCGTCCGCCCCAGGCGCATCGTCAGCACCTCGGACTCGGCCTCGACCGTTGCGGTGCGCGGCGCCGCATCGAGCAGGGCCAGCTCGCCGAAGAAGTCGCCGCGGCGCAGTTTCACCGAGCGCTTGCCGGGCTTGCGCACGGCGGCCGACCCGTCCAGGATCACGTAGAAGGCATCGCCTGGATCATCGACCCGCACGATTGCCGTGTAGGGCGCATAGCGCTTCATCGTCGCCTGGCCGGCCACGCGCCGCAGGTGCCGCTGGGAGAGGCCTGTGAACAGGGGGACGGTGCTGAGCACGTCGGCCCAAGCCTTGACGGAGCGACCGTCCGTGCCCAGCGAGAGTGCCCGGGCGATCGGGTCGCGGTGTTGCGTGGACGGCGTCATGTGTGTGTGCGCTCCTGATCGGGTCGCCCAGTCTACTGAGCGGCGGGCGCGTGCTCAACCCGGGCCAGCCGGTCGGGCATCAGTCGCATCGTCGTGGTGCCATCGTGCTCGAAGCCGACCTTGAGGTACGCATGCACGGCCGCCTGGTTGCGGGGGTCGACCTCGAGCGTGATCTCGCGCAGCCCCAGCTGCTCGAATCCGAACCGGCAAACCATGGCGGTAGCCTCGGTGCCGATGCCCAGGCCGCGGAACTCGGCGGCTCCGATCATGATCGAGAACTTGGCCCGGCGGCGGCCGATGGGGGTGAGACGGGCATCGCCTATCAGCCGGTCGCTCTCACGGTGGCGCAGCGCGAACACCACCCGCTCCGGATCGCTGAGGATGCGCCGGCCCCAGTCGAGCAGGGAGCTGGGCGAGTGCGGCTGCACCGGCTGGTCGCCCGGCGCGTAGAGGTACCGGGTGGTGGTGGGATCGTCCATCCAGCGAACCCAGTCGCCAACGGAGTCGGTGGACAGCGTGGCCAGGCACACCAGCTGTCCGCAGATCGGCTCCTTGATCGTCACCCAGGCAGCGTACCGAGCCTGCCCGGGCGACCTCGTTGGAGGCGTCCCGGGCAGGCCCGATCACGTGCCTCACGGGTGGGAGAAGCTGACCAGCTCCGCGACCTCCGGTGGACCCTGTGCGGCGCGCTCGCTGACCACGCCGATGCCCCGGACGTACAGCTTGCGGTCGATCACGTTCAACTCGAGGCGTGACCACTCAAGCGTGAGTGCGGCGTGACGAAACGCCCCGAAGGGCACCGCCACATGCTGACTCAGGTCGACCAGCCAGTACTGGTCCTCCGCCTCTCCGGCCAGGTACTCCTGCCGGTGGGTGTCGCCGACCTGTGGATGCGCGGTCATCACAATGCCGGGCCGGGCGCCGTGAACGCCGGCCTGCCAGGAGCCCGACGTATCGACCCCGCCGCCGCTGTAGTCGGCGGTGCGCTCGCCCAGGTACCAGACGTTGCCCCGGTCGTCCTGGGCGTACCAGTCGGTGGTGCGCTCGAGCACCGTTCCACGGTGCGTCGCGACGTCGGTGATGACCGTGGCCGTCACCCCGGCTGCTCGTGATCGCACGGACGGTGGAGGGACGGATGCCGGTCGAGCGCGCGCCGACCTCCCTGGCGGCGCTGGTCGGCGAGCGCGCGGAGGCCTTCTCCGGGATGGCACGCGATCGTGAAGTGGAGCTGGTTGTGCGGGCCGGCGACGAGATCGTGGAGCTCGATCCGACGCGCGTACGTCAGGCGATCGACAACCTGCTGGACAACGCCGTCCGCCACTGTGCGCCCGGGGGACGCGTGACCATCGACGCGACCGCTGGCGGCGGGCGCGGTGTCGATCATTGTCCAGGACGGCGGGCCCGGGTTCAGCGATGCCGCGCTGGCGGCGGCGTTCCAGCCGTTCAACCGATTCGACAACCGGTCGTCCGGTGCGGGCCTTGGGCTGGCACTGGCCCGAGCGATCGCCGAAGCGCACGGTGGCCGCGCCGAGGCATGGAACGTTCCGGCCGGCGGCGCGGCGGTGACGCTCACCTTCCCGGCAGGCACGGTTCCGCGACCGGGCGAGCCCGTGCTGCGTGGCCCCGTATCTAGCGTACGGAGTTGACGATCTCGGCGGAGAGGCTCGGATACTGGGCCAGGAACTCGGCCCGCTCCGCCTTCAGCCGCTCCACCCGCTGCCGGTACTCATCGCCGCGGCCGGTCGCCTCGTACAGCCGTCGCGGCTGCAGCAGGTCGATGTCCGCGGCGTCGATGCCGGGCACCTGCGAGGCCACCTTGTAGCCGAAGTCGGGATCGACCTCCCACTCGATGGTGCCCTCGGCGATGGCCTTGACGATGGCCGAGGAGTGGGGGATCCGCACCTTCTTGGAGCCGCTCTCGCTCTCGGGCCCGCCCACGCGGCCGGTGTTCATGATGTACACGTCGATCGGATGCTGCTCGAGCAGCTCGAGGAAGCGGTTGCCCTGGCCATCGTGGTGCATCGGGAAGAACGGGTTCGTCCCCGGCACGCGCAGGAACACGCCCTCCTCGTCCTTGCCGCCGGCGGCCGTCCCGGTGGTCTCGCCGAGCATGAAGAAGGCGGCTGCCTGCGGGCCTTCCAGCCTGGCGACGGCCGGGATCACGTTCTCGTTCCGGTTCAGCACCAACAGGAAATCGGCCTGTTCGATGGAGGACGCCTCGGCCGCTTCGATGTCCTTGAACGAGAACACCGCGCGACCGTTCTTGGTGTAGCTCTCGTCGAAGAAGTCGACGACGCCGTGGTCGTCCATGCTGACGTTCTCGAGATAGGCGCCGGGCTTCGTGACCGCGCCGTGGATGGTCGGCTCGTCCTTGGGGTTGAGCGCAAAGGTCTTGGCGAAGCAGCCGGCCTCGGTGGCCGAGATCGACCCGTCCGGCCACCAGGCGACGAAGTCGTCCTGCACCGGCAGCGATCCGTTCTGGCGGGTGAACGTGGTGGTCGTCTTGCCGGTGCCGGACAGCCCCACGATCAGGCCCGTCTTGACGCCGGCGCTGGTCGGGATCATCTTGCAGCCGGCGTGCAGTGCCAGGCCGCCTCGTTCGAAGACGAGGTGGTTCCACATGCGCAGGCCGCCCTTCTTCGACTCGCCGAAGTAGTCGGAGTTGAAGACGCGGGTGACGTAGAGATCGAGGTTGACCGCGATCAGACGGTCGTCGGGGTAGCCGGGCACGGCCAGGTTGGGCGTGTAGATCACCAGCAGCTCGGGCTCGAACTCGCCGGCCTCCGGATCATGGAAGTAGAGGACATCCTGCATGCCCGCGATGTTGGCGTTGGCGGCCTCGACGTAGAGGCGGGCCGGGACGCGGCGCTCGGCGGTGTCGCCGATGTAGCCGTCGACCACGATCATCTCCTGGTCGGCGATGTAGGCGTTCTGAAGGTCGGCCACCCGCTGCCACTCGTCGCGGTCGATGGCCTGGTGCGGATAGGACTCCGGGTCGTCGGCGACGATGTAAGTGCTCCCCTTGGAGCGGGCCAGCACCTCCGTCTGGACGTTCGGCGCGCCGTACTCGGTGGGGCGCGCGGTGGGCATGGCCAGAGCTCGCGCGAGCAGCTCGGACTGCGGTAGGTCGTGGTGCACCTGCCGTGCGGCAGGTAGCGCAAAGGCCATCTTCGCCAACGTTCCTCCCAGATGAGAGCGCGACGAGGCGGTCGCGCGCCCATCCAGGATACCCGAAGGTGGAGGGTTTGGCTTAGCTTGTGACAAAGCTTGTAACAACGGCTTCGTGCCGGCCTGGCAGCGCGGCCCGCCGGTGCGGCTTGGTAGGCTGCAGACAGCGATTCCCTCGAGCAGCGGAGGCGTGGATGGTGCGTCACGACGTGGTGGTGGTCGGTGCCGGATTGGCCGGAATGCGGGCTGCAATCGAGGCATCGCGCTACGGCGTCGACGTGGGGGTGGTCTCCAAGCTGCACCCCACGCGCAGCCACTCGGGCGCCGCCGAGGGCGGGATCAACGCCGCGCTCGGGAACGCCGGCGAGGACGACCCCCAGAAGCACACCTTCTTCACCGTCAAGGGCTCCGACTACCTGGGCGACCAGGACGCGATCGCGGTCATGTGCGAAGAGGGGCCCGGCGACATCTACGAGCTCGAGCACATGGGCGCGATCTTCTCGCGCACCGACGACGGCCGCATCGCGCAGCGCCCGTTCGGCGCCGGCGGCGCGCCGCGTACCTGTTACGCGGCCGACATCACCGGCCACGTGCTGCTGCACGTGCTCTACGAGCAGCTCGTGAAGAGCGGCGTCACGGTCTACGAGGAGTGGTTCGCGCTCGACCTGGTCACCGACGGTGAGCGCTGTGTCGGGGTGACGGCCTGGGATCTGGTGCGCGGCGGCGTGCAGGGCGTGGAGGCATCGGCGGTGATCATGGCCACCGGCGGGCTGGGGCGCATGTACCGCGGCACCACCAACGCCTACGCCTGCACCGGCGACGGCATGTCGATGGCCTGGCGAGCGGGGGTGCCGCTGAAGGACATGGAGTTCATGCAGTTCCATCCGACCACGCTCAAGTCAAACGGCGTGCTGATCACCGAGGGCGCCCGTGGCGAGGGCGGCTACCTGCGAAACAGTGAGGGCGACCGCTTCATGTTCAACTACGCCCCCAACGCCGGCGAGCTGGCCTCGCGGGACGTGGTGTCTCGCTCCGAGCAGACCGAGATCGACGAGGGCCGCGGGGTCGACGGCTGCGTGCTGCTCGACCTCACCCATCTGGGCGCGAAGCGGATCAACGAGCGCTTGCACGGGCGACGGCATGGCGATGGCGCTGCACGCCGGTCTGCCGCTGAAGGACATGGAGTTCATGCAGTTCCATCCGACGACGCTCTATCCGTCGGGCGTGCTCCTGACAGAGGGGTGTCGCGGCGAGGGCGCCTACCTCATCAACTCCGAGGGCGAGCGGTTCATGAAGAACTACGCCCCGAACGCGCTTGAGCTGGCCTCGCGCGACGTCGTCTCCCGGTCGGAGCAGACTGAGATCGACAACAACCGGG
>Ga0163163_10005224_pt1 | contig 11199 bp, 9 predicted proteins | sample S65metaG_FD_119766 | JGI IMG/M metagenome (GOLD analysis project Ga0163163, IMG submission 119766) | Switchgrass rhizosphere microbial communities from Kellogg Biological Station, Michigan, USA - S6-5 metaG | ecosystem: Host-associated > Plants > Roots > Rhizosphere > Soil | place: USA: Michigan... | reverse complement strand
CCTAGACTTCTCACCGTGGGACATGACGCGACATCAGCCGGAGTGATTCTGACAGCGCGCCGGTCGAGAAAATTTCAAGATCGTGCGAGTTACGAAGAACAGGCTGCAGATAATCTGTTCTACAGTTGCGCGATCAGTGTCTTCAAGATTTCACTTGATTGCCTGTCGCTCAATAATGGGCTCAAATGGCGGTCATGTCGAAGCATTCGAACTTGAACCGGGATGAATTCGAGGACGCGATGATGGTGGTTGCACGTGGCGGACTCACGAACAACGATGGTGGCGTGGCGCGACGAAAACTCCCAATATCAGCGATGTCTGATGGTCCGCGCACTCGTGAACGCGCATTAAACGTGGCGGCAGACGCTTTGGCAAAACTTTGGAAGCCGGCCCGGTAGCAGATCGAGTCGGATTTCTGGCCGCTGCTCAGGTGTGTACTGTATTGAAGGAAGTTCGCGCTCGTCATAGCGTTACATCATGGCCACGAATCGCAATAGTAATAATGATGCCAACCATAACGGCGACACGGTTCACGACTCCGAAGTTGGGCGAGGATCGGGGAAGCGACCCGATACAGGTGACGTCTCCATCGGCGACCAGAACTTTCTAGCCGATCTATCCGAGTTGCAAGTCTCCCAGACCAGCATTGTTGGTTGGCAGTCCGTTTATGCCGCAGCGCTCCGCGAGGCTGTGTTGGCGGCAATCCCTCTCAAGATTGCAGAAGCCGAAAGCGCAATTCTGAAGCGGATGAAGCAAATCTTCTACAGCGCAGAATTCTTAACGGAGCGCAGGGCGATCGAGGATGCTTGGGAAACACTGGCACAGCTTAAGTTATCATGCGGCAGTGGCAGCGATTCACCAAGGCCTGCCTCAAGCGTTTGCCCGAACAAAAAGGCGGCGGCCTGAGCCCGGGTGCCTGCTCGCCACCGATCATGAGGAAAAGTAAAGCAGCGATCGGATGCGAAGGCCGTACTGCGCCCGAGCCTGAAAGGACAAGGTTTTTAGACCTGGGTGCTTTTTTGTATTATCCACTGTGATGGCACCCAGCGCCCCCATCTCTCACAAGAACGCTCCCAAGCCAGATCGCGGTAACATGTTTCACGCTCTAGAGCGTTTGTCTGCTCGGAGGTCGAAATGATTCGTTGGCATGGGCCAAGAAATAGATGAGTCAACAAGCTCAACCGATTGTTTGGCCGGGAAAGCCGTATCCGCTCGGGTCGACATGGGACGGCGAGGGCGTTAACTTTGCGCTCTACTCGGAACATGCCGAGAAAGTGGAGCTTTGTCTCTTCGACCCCTCCGGCAAACGAGAAACTCATCGCATACAAATTCCTGAGCAGACAGACATGGTTTGGCACGGCTACTTGCCGGAAGCCCGGCCAGGACAACTGTACGGATACCGCGTGTTCGGACCGTACATGCCATCCGAGGGTCACCGGTTCAACCATCACAAGCTTCTTCTCGATCCATACAGCAAGCAAATACACGGATCAATCCGGTGGAGCGATTCGCATTTCGGCTACAAGCTAGGACACAAATCCGAAGATCTATCGTTTGACCGCCGCGACAATGCGGCGGGGATGCCCAAAAACCGAGTAATCGACTCTGCATTCACGTGGGGCAATGACGCTCCGCCCCGGATTCCGTGGCATGACACGCTGATTTATGAGCTTCACGTAAAAGGTTTCACGATGTGCCATCCCGATGTGCCCGCCCATTTGCGCGGCACCTATGCCGGACTCGCCACCGCCCCCGTTATCGAGTTTTTGAAGCGTCTGGGCGTAACGTCGATTGAGATCATGCCGGTCCACAGTTTTGTGGATGATCGACAACTCGTGGAAAGAGGGCTTCGCAACTATTGGGGATACAACTCGATCGGTTTTTTTGCTCCCGAACCTCGCTACATCGCAACCGATTCCGTCCGGGAATTCAAGACGATGGTGAAGACTCTGCATTCAGCAGGTCTTGAAGTCATTCTTGATGTTGTCTACAACCATACCGCGGAAGGCAATCATCTCGGGCCCACACTCTCGCTGAAAGGCATCGACAACAGCAATTATTACCGCCTCGTGCCCGACAACCATCGCTATTACATGGACTACACCGGCACGGGAAATACTCTGAACATGAGGCACCCGCGCGTATTGCAGCTCATCATGGATAGTCTCCGTTACTGGGTATTGGAGATGCATGTCGATGGGTTCCGCTTCGATCTGGCGGCAACGCTTGCGCGCGAATTACATGAGGTCGATCGTCTCGGCGCTTTTCTGGACATCATCCATCAGGACCCTGTTCTCTCACAGGTAAAGTTAATTGCGGAGCCGTGGGACCTCGGCGAAGGCGGCTACCAGGTCGGAAACTTTCCCGTCGGATGGGCGGAATGGAACGACCGTTATCGCGATACGTTGCGTTCTTATTGGAAGGGCGATGGAGGACTGCTGGGTGAATTGGCATACCGCGTGACGGGATCAAGCGACCTCTATGCCCACAGCGGGCGTCGGCCCTATGCGAGCATTAATTTCATTACCGCTCATGACGGATTCACTCTTCAGGATCTGGTCAGCTATAACGAAAAGCATAATGAGGCGAACGGCGAAAACAATCATGATGGCAACGACAACAATCGCAGCTGGAACTGCGGCGTCGAAGGCCCCACGGACGATCCTGGCATCCGTGCCCTGCGGGCCAAACAAAAGCGAAATCTGATCGCGACCTTGTTGTTATCCCAAGGTGTCCCGATGATCCTGGCAGGGGATGACATCGGACACACGCAAATGGGCAATAACAACGCCTACTGCCAGGATAACCCGATCAGCTGGATGAACTGGGCGGATGAGGCGCAGGATCGAGACTTGCTGGCTTTCTTTCAACGAGTCATTTCGCTGCGCAAACGCCATCCGATCTTTCGTCGCCGACGGTTCTTCCAGGGCCGCCCTATCAAAGGCGCGAATGTAAAAGACATTCTCTGGCTCAATCCGGCGGCCATCGAAATGACTGAGTCTGAGTGGAGAGATCCAACGATTAACTGCGTGGGAATGGCCCTCTCAGGACAAGGCTTGCAAGAGACCGACGAAAGAGGTCGCAAACTTGGCGACGAAAATTTCTTGATCCTTCTGAACGCCCATCACGAAGACGTCGCGTTCAGCTTGCCGACCTATCACATCGACGGGCGATGGACTGCATGGATGGATACCGCACGGGAAGACGGCTTAAGGCCGGTCGGCACCCATGATGCGGGAGCGTCCTATCCACTGCAGGCTCGCTCCATGGTCGTGTTGATGGAAAGGAAAAACGGCAAAAAAGAGAATGAAGCGATTCCATGAAATGCCGTTCGGCGCCGAATGGCAAGATGACCATGCCCGCTTTCGCCTCTGGGCCCCTGCCGCTGAACAAGTCGAACTTAGTCTGATCAAGACCGACGCAAGTGCCACACTGCCCCTAAACGCTGTCGGCGAAGGCTGGTTCGAGCTGAGAACCGAACGTGCCAGGCCTGGCGATCGATATAGATTTCGCATCAATGGCTCTCAAGTTGTTCCCGACCCCGCTTCCCGTTTTCAGCCCGAGGATGTTCACGGCCCGAGCGAGATCCGCGATCCTGCAGCTTTTGAATGGACAGACCGTGCATGGAAGGGTCGACCGTGGGAGCAGGCCGTCATCTACGAACTGCATGTAGGCACGTTTTCTCCTAACGGCACTTTTTCGGGCGTCACTGAGCGTCTCGATTATCTTGCGGACTTGGGCGTTACTGCTCTCGAACTGATGCCCATCGCCGATTTCCCCGGGGGACGCAATTGGGGATACGACGGCGTCTATTCATTTTCTCCGGACAGCCGTTACGGGTCATGCGACGATCTTAAGGAACTCGTCCAGAAAGCACACCATCGCGGCATGATGGTTTTGCTCGACGTTGTCTACAACCACTTCGGTCCGGAAGGAAATTATCTTCACGCTTATGCCCCACAGTTTTTTACCAATCGCCATCACACTCCCTGGGGCAACGCCATCAACTTTGATGGGCCGCAGAGTCGCCCCGTCCGCGATTTCTTTATTCATAACGCCCTTTTCTGGCTCAATGAATACCATTTCGACGGTCTGCGTCTGGATGCCGTTCACGCTATCGTTGATGATTCTTGCCCGGATTTTCTGGCTGAACTGGCTCAAACTGTCAGACATTCCGTTTCCAAGGACCGTCATGTCCACCTCATTGTGGAGAACGATAACAATCAGGCCAAATATTTCAGGCCGGGTGCCGGGTCACGGCGACAGTACTCTGCCCAATGGAACGACGATTTTCATCACTGTATGCACGTGTTGCTGACTGGGGAAACCGACGGGTACTACTTGGACTATTCCGAGCAGCCAATTGCTCGCCTGGGCCGTTGCTTAACGGAGGGGTTTGCCTATCAGGGCGAAGAGTCGACTCATCGAAAGGGGAAAACTCGCGGCGAGCCGACAACAGATTTGCCCTCCACGGCATTTGTTTGTTTTCTCCAAAACCACGATCAGATCGGAAACCGTGCTTTTGGTGATCGACTATCTGAGCTCACGTCATCGGATGCTCTTCGCGCCGCGACCGCCATCCTTCTGCTCTCGCCCTTTGCGCCGCTGTTGTTCATGGGAGATGAATTCGCATCTGCATCGCCATTTTTATTTTTTTGCGATTTCGAACCGGGACTCGCGAGTCGGGTGACCGAAGGCCGACGAAATGAGTTCGCCCATTTCTCGAAGTTCCGAGATCAGGCGAGTCGTGACCGCATTCCGGATCCCAGCGCCCACCAGACGTTCGTGGATTCCAAGCTCAACTGGGACTCGGTGAACCTTCCAGGTCACGCTGAATGGCTACACTTCTATCGCGATCTATTGACGATACGGTCTAACAATATTGTTCCGCATCTGGATGACACCTCACCGCTCAGGTCTACAGTGGAAACCCACGGCCAGTGGGGACTGACAGTGCGCTGGACTTTGCCCGATGGTTGCACCCTTACCCTGGTGGCAAACCTCGGAGGCACGGAGTTGTCCGGCATCGCAATTCCCGATGACGCTCCAATTTATGCCAGTGCCCAACTAACCGCAGACCCTTCCAAACAACAAGTTCTTCCGGGATGGTTTGTCGCTTACTTTCTTAGATCATGAACTCGCGACCTCACATTCCGCGCGCGACGTATCGGTTGCAATTAAGTCGCAGCTTCACATTTAGGCAGGCGGCGGACGTAGTTCCCTACCTCGCCGCGCTAGGGATCAGCCATTGCTACATATCGCCGTGCTTGAAAGCACGATCTGGCAGCACTCACGGGTACGACATCGTCGCGCATGATTCTTTAAATCCCGAAATCGGCACTCCAGAAGACTTCGAGCAGTTCGTGGCAGTTCTCCACAAACATGAGATGGGGTTGATACTCGACATCGTGCCAAACCACATGGGCGTGATGGGAAATGACAATCAATGGTGGCTGGACGTACTTGAGAATGGTGAATCATCTGTTTATGCGAACTATTTCGATATCGATTGGCATCCGCTGAAGGAAGAACTGCACGGGAAGGTGCTGGTTCCTGCACTCCACGATCACTACGGAGCTGTTCTGGAAAGCGGTGAACTGAAACTGCAGTTTGCGCAGACCCGCGGCGAGTTCGACATCTGGTATCGGACCCATCGCTTTCCTATCGATCCCCGCGAGTATCCGCGAATTCTCAACCTCTGCAGTAGCGCGGTCCTGGGCAGAAATGGCAGCCAGGAAGCCGATGTGCTCGAGTTCGAGAGCTTGCTCACAGCTTTTGGTCACATTCCCAGCCGAAAAGAACTGAGTGCGGATCGAATCGCAGAGCGGAAGCGTGACAAGGAGATTCACAAGCGCAGACTGGCCGAACTCTGTGCGCGTTCGCCGGAAATCGCCGACTGCATACACAAGGCGGTCGAACGGATTAACGGCAATCCTGCAGACCCTGCAAGCTTCGAAGAACTCCATGAACTGATTAAGGCGCAAACCTTTCGTCTGGCGAATTGGAGAGTTGCGTCCGATGACATCAATTACCGGCGTTTTTTTGACACCAACGACCTCGCGGGCATTCGAGTGGAACATGACGAGGTGTTCAAAGCGACGCATCAACTGGTAATTACCCTCTTAAACGAGGGCAAGGCCGACGGCGTGCGGATTGACCATCCCGATGGCTTGTACGATCCCGCGCAATACTTCAAGCGACTGCATGACAATTTTGCTAAAAGAGCTCCCAGCGATGACTCCATTCCGCAGACCCCATGGCCTTATGTTGTGGTCGAAAAGATCCTGACGGGATCGGAACTCCTTCCAGCCGATTGGCCCGTGTCCGGAACGACAGGTTACGAGTTTGGCAATCTCGTGAATGGTCTGTTCGTCGACACGAGTGCGGCACGACGAATGGAGCGGATCTACCACAACTTTATCGGCGACGATGTTGATGTCGACGACCTTGCCTACCACTGCAAAACGCTGATTATTCGATCGGCTCTAGTGAGTGAACTAAATGTCCTTGCCAACCAGATCACCCGCATAGCCTTGTCGAAGCGACGGACCTGCGATTTCACGTTGAACAGTCTGCGCGACGCCCTTGCCGAAATTGTCGCCTGTTTTCCTGTCTATCGCACCTATGTAAGTCCCGCGGGAATCTCTGTAACCGACGAGGGATATATTCGGACGGCAGTGACCGCTGCCAAACGCCGAAGCCCCGCCGCGGACAGCACCGTATTCGATTTCATTCGAGACGTGTTGTTAACCTGTATCGCCGAAGGCCAGGACGCCGCATACCGCGACGCAGTCACTGCTTTCGCAATGAAATTCCAGCAATTCACGAGCCCCGTAATGGCCAAGGGCCTGGAAGACACGGCCTTCTATCGCTACAACAAATTGGTTTCATTGAATGAAGTGGGGAGCGACCTCCATCGTTTTGGGACCGGTAAGGCAGAGTTTCATCGAGCGAATGAAAATCGGCTTCGCGACTGGCCCCACACCATGCTCACCACTGGAACCCACGATTCCAAACGTTCCGAGGATGTTCGAGCTCGCATCAATGTCTTGGCCGACTACCCGGGCCTGTGGCGACTTCGATTGCGGGAATGGAGCCGCCTGAATCGGGAGCATAAGCGCTTGGTGAACGACCTACCCGCTCCCTCCGGAAACGACGAATACCTGCTGTACCAGACCTTGCTGGGAGTCTGGCCCAGCCAACCCGTTGTGCAACAGGGAGAGCGCGATAACCTGCGCGAACGGGTAGAAAATTACATGCTGAAAGCGATCCGTGAAGCCAAGGAAAATACCAGCTGGATCAACCGAAACGAAGAATACGAAGGAGCAATGCTTTCTTTCGTAAGAGCCCTGCTGCGCCCAGAAGGCCGGTTCCTCGCAGACTTCCTCCCTTTTCAAAGAAGGATCGCTCGCCTTGGCTGTTGGAACAGTCTTTCGCAAGCTCTATTGAAGTTAACGTCTCCGGGAGTGCCGGATACTTATCAGGGAAATGAGGTCTGGGATTTTAGCCTTGTAGATCCTGACAACCGTCGCCCGGTTGATTACGCCCACGATCGGGAACTTTTCGATCAGATGGCCGCCACGCGGCAAGATTCTCTCGCTGAGCTGATCTCCCATTTGATAAAAGCTCCCGAAGATGGACGCATCAAAATGTTTTTGATCTGGAAGACTCTCTGTTTTCGGCGAGCGCATCCCGAAGTGTTTGAACGCGGGAGCTACTCACCGGCAATCGTTACCGGACCAAAAGCGAGCCACATCATTTCCTTCTCCAGAAAGTGTGGGTCGACGACTGTTCTGATTGCCGTTCCGCGATTGATCGGAATCTTATTGGGCGATAATGAGTGCCCGCCGGTTGGACGCGAGCTCTGGGCAGACACGCGGCTCGTATTGCCTAAGACTGCTAGCGTTTATTCGAATGCTTTCACCGGGGAGGCACTCAGCAGCTCAGGCTCGAGAAACGAAGGCCTTGTGGCTGACCTACTCGCAAAGTTCCCCGTAGCGCTGTTGGTTAGTGAATAAAGGAAAGTTTCAGGCCGTTTTTCTCGCACTGCGGAGAAAGGAGACTCAGGCAAGCGGAAGACGACTACTTCCGAAATTACTGCCGCTTGAAAAAACGATTAATTTCCTCGGGGATCAAATGCAATCTACTGGTATCGTCATCTTCGGCGGCCTCTGCACATAAGTTGAGCCAGCGCTCCCGAGCCAAGTCAAGCACGTCGATAAGTTCGATATCTGCCTCTTGCCCATCCTCGAAACAGGAATCTGTTGTCAACACGTGTCCCCCCCATGTGCCGTACCGACAAACGCTCTAGAGCTTTTATTTCGCCACTGGAACGATGCTCTTACGCCGGCTAGTCTGGTGTCTATCCGGAGAATCCTGTATGAAACTGCGCCGAATTGCACATGTTCCAGCCGGTACCACATCAGGAATTGACCCGATGGTCTCTAACGCGTGGGTCGATTAGGCTGTGGGAGTTGTGAGAGTGGCGCGGGTTTTTGGCCGTTTCACCCGCCTCAGACTCAGCCGAAGCGGAACGGCGTCAGGCTAGTCACATTCTTGCTCGATTGTTTGATGGGCTAAAGGGAGATTGAACTCGCAGTCTCACGCTCATTTCAGCTTCTTAGATTCTCTCACCACTGCCGGTAGCGAGTGCCGTCTAGAGCCGTGTCTTGCGAGGTGGTGAAGACATCCCATACGCTCTTGCCATCCCATGAATCTGAGTCAGGATCATCATCCATGGAACGCTTCCCCCACTCGGCTTTCCCTGTCATTGGATCCTTGGGAATTGCTCTAAGGAAACGTATTTTCTTGCCATTAAAGTCGACACCCTTCACCAAAGTTTCCAAATCATCTGGATATCCGTTCGTATCAGCTTTGTTGAAAGCGCCACGGTCGGCCGCCTCTTTGTATCGATCAATTGCATCGCGAATTTCTCTTAAGTTCGCCTTTAGTTCGCGCTCTTTTTCACGCCTTACAGCCACGCGAGCGGTAGGAAGAATCATTCCAGTCAGAATGACCAGGATGGTAGAGGCGACGATGAGTTCAATGAGGGTGAATCCGGCGTGCCCCGACCTTGGCCGAGTTGGATGCCTGCGACGCGGGTTTCGCTGGAACATGAGCATTATTCTACCGCACGCATCCGCAATGAAAAGTTACTTCCAGCGCGTACCTTTGCATCAATACCTAATCGCGGATTGAACTGCAGGGGCAGTAACGCCAACGCCCCACGTTGACACACCACCCGTTCAGTTGTTTTTGGGCTTTCTCTTTTCCATCCCCACCATCTTCCCCGATGGCGGGTCTTTCTTGTTCAGCCTCACTGCCTCCAGAATCAATTTCTTCACTCCCGGCCTCTTCACATCGGCAACGCTCCGCAGTTTGACATTGCGCACGCCTTTCCCCGTTCCCTCCAAGAGCTTCTCAGGATCCGGCAGCTTAGCCCCGCGCAAGAATGCGAACGTCACATGATTTTTACCGACCAGAAAGCAGCACAGCGGTCCGTTCGAATCGAACGACGGGAGTTTCCACGGATTCACATACTCCTCCACCCCCTTGACCGTGTTTTTCATCAGCGCCCGCACTGCTTTCGCCACGCCTTCAAACTCCCCCGCCTTCCTCACATAGTCATTGATCCATATCCCAGCTTCTTTCCCCTCGATCGTCGGCATCGTTCATGCACCCCCAAGTGCAAATTCTATTCTCTCGTGCCTCTCCGCGGTAGCGCTGGTCATTAAAACAACGTCTCTCACCTTCCTTTCCCGCAAATGTTGCTCTAAGAGGAGGGTCTGACGAACCAAAAACTCAAGAAAAAACGTTCGCACACATCCAGTCCCGGATTTCATTCGTACTTGAACTCAGAGTGGCAATGATCGACGACTCCTGTAAACCCGAAATCTAATCTTGAGGACAACGCAATGCGGAAATTGAAAGAACTGATGTCCTGCACCATGGCCCTACTCATGTTCGCCCTAGTCCCGCTCAATCTTTTTGCATCCAGTCACCGCGAGGCACCGATCACCGCTCTCGACCACACCGCTGATGTCACCGACTGGTATGCGTTCGTCAGTTACGATCACCCCGACAGGGTCACCATGATCCTCAACGTCGACCCTTTTCTCGAACCCTCCAATGGACCCAACTATTTCCCTTTTGATCCCAATGTTCTGTACGAGATGAAGGTGGATAACAATCACGACGGAGTGGAAGACATAACGTTCCAATTCCGATTTAAGACCCAGACGCTCCTTCCGGGAGTATTCACAGGCTTTGCAGGCAATATTGCCGGGATTCCCCCGATCACATCCCTTAGCGGACCAGGATCAGCGGGTATCAACCTGCGCCAGACTTACACAGTAACCATGGTCAAGAATGGCGTGTCGACTGAATTGACGGATGGACAAATCCTCTATGCCGTTCCGTCTAACGTTGGGCCGCAAACCATGCCCGATTACCCAGCTTTATACAGACAGGGAATTTACAGCCTCGGCAATGGCGTGCGTACATTCGCTGGAACCGTCGACGATCCCTTCTTCATCGATTTGGGCGCGGCGTTCGATTCCCTAAACTTCCGCATGGGAGTGGGCGGCGTGCTGCCTGGGAGCGAGGACCAGGATGACAGGCACAATTATGCGCCTGACGCCGTAGCCGGCTTCAATGTGAATTCCATAGTGCTGGAAGTACCGATCACGATGCTCACAGTCGACGGCCAACTCCATCCGGCCAGCAGCAAAGACGCTGTCATCGGAACTTACGGCGCCACGTCCCGCCCAAGAGTCACTGTCCGGCGTTCTCCGTTCCCAACTCAATTTTCCAGTGCCTTCAAGCAAGTACAACGTGAAGGCAATCCGCTCATCAACGAACTCATTATTGGAACCGGCTCGAAAGATCGCTTCAGCATGGATGATCCTAGTAATGACAAGCAATTCGCCAAATTTGTTCTCGACCCCTTGCTGGCAAAGCTTTTCGCCTCACTTGGAATACCTGTCCCGCCGGCTCCTCGCGCTGATCTGCTGAACCTGGTTCAGTATCAGCCTCCGATCTGCCCCGGTTGCGGTCCCGGGGATGCGGGAGCAATCGCAGATCTTTTGCGTTTGAATACAGGAATTCCACCTACTCCCATTGCCAAGCAAAAGCGTCTTGGCTTGCTGGCAGGGGACAACGCGGGTTTTCCAAATGGCCGGCGTCCCATTGACGACGTGG
>Ga0163163_10005222_pt1 | contig 11201 bp, 9 predicted proteins | sample S65metaG_FD_119766 | JGI IMG/M metagenome (GOLD analysis project Ga0163163, IMG submission 119766) | Switchgrass rhizosphere microbial communities from Kellogg Biological Station, Michigan, USA - S6-5 metaG | ecosystem: Host-associated > Plants > Roots > Rhizosphere > Soil | place: USA: Michigan... | reverse complement strand
GGCAGATCGAGAATGTCGTCGCCCATGTATGCGATCTCGCTGTCGTCGAGCATCAGGGTCCGGACGATGTGTTCGTAGGTCTCGAGCTTGCTGGCGACGCCCTGATGCACGAGGGTGATGCCGAGCTGTGCCGCACGGTGCGCGGTGGCGGCCGACGAACGGGCCGAGAGAAAACCAACGGTCAAGCCAAGCCGCTGGGCCCACACGATACCAGTGCCGTCTTTGATGTCGAACACCTTGCTCTCCGTCCCGTCGGAGTGCAGCAGCAGCGTGCCGTCGGTGAGCACGCCATCGACGTCGAACAGAATCAGACGCACACGCGCGGCTTGATCGTCGATCACGATCGTTGATGCCTTCCGTCGGGTTCGGCGTTCATGGTTCAGCGTTCAGGGTTCGTTCGGGGTTCAGGGTTCAGCGTTCAAGGTTCAAGGTTCAAGGTTCAAGGTTCGAGGTTCGAGGTTCGAGGTTCGAGGTTCGAGGTTCGGCGGCGAGCCCTGAACCCAGAGCCCAGAACCCGGAACCCGGAACCCGGAACGAACCCTGAACCTTGAACCCTGAACCCTGAACCCATCGTTAAAACATCTCCATGCGCCAGAGATCATGCAGGTGCAGCACGCCCGCGACGCGAGGCACCGGACCGTCCTCGGCGACGACAATCGACGTGATCTTGCGCTGTTCCATGATGTTCAGCGCCTCCGCAGCGAGCGTGGCGCGCGGGACCGACACCGGGCGCGTCGACATCACGTCGCCGGCCGTCAGGCCAAGGATCTCGCCGCCGCGTTCCATCCGCCGCCGCAGATCCCCGTCGGTGATGATACCGAGCAGCGTGTCGTCGTCTCGATCGATCACGCAGGTCATGCCGAGCTGCTTGCTGGACATCTCGTAGATCACGTCGCGCATCCGCGCGTCGGTGCGGACGATGGGGCAGTCCTTGCCGGAGTGCATCAGCGCTTCGACACGCGTCAGCCGTTTACCGAGCTTGCCGCCGGGATGCAGATTCGCGAAATCTTCCTGCCGGAATCCCTTTTCGACGAGGAGGGTCATCGCCAGCGCATCACCGATCGCCAGCGCCGCGGTCGTGCTTGCGGTCGGCACCAGGTTCATCGGGCAGGCCTCTTCGGCGACGCTGCAGTCGAGGGCGACGTCGGCCGCGCCGGCCAGCGACGACGCCGGATTGCCGGTGATGGCGATGAGCTTCGCGCCCAACCGCCGGATGGTCTCGAGCAGGTGGAGCAGCTCTCCGGTTTCACCGCTGTAGGACAGTGCGACGACCACGTCATCCGCCTGGATGACGCCGAGATCGCCGTGAATCGCTTCGGCCGGATGCAGGAAGAACGCGGGCGTTCCGGTACTGGTGAGCGTCGCGGCGATCTTGCGGCAGATGAGCCCCGACTTGCCCATGCCGGTGAGGATCACGCGCCCTTTGCACTGGCGGAGGAGCGCCACCGCGTTGTCGAACCGCTCGTCGAGGCGATCGACCAGCGCGAGAATCGCGGCCGCTTCGGTTTCGAGCACCTTGCGGGCGAGCGTGCGATCAGCCATGCAGGCGTGCCTCGGACTGCTTGGCGATCGCGTCGATGGCCGTCAAGCGCTGAAGCAGCGCCTCGAGCGCGTCGAGCCGCAGCGCGTTCTGGGCGTCGCTCTTCGCGCGCGACGGCTCCTCGTGCACTTCGAGAAACACACCGTCGACCCCCGCGGCAACGCCGGCGGACGCGAGCGGCACGATGTATTCCGCCTGGCCGGCGGTGACGCCGTCGCCGCCGCCGGGCAGCTGCAGGCTGTGCGTGACGTCGAAGACCACCGGAAGGCCCTGCGCGCGCATCATCGGAAACGCGCGCATGTCGACGACCAGGTTGTGGTAGCCGAAGCTCGTGCCGCGCTCGGTCACCAGCACGCGCGGGTTGCCGGCGTCGACGACTTTCGCGACCGCATGCCTCACGTCGTCGGGCGCGAGGAACTGCCCCTTCTTGATGTTGACGATCCGCCCGGTCTTCGCCGCGGCAACGAGCAGATCGGTCTGGCGGCAGAGGAACGCTGGAATCTGCAGCACGTCGGCGACGTCGGCCGCCGCCGCTGCGTGGGCGGCCTCGTGGATGTCGGTGAGGATGGGCAGGTGATGGCGCGACTTGATCTGCGCCAGCACGCGCAGCCCTTCGTCGAGGCCAGGCCCACGGAACGATCGGCTCGATGTCCGGTTCGCCTTGTCGAACGACGCTTTGAAGATAAACGGAACCCGCGAGCGACTCGCGATGTCCGCGAGGCGGCCGGCGAGCTCCATGGCGTGAGATTCGCTCTCGATGACGCATGGACCGGCGATCAGCACGAAGGGACTGCCGCCCCCGATCGTGATGTCGCCGAGCGTCAAAGGGGTCACGGATGGATTATACCGGGGCGGGTCGGCCGGCTTTGTTTAACCGACCAGCCCCACCTGCCCGACGTGACCGACCAGCCCATGTTCTGTCTTGTGTTGATACGACGCGGCGACGAACGCCGCGAAGAGCGGGTGCGGTCGCGTCGGCTTCGACTTGAATTCGGGGTGGAACTGCACCGCGAGATACCACGGATGGCCCGGCAGCTCGGCAATCTCGACGAACTTGCCGTCCGGCGATCGGCCGGAGATCTTCAGCCCGTGCTCGCTGAGCGTGCGCTCGTACAGGCAGTTGAACTCATACCGATGGCGATGACGCTCCTGGATCATGTCGGCGCCGTACACCTTCTGCGCGAGCGAGCCCGGCGCGAGCGCGCAGTCGTAACTGCCGAGACGCATGGTGCCGCCCAGGTCGTCGACGCCAAGCAGATCGCGCAGTTTGTAGATCACCTTCGCCGACGTGTCGGGATTGCATTCCGTCGAATCCGCGTCGGCGAGGCCCGCGACGTTGCGCGCGTATTCGACCGTCGCCCACTGGAAGCCGTAGCAGATTCCGAAGTAGGGGATGCCGCGCTCGCGCGCGACCCGGGCCGCGATCATCATGCCGCGGGTGCCGCGGTTGCCGAACCCGCCGGGCACGAGGATGCCGTCGGCGCCGTCGAGCAGCGCCGGGCCGTCCGGCTCCTCGAGCGCTTCGGCCTCGATCCACTTGATGTTCACCTTCAGCCGGTGCGGGAAGCCGCCGTGATACAGCGCCTCGTTCAGGCTCTTGTACGAATCCTCGTAGCCGACGTATTTGCCGACGACGTGGATCGTGATCTCGTCTGCGGGGTTCTTGATCCGGTTGACGAGGTCTTCCCACGGCTGCATCCGCCGCTCGGTCGCCGGCAGGTGGAGGTACTTCAAGACGATCGAATCGAGCCCCTCGGCTGCGAGCACGACGGGGACCTCGTAGATCGTCTCGACGTCCTTCGCCGTGATCACCGCTTCCTCGGCGACGTCGCAGAACAGCGCGATCTTGCGCTTCAGATCCTGATCGAGGAAGCGATCGGTCCGGCAGAGCAGGATGTCCGGCTGAATGCCGATCGATCGCAGATCGCGGACGCTGTGCTGCGTCGGCTTGGTCTTGAGCTCGCCGGCGGCGCCGATGAACGGCACCAGCGTGAGGTGCACGTACAACGAGTTGTCGCGCCCTACGTCCTGACGGAACTGGCGGATCGCTTCGAGGAACGGCAGGCTCTCGATGTCGCCGACCGTGCCGCCGATTTCCACGAGCACGACGTCGACGTTTTTCGACACCGCGTGAATCGCTTCCTTGATCTGGTTGGTGATGTGCGGGATGACCTGCACGGTGCGGCCGAGATACTCGCCGCGGCGCTCCTTCTGGATGACGGTTGAATAGACCTTGCCCGTCGTCCAGTTGGAGTTCTTGGTGGTGACCGTGTTCGTGAAGCGCTCGTAGTGCCCCAGATCGAGGTCGGTCTCGCCGCCATCGTCGGTCACGAACACTTCCCCGTGCTGATATGGGCTCATCGTGCCGGGGTCGACATTGATGTACGGGTCGAACTTCTGCATCGTCACGGTATAGCCGTGGCTTTCGAGCAGGCAGCCAATGCTCGCCGCCGCCAGGCCCTTGCCCAGCGACGAGACCACACCGCCGGTGATGAAGATGTATTTCGGAGTTCGTCGGTCCGTTATGGTCATGGGTTCAGCTCGAGGTCGGAGCCGTCAGCAGCCGGCGCACCTGTTCCAGGTCTTCCGGCGTGTCGACGCCGAAGGATTCGTAGAGCGTTTCGACCGCCTTGATGCGGATGCCGTGCTCCAGCGCACGGAGCTGTTCGAGCGATTCGGCCCGCTCCAGCGGCGTCTGGTCGAGCGACGCCAGGACCAGAAGCGTGCCGCGACGATAGGCGTAGAGACCGATGTGTCTGTACAGCGGCGGCCAGCCGCCCCGCGGATCGCGCACGAACGGAATGGGCGCTCGCGAAAAATAAAGGGCGAAGCCGCCGCGGTCGACGACGACCTTCGTCACGTTCGGGTTGTTGAGCTCCGACGGATCCTGAATCCGTCGGAACAGCGTCGTCATCTGAATGGTCGGATCCGCGGCGAACGGCGCGGTCAATTCGTCGATGGCGCGCGGATCGACGAGCGGCTCGTCCCCTTGCACGTTGACGACGACATCGCAGTCCATCGACGCGACCACTTCCGCCAGCCGATCGGTGCCGGTCGCGTGCGTCGCCTTCGTCAGGCGGACCTTGCCGCCGAAATCGTGGACGCGCGTCGCAATCCGGAGATCGTCGGTGGCGACGATGACTTGCGACAGTCCTCGCGCCGCGGACACGCGCCGGTATACGTGCTCGATCATCGGACGGCCGTCGAGGTCGGCGAGTACTTTGCCAGGGAGCCGCGTCGAAGCGTATCGGGCGGGGATGATGGCGACAATCGAGAGCGGAGGAACCGAATCGACTCTTGAACCAGTCGATGCAGGGTGCACGACGAATCATAGCACAACGGTCGGAGCTCTTCGGCGCCGTGGTGGACCTGCGACCGGCCTCTCGCGCAGCTTCAGCGTAACGACGTGTCGTGTTGACCTCGTCCAGCGCCGTCGTCGCGTTGCTCGATCGCGTGTCGCTACTGAAAACTTCGTCAACGGAAAACTTGTCGAAAAGAGCAAGGCTCGAGACTCGGATTGAAGGAGAGTCTGGGGCGGGCGGCGCCCGTCAGGGTCTGGGACGGCGGCGAAAATCTGCGCACATTTTTCCGGGCACGGCGCGAGGCGGAAGGTGCTACGATTTCGGGAGTTACCCATGAATCTCCAGCGGACGACGACGATCGTGGTCGTTGGCGCGGCACTCATCGCGTGGCTCGCGGGCGCCGCGACCTCGAAATACACGATTCCACCCGCTACGGTTCTCCAGCAGACGCCTATCGAGAAGCGCGGGGCGGAGCTTGCCGTCGAGATCGAGCGGCTGCATGAACGCCTGGCGCCGGCGTCCGCGCCGCGGACACCAGGGCGCAATCTCTTCAGCTTTCACGCGGTGGCCGCCCGTCCGCAAGTTGCGGCGCCGCAGGCGAAGCCAGCGGTCGTTGAACCGGCGCGTGCGCCGATCGCGCTGCCGGCGCTCAAGCTCTCGGGCATCGCCGAAGACCCCGGCGCCGACGGTCCAGTCCGGATCGCCTTCATCTCGGGCGAGGGGCAGCTGTTCATGGCGAAGGAAGGCGAGACGGTCACGCCGCGATATCGCGTCGCGAAGATCTCGGCCGACGTCGTCGAGCTCACGGACGTGAGTGACAACACCGTCCGCAGGCTCGCTCTGCGCTAAGATTCGTACTTCGTACTTCAGACTTCGAACTTCTCTTGTCCACGGTCATCATCATCAACCCGATCTCTGGCGGCGTGAGCCCTCGCGCGGCCCGCGCGCGCGCCCAACTGGCGCTCGCCGTCGTCGACGCCCACGGCGACCCGGCCGAAGTGCTGATGACGGAGGCGGTCGGGCACGCGCGGGAGCTCGCCAAGTCGGCAGTCCGCCGCGGCGCGCGGCTGGTGATGGCGTGGGGCGGCGACGGCACGATCAGCGAGGTCGCATCGGCGCTCGCGTTTGACGAGGTACCCCTTGGCATCATCCCGGCCGGATCGGGCAACGGCCTGGCGCGCGAACTCGGCGTTTCCCTGCGCCCCGAGCGAGCGATTGCCGACGCGCTGCACGCGGTGCCGCGGCCGATGGATCTGGGTGAGCTCGACGGCCACTTGTTCGCGAACATCGCCGGCATCGGCTTCGACGCGCACATCGCCTCGCGGTTTGCCACCGCGACGCGGCGCGGCTTCATCGGTTACGCCGGCATCACGGCGCGTGCGCTCACGAGCTACGTGCCGCAGCGCTATCGCGTGACGACCGGCGGCGTCGAGACCGCGCATCGCGCCATTCTCGTGACGATTGCCAACTCCGCGCAGTTTGGCAACAACGCCCGCATCGCGCCCGGCGCGCGCGTCGACGATGGGGAACTGGATCTCGTCGTGATGGAGGAACGATCGCGCTTCCGCACGCTCTGCCGGATGCCGCGGCTGTTCAACGGCACCGTCGGCCGCGTTCCCGGGTGCACGATCCGCCGCATTCGCGAGGCAACGATTGAAGCAGATGCGCCGATGACCTATCACGTCGACGGCGAGCCGATGGCGGGTGGGACGAAGCTGCGGGCGCGCATCCATCCCGGTGCGCTGATGGTTGCCGTCAGATAATTAAGAATTGAGAATTAAAAATTCAGAATTCGTGCACGCATTCCAAATTCCTAATTCTTAATCCTTAATTCTGATGAGCCACGCTTCACGGATAGCTGGCACTTGACGCAGCTCTTCTACAGCGCTATCCAGCGAGCGTGGATTTGTCAGGTCTTCGTCGACGTTGACGACGCCGATCGCACCGATGGCGCCGGTTTCACCGCGGCCGAGCGCAAAGTTCGCGATGTTCACACGATGCCGGCCGAGGATCGTACCGACCTCGCCGATCACGCCCGGCTGATCGTCGTTGGCGATGATCAGCATGGTCCCGCCCAGCGGCGCTTCGACCGCGACGCCGTGCACCGAGACAAGACGCGGGCTGTTCGGCTCGAAGACGGTCCCTTCCACCCAGCGATCACCGGCGTCGGTCGTCAGCTTGATGGACACCAGGCTGGTGAAATGCCTCGGGCGCGAGCTTCGTGACTCGACGATGTCGATGCCGCGCGCCACGGCGGCAGCACGCGCATTCACGATGGAGACGCCGCTCGACAGGATGGGGCGCAGCACGCCGGCAGCCGCGCTCGCAGCGAGCACGTGGACGCCGCGGCTTTCGACGAGCGCGCCGTAGTAGCGGACGCCGAGCTCCTCGATCCGCGCCGTCCCCATCTGCGACGCGAGGGCGCCGAGTTGATCCGCCAGCCGAATCCATGGCTGGAGCCGCTGAAGCTCGTCCGGATGAATCGACGGGAAATTCACGGCGTTCCTCACCATGCCGTCACGCAGGAAATCCCGGACGGTGGCGGCCGTCTCGATGCCCACCAGTTCCTGCGCCTCCTCGGTTGAGGCCGCGATGTGCGGCGTCGCGATGACCTGCGGAAGTTGGGCGAGCGACCAATCAGCCGGGGGCTCGGTTTCGAACACGTCGAGGCCCGCGCCACCGACGAGCCCCTTTTCGATGGCGCGCTTGAGCGCCGCTTCGTCGATCAGTTCACCTCGTGCCGTGTTGATCAGGCGAATGCCGGGCTTGCAGCGCGCGAACCGATCGTCGTTGAACAGGTGCTTCGTTTCCAGAGTCGACGGCAGGTGCAGCGTCAGATAGTCCGCGCTCGCGCAGACCTGGTCGAGCGTCATCAGTTCGACGCCCAGGCTCGCCGCGATGTCCTTCGAGATGTACGGATCGTGAGCGACGACCCGCATGCCGAATGCCCGCGCGCGCTGCGCCACCTCCTGACCGATGCGGCCTAAACCGGCGATGCCGAGCGTTTTCCCGCGCACTTCGGTGCCGAGAAAGCGCTTCTTCTCCCATTTGCCGTTCTTCATGGCGCTGTCGGCGGCAGGAATGGTCCGCGAGAGCGCCAGCATCAGCGCGCATGCGTGCTCGGCGACGCTGATGCTGTTGGCGCCAGGTGCGTTGACGACGAGGATGCCGCGGGCGCTGGCCGCGGCGACGTCGACGTTGTCGACGCCGGTGCCGGCACGCGCGATGATCCGGAGGCCCGGCGCCGCGTCCATCAGCGCCGCGGTCACCTTGGTGGCGCTGCGGACCAGAATGCCGTCGGCATCCGCCAGGTCCAGCGCGAGCGCGTCCGGTTTGCGCCCCGACCGCGCGTCCACCATCCAGCCCGGCTCAGCTCGAATCAATTCCAGCGCCGATGCTGGCAGGTCGTCGGCAACAACGATCTTCAATGGGCGCCCGTCTTGGGTCCGATGCTGCGAACGTAATTCACGACGTCCCAGAGCTGGTGAGTGGTCATCTTGGTTCTGAACGCCTTCATGCCGGTGGTCTTCACGCCGTCGCGGATGACGGTGAAGATCTCGCCGTCGGTCTCGCCGTGTTTCCAGTCGGCGTCGGTCAGGTTCGACGGCCTGGGGTTGAGCTCTTCGCCCATGGCGCCGTCGCCTTTCCCCGCATCACCGTGACAGCCGGCGCACTGTTTCGCATACAGCGCCTGTCCTGCGGCAATCGACGCGGCGTTGGCCGGCACCGGGTTTTTCAACCGGGCGGCCTGCGGATGATGATGCGCTCCGCCTTCCGGCGGATGCTGATGGGTCTGCGGCGTACGGGCGCCGAGCGCCGCCGTGCCAAACATGGTGAGCGCGAGAAGAAATACTGCGTCGCGAATAGATGTGCGCATAGGTTCGACTCTCCTGCGTCGCTGTAAGTATAATCCGTAGGTTTTGGTGGACACGTCGGCGAAGGCTGTTGTCTCGCCCTGATGTAGTGCAATCCGCTAAAACGTTCGGAGACCGCATCACAACGACGTAAACGCGATGCCTTTTCCACAGAGTTTTCCACACTATTTGCGGAAATCTTTTGTGGACGGCAGGTGACCTGACCTAAAACATTATGCCGAATCCCACCGCACTCAAACCTCCGACGACCGGCGCCGCGATTTCCAGAAAAAACGGACAGCTCGTCGTGCCCGACAATCCGATCATCCCGTTCATCGAAGGCGACGGCACCGGTGCGGACATCTGGCGCGCGAGCGTGCGGGTGTTCGACGCGGCGGTGAAGAGCGCCTACGGCGGGAAGAAGCAGATCGCGTGGATGGAGGTCTACGCGGGCGAAAAGAGCTTCAAACAGTTCAGCAGTTGGCTGCCCGACGAGACCGTCGAGGCGTTCCGCGAGTATTACGTCGGCATCAAAGGACCGCTGACGACCCCGGTCGGCGGCGGCATCCGATCGCTCAACGTCGCGCTGCGCCAGCTGCTCGACCTCTACGTCTGCCTGCGGCCGGTGCGCTGGTACAAAGGTGTCCCGTCACCGGTGAAGCATCCCGAGAAGGTGGACATGGTGATCTTCCGGGAGAACACCGAGGACATCTACGCCGGCATCGAGTTCGTGGCCGGCTCCCCGGAAGCGCAGAAGCTGCTGGACTTCCTCGCGAAGGAGTTCCCGAAGGAATACCGGAAGATCCGATTCGGCTCGGAATCGGCGGTGCGCACCTGGCAGGCGCAGCTCGAGTCGATCGGCGCCCCCAATCGCGAGCTCGGCATCGAAGTCGGCCTGGGTCTGAAGGCCGTCAGCCGGCTTGGGACCGAGCGCCTCGTGCACAGCGCCATCGAGTACGCCGTGCGGAGCGGTCGCAAGAACGTGACGCTGGTTCACAAGGGCAACATCATGAAATACACCGAGGGGGCCTTCCGCGACTGGGGCTACCAGGTGGCGAAGGACTTCTTCGGCGCCGTCGAGATCGACGGCGGACCGTGGTGCAAGATCCCCGCGGGAAAGCCGGGCGCCGGCCTGGTCATCAAGGACGCGATCGCCGACATCACGCTGCAACAGGTGCTCACGCGGCCCGACGAGTTCGACGTCATCGCCACGCTGAACCTGAACGGCGACTATCTGTCCGACGCGCTGGCGGCGCAGGTCGGCGGCATCGGCATCGCCCCCGGCGGCAACATCAACTACGTGACCGGCCACGCCGTGTTCGAGGCGACGCACGGCACCGCACCGAAGTACGCCGACCAGGACAAGGTGAACCCCGGCTCGGTGATTCTGTCGGGCGAAATGATGCTGCGGCACCTCGGCTGGGGCGAGGCGGCGGATCTGATCGTCAAGGGGATGGACGGCGCCATCGCCGCCAAGCGGGTGACATACGACTTCGCGCGCCTGATGGACGGCGCGACGGAACTGAAGACGTCGGAGTTCGCCGACGCCATTATCAAGAACATGTAGGGCGACGTACAACGCAGAACACGCAGAACACGCAGAAAAGTAAGGGTTTGTTTTCTGCGGTTTCCGCGAGTTCTGCGTTGATCGTCGTGATCAGGAGAGACAGGATGAATCGCAAGGTAACGGTCGTCGGCGGCGCAGGAAACGTCGGCGCCACGGTGGCGCGCGGCGTCGCGGACAAGCAGCTGGCCGATGTCGTCGTCATCGACATCGCCGACAAGAAGGCCGCGGGCGTCGCGCTCGACATTCTCGAGGCCTGCCCGGTGTATGGGTCGGACGCCCGCGTCATGGGATCGGGCGACTATGCCGACAGCGCGAACTCCGACATCGTCGTCGTCACTTCTGGCGTGCCGCGCAAACCCGGCATGAGCCGCGACGATCTGCTGAACGTGAACTACAAGATCATGCAGCAGGTGACCGAGCAGGTCGTGAAGTACTCGCCGAACTGCATCATCATCCCGGTGTCGAACCCGCTCGACGCGATGGCACAGGCCGTGCTGAAGCTGTCGAAGTTCCCGCGCGAACGGGTCATCGGCATGGCCGGCGTGCTCGACTCGGCGCGCATGCGTTCCTTCATCGCCAAGGAGCTGAATGTCTCGGTGGAGAACATCCACGCCTTCGTGCTCGGCGGCCATGGCGACACGATGGTGCCGCTGCCGCGCTATTCGACGGTGGCGGGCATTCCAATCACCGATCTGCTGAGCAAAGAGGCGATCGACCGGATCTCGGCGCGGACGGCGCGCGGCGGCCTCGAGATCACCGAACTCGTCGGCACGAGCGCCTGGTACGCACCGGGGGCGTCGGTCGTCGAGATGGTCGAGGCGATTCTCCTCGACAAGAAGAAGATCCTGCCGTGCTCGGTCTACCTGCAGGGTGAATACAGCACCCACAACGTGTTTGTCGGCGTCCCGTGCAAGCTGGGCGCGCGCGGGCTGGAAGAG
>Ga0163163_10005218_pt1 | contig 11206 bp, 10 predicted proteins | sample S65metaG_FD_119766 | JGI IMG/M metagenome (GOLD analysis project Ga0163163, IMG submission 119766) | Switchgrass rhizosphere microbial communities from Kellogg Biological Station, Michigan, USA - S6-5 metaG | ecosystem: Host-associated > Plants > Roots > Rhizosphere > Soil | place: USA... | reverse complement strand
TAATTTACCCGCAGATAGCGGCGAACGGCCATAGCTGCTGCCTATGATATCGGAAGCAAGACGGCATTTGCTTTCATTGTGCCCGCGCGCTGAAATGCCGCATCCGGCTAACGAAGTCGTGCCGGTTTGCGAATTTAAGGGAACGCGGAAAGCCGGTTGGAGCGGGACATGAAGAATTTGGCGTTTGCGAAAGGCGACAAAACTGAACCCCTGCCCGGGCAGGTCGTCCTGGTACTGCAGGGCGGCGGCGCGCTCGGCTCTTACCAGGCCGGCGTCTACCAGGCGCTGCACGAGGCCGGCATTGAGCCGGACTGGATTATCGGCACATCGATCGGCGCGATCAATGCAAGTCTGATCGCAGGCAACAAGATCGAGCAACGCCTCGCGCGCCTGCAGGAGTTCTGGAAGCGGATGAAGCAAAATACGGTCTGGAGTTTCCCCGACGCATTTGCGGACTTCAACGAGAAACTTTCCTATTGGTCCACCATAGCTCATGGCATCCCCGGCTTCTTCCGTCCCAACCCGCTCGCGCACGCCGGCGACGCTTATGTGCTTGGGCCGGAGCGGGCCGGCTATTACGTGACGTCACCTCTGCAAACAACGCTGGAAGAGCTGGTCGATTTCGATCTCGTTAATCGCTGCAGTCCGCGGCTCACGGTCGGTGCAGCCCATGTCGGCACCAGCCAGATGCGTTATTTCGACAGCCGCGAATGCACCAGCACAGTCAAGCACGTGATGGCGTCGGGCGCCTTGCCGCCCGCGTTCCCCGCGGTGCGGATCGAGGGCGAACTGTACTGGGATGGCGGAATCCTTTCGAACACGCCGACCGAGGCGGTGTTCGACGACAATCCGCGCCGCAACTCACTGATCTTTTCGGTGCATTTATGGAATCCAACCGGCGCCGAACCCACCACAATGGCCGAAGTGTTGAACCGCCAAAAGGACGTGCAGTATTCCAGCCGCATCGCCAGCCAGATCGTTCGGCAACAACAGATTCATCGCCTGCGCCATGTCATCAACCAACTTGCGTTGCGCCTACCGGACGGCGAACGCAACAGTCCGGCGCTGCGGGAACTGGCAAGCTATGGCTGCCAGACCCGGATGCATATCGTGCGGCTGCTTGCGCCGCAGCTCAATCGCGAGACCCACACCAAGGACATTGACTTCAGCTCCAGCGGTATCGAGCAGCGCTGGGAAGCTGGCTACACGCACACAAGATCGGTATTGGCGCGCGCGCCCTGGAAGGGTGAATTCGATCCGCTCTCGGCCGTCATCTTCCATGAGCACATGGAATCGATGCCCCAGGCGGCGGAATAGGTCCATAACGGCTCATGAAAGCGCGGTCAAAATTTAAGGTTAGAGTCTCGGTTCTGATTCAATCAGAACCGATAAGACTCTAGCTTGCCGCCCTGCAGCCGGGTTTGGCGGTGGGGGTTGCGAGGCGGCCGAAGCGCAGGACGATCCTGGTGCCCGCATGCGCCTCGTCACGCTCGACGCTCGCACAAAGCTTTGCGGCCATGGCGGAGACGATGCGCTGACCCATGCCCGTGGAGCGTGGATCGGATTTTCCATTGAATCCGACGCCTTCGTCGGCAATCGACAACAACAGCTCGTCGTTGTCAGCGGTAAGCTCGACGTGGATCGGCCCGGCTCCGTCGGGATAGGCATATTTGACGGCGTTCATCACCAGTTCATTGACGATGATGCCGATCGCGACGGCACGATCCGGGTCGATCTCGACGGCCGCCGCCTGCAACGTCAAGCGGGACATCTTGTTGCCCTCCGCCGACCTTCTCAGATCCTCAAGCAAGGCGTCGAGATACTGGTTCAGCATCACACTCTTCAAGTCGTGCGAGGTGTAGAGCCTGCGGTGCACCTGGGCCACCGCCGCGACCCGTCCCATCGCGTTGGTCAGCGCGGCTTTGACGTCCTCCTGCGTGCTCGAATTGGCCTGCAGGTGCAGCAGTGAAGCAATAATCTGAAGGCTGTTGCCGACGCGGTGGTTGACTTCGCGCAGCAGCAGCTCGCGTTCGGCGGCAAGTGCTGCGAAACGGTCGCGCGAGGCGTGCACCTCGGCTTCCGCCGCGTCGCGCGCCTTCTGCAGCAGCGCCTGACGAAGTGCACCGTCGATGGCGACCTGGAGCAGCGGAATGAAATCGCCGAGGGCGTCCTTTACCAGATAATCGGCCGCGCCAGCCTTCAGCGCTGTAACCGCGATGCTGGAATCCTGTGCGGCGCTGACGAACACCACGGGCGGGGCGTTGGGGATCGACAGGATCTGTTCGAGCGTTTCCAGCCCGTCCAGTCCCGGCATGTACTGATCGAGTGCGACGACATCGATACCGCCCTTGGCGAGGCGTTCCAGTCCCTCCGTTCCGGAGCTGGCGTGAACCACTCTGAAGCCAAGCCGCGTCATGCCGCGATCGACGAGGCGGGCCAACGCCTCGTCGTCGTCGATGTACAGCAAGGTCGGGGTTGCGGTGCTCATGTCGCGGCTGGCGGAACCTGAATGACGGAGAAGAACAGTCCGAGTTGTCGTATGGCGGTCGCGAAGCTTTCGTAGTTTACTGGTTTGGTGATGTAGACGTTGCAGCCAAGCTCATAGCAACGCTTGATTTCCACCGAATCGTCGGTTGTCGTCAGCACGACCACCGGCGTGGATTTCAGATATTTGTTCTCCTTGACCTGACGCAGGATATCGATGCCGGTCATGTCCGGCAGGTTCAGATCGAGCAGGATCAACAATGCTTGGCCCTTATGGTCGAGGCCGGAACCATCGCCGCCGAACAGGTAGCGCAGCGCGTCTGTACCGTTGGTGAACGGCAGCACGTCATTGTTGACACCGGAGCGGCGAATATTCCGCTCGATCAGGCGGGCGTGTCCTTCGTCGTCTTCGATCATGATGATTTTGACTGGCTTACTCATGGTTCTGCGTTCCGCCTGGTGGCCGTCCAATACATCGGCAGCGTTATTGTGAAGGTGCTGCCCTTGGCAAGTTCCGAGGTTACAGACATGGTGCCGCCCAGCCGGCGCACCAGCGCGCGCACGTGAGCCAGCCCAATGCCTTGTCCGGGCTTGTCCTGCGTGCCGGCCCGCCGAAACAGGTCGAAAATGCGTTGGTGGTCCTTCGGATCGATACCACGACCGTTATCGGAAACTTCGAAAATTGCAAAATTGAGTTTGGTCTTGCCCCGAACAACGATCTCGCCAGGAACTGCGGGCTTGAGGTATTTCAGTGCGTTGTCAATCAGGTTGGAGAAGATCTGCTCCAGGGCAAGACGATCGCTTACGATTTGGGGAAGCGGTTCGATACGAATCCGCGCTTGTGCTTCCGAAGTCTGATGGGCCACGGTCTCTACGATGGCCTCGATCAACTCGCGCACATCGATTCGCACCGGCGAGAATTCGCGCCGTCCCTCGCGGGTGAGATTGAGAATGGCCGAAATCAGACGGTCCATCTTGGCGATCGAGGATTTGATGAATTCCAGCGCCTCGGAAAACTCGTCAAGCAGCCGTTTGTCTTCGCCCTCGAGCGTCGGTTCGCTGTCGTTGCGATCGAGCGCAAGCGGGGGCGCCGCCGTGGCGCCGTGAAGTTCGCCAATCCGCCTGAAGATATCGGCGCGCAATTCCTCAAGTTCGCTGGTAAAGCCCATGATGTTTACCAGCGGCGAACGAAGATCGTGGCTGACGATATATGCGAAGCGCTGGATTTCGTCGTTTGCCTCGCGAAGATCGGCCGTGCGTTCGTCGATCGTGGTTTCGAGATTGAGGTTGGAGTCTCGAAGCAGCATCTCGGCATGGTCGCGTGCGCGTGCCGAGCGGCGCACGAGAAAAATCGATATGCCGGCCAGCACTATCACAAAACCGGATCCGGCGACAGTGACGGCCGAGGCGAGCCCTTGCGTGCGATCGGCGGCCGCAGTCCGAAACGACAACAAGCGTTCCTCTTCGGTCCGCATCGCGCGCGCAATTTCGTTGATTTTCTGAACCGAGTCGTTTGTGTTCGCCTCGCGCAGCATCGCAAGGCCGCCCGCAGCATCGTTGCGTTTAACGTCATCGACGATCCTTGCGAATTCGTTCAGCCGACCCTCGACCTGCGTCCGCAGCTCTTTGCTTTTTTCGATTTGAAAGGAATTATCGCCGGCCAAGTCGACCAGCTTGTCGATGGCGGGAAGAATACGTGCGACCGACGCCTCGTGCTCGGCGAGAAAGCCGGGCTCACCGGTCAGAAGATACCCGCGCGCAGTACTTTCGGCGGTGCGTATCTGCAGCAGCAAGGTTGAAATCTGATTCTCGACCTCGACCGTGTGCACGACCCAGCCGTTATCCCTGCGCGCTTGACTGACGAGGATCACCGATGCTGCGCTGATCGCCACCAGCACCAGGAAACCCGCCGAAAGCAGCAGGATCTGTCCGATGGCGCGCCGACGGCGGGCCTCAGGAGTCCCAATGATCTTGAGAAACGGAATGTAGAGAACCCCCGGGAAAATAGCCCAACCGAGCGAACGCGGATCCCGCCGCTTGGTTCCATCGCGTTTCGTGATTTTTTGGTCCGGCTGCTCTTAGGCGGCCGGCTGGCCGGCCAAATACTGCTCGAGCCAGTGAATATGGTAGTCGCCGTCGATGATATCGGGCTCCCGCACCAGCGCCCTGAACAGCGGCAGCGTGGTTTCGACGCCATCGACAACCATCTCGTCCAGCGCGCGACGTAACCGCATCAGGCATTCGCCGCGGGTCTTGCCCTGCACGATAAGCTTGCCTACCAGCGAATCGTAATAAGGCGGGATGACATAGCCTTGGTACACGGCAGAATCGATGCGCACGCCCAGTCCGCCGGGCGGATGATATTGCAAAATCTTGCCGGGCGAGGGACGAAAGGTCACCGGATTTTCGGCGTTGACGCGGCACTCGATCGCGTGGCCATTGATGATGACCTCATCCTGCGTCACTGGGAGATCGCCACCGGCGGCGATGCGTATTTGCTCCAGCACGAGATCGATGCCGGTGATCATCTCGGTGACGGGATGTTCGACCTGAATGCGGGTATTCATTTCGATGAAATAGAACTCACCCTCTTCATAAAGAAATTCCACCGTGCCGACGCCGAGATACTTCATCTGCTGCATCGCCTTTGCGACCGTGTCGCCGATCTTAGTGCGCGCAACGGCGTCAAGAGCAGGCGAGGGGCCTTCTTCCCAGATTTTCTGATGGCGGCGTTGCAGCGAGCAATCGCGCTCGCCAAGATGGATGGCGCCGCCGCGGCCATCGCCCAGCACCTGTATTTCGATGTGGCGGGGTTTCTGAAGGTATTTTTCAAGATAGACCGAGGCATCGCCGAACGCGGACTTGGCTTCGTTGGCAGCGGTCGATAGCGCCAGCATAAGGTCCGGGGGGGCCTGCGCGACCTTCATGCCGCGCCCGCCGCCGCCGGCGGCTGCCTTCACCAGGACCGGAAAGCCGATGGCCTGCGCAATCGCCAGGGCATCGTCTCCGGCAGCCACCGCGCCTTCCGAGCCGGGCACCACCGGAATCCCAAGTTTTTTCGCCGTCCTCTTGGCCTCGATCTTGTCACCCATCAAACGGATGTGCTCGGCCTTCGGCCCGATGAAATGCAGATTGTGCTCTGCGAGGATTTCGGCAAAACGGGCATTTTCCGACAGGAAGCCATAGCCCGGATGCACCGCGTCGGCGCCGGTGATTTCGCATGCGGCAAGCAGAGCCGGCACGTTGAGGTAGCTATCCTTCGATGGCGGCGGCCCGATGCAGACGCTCTCGTCAGCCAGCCGCACATGCATGGCGTCGGCATCGGCGGTGGAATGCACGGCGACGGTGTTGATTCCAAGCTCCTTGCACGCGCGCAGGATGCGCAGTGCGATTTCGCCGCGATTGGCTATCAGGATCTTGTCGAACATGTTTTGTCTAAATCCGAAATTCCGACGCTCATCTCATTTTGCTGCATTCTCGCTTACAAAGGTCGGAATCAGCCGATAGCAGTCCTCTTTCGATCTGAAATCCTCGAAAGAACCCGCCGCCTGTGATCGTGGAGCTTGGTATCGGCGCGACCAGGCGATCATTCGATGATCACCAGCGGCTCACCGAATTCGACCGGTTGTCCGTCCTCGACGAGGATTTGCATGACTGTGCCGGCGCGCGGCGATGGAATCTGGTTCATGGTTTTCATCGCCTCGATGATCAGCAGAGTTTGTCCGACCGACACCTTGGCGCCGACCTCGATGAAGGGTTTCGCACCGGGCTCCGGCGCCCAGTAAGCGGTGCCCACCATAGGCGACGGCACAACGCCGGGGTGCTTTGAGTAGTCGATTGCGCCGGAGGGTACAGGGGAAGCCGGCACCGCGGCAGCGGAAGGCGAAAGCTGCGCGGGCGAACCGACGGAAGCGGAGATGCTGACGTTACGTGCGACGCGGACCCTCAGGCCGGCGCGCTCGATCTCGATCTCGGTGAGGCTGGTTTCGTCGAGCAGCAGGGCAAGCTCACGAATGAGCGCGCTGTCACTGCTTGAAATTTTTGCGGCTGGTTTATCCGCCATGATCTCGATCCGGAACTTTCCTGATGGTGATGAGCGGACGACTCAGGACTTGGCCCTGGCGTTAGCCTTGGCGCCGATCTTGGCCGCAAGGCCGTTGATCGCAAGCCTGTAGCCGTCAATGCCGAAACCGCAAAGCGTCGCGAAAGCGGCTTTCGCGGTAAAGGAATGGTGGCGGAAATCCTCACGGGCGTGGATATTGCTGATATGGACTTCAACTGTCGGAATTTTCACGGCGAGCAGCGCGTCGTGCAGCGCAATCGAGGTGTGGGAGTAACCACCGGCGTTGATGATGATTCCAACAGCCTATTTTGCATAGGCCTCGTGAATAAAATCGATCAGTTCGCCCTCGCGGTTCGACTGCCTGCAATCGACCTTCAGGCCGAACTGAGCTGACGTGTCCGCGCACAATTTCTCGACATCTGCCAGACTGGCATGTCCATACGTTTCAGGCTCACGCGTGCCCAAAACGTTGAGGTTGGGGCCGTTGAGCACGTAGATGGTCTCGGCATCGGTCTTGGCCATCAAAATCTCTAAAAATTTGGAGTTGGTGGCCGCCTTATAGGTGGCAACAGGCGCGAGGGGAAGTCTTTAAGCCCGTCGAATGGATAACCGCCCGGATGGTCCGTCCCGCACAAGGCAGGTTAGAGCCTGCGAAATCCGTTCGTTAACCGGGCCCCGTGCGCAGCCCGCGTGGCTGCGAGGCTTGGGAAGCAGACATAAAAAGGGCGGGCCGCCGGGCCCGCCCTGGATTCGCGTCCTCAGTCGAAATCAGGCCGGGAGTACCGCCACGATCTCAAGCGTCCGCGGATCCACCACCACGATCTCGTCGCGAACAAGGAAGTACTCATATCCACGCCACTCCGGATAGATGGTCACGATTTCCTGCGGCAGCGCATGAAAACCGATGTCGCGGGGAACACGGGTGCCGACCGAAACGGCGAAGTTCACGTTGTTGACGGGAGCCACGTGCTGTTCCTTGAACACCGTGGTCATCCGGGTACGCTGCTCAGTCGTCAGCTTGGCGCCGCCGCCAGCTTGGCCCACGGTCTCCGAGCGGCCTTCACGGCCCTGTGCGTTCATGGTTCCACGCTCCTCGCGGCCCTCGACCTTGGTGCCGGAGCGCTCTTCGCGGCTCTCGGCCTTGGTGCCGGAGCGTTCTTCGCGGCCCTCGGCCTTGGTGCCGGAGCGTTCTTCGCGGCCCTCGGCCTTGGTGCCGGTCCGCTCTTCGCGGCCCTCGGCCTTCATGTGACCGCTACGGTCCTCGCGGCCCTCCGCCTTCATGTCCTTGCTGGCGGCACCCTTTTCATTCTGCGTGCTCTTTTCATTCTGCATGCTCTTGGACTTCTCGGACTTCTCGCCCTTCATGTTGTCCTGTGCCGATTTCTCGCCGGCGGAGGACTTCATGTCCTGTGCGTGCTTGGCGCCCTGAGACTGCCCTCGTTCCTCGGACTGGGTCGACTTCATGCCATGCTCGGCGCCGCCTTCCCGATTCATCGAGGACGAAGACGGTGCGCTTTGATGCGCTCCCGGACTGGCCGAAGGCCCCTCTTTGTTCGCGCCGGTTCCCTGCGCGTAGGCCAAGCCGGTTCCAGCGATCAGTGCCGCGGCGGCCGCAGTGATCATAAAGCGTTTGTACATCGAGTATCTCCTCACGTGTGATTATCACCCGCCCGTCAACGAAAGGAGATGGGCAGAGTTCCGGGGTTTCTGGGGGTTCCACCAAATATGTTTCATGAAGGAGCGATGAACGTCGTCACGCAAAAAAAACAAAAAAAGGCCGGCGGATTCGCCGGCCTTTTGTTCGAAATGAACACACGATCGTGGAGGATCGCCCTAGTTTGAAGTCGTGCTAACAACTGGCCTTGCCGCAGCGCGCCACCCCGATCTTCTCTTTCAGACTATCATATCCGACAGCGCCGACCACAATCTGTTTGCCGATCACATAACTCGGCGTGCCGTTCATGCCCATCGCTTCAGCGAGCTTGAAATTTTCCTCGATGGTCGCGCGCACCTCGGGGCTTGTCAGGTCCTTTTCGATCCTGCCGACATCAAGACCCGCCTCCTTGGCAGCGGCGAGCGCTCGTGCCTTGTCCGCCGGGCCGCGTCCTCCGAGCAGCCTCTGGTGGAAATCGAGATATTTTTTGCCGCTCGGATCCTGCATCCGCACGGCCACCGCAACCTGAGCAGCTTCGACGGAGCCCTGGCTCAGCACCGGGAATTCCTTCAGCACGACCTTGAGCTTGGGATCGGATTTCATCAGATCGAGCATGTCGGCCATGGCGCGTTTGCAGTAGCCGCAATTGTAATCGAAGAACTCCACGAAAGTGACGTCACCGTCCTTGTTACCGAGCACCACGCCGCGCGGGGAATTGAAGATCGCCTGGGAATTCTGCGTGACGCTCGCTTCGTGTTTGGCGGCCTCGTCCGCAGCCTGGCGCTTGTTCAACTCGGCCATCGCCTCCTCCAGCACCTCCGGATGGGCGACGAGGTAGTTCTTGATGATGGACTCGATCTCCGCACGCTGGCCGTCAGAGAAACTTTGCGTCAAATTTTGCGCTCGGGTGAGCTGCGGCATGGCCCACAACGCCAGCGCAACAGTTGCGGAAATAAGCAGACGAAGCGTCGGCATCGGCAAATCCTCTTGCAATTGGTTCTTCCTGGAGAACCGGTTTTCGAATACGTCCCTGACCGGCACGTCAGTTACGAAGCGTCTGGCCGCCGTTTACTTCTTCTGGCCGGGCAGCGGCTTTGCGGTGACGATGTCGTCGGCCTTGACCCATCCGGGCGTGCCGACGGCGAAGCGTGTCTTGGCGCGAGAGGCGAGGTCGCGCGCGGCCTTGTTATCTCCACGGAGAAATGCCGCCTGCGCTGATGCGAGGTCGGCCTCCGCCAAATCTCCCTTTCGGCCATAGGCCATGGCCAACTGGGTATACCCGATCGGCTGTTCGGTCTCGCGCGACACCGCATTGCGCAGAATCGAAATGGCCTCGTCGGTATAGGCCTTGTTATCCGTCGCCACGAGCGCTTGCCCAAGTAACATCTCGATGAGGGGTGCGTTATTGGAGAGCTGCACGGCCCTTCGCAAGGGGGCCACCGCCTCGGCCGGCCTGCCGCCTTCCATTAACGCCTGCCCGCGCAATTCGTAAAAATAGGGGTTGTTGGACTGCACCTGGATTAGAGCGTCGATCTGGCTGAGTGCATTGCGCAAATCGCCGTGAAGATAGGTCGAAATGGCGTGGGCGTAGCGGGCAGGCAGGCTATTGTCCGATAGCGGGTAGCGGCGATAGACGGTGTCTTGCCGTTCCAGAAAGCCGGATATCTTGGCCCGCATCATGTCATGACGCAGTTGCAGCGCCGGATCGTCCTTCTTGTCCCAGTAGGGGCTGGTGCGGGCCAACCCCTCCAGGGCAGCGACGCGCTCGGCGGGCATCGGGTGCGACTGGTAGTAGGGATCCGCGCCGTGCGCGGCGAACAGACTTTCGTTGGTGAAACGCCTGAAGGTATCGTACATGCCCTTGGCGGACTGACCGGTCTCGGTCAAAAATTTGACGCCGGCGCGGTCGGCGCTCTCCTCTTGCTGCCGCTGATAAGAGAGCAGGGAGCGCATGATCATGTTTTGCGGACCCGAGAGCGCGGCAACGCCTGCGTTTGTCAGGCCGCTATTGCCGTAGCTGCCTCGGGAACCGGCCGCGATCGCCCCGGCCCCCAGCAGCATCGCGATGATCATCTGGGTTTGCGCCTGGGCGAGCTGCTCGCGCAATCTTGCCAGATGGCCACCTGCCAGGTGGCCGGTTTCGTGCGCCAGAACTCCGATGATCTGGTTCGGAGTTTCCGATTGCAGGAGCGCTCCGTGATTGACGAAGATCCGCCGGCCGTCCGCGACGAAAGCGTTGAACACCGGCGCGTTGATGATCGTGACCTGGATATTCTGTTTCTCCAGACCCGCAACCCGCAGGATCGGCCTGGTATAATCGCGCAGGAGCTGCTCGGTTTCGGTGTCGCGGAGGATCGCCAGTCCCTTGCCTTCCTGCGCAAGCGCTGCCATCGGCGCCAACGTGAGCGCGGCTGCAGTGGCGAGCGCGGTCGGTTTCGTGGTTTTACGAAGCAGGGTCATGCGGAGCAGCATCGATCGGTCTTTGATGATTGGCGGCGAGCCTGATACGAGATAAGTCCTAACAAACCGCCGAATGAGGCTAGTCTGGGGCGCCCGGAGAAATAGCAGATATCCATGCTTGATGCGACACTTAGAGAGCGAACCCAAAGTTTGTTGATGGCGTCCGGACGAAGCAATGTCCCGCCGTTCATGGTGATGGATGTGATGGCGGCGGCCGCCCGGATCGAGGCTGCCGGAGGCCACGTCATTCACATGGAAGTGGGGCAACCTGCTGCGCCGGCGCCGCAATCGGCGATCCTGGCCGCGCACGCTGCGCTCAATCAGGGAAGGATCGACTATACGTCGGCGCTGGGGATTCCATCGCTGCGCCAGCGGATTTCGCGTCACTACGCCGAGACGTACGGTTTTGCAGTCGATTCGGAACGAATCATCGTCACCACCGGCTCGTCGGGTGCGTTCATCCTCGGCTTTCTTGCCATGTTCGAACCTGGCGACCGCGTTGCGGTGACGGTTCCCGGATATCCTCCGTATCGGCACATTCTGAC
>Ga0163163_10005217_pt1 | contig 11207 bp, 27 predicted proteins | sample S65metaG_FD_119766 | JGI IMG/M metagenome (GOLD analysis project Ga0163163, IMG submission 119766) | Switchgrass rhizosphere microbial communities from Kellogg Biological Station, Michigan, USA - S6-5 metaG | ecosystem: Host-associated > Plants > Roots > Rhizosphere > Soil | place: USA... | reverse complement strand
TTATGGGAACATGGTTATATTAATGTAACTACTTATGATAAAAGACATAAGGGAAGAGCTTCAAGAATAATAGACTATAAATATGGTTTGTTCAAAGATGGTTCTCAATACGATTTATTAGTAGGTATGCATCCTGATGAAGCTACGGATGTTATTATAGTAGAAGCAGTGAAAAATAACATACCTTTTGTAGTTGTTCCTTGCTGTGTTAAGCCTACAGCTAAGATATTCAATGGACAACATAAGTTTAATGTATGGGTAGAACACCTTAAGAGATTAGTCCCGAATACTTATAACCTAATAGAAACCAACTTAAAAATGCAGGGAAAATCCCTAGTACTTACTGGTATACCTAAATGAAAATTGACTTATTTAAGATTAACCACGAGACAGCTAGAAAAAAGCTGGCTAACACAGGCTATGATCCGTATGAATGGGATATGCATGGTGTTTATTATGAGATTATAAAGCAGGCTAAGACTGGTAAGCGTACCGAGTTAGAACAGATATCCGGGGACTGCTTTAGACATGCTATAGTACAGTATACCAAGTTTCAGGAGCAGCTTAAGATTGGTCAAAGTCTTGAACTTATTGCACAGTGGTATAGTCTAGAACAAAGGCTAATAGATACAACATATCTTTTATCTAATACTAAAAGGAAATAGCAATGGACCAAATAGAAAAGGAACGGCTTAGTTATTTAATTTCCGGTGTTATTCATCACCTTCATTCCTCTTCCTCTACAGAAGATAAAGCTACTAGTATAGTAAGGTTTATGCACGATGAACTTAAAATAGAAGAAACCTTATGTGGGAAGCAATTAATTCAACATGCTAATACACAAAATACAGAGTTAAGTAAGGTAGTAAGTTCTCTCACGGACTTGTGTCAGGAGCTAGGATAATGAAAACTGATAAGGAATTAAAAGAAGCAGCAGCATTAGCCAACATGGGTAGGTACGGAGCTAAGGATGCACAAATACTACTTTCCTTTGAGGCAATATTTAGAACTTTGCAGTGGGTACTAGAAATTAAGAATTCAGAAACAGAAAACATAGATACCTTTCTAAAGCTAAGTGCTGAGCATCTTAAAGAGTCAAGGTCTCTTAAAGAGTGGGAAGCCCATGTGGAAAAACTACACTCAGGGACATACTAATGAATAGAAAGGATACATTAAGAGGCCAAATAACTGGATATAAGTTAGACCACCTCCCCACTTATGGTAACTCTAAAATTTATTTTATAGCTAAAATAAGCTCCGAAGATAAGAGAAAATCCATTGCGTTTATATTAAAGCATCATTTTCCTCATGCCGAAATCCTAGAGCTAGCGGGATTGTATAGATTTATGGAGTTAGCAATACATAACAAGGAACAAATACAACCAATAACTAAGCTGTTAAAAGAAATGTTTAATTGTAATTTAATAGCCGACTCTGAATGTTAGGAGGGCTAGATGGATAATGCCAGAGAATTAATAGGGCACATAATAGGAAACTATATAGAAGCAGCTATGAGGCTGCAAGAATACGAACAAGCCTTTAAAGTTAGAGGAGCTTGGGAAAATCTTACTAAAAACAATCACACAGTAGATGATAGGCTACTAATAAAAGGTGTTATAAATGAACAAATGCAACAATGTTTTCTAAACAATAAACCTTATTTAGCTAACACTATTTTCAATTATTGGCAGGAGTTTGCAAAGGAAGTATTATGAGTAATGAACTATACAATAACCCTGAATTTGTAAAGAAAAGTAAGACAGGTGTACTTACCAAAGAACTAACTAAGAAAGAATTCCCCTGGCTACCCAGGGATCTAGAAGAGGGTTCCTTAGTGTTTAAACACTATGATGTCTATGGGTTGTGTAGAAGTAATCATGTAGCTTTTACTCTTTACCCTAATACTTTTCCTTTCTTCGAAGCTCCTAAAGACTCTATCAAGTGGGACTAACTATGTGGGTAACGACACTAGCGGATAGTAGAGATAATATATATTTGCACGCTAATCCTATGGGACAGGTGTATGCATATGAAACTCTATCCTCTTTGCTTAAAGACTTAAGAGAAGTAAATAAAAATGCTATGCGATTTCCCTTACACGTAGACAATAGAACCCTAACCTTCTGGTGTATAGCTAGAGTTACTTTAATAACTCAAAAGGTATTGGAAGAGTGTGTAGATAAGCCAGACATTGGACTATTTAGATTAAACAGTAAGCATTGTTTTATAGGTTGTGTCTACGGAATTAAAGTTAATGATAGAGGAAAAGCAATATTAAGAGACATGCACCTCTCCAGATATGTAGAGGAGTGTGAGAAGTTCGAAGGCTACAAGGAGGTTGTACCTTAATGTGGGTAATTGTTTTCAGAGATTATTACTATACAACCTACCTTGTATCTGATGACAAGGGTAGAATAATGGATTATGAATCCGAAGAAGGTGTGCTGGAAGGTGCAGCTATTTTGGATGTGTTAATGGAGTCTAGGAAAAACCAAAAATGGTCTAGTCACTTCAGCGCCAAGTATATTAAAGTAGGTATTAAAGATATAAGAAAAATGGTAGGCTCTGGACCGCTTAAGTTATTCCATACTACTTCTAAAGCTGTAGATGACTATGGTATAGGTGTTTATGGAATTAAATTACTAGACGCTGAGTTATGGAAGGACGCAAAACCTATTAGGACTAAGGTAGTGAAATGAGTTATCAGCAGTTTTGGGTAATGACTTTCGAGGACTCTTATGGTTCTCATTTTATGTTAGCAGATCATAAGGGTCAAATACTTAAGTGGGATGATGCAAAGAGTGCCATAAAAGATATACAGGAATTTGTTTATGATGAGCTAAGGGATGATACTAAGCCCAATTGGATTGAAGCAACTAAATCCACTATAGCCATACTCTGGAGACCAGAGCTGCATGACTATATTGAGAAGGGAAACTTACTATATAAGCTCCATCATAGAAACGGAAGATTTTATGGCTTATTACTATCCACTATGGGAATGAATATGCTTAGAAAAAATGAGTGGAGGGGGATACAAATTGAATAATGATGACAATACAGGTATAGATTTATATGCTATATTCTTCAAGGGAGAAGACATTCACTATATTTTATCCAATGAAAAAGGTGAAGTCTTTGGGTTAAAAACAAGGGAAGAGGCTGTAGATATAGTTAAGGACATTAATAAGCAGTGTAAAGTAAATCCAGCCGACTTAAACTGGTCTATGTGGAGCTTGGCGAGAATAATAAATGTAAAAACTATCTTTGTATTAACTCACTGCTTAGATAGACCAAGAAAATTGTTTTTTGTAGCTGATAAGTATGGGGAAGCTTATGGTATACCCATAAATGAATATGGGTTGAAAATAATGGCTCATGACAAGGGCATACTCGCTGAGGAATTAATATATAAAGAGGAAATGAGGAATGTGGATAATCACTGTGTGTGATAGTAAAAAGAACTGTTATTTGTTATCCACGGATAAAGGAACAGTAACAGGTCATGCGTCTCTGGAAGAGGCGTCGGAATATTTGTTTAGTTTTGCCAGGCAAGTGTTAACATGCCTTCCCATATTATTTCTTACTTACTACAGACCTAGGGTAACAGAGCTTAAGGATAAAGATGAACTAGGTAAGTACATAAGGGGTCCTCTGGATCTACGAATGCTGAGAAATGGAAAGCATGTATGTTACGGACTTCTCCTTACTAGGAGAAAGGGTAGAGAGTTAAGATCAGATGCTAAGTCGAGGTATCCTAAATATTATGAAAACAGGTTGGACACTAACAGTTGAAGACTCTAGGAACGTGAGTTACTTACTACTTACAGAATTTGGGTGTAGTTTTTGGTTTGAGAACTTCGTATATGCTTGTGACTATATTAGAAATTACCACCTAACTTACAATAGTACTAATTTAGAAGCGCCTAGAACTATCCCCAATCTAAAAACTATGCTATGGGCTCAGGCTGTTAACTTAAAAATAACTGAAACCCAATTACATGAGGTAAGGATGGCAGCATCTATCCCCTTTGAATTAAAGAGGCTAGTTAGTAAGCATGGTATTTGTTATGGTACTCCTCTTTCTATGTCAGGAGATTACTGTCTAAGAGATCCTGATAAAGCAAGAGCGCCACACTTCCCTTGGAGGTCTAGATGAGTGATACTCCTATATATATAATAATAATTTCGGGAGAAGCAGCTATATTTGCTAAGTCTGATAAAGATGGTAAGATAGCAGCCTTTGACTCTAAAAGGGATGCCAATGATGACCTAGGATTATACAAAGCTAGATATCAAAGTCAAGAAGTCTTTAGTTGTGCAGCAGAAATAGAGTATTATTTAAATCCTTCTATTCTCAAAACTACAAGACAAGAGCTTAATAAAGCCATTGATAGTCCTGTTCCTTTGTTCTTTATTAAGATACCTACTAAGGATGTTGGTTATTATGGAATCGGTTTTAATGATTATATTAAGAAAATAATAGATAAGGCCGACATTTCAAGGGCAGAGATATTTAGGGATAGATATTCTTACGATGACTTCCTCCGGGAAGAAAGAAAGGATATACAGTTAGAGGTAGAGGCATGACTCGGTCCAGTTATATAATAACCTCTGAGGATTCCAAAGGTTTCTTCTATGTAATTTCCGATAAGGAAGGTAAAATAGTAGCCTTTGATGCTGAGAAAGGGGCTATGGGTTGGTGTAATAAGCTAGGTAAGAGGCATGTAAAAGCCTTTAAGTTAGCTATTACACTTATAAAATCCCATAAGAAGCTAATGAGGAGTATTCCCTTTCCAAATGCTGAGTTATTTAGATTGGTAAGTGGACCAAATATAGTTTATGGAGTTAGAATAACTCCCAAGGGTTGGAGTATACTGAGAAGCGAATCACGGGATGTCTAAAATGGTATGGGTAGCAACATTTAAAGATTGGGAAGCAAATACTTACTTCCTCGCTAATAAGGAAGGCTTAATTTTATATTGGCACTCTGAGCTGGAGCTATGTAAACAAATTACCAGAGAAAAGTTACCGGATTATTTTACTTACAGCCTCAGGTCTGTAGGAATAGTGCCTGGTAATTTAGTAGATTACCTTCCAAAGCATAGAAAGCTATGTAAATTTAATTTAAAAGGTAAGGAAGTGTATGGGTTACTAGTTCAATACAGCCATATAGATCACTGGACTACTCTAAGATCTGAGACTTACTCTCGCAGTTTTGTAAAGATAGTGGGCATAGTATGACCTGGATAGGAACTCAATACGGTATGCATATATACACTTTCAGTGACTATAGTGGAGCTAGGTATGTATATGCAACAGAGCAAGGAGAAGTAGTTTATTGGCGGATTAGGTCCCATGCCTTAAACTATATGGAACCTAAAGGCTTTTCTTTCAGTTATACTTACTCCTACCTCACTCCTAGAGTGAGGGAAGTAAATATGGAAACACTAAAGGAATGCCTTCCTAAAATATATAAACCCTTATTTAGGTTTAAGTATAAGGGCGAAAAGTTCTATGGGCTTCTACTTATAAAGGATCTATAATGCCACCTAAGATTAAACACTCCTATGAAGTTGCTATTAAGTCCTTTCAGGCAGGTCTGGAAATGTTTTCCGGAGCAGAGTATAAGGTTCCCTACACCAACTATAACTTAGCTTATCAGTTTTGGGAACAAGCTACTAAGGCTTATGTAGCAGGAGAATGGGCATCATTTAACTTTATGAATGATATCTGGCCCAATCATAATCAAGTAATAAAGGAACCTCCTAAGCTTATGCTAATAGAGACAGTAACCTCCAAAACAACAATACTGGGAGAAGTAGATGTTAAAACTAATGTTCCTGACCCTCCTAAAGACCAAGCAGGTTCGGGAGAGGGATGCTGCTAGTGTTATTATTTACAGCAGTAAATACAGAGGGTACATAAAATTACTTTTTAAGGATGATTGTTGTTATGTATACTACCGAAACCTCAGCTCTTGTGATTATGAGTCCTGGGGCTTTAAGTCTTGGGAACAATGTATAAAAATGTTTTGGAATATGTGAAGTACTTCTATAAAGGACTAATCCTTAAGGTAGTCAATAAGCATATTCAGGTTGTGCCCCTTGCATAACCAAAAGGTCCGGGAACACCTAGAATATTCCCTAGCGCCGTTAAGGCTCGGATGTGGGGACTCCATCAAAGTCAGTAGTCCTAACCCCTTCTATTACGCCTAGTGCATAACTAGGTGTAGTAGTTGGGTCAATGGAGAAAGTAAATGGAAGAACAACTAGAACAATGCTTTTTATACTTAAAACTACATAACCCACCTATCATGTTTGGTATTATAGCTGAAGTGCTTAAGCCTCATGGTAAGGTAATAAATACAACAGACCCTACAGGAATGATTAAAATAGCAGTCCCCCATGATATAGTAAATAAATTTCCAGATGAGGTATGGGGAAAGGCTGCTTATATGGACTTATTAGCTAGAAAAGAACTAATGGATATGGGCGTATAATACTAGGAGGTATTATTAATGAAGATAGCCGTGTATGGCACATTGAAGAAAGGACAAGTTAGAGCTTTTGCACTTTCTAAGCAAAAGTTTTTGGGTGAAGCAGAGACTGAGCCACTCTATTCCCTGCATGATAATGGACATTATCCTATGCTAGTGGAAGGCGGAGCTACCTCTGTTAAGTGTGAGTTGTATGAAGTGGATGATGAATGTATGAAAGTGTTGGACGGTATTGAGGGTGTAGCTTATGGACTTTATAAGCGAGCCAAAATAGCTATTCAAGGTGTAACGGACGAGGTTATTGGTTATATTTTCTGCAAGCCAGTAGATCACTATCCTAATTGCGGTAGAGAATGGCCTCCTGTAAAGAGCTAATTAAATGGGTAGTGAAAGGGGTTGTCTTGTTCTGGGCAATCCCTTTTATCTGTCCTTATAGTGCACTAATATCCCTTATGTTCAACTTACTTATTTGAAGGTAAATATGCCATATAAAGTAAAACTTTCAGATGATAGCCAATCCTGGGAAGTTTTGGGCGAGGCTCCCATTCCTAATGATCCTAATAATGCTATTGACCTAGTTCCTTATGAGAAGACATCTAGCGGGGTTTACATATTCACGGATAAAGCCAATAATTTTATCCTTTGTGAACCTCGCGAACTTAATAGTAACCTAATTAAGAACATAGAAAACTTTCTAAGGAATAAGAAATGAATGACTTCACTATTTTTTGTGTGCCTTATAAAATGTCTAGTGGTCCTGGGTTAATGGATGGTAAGTACGATTGGTTTATTCCGGTAATATATTTGGCAAGTTTGAAGGGTGAGGAAAGATTATTAGACGCCAGAATATACAGGGCTAGTAGGGCAGAGGCGCATAGTCTTGCACTTTACTTAGGAAAGGTTTACAGATATGCGTGTAAACGAGGTAAGATTTTACTATGAAGTTAGAGCTTAGTTGGGAAGCTGGAGAAGCTAACCAAGAAATGGGAGCTTTTGAGGAAGGTCGTTTAGTTCTTTCCCTTCTATCGGGTAGGAATACAAAAATTAAATTACTATCTTCTCCCAAAATATCGTATCAAGATAGATATGAGTTTGGTAGGGGTAGGAAAAATATAAAGCTAGATGCAAATCACCCTATAGAAATTGAGGTATTGGAAGAAGGTTGCGCGACTAAGACTTACTCTTCGAGGAAGAAAAAGAAATGAGTTTTACGGATTTGGTCAGTAAAGAAAAAGAAGTAGCTAATGAAATAGCTAATAAGCCTACGTTTAAATTTAAAATTGTAAGAAACTGCTATAAGAAAACAGTTAATATGGATGGTAAAGCTAGGAATATTAATGGGGAAATTATTAATGTTCCCACTCCCTACGAGTATTATATGATGACATATAGTTTAATTTTGTCTAGTAGTGATGGAAGGGATTCCGTCGTAGGAACTAGTATGGAGATGTTTAATAATATGGGAGAACCTTCCATAACTCTGGACCTATTCCCTCTAAAGGAAGTGGATTTAGAAGTGTTTGAGGAGGGCACACTCCTTGGAAAGTCTAATTTACAGCCTGGCACAGACAAAATACCAAGTATCCTTGATGCTAAGCATACTTAAAACATATAAGAGTTTGAGAAAATCCCATTTCATGGATTGTAGAAATGGGTTAAAACAAGAAAAAATAACAGAAGAACTAATAATTATTAATGGGTGGTTGGAGGAATTATCTAATGCTAATAGACATGGTCGAGGTGAACACAGTAATTAAACACCTGGGAAAAACATTACTAGTAAATGGTAAACAAGGACCATATGACATAAATCCAGGAAAGAAAAAGTCGCCCAAACAAATGTGGATTACTTCTACAAATCTAGAAACTGGGGACAATGAAGTATATTATATTCCTATGGAAGAAAAGTTAGAAGTTGTTGAGAATTGGCAAGAGCAGCACCCTTTACTAGACAAGTTTAATAAGATGTCCATTACTGGACTAAGTAAAGTAGTGCCTTATATGAAGCTACGAATAGAGTTTTTTGTATTAGATGAGTTAGGTAAGACTTTGGACGTTTCCAAATGGTTTGAGAAACATACGGAAACATCTAACAGAAATTATACTTCTCCTGGGGTAGGTGAGGATGGTAGGATGTTTATTACTACTACCTTTACTCATTGTTTTGGATGGTTAATGGATTCAGTCTATGTGGGACTTAAAGCTGCTTATGACACAATTAAATTAAAGTACAAAAAAGATTTTAGTATTGTCTTTATGGATGGAGATAAGCAAGCTGAATGTGTTATGTACTTTTACACCACAAACAATACAGCCAAAGAGTTAGGTGGTGTAGCAGCAAAAAGTGAATTAGCTACTAAAAACATAGATACTTTAGCAACTTCCTTATTTTTATCCTTGACCAGTCCTTTTATTACTAAGCTATATAAAGATAGTACAGGTTTAATTAAGAGCAAAGACGTACACTCTAATGCTTCTTATGGGTCCTATATAGTCTGGGAGTATAATAGGATACCAGCGGTATTTCTTTTCCATCCAGCTTTAGCAAACTTTATATTGGATATGGCTAGAAATTGCTTTAGTTTAGCCTGGATAGATAAGGAAGTAGTAGCTTCGGACGAGTTAAGAGCTAATGTTCTTCTAGGTAATGTAGATGCGGCTAGACAAATAATACAAGACAATGCGGACTTGATTTTTACTTGTTTAAAGTATAGTTATGCATCCTATATAGCTGTAAAAACTAGTTTATCTCTGATTACTGACAGTATTTTTAGGTTAATTAAAACTACTAGTGTAATTGCTAATTATAGATTAGAACATAAGCAAGATAACCAATGGATTAATCATTGTGGGGCCCCTGGACTAAACTGGAGTTCTACCTGTAAGATACTTTACACTAAGCAAGGCAAGATATGATAGTAGATAAATTAGATTTTACCAGATATTTTGGTGATGTAAATGATGAATCAGGGGGAAGGGCTATGCTTACCACCCCTTTGTTTGATGTCAACCTGACTTTATTCCACGATAATCCTGATTACAAGAGGCTTATAGTAAGTATTTGTGACTATATGTCCTTTGTATGTGTCATGGATAAGGGTAGTGAATGCAAGGAATCTCATAGTGTTAGTGGTGGGTTACTATCCATACCATTTAATATCATAGTTATCAAAGACAAAGATAATAAAGCTATGTGGAAACCATATAAAAACACAAAGGAAACTATCTGCCTAATCAATCCTAGAATAACAGGATTTGGAGGGAATTCAGTAACAGCTAAAACTTACTGTGGCGGATTAAGAAAATTAAAAGACCCAGTAAGTGTAAGTAGAATGGAGAAAATAGATCTTTCCTTCTATAATGTTTCTGGAGAGAAAAGGTATCTAATTAATATAAATGAAGATAATTATGGAATGATAATACAACATTCCATAGATCATAATAAAGGTATACTAGTAACTCATAAGGCTAACCATGAATAAAATATCTGCCCTAGATTTAGCTATTTATTCTAAGATTTTCCAAAACAAAGGGGAACTTAAAAACTATAGTGGCTCTTATGAAGCTATGTTATATCTACTTCACACCATTAGTACTACTTTATTAGTTGGATTTGAATTAAACAGTAATGCTTATGGGAAGTTTACATTAACAATGAAGAACGCTCCCGGTTTCTACTCAATACGCCTAGCGGAGGTGGTGTTGCCCAACTGGGACACCCTACCGGAGGATGTATGCAAGTTCCTGCTAGAGGAATTCGTGCCCAAATATGAGGAAAAGGTTAACAAACATGCCTTCACAGCGAAAGTATCCTAGAGTAGAAAATGTGAGGCTGAAAAAATTCCTCAAGACAAGAAACTTACTATTAGATAGTAAGTACAATTTCGGAGGCTATATTTATAAAGTCTCTACAGAAGATTTCATTCTAAACAACGGTTACTCTCTGGTGTGCTCACTATTAGACAGTATGGCTAGGTGGGCAAATATTAAAAATAAGAGGCCTAAAGTGTTTAGAAGAAAAAGTGCTAGGCGTTAGTCTAGTTGGTTGTACTCTTTAGATGAGTCCCATTTTATTAGGGTGCATACTAGTTGGGTAGTGAAAAATCCATAAGATAACGGATCTCCTGCTTTAGTTTCGACTAGGAAAGTTCTGTCTGTTATTTTAGTTTTAAGTAATTATCTGACATTTGGAGGTAATGGGAATTTATTTTAAGCTGGATAGATAGTTTACAGGGAGACATTTGTCTAAGAAGTGTAAGCGGACCCGCCAGATCCTCCATTTACTAGGACCTTAGTCCTAAAAAAGTTTAAAAGAAGAGATAAGTTGGTAACTTGTTGATTCTTATCGTTCAAATTGAATACGTATAGAAATGTCAACAAATAACCTATAGGAGGTATATGAATATGGACATTGAGAAAACAAGAATATCGACTCGCATTAAGCTCCCTTACATTCCGGTAAAGGGTGCTCTCCTTCACACTATGCCGAAAACGGCTGGTGGGGACGGACGAGTTGTCGGTTGTCTTACCGGCTGGGCTCTGAACGTGTTGGGAGTTCCTTGTGAAGTCCTTGCTGCTCAGAAAAATCCTGACGAGGCTGTTATGGCTTTTCGCCGTGGTGTTTCAGTCCCTCGTGGTCTGTTCACTGAGGCTGCTAAGCTTCATGATAGTTCTCGCATTCAGGAAGCAGTAAAAGCCCTCCAGGCTG
>Ga0163163_10005216_pt1 | contig 11209 bp, 10 predicted proteins | sample S65metaG_FD_119766 | JGI IMG/M metagenome (GOLD analysis project Ga0163163, IMG submission 119766) | Switchgrass rhizosphere microbial communities from Kellogg Biological Station, Michigan, USA - S6-5 metaG | ecosystem: Host-associated > Plants > Roots > Rhizosphere > Soil | place: USA... | reverse complement strand
GTGGGCGAGGAGTTCCTGAACGTCCGGGTGCCCGCGGGCGCTCCGGTCATGGCCGGCCAGAACTGCGGCATCTCGGTGCCCCCCAGGCACCTGCATTTCTTCAACAGCCAATCGGGCCTGCGGGAGACCGGCGTACCGGACCCGGAGCCGGAGATCCCGGCCAGCCCTCTGAAGGAGACGCTATGACCTCAGGAAGCGGTCCCTCAATGAAGTGGTCCCGCCGGTCGGTGCTCAAGGGCGCTGGTCTTGGCGTGGCCGCCGCCGCGGCGGCCCCGCTGCTGGCCGCCTGCGGCTCGTCCGGGGGCAGCGGTGGCGGCAGCGCCAGCGGCAGCAGCAAGAAGGTCATCATCGGCAGCTTCCAGGACCCGGCGATGGCCCCGTTCCGCGACAAGTACGTCAAGCAGTACCAGCAGGAGACGGGCGTCCAGGTCCAGTACTCGGAGACCAGCTACGACGCCTGGTACCAGGCGTGCAAGAGCGACGGGCTGAACAAGACCGGCGCCTACGACATCTACGTGATGGACGACAACTGGGTGCCCGAGTTCGCGGCCGGCGGCATCGTGCAGAACCTGGACAAACTGGGCCTCAAGGTGAACCCTGACATCCTGTCCAAGGGCCTGGACCAGGGCTACTGGCCGCCGAAGGAAGGGGCCCGGCTGAAGGCCTTCAAGAACGACACCCCGGCGCTGTACTCGCTGGTCATCATCGACGACGTCAACCTGCTCTACTACGACACGCGGCATTTCAGCTCGCCCCCGGAGACCTGGGACGACATCTACACGGCGATGAAGAAGAAGGCGCACCCGCCGCAGCTGTACGGCTGGTCGGCGCGCGGGGTCAAGGGCAACCCGGTGGTGCAGACCTACCTGCCGCTGCTCAACTCCTACGGCGGGAACTTCGTGAACGACGACTGGTCGCCGGGCTTCGCCGGGCCGGAGGGCGTGGCCGCGCTTGAGCGGCTGCTGACCTTCCTGCCGTACATGGCCGCGTCCACCCCCGAGTTCGACACCGACCAGGAAACCTCGCTGATGCTGCAGGGCAAGTGCATGGCCCTGACCGAGTACACCGGCACCGCGGTGACCGAGATCGACAACCCGTCGGACTCCAAGGTCGTCGGCAAGATCAACATGGCCACCACGCCGAAGCAGGTCAAGAACGGCCCGGCGATCGGCACCTTCATCTGCGGCATCGCCTCGGGCTCGCCGAACACGGACGGCGCCGTGAAGTTCCTCGAGTGGTTCACCAGCGACCGGATCCAGACCCAGTTCGCCCGCGAGGGCGGCAGCGCGGCGGTCACCAAGACCGCGCTGAACGACCCGCAGGCGGTGCAGAAGTACCGCTGGCTGCCGGCCATCGCGCAGTCGGTGCAGCTGTCCACGCCCAAGCCGCGCACCCCGGACGAGCCCAAGTTCGAGGACATCCTCGGCACCCAGCTCAACCTGGCCCTGGTGCAGGCGCTGCAGCAGAAGGGCGGCTACGACCAGATCGCGCAGAAGTACCTGAACGTGGCCAAGGGCCAGATGCAGGCCGTGCTGGAGCAGAACAAGAACATCTACTTCTGATCGATGGCAGTCACTACGGCGCCTGTCCGCCCGAGCGAGCCCGGCCGCCGTCCCGACGCGGGGCGGCGGGCCGGGCTCGACCGCGCCCTGCCCTGGCTGCTGCTGCTGCCGGCCGCGATCACGCTCGGGCTGGTCTCCGTCTACCCGATCTACGCCGGCGTGCACGCCAGCCTGACCACCTACCTGTACGGCCGGCCGGTGGCCGGGGCCGGGCTGAAGAACTACACCGACACCTGGCACGACCCGGTGTTCTGGCAGGCGATGGAGGTGACGCTCAAGTTCGTCCTGATCGCCGTGACCGTGGAGACCGTGCTCGGGCTGGGCCTCGCGCTGCTGGTGGCCAACGTCGTGCGCGGCGCCCGGTGGATCCGGATGTCCATCCTCGCGCCGATGACCGTGGCCCCGGTGGTGGTCGGGGTGATCTGGCGGCTCATCTACGAGTCCGAGACCGGGTTCGTAAACCCGATGTTCACCTCGCTGGGCCTGGGCGCGCCGAACGTGCTCTCGCATGAGGGCTCGGCGTTCTTCGGGCTGGTCCTGGTCGATGTATGGGAGTGGACGCCGCTGCTGTTCCTGATCTGCCTGGCCGGGCTGCAGTCGATCCCGCAGGAGCCGCTGGAGGCCGCGGCGGTGGACGGGGCCGGCCCCGTCCGGCTGTTCTTCAACCACACGCTGCCGCTGCTGCTGCCGGTTCTGGCCGTCGGAGTGGTGCTCCGGCTGATCGACGCGGTCGGCACGTTCGACCAGATCTTCGTGCTCACCCGCGGCGGGCCGGGCACCGCCACCCAGCTGATCAGCATCTACGCCTACAACACGGCGTTCAACTTCACCGACTACGGGCACGGCGCCGCGATGCTGATCGCGCTGCTCGCGTTCGCCTTCCTGCTGGTGCTGGTCGCGCTGTCGCTGATGCGGCGGGCGGCCAAGAGGGTGGCCCAGTGAATCGGGCGGGCCGGTACGCGCGGTGGGCGGCGATCGCCCTGGTGATCGTCGGCTCCCTGTTCCCGTTCCTGTGGATGCTGTCGGTCTCGCTGAAGCGGCAGGTGGACATCTTCGGCGGGCCGTCCTTGCCCAAGCAGCCCACGCTGAGCAACTACACCGCGCTGTTCACCCAGTACCACTTTGGCGCGTATCTGGTGAACAGCATCCTGATCGTGGGCGCGTCGGTGCTGGCCAGCCTGCTGATCGGCACGCCCGCGGCGTACGCGCTGGCCCGCTTCAGGCTGCCGCGCGGGCTGAACGGCCAGGCCCTGTTCGCCGCGCTGCTGGTCCGGATGGTGCCGCCGATCCTGCTGGTGGTGCCCTTCTACATCATCCTGGCCAAGTTCGGCCTGCTGAACACAAGGCTCGGCCTGATCCTGCTGTACACCGGGATCAACACCAGTTTCGTCATCTGGATCATGCAGAGCTTCCTGGCCGAGATCCCGACTGATATCGAGGACGCGGCGCTGGTGGACGGCGACAGCCGGCTTTCCGCGCTGCGCCGGATCATCCTGCCGCTGGCCAGCTCGGGGCTAGCCGCCACCGCCATTTTCGCGGTGATCACCACCTACAACGACTTCCTCATCGCGCTGACTATGACCTCCACGCCCGCCGCGCAGACCGTGCCGGTCGGCATCTCCACGCTGATCGGGAAGATCCAGGTCGAGTGGGGGCCGATGGCGGCGGGCGGCATCATCGGCGCGCTGCCCATCCTGATCTTCGCGTTTATCGTGCAGCGGCACTTCGTCCGGGGCATGACGCTCGGAGCGGTGAAGTGACGTCGGGCCAGGAGAAGGGGTTAGCGCCATGCAGATCGGGCTCCTCACGGACGCCTTCGAGCATCTGACCCGGTCGCAGGCGCTGGCCTGGTGCGCCGGGCACGGGATCAGCCGGGTCGAGTTCGGCACCGGCGGCTACTCGCCGGCGCCGCACGCCAGCCTCGCCGAGCTGTCCGGCAGCGCCGTGGCCAGGGACGCGCTGACCGGTGAGCTGGCCGGGCACGGGGTGACCCTCGGCGCGCTCAACGTGTCGGGGAACCCGCTGCACCCGGACCCGGCCGTGGGCCGCAGGCACGACGCCGACCTGCGGGCCACCGTGCAGCTGGCGCACAGCCTCGGGGTCCCGACGGTAGTGGCCATGAGCGGCTGCCCCGGCGGCCCGGCCGGCGGTGGCTGGCCGGTGTTCGCGGGCGGCGCCTGGCTGCCCGACATGGAAGGGCTGTGGGACTGGCAGTGGCGCGAGCGGATCGAGCCGTACTGGCGGGAGCTGTCCCGCTGGGCCGCCACGGCCGCGCCCGGGGTGCGGATCTGCCTGGAGCTGCACCCGGGCACCTCGATCTACAACGCCGAGTCGTTCCTGCTGCTGCGCGAGGTAACCGGGGACAACGTGCTGGTCAACCTGGACCCCAGCCACTTCTGGTGGCAGGGCATGGATCCGGTCAGGGTCATCGGCGCGCTGGACGGCTTCATCGGCTGGTCGCACGGCAAGGACACGCTCATCGACCCGGCCCGGCTGGCCATCACCGGAAGCCTGGACTTCGGCTGGCCCCGCGCCGCACCGGCCGACATGGCCTGGCACTTCTGCGCGGTCGGCGCCGGCCACCCGGCGCCCGACTGGGCGGCCCTGGTCCAGGCCCTGCAGCGGGCAGGCCTGACGGACACGATCTCGATCGAGCACGAGGACCCGAACCTGACCCCGGAAGACGGCGTGCTGGCCTCCCTGGAGGGACTGCGCCAGGCACTGGCCGCGGCGCCCGCGCCGCGGGCCTGACGCCGATGGTGACCAGCCGCGCCGCGGTGATGGAGGCGCCGGGCCGCATTGGCGTCCGGGAGTTCCCGGTCAGCGACCCCGGCCCGGGCGCGGTGCTTCTGAAGATGTCGCTGTCCGGAATCTGCGGCACCGACAAGCACACCTACCGCGGCGAGTCCCGGCAGTACGTCGGCACCCCGCACGAACGGGAGATCGCCTACCCGCTGATCTGCGGGCACGAGAACGTCGGGACGATCGCGGCCGTAGGAGAAGGGGTACGGGATTCGGCGGGCGAGCCACTCCGCCCAGGTGACCGGGTCGTGCCCGGGGCCAACGTGCCGTGCGGCCGGTGCTACTACTGCACCGGCGGCTACCCGTACTACTTCTGCCAGCACCTGGAGGACTACGGGAACAGCCTGAACTGCGCCCAGCCGCCGTACCTGCTCGGCGGCTGGGCCGAGTACCTGTACCTGCTGCCGCGCAGCCGGCTGTTCCGGGTGCCGGAGGAGCTGCCCGACGAAGTGGCGGTACTCACCGAGGTGATGGCGGTGACGCACGGGGTGGAGACCGCGATGACCCTGCTCGGCCTGCAGGGCGCCAGCCCGTCCGGGTACACGGTCGCCGTGCTCGGAGTGGGACCGCTCGGGCTCTGCCACGTGATAAAGGCGCGGCTGTCCGGCGCAAGCACGATCATCGCCACCGACCGGCTCCGCGGCCGGCTGGAGATGGCGGGCACGTTCGGCGCGGACCTGCTTCTGGATGTGACCGCGACGGACGGTCCTGAGCGGGCCGCCGCGGTAGCCGCGGCCACCCGCGGCCTGGGCGCCGACATCGTGATCGACTGCAGCGGGTTCCCTGAGACCTTCACCGAGGCGCTGGCGCTGGTACGCACCGGCGGCGTGGTGATCGAGGCCGGCACGTTCGTGGACATGGGCCCGGTCCCGGTGAACCCCAACTCGGCGATCTGCACCAGGAGCGTCACCGTGCTCGGCATCGGCGGCGAGAAGGCGTCGTCGTACGAGCCGTCGATGCGCATGCTGGCCGCGAACCAGGGCCGGTACCCGTTCGGCGAGATCGTCACTCACCGGTTCGGGCTCGGCGAGGTAGCCGAGGCACTGACCGTCGCGCAGTCCGGCGAGGCCATGCAGGTCGTAGTGGACCCGGCGGCGCCCGCGGCCGGGATAAGCACAGAACCGCGATCAGCGGCAACGGACGGGAGCACAGCATCGTGACGAGGCGGCTACGGACCGGCGTGGTGGGCACCGGGATCATCGCCCAGGTCATGCACCTGCACTACCTGAGCGAGCTGGCGGGCCAGTTCGAGGTCGCGGCGCTCTGCGACCTGATGCCGGATAACGCCCGGGCCTGCGCGGAACAGTTCGGCGGCCCGCCGGTCTTCACCGACTGGCGTGACCTGATCGCCGAGCCGCTGGACGCGGTGCTGGTGCTGACCTCGGGCAGCCACGCGCCGATCGCCATCGCGGCCGCCGAGGCGGGCCTGCACGTGCTGGCCGAGAAGCCGGTGTGCTACTCGGTCGCCGAGGGCCAGGCGGTGCTGGCCGCCGCGGAGCGGGCCGGGACCGTGCTCATGGTCGGCTACCCCAAGCGCTACGACCCGGCCTTCCTGGCCTTCCAGAAGGAGGCCGCCGGGCTGACCGGGACCCGGCTGCTGCGGGTAACCACGCTGGAGTCGCCGTTCCTGCCCTACGTCGGGCACTACCCGCTGCTGCCGCCGCCGGCCGCGCTGCCCGCCGAGCTGGCCAGGCGGCTGCGCGCCGAGCATGACGCGAGCGTCGCCTCGGCCCTCGGCGCGGACGCCACCGAGCTCGAGCGGCGGATCTACCAGCCGGTGCTGCTGGACACGATGGTGCACGAGTTCAACACCGTGCGCGGGCTGCTCGGCGAGCCGGACCGGCTCGACTACGTGGACGTGCGCGACGACAGCGTGACCGCGATGCTGCGCTTCGGCAGCGTCCCGGTCGCTATCCACTGGATGGACCTGCCCGGCATCACCCGCTACTCGATGGAGTTCGCGCTGTTCGCGCCGGACCGCCGGGTGACGCTGTCGTTTCCGTCGCCGTTCCTGCGCAACGAGGCCGCGACGCTGGCCGTCGAGGGCGGCGAGCCAGGAACGACCCGGTCGTGGCGCACCGAGGAGGTCATCTCGTACGAGAGCGGGTTCAAGCGCGAGCTGGCCGCGTTCTGGGACTGCGTGGTCAACGGCACCGCGCCGGTGACCTCCGGCCTGGACGCCGTGCGCGACATCGCGCTCGCCGAATCCGTCATCAGGAGCCATCGCAGCGGGCGGCCGGTCAAGGCCCCCACCAGCCTGGCCGGCCGGTGAACCCGGGCCGGCCTGAAAAAGACAGCACCGAACCTGACAGCGAGGTACGCATGGAACCCACCGGCGCCGCAGGCGCGATCGCCGTCGCCAACGCCCCGGTCAGCTACGGCGCCTTCGAGGTCACCGTCGGCCACGACCCGAACGTGCCGGACGGGCTGTCCGTGCTCGACCAGGTCGCGGAGGCCGGTTACGCGGGCATCGACCTGGGCCCGGCCGGCTACCTGGGTCCGGCCGAGGTGCTCGGCGAGCGGCTGGCCGAGCGCGGGCTCGGCCTGGCCGGGGCCTACCTGGAACTGCCGTACGCCGACCCGGACGCCCTCGAGGCAACCCTGCCCGATCTGGACACTCTGCTGGACATCTTCGACGCGGTCCGCGGGTACCTGCCGGGCCCGCCGCCGCGGCCGACGCTGGCCGACGCGGGCACCGAGGCGCGGCGCGCCCGGCCCGGCCGGTCCGTGACCGACCCGTCGGCCGGGCTGGACGCGGACGCGTGGAAGCGGTTCGCGGCCGGGCTGGCCCGGGTCATCGCCCGCTGCCGGGACCGGGGCTACGAGCCGACGTTCCACCCGGAGACCGGCACGAACGTCGAGGCGCCCTGGGAGATCGAGCGGGTCCTTGACCTGTCCGACATCGGGCTGTGCCTGGAGACCGGGCACATGATGCTCGGCGGCGGTGACCCGGTGGCCATGCTGCGGGACTGGGGTGAGCGGATCAACCACGTGCACCTCAAGGACGCCCAGCTCGGGGTGATGCGGCAGGTCATCGCGGAAGGGGGGCCGGTGACCGACATCTGGGCCCGTGAGGCGTTCTGCGCGCTGGGCGACGGCGACCTGGACACTGACGCGATCCTGGACGGCATCCGCGGCATCGGCTTCGGCGGCTGGCTCGTGGTCGAGCAGGACATCTTTCCCCGCACCGCGGAGCGGTTCGCCCGGGCGGCACGGGATCAGCGGGACAACCGCGCCTTCCTGGCCGCCAGGGACCTGTGATGACGGTCTTGCGGAAACCGGACAGTTAGGTATCGTCGGGCACGGAACGGACGGCGACGCCTGCCCAGTGGTCGTCCCCAACGTCGGCGGCGTCGGCCGGAAGGCCTGACCGCTCCTGGTTACCCTCGATTGGTGGCCGACCTGCACCGGTACGTCAACGATGAGGAGGACAGCGCCCGCTGGGCGGGCGTGGAGTTCCGCGACGACGACATAGTGATCAGCACCCGGTCCAAGACCGGGACGACCTGGGTGCAGATGATCTGCGCCCTGCTGATCTTCCGGACCGCGGAGCTGCCGGCCCCGCTCAGCGAGCTGTCCCCCTGGATGGACCACCTGATCACGCCGCGCGAGGAGGTACTGGCCGTCCTGGCCGCGCAGCGGCACCGGCGGTTCATCAAGACGCACACCCCGCTGGACGGGATCCCGCTCGACCCGCGGGCCCGGTACATCGTCACCGGCCGGCATCCGCTGGACACCGCGGTGTCCCTCTACCACCAGGGCGACAACCTGGACCGGGCCCGGATCGCCGCGCTGACCGGGGCGCCCCTGCCGGCCGGGTCGCCGCGGCCGCGCAAGCCGCTGCACGACTGGCTGATGGCCTACGTCACCGGCGATGCGGCTCCCTGGGTGGCCAGCCAGGACCCGCGGGACGACCTGGACTCGCTGCCCGGCCTGCTCTGGCACCTGTCCGACGCCTGGTCCCGGCGTGCGGCGCCCAACGTGCTGCTCGTGCACTACGACGAGCTGTCCGCCGACCTCGAGGGGCAGATGCGGCGGATGGCCGGATGGCTCGGCCTCGATGTGCCGGGGCCGGCCCTCGTCCGGGCGGCCAGCTTCGAGGGCATGCGGGGCAACGCCGACCGGCTGGTCCCGACGGCCGGGGTGTTCAAGAGCAACGCGGCCTTCTTCCGCCGGGGCCGGTCCGGCGCGGGCCGCGAGGTCCTCAGCGACGCGGAGGTCGCCCGCTACCACGACCGGGTTGCCGGACTGGCGCCACCCGGCCTGCTCGCCTGGCTGCACGATCCGCGCCAGGACCCCGGCCCGCGCAGGCAGAGCGGCTAGCGCCGGGCGGGGTCTGACTTACCCGGCCGGCCGCGCATGTCCGGGGGCTTGACGTCGCCGGCCGCGACCCGGGCGGCGAACGCGATGTTCCGCCACCGGTTCTTCTCCTCGTACGCCAGTTCGTCCCAGCTGGCCCCGGGGGTGGCGTACTCGTAGGCCACCCGTGCCGCGCGGTCGTTGCTCCCGGTCGTGAACATGCGCTAGTCCTTTCTGGTTGTTACCGGTATCTCGCCCGGCACCGGCATCAGTCCTGGCTTCCAGCTGACGGTCCTGGCGGCCATGCGCAGGCCGGGCAGCCCCACCAGCGCCACCATGGCCTCGGCCAGGAACATGAGGGTGAGGGCCTTGCCCGGGCAGACGTGCACGCCGGCCCCGAAGGCGAGGATCGCGCGGTGCGGCCGGCCGAGATCGAAGGCACCGGGGTCGGGATCGTGCGCCGGGTCCCGGTGCGCGGCCCTGATGACCGGCAGCACGTTCGCCCCCTCGGGGATGAACAGCTTGCCGACCTGGGTGTCCCGCATGCACCGGCCCGGCAGGGCGAACGTGAAGTGAGCGTTCCGCCGCAGGTGCTCCCAGATGACGTGGTGCAGCAGCCGCGGCTCGCGGTGGCACAGCCGCATCACGTCGGGACGGCTGACCGTCTCGTAGACGATCACGGTCAGCGTGGGCAGAACGCTTGCGTAGCCGCCGTAGATCGTCGTGCAGGCGTCGACCACCTCGCCGGGCGGCATGCCGTGCTCGTCCATGACCCGGACACAGGCCGACAGCAGATGGTCCTCGTGGCGGCTCCGCTCGACCAGCGGAGCGCAGAAGTCGTGCAGTTCGGCCCGGGCCAGGTCAATGTCCTGATGGCCACCCAGCACCAGGGCATTGGCCCGGACCCCGAGGCAGTTCAGCCGATCCCATTCGGCTGGCTGCAGGCCGGCCGTCAGGCAGGCCAGATCGCCTGCCAGCGGCGCGCAGAAATCCCGGATCAGGTCGGCTTCGGCGGGCAGTTCCCTGGCCCGCCGGCGAGCGAGAGCCCGGAGGCCAGGCCGCCACCGCTCCACCGCGGGCGGCGCGAACAGCGGGTTCAGCGCCGTCCTGATGCTGGTGTCCGGCCCGCTGCGGCGCAGCAGGCCGCCGGGGCGCTCGCGGGTAATGCCCGCGATCGCGGCGTCCGGCTCGATGGCCGCCAGGTCCCGCAGGTACGGGTTACGCAGCCCCTCCAGGGCGGCCCGCCAGGTCCGCAGCAGGATGATCTCCCGGCCGTTGACCGTGAACACCGGGCACGTGGCGCCGTCGTTGTGGTAGCCGAAGCAGTCGGCCGGATCGCCGTCCTGGTCGATGCCGTGGTTGAGTCTCACTGCCGCTTCACCACGATGCGCAGCAGGTCAAGGGAATGGTAAGGAAACACTCAAGACGCAGGCTGGCGTACCGCGGCGTCCCTGCGGGCCGCGCGGTCAGCGTCATCGTGGTCACGGCATGGTCCTGCGCCGCGGGTAACGGCAGCCGGTCAGCCCGCACCGCGCTGGGCTGAACACCATCGCCAGGACGGACCGGCGGCACCGCACCGGCTGTCCCTGTGCCACATCCGGGCCGAACCGCCCGTGCCCCAACTGCCGCATCGAATTGCGCCTTCCGGTAGCTGGCCGCCAGCGACTCCCGCTGTCGGGGAATTGCGCTTCCAGCGTGCGCGGATGACCTTGACGGCCGGCTTGCAGTGACCTTGACGCCGGGCTTGCCGCCCAGGTCAGCAGGTCTGGCCGGAAAATACGCGGAGCGTGTATATAAGAGGGCTGAGCGTAACCAGGAGACCGGTGCTGTCTTCCGGGCGAGCGAATGCGAGCGCTAGCACAGTCGCCACAGCCGGCCGGGCCGCGTGCTGTCCGCCCGGATCAGCCCACGGCGCCACGGCCGGCCGCGGCACGCCCTAGGAGGGGATGCGCAGATCGAGAGCGGGCGTGATGGTCTCGATCCGTATCGCCGTGGCCTCGGCTTCCGGCACGCCGAGCCGTTCGTACAGATCCAGCGCCTGCCGGAAGAGGATCCGGGCGGCGTCTGGACCCCGGGTGGTGAACGTCGATTCCGCGATGCCCTCGAGGATCTTGGCTTCCTCGTACGGGTCACCGATCTCCCTGGCCAGCCGGAGTGCGGTGGAGTAGTGCTCGAACGACTCGGCGTACTGGCCGCAGCCCCGGTAGATGTCGGCGGTCCGGCGCAGCGCGGTCAGCTGGTGCGCCAGGTTCCCGATTTCCTCGGCGATCGAGCGGGCCTGCTGATGGTGGATCAGGGACTCGTCGTAGCACCCGGCACTGTAGTAGATCGCGCCGATGTCGTTGAGCACGTCGGCCTGGTCCGGCAGGTCGCCGATCTCGCGGTAGATAGCCAGTCCGCGCCGGCAGGAGGCGAGCGCCTCCTCGTAGCTGCCCTTGTAGTGATGCACGCTGCCGATGTTGTGGTAGAGGATGGCCTGGTTCAGCGCGCCGCCGATCTCATGGAAGATGACCAGCGATCCGTTCAGCGCGCCCAGCGCGTCCCGG
>Ga0163163_10005215_pt1 | contig 11211 bp, 9 predicted proteins | sample S65metaG_FD_119766 | JGI IMG/M metagenome (GOLD analysis project Ga0163163, IMG submission 119766) | Switchgrass rhizosphere microbial communities from Kellogg Biological Station, Michigan, USA - S6-5 metaG | ecosystem: Host-associated > Plants > Roots > Rhizosphere > Soil | place: USA: Michigan... | reverse complement strand
GCTGTGGCCGTCGCGAATCTCTCGGCGCTTGCGATGGTACGTGACGGCGAAGCGGTGAGCTTCGTCGCGCACCTGCTGAATCAGGTGAAGAGCAGGCGAGTGCCGATCGAGGACGATGGGATCGTCCTCCTGTCCGAATAGATAAAGGATCTCTTCGCGTTTGGCGATCGAAGCGAGCGGCTGATTGATAACCCCGATCGCCTCCAGTGCTTCCGCCGCGGAGTGCAATTGCCCGACGCCCCCGTCAATAAGGATGAGCGAAGGGAACGGCTTCTTCTCTTCGAGTAACCGTTTATAACGTCGGCTTACGACCTCTCGCATGGACGCAAAGTCGTCGATTCCCATCACGCCCTTGATCTGGAACTTGCGGTACTCGGAGTTGCGCATCTTGCCGTCTTCCCAGACGACCATGCTCGCAACGGTCTCGGCGCCCTGGATGTGCGAGATGTCGAAGCACTCGATGCGCCTCGGTAGTTCTGGAAGCATGAAGACATCCTGGAGCACGGACTTCAGAACATCGGTGCGCGGCTTCATCACGCGGAAGCGCTGATCGTAAGACTGCTTGGCGTTCGAGCCGACGAGATCGACGAGCGAACGCTTGTCGCCCTTCTGCGGGACGACGATGTGGACGCGGTGTCCGCGCTTCTCGCTAAGTAAATCTTCGAGCGGTTCGCGATCCTCGAAATCGACCGGGATAAAGATGGTGCGAGGCATGTATTGCGCGTCGAGGTAGAGCTGGTTGATGAGCGTCGAGAAGAATTCGCCGACGTTGAAGTTGCCGTTGAGTTCGAGTTCGCCGAGATCCTCCCAGAAGAATTCACGACGATCGAGGACTTTGCCACCGCGCATGTGGAAGAGATTCACGGCGAGCATGTGGTTCTCGTAGTGATATCCGAGAACATCGATGTCGTCGCCTTCGGCCGAGGCCATGCGCTGCTTGTCCTGCACGTTCTCAACGGTGGTGATGAGGTCGCGATACTTGGCAGCGAGTTCATACTGCTCATCTTCCGCCGCCTTCATCATGCGAGCAGTGAGCGACTTCGATAGATCCGTGTGACGACCTTCAAGGAACATACGGACATCATGAACGGCCTCACCATAAGCCTCGGGCGTAGTGAGTCCAGAGACGCAGGGACCGAGGCATCGCTTGATGTAGTACTGCAAACAGGGCCGAGCGTGATCGCGATTGAGATCCACCGTGCATGACGGGACCAGGAAGTGCCGGTGGATGAGATCGGCGATGCGATAGGCGAGCGAAGCAGGGAAATAAGGGCCGAAGTAGAGGGAGCCATCTTTACGGAGGCGTCGCGTGACATAAACACGCGGATAGCGTTCGCCGATGGTGAGCTTTACGTACGGGTAACTCTTGTCGTCACGAAGAAGGATGTTGTAGCGAGGCTTCTTCTGCTTGATGAGGTTGTTTTCGAGGGCGAGGGCCTCGCGCTCGTTGTCGACGACGATGTATTCGACATCTACGGCCTCGCGAAGCAGGGAACCGGTCTTGGCGTCGGACATGGCGGCTTCGACGAAGTACGAGCGTACCCGGGCTCGAAGGCTCTTGGCCTTGCCGACATAAATGACCTCCCCCTCGGCGTTCTTATATAGGTACACGCCGGGCTTGGTGGGGAGAGTCCGGATTTTTTCGTGAAGGTCCACTGATCTTTATAGATTAGCGCGGGCGAGGCGCCCACGCGACTGCCGGCAAGTTGCCGGCGCTACGGAACAAATCAGGGCTGCCGGCATTGCGGAATGAGACTACGTTGCGGGATACGGCAAATATCGCGCAACTTCTAAGGCTTCTTAAGTTTACGGTACGGTAAAAAATCCATGCTGCAGTACCGGAATGCCTTAGTCATCTCAGGTTAATGGTAAGAGCAGAGTTTCAGGATCGCCTTAAGTGGTTGAATACAAATGACTTTGTTGACAGCGTAGAAATCTCCCGATTGGCATGTGCCGTGCTCTAACGTGAGTAGGCAAAGCTCGAAGTGGCCGGACTGCCCCGCAGGACGGCTCCCAGGGTGACCGAGCAGCCGAAAGATCGTACCCTCCCCGGTAAAACCGGGCGGCAAGGAGTCCTACGACAATGAATCGAATTCCTGTGGCAGCAGCACTGATTCTTGCGGGCAGCTTGGCATTCACAACCGGCTGTGCGACCAAGAAGAGCGTCGCGCGCGAGACAGCACCTCTTATCAACAAAACCAATGAATTAGATGACCTTACGGCGAAAACGACGCGCGACATCAAGGACTTGGACACTCGCGCGACGAAGGGTATTGCTGACGTAAACACAAAAGCTGACGCAGCCGATCAGAAAGCTGCCGCAGCTCGCCAGTCGGCGGACGCCGCGAATGAACTCGCAACGAAGGCCTCGACGGGCGTAGACACATTGACCAACCAGGTCGTGAACCTCGATAACTATCGTCCGGTAGCCGAAACGGCAGTTCACTTCGGCTTCGACAAGGCTGACCTGACGAAGAAGGCCAAGGAAGCTCTCGACAAGCTGGCCGAAGAAGTTCCGAACACCAAGGGGTACATCCTGGCCCTGGAAGGGAACACTGACTCGGTCGGCAACGCTGAATACAACTATCAGCTTAGCCAGCGTCGCGCTCAGGCTGTGATCCAGTACATGGCCGCTGAGCACAGCATTCCAGCTCACAAGATTTACGTTATTGGACTCGGTAAGGATAAGCCGGCTACCAAGAACAACACTGCCAAGGGGCGCGCGGAAAACCGTCGCGTTGAAGTTCGCCTGATGACCAACGTCGTGGGTGCGCAGCAGGCGCAGACCCCGAAAGAGTCTCCGGCAACAGCTCAGCAGTAATAGGTTTGTACTCTCCCCCACTGCCCTGTAAAGGGCTGCCAACCACCCGCCCTTTTGGGCGGGTTTTTTGTGCTCGTGGGAAGGTCATCTTAGGCTCCCAACTGCGGCGAGCATGGTTCAGCGTTTCAGGTCCGGAGATTCGGGCGTGTTTCCCACAGGATTGACTGACATCTGAACGAAAAAGGCTTGCATCTCACCTGACCGGGATCAACCCGATGTGGTGGACACTCGGTCTTAGCCTCTCTATCGTTTCCTTCCTATTCGTGCTCTGGTACGGCCTGAGCTTGCGCTGGAATCGTCGTCGTGCTCAAAAGCTGCTCGCGAACATCGAGTCTGCGTTTTTGGGTCACGGACATGTTTGCGGCGTCGAGTGGCGGTCCGCGTCGGAGTTCCTGGTACACCTCCGCGTTGCCGGTTGCGCATTTACGCACCCGAATATCCTGGTGCGCATGTTCCCCCGGCAGATTCCCTTCCGTTGGGCTTTAGCGCGATTGCGAAAACGTCGCGAGACGATGACATTCGAAGCGAACCTCCACTATCCGCCAGGATTTAACCTAGAAGTTCAGAACCAGCGCTGGCTGGTGAAGACGAAGGTCCGGATGCCGAGGAAGAATTCCGTGGTGCGGATGAAGCAGCTTGGGCCATTCGTCCTGACGAGCCGTCGAGATTGGGAGCGCGACATCACGAACATGGTGCAGGCGCTTTCGTCATCTCGGGGCTGCAATCTGCTCTCAGTATCGTTCCGGAAATCAGCGCCACATTTCTCGGCAACTGTACCTCTGGAAGCGATTGCCGGACCCCAATGCTCTCCGGACGGAATCTTCGATGCACTCAGGGAGTTGGCATCGGGAGCTTCGACCGCGAAGTTCTAAATATTCTCGTTGAAATCCTGGTACCGTCTTGACAGCGACCTCATTTCGGTCGCAATATGGCGTTAGACGACATGTCGTGGGAATGCCTATGGAGCCACTCACCGAAACTGTGCTGCTGATTCTGCTTAGCCTAGCCGAACAGCCGAGGCATGGCTACTCGATTCTGAAAGATGTGGAACAGATAAGTGACGGGCGGGTCGTGCTCAGCACGGGCACTCTATATGGAGCCCTGCGGCGGCTACTCGAGGACCGGTGGATCGAGCGTTTTGCCGATGACGATACTTCACGGGGGAAACAGGCATACCGGCTGACATCATTCGGACACCGCAATTTGCAGGGTGAGCTTAGTCGGATGAAGAAACTGACGAAGCTAGCCAGCCGGCGCATTGCGAGCGAGGAGGTCTGAGATGCTCGCTCTCTATCGATGCGTGCTGTTGTTGTATCCGGAAATCTGTCGCCGTGAATTCGCGGAGGAAATGCTCGTGGTGGTGAGCGAGAGACTCGAGAATGACGGAAGGGCCGGTTTGCTGTCACGGATGAAGTTACATGGACGAGAGCTGGCGGGACTTCTGTCGGGTGCGATAGATGAGCGATTCCGGTTCAAATCGAGTTCGTATTTAGCATTACCCGTTGCGTGGAGGAGGATCACTATGCGTTCCAGTTTCCGATTTCCCAGAGCGGTTGCGCCGATGATGTTGTTAGTCCTTGCGCTGGTGTCGTTCACGATCTCACGCGCTTCGTCGGCAGCAGTGAAGGCCACATCGCCGCACCTGGCGACCGCCGGGGAGAGATTTTCGCTGCCACTGAGTGTGGGGCTGTGGCTTGGAACGGCGTACCTGGTGGGAGCCATAGTCTGGCTCCTGATTCACTCGTTACATCGATCCGGGACGCAGCGACTCTCGGATGTGGAGACTTGGCCACAGAAGTAGCGATCATTGTTGCGTCAAGGGCTGATCCCCCAAGTGGGTCATTACCGTGGTCACTAACTTGCCGATTCGGAACGGGACTATAGTCGAGGTTGGCAGTGAGGCCAACTCAATGGGCAAGCGGTCACAACGCAGACAAAAGGCAATTCTTCCATTGAAGATCACGATGACGGCGGATGGGAAGACTCAACTGGCCCACTCTGTCGATATCAGTGCGTCCGGAGTTCGAGTCATATCGAGTACTCCGCTGGCGGTGGGAACAGCGATCAGCGTTGAGTACAAACATCGTCGGGCACTGGGAACGGTGCAGTGGTGCAGATCGTTACGCGACCGGAAGTTTGAACACGAGATTGGATTGTTGCTGACGAATGCAGGAACGGCCTTCTGGGGCGTTCATATGAAGTTGCGAGAAGTGGATCGCGAACAAGATGAATTGGAAGCGATTCCCTACGATCAAGTCGCGCAACTGCTGAATCAGAAGAGAACGTAAGACTTCCTGCGACTCCGTTCCCATTACTTAAGAAGAGGCTGAACCTGTACTTTGACGTTCATCGTTGTGGCCGCACCGGTCACTTCCACTTCTGCAATATTCTTCAAATAGGGCTGAATGGTTTTCGGATCTGCCCAGGAAGTCGTCCATCCGTTTTGAATCGCCACAACCTTGTATTTTCCCGGCACGATGGGACCAAGAGTGAAGGTTCCATCACTATCGGATTGATCGCGTCGGGTGAGAAGGGAATTGTTCTCGAAGTCAACGGGGACAAGCAGAATCATCGCGCCTGCAAAGGGCTTGCCGTCTTTTGTGGCTATGCCGTCGATGCGGGTCATGCCTTGACCCATAGTGATGGATAGCTGGACGGGCTGGCCGGCGACAATCTGGATCGTACGGCCCGAGACTTTCGCTCCCGTCGCGGAAAAGGTCTTGATGTACGCGTCGTTTGAAGGCCCTCCGACTACGACTTCATAGGCGCCCGGAGGAACTGGGCCGTCAAATTTGAATTTCCCGTCGACGATTCTTGTGGCATAAGACCTCCGCCTGTCCTTGGCGGAGAGTCGTATGATGAGCTCGGTCTGTGGCGGGGAGTTCGAAGACAACACTCCAGCCACGTTGGAGGAGGCATTGCCTCCAGTCGGTGAAAGCTCCATGTCCCCAGTGATGTCTAATTCCTGCGTGGTGGCGGTGGTCCCTGCCTCGCCGGTGTTTGTCACGGTTATCGAGTAGCGACCGGGAGTGATTCCCAGCACTTCAAATTCTCCCGGAATGCCGGTTCCACCAAGGCCGGCGGAGACATCCATGGGTTCGCCGAAAACCATCTGCGTTGCCCGAACCTGGGGCATCTGCAAAACACGACGGCTTCGTCCCGTGTAGAAGGTGATCCCACCGCGTGCGTCAGAGGGTTCGCCGGTGGCGGTCTCTATGACAGGAGGCGGTCCCGAGATGTGGATGCGAAGCGGCCGCACAGCATGCAGCAAGAGATCGGCCGTGGCGCTCTCGCCGGGACCAACATGAATGGAGGCCGCTTCTTCGGAAGACTCTGTGCCCGGGTAAAACGTCATTGGATAAACGAGGTTGACTTGCGAACCCTCCGCTTCGAGGCGTGCGACGGTTTCGGGGTCGGTGCCCTGAACACGAGCTTGTTCCACGTAGGACGGATTCGTGGCGTACCAGGGCTGGCCTGAAGCGGCGACGTAGTAGTTGCCCTCGGTGAGATGAGGAAAAGAATAATATCCGCGATCGTCGGTCATCTTGAAGCCCACTACGTGTGTCGACGACCTACCGTTTTCGATAGAGGCTTTGAAGAGCCTGACACTGGCGCCCTGAACCGGTTCGTTCTCATCATTGGTGACGGTTCCGCGGAGCATGCACCCCGGACGGAGTCGAAAGATGATGTGCTCACTGTCGAGGTCGGGGCCAACGGCGATGGCAGTTGCGAAGCCCTCATGCTGATCGTAGCCCTGCTCGGGATAGCCGCGATGATCCGCGCCGAGCGAGTATTTTCCGCGAGGCAGGTTCTCGAAAAGGAAACGTCCGTCGGCACCGGACTTCACTATGCGCGGAGCACCGCGCTCCGTTACCGACACGATTATTACGCGGGCGCCGGCGATCGGCTGATTGGAGAGCAAGTCGACGACAATGCCGAAGATGCGATAGCTGGTGCTGCTCACATTCGGAGCAGCAGGGCTGGTTTGTGCCAAGCAGAGAGATGCGATGCACAAGGCCAAAACAACGCCGAGATGTTTGAAATGCTTCATGGTTCTGTCTTGATGAGATCCAGCGTTACTTCGGCCGTCTGGTTCGGTGACAGGGTGACGTGCGATGCCCTCGATGAATACGCTTCGAGGGCCTTCCGGTTGGAATACTCAATGTCGTCGACATTAGTGAATGCATAGAAGGTGTAGTTTCCGGGAGCGAGTGCCGAGGGCATATAGCATCTGCCCGACTGATCGCAATTGCCCACCACGGCCTGTGGGCTTTCTCCTCGATCGGGAAGCGCGACGATGACCGCCGGGCCAGCGTCGCCGCGAATAGAGATGTCAACTTTGGCGATATCGTTTCGAACTACGACCTCGATGGGACTATTTGGAGCAGAGTCGGCAATGGAAAGCGGCTCGTTGAGAATATCGGTGCCGCCGATGGTGACGGATGCGACGTAGTAGTTCGAGTATGTGGTGGCCATGATTCTGTACTTGCCAGCATCGAGACCCTTCAGCACAAGGCGACCCTGCTCGGGTGGACCTTCGAATGTCGAGTAAGCTTCCTGATTGTCATCGTCGACGGATTTAGCGCGCAGGTTGACGTTGGACCCGCCTAACTGCTGTGTCTCGCCGCCTTCGATGTTCTCACGCCGAATGTTGATGGGGATTGTGATCGGAGGATGGAGAGTCAGCACCAGGTCGTTTCGATTGGAGGTCACGGTTATAGTGGCACGTCCGCGGAGCATTTGGTCCGGGCCGATCATATTTTGCCCAGACTGAAATCCCGTAGCGCGTATGACGTAAGTTCCACGCGGTAAGCCGCGTATCTGAAACATGCCAGTTCGCGGATTGAAGCCGGCGGGTATTGCTACGGATCCTCCGGAGAGGTTCGTAACTTGAATGTTAGCGCCGTCGATGGGCGGGCCAACTAGCTTACCGATGACATTGAAAACCTGAACAGGCGAGACATTGAAATCCACTTCGAACTGTTGCCCTGCGGAGATTCGGACAGGCGTAGCAGATCGGCGATCCGGCGCATTTGGAAAATAAACGCTTGCGTAACTGGTTTCGCCGGGGAAGCCACGGCTATCAAAGGGCCCGACGGAAACGAGATAGCTTCCAGCCCGAACGCCTGAGAAGCGGAAGCGCCCGTCCTCATCCGTTTGCGCATTGTTCACCGGAGTCCATCTCTTCTTACCCTCCATATTGGCCTGTCCGTAAAGCTGTACGTTGGCGAATTCGACAGGCTCTTCGGACGTTCCCAGCACGCGGCCTACGATGGTGGCTGCCGGAAGCATTTTCAAGACGACGCTTTGTGCTTCCTTTGGGTCGACAGGACGCGGGTGCGCGGATTCGTAGAAGCCCGGCTTTCGCACGCTGAAAAACAGGGAATCGGAAGAGACGCCGTCGAAGGCGAACGATCCGTCGTCGCCGGTCAACATGACACGAGTTTCACGTCCGTTGACAGTCACGAGAGCGCGATTCAGCGGGTCTCCGGTGAGAGAGTTGACTACCCGGCCGCTGACCTTGATACGCGTAGGCTGAATTGGATTCGGTGTCGGGAAAACCTGAGCGTTGAGAGAAAGAGCGAGGGAAACCCCAAGGAGTACGGCAAGAATTGAGCTGTTGCGAGGAAGGGAATGAATTCGCGGCCCGATATGAAGCGTGTCCATTTGTCCGGCCAGCAGGAACGCTGGCGAGCTCACAATTTACAACGGAAGCAGATATGGAGCAACTGCGGGTGAAGAATCAGGGGAAGGGCAGAGGGGGACTTCTTCGCGTGAAACGGCCGCGCTGCGCTCAGGATGAGAAGCTTCTTCTGATGAGTCCGGATTCAACTGAGCGTGGACGAGGCGTCCACGCCACTGCCGGCAAGGTGCCGGCGCTACGAGAACCTGAGCATCGGAGAGATGAGCACAGATGTTAGTTGCGGCTGCTGTCGCCGACTACGTAGAACTTGTTGGTGCTGGCGGGTTTGATTCCCTGTTGTTCGAAGCAGACCTTGATGCGACGGCGCAGTTCGCGACTGACTGCGTGCTGCTGGCCGGGTCGGGTCTTCATGACCAGGAGATAGTCCACGCTTTCTCCGGCGACTCGGTCGATTCCCGGAACCTCAGGCTCGGAGACGATGGAGTCGAGGTAATGTGGGTCGTTACGAACTTCGGAGGAGACTTCCTTCAAGAGAGAGACCACACGATCGCTGTTTTCCTTGTAATCCACGGCAATGTGCATGGTGAGCTGCGTCCAATCCCGGGTGAGATTACTGATGATGGTCATCTGGCTGTTGGGGACCATGTGGACGGTGCCGTCGGCATCGCGAAGCATAGTGCGGCGGAGGGTCAGGGATTCTACCGTGCCCTGGACTCCGGCGGTGCGGACGACATCTCCGACGTCAAAGGTGTTCTCTATGAGGATGAAGAATCCGTTGATGAAGTCTTTGACCAGGGTTTGGGCGCCGAAGCCGATGGCAAAACCGACGACACCGGCGGAGGCGAGGAGAGGCCCGATGTTCAACCCGAGGATGGGCAGGATCGTCATGGCCGCATAGAAAATGACCACGAAGATCCCAATGCTGTAGATGACACCGGCCAGCGTGCGGAGCTGCTGAGCGCGAAGCCCGGAGGGAAGGTCCTCCCGCTGACTGTGGTGGATGAGGCGATTCCGGAGTGTTCGAATGGCCAGGAGGATGACAACGCAAATGATGAGAACGCCGAGAATCTTGGGTGCGTCATGCCGCAGGAAGTTAACGGCGTCCTCGCCCCAGCCGTCGAGCAGGTGGACCCAGTTGTCGTGCGGGCCTATGGAAACGAATAGGTGTTCGAGCATGAAGAAGAAAGTATAAACAATGAGGAGCGGGAGAGGGAATTTGAGGGGAAGAAACCGGGAAAACGCGGGACGGGGGAAGCCGAGAAGTATAATTTTCAGCAGAACCTCTGAGGATTTGCTATGTGTCTACGAGCGTGGTCTTTCATTTTGCTTGTTCTAGTCCTGCTAATCGTTCCGATGAGTGCCGCTGGCCCGAAACAATCCAGTTCGCCACAGGCTGATCCGCAATTTGGCCAGCAGGAGCGGCGAGACGAGCCGACCGTTCCGGCGGATGTGGAACGCAGAATGGCAAAGGAAAGAGCCAAGAGTCGGTATCAAAGCATAAAGCGAGACTCTGAGAGGCTGTTGGAGCTTGCGACAGAGTTAAAGCAATACGTGGACAAATCAGGCGAAAACGTTCTATCTATGGACGTGGTTAAGAAGTGCGACGAAATTGAGAAGCTATCTAAGAACGTACGTAATAAGATGAAGGGTGATTAAAATTTATTATAGGATGCAATGCCATTTTAGATATCCCAGATTGGAAGCTCCAACTACCCTTGAGCTGTCTACTTTGATTGACCCTCATTTTTGCAGCATGTTATAAAGAAAGGCTTTTTGGCTCAGCGTTTTCGAAGTAGGGAACGCTGAGTACCCATACGCGGCCAAATTTCAATTATTCCGTTTGAAGTGGAAGCGCGTTCCGGGGTTCCGGCACTTCGGCTCGCCGAACTCGGCGTTGCGAATGCTCACTGCCGGTCGAGTACCGTTTGAGAAAGGTTATCAGACGACTCTGCGCGTTGGATTGTCACTGCGCGCCCTAACCCGTAACCGAGACCTGGATCTCTGGAGGAAACGTATGTTTAAGTCCGTGGCAGCCCTGGCCGGCTTGCTACTCCCCACACTTGCCCTGGCGCAACCGGAAGGCCACACGCCCGGGGGCGAAGCCAATTTGACGTTGCCCGACTTGTCGACTGTGAACTTCCTCGGCATGAACGGTCACGCGCTGCTGACGATCGGTCTGCTGTTCTGTTTCGGCGGACTGTTGTTTGGCCTGGCGATTTATGTTCAGCTGAAGAATCTTCCGGTTCACCGCTCGATGCGGGAGATCTCCGAACTGATTTATGAGACGTGCAAGACGTACCTGGTTACGCAGGGAAAATTCATCCTGGTATTGTGGGCGTTCATCGCCGTCATCATAGCGCTGTACTTTGGATATCTCGCGCCTGTCCCTGGCAAGTCAGTTGGTGTGACGCTGCCAATCATCCTGCTGTTCAGCCTGGTGGGTATCGCGGGCAGCTACGGCGTGGCATGGTTTGGTATTCGCGTGAACACGTTTGCGAACTCGCGCACGGCGTTCGCCGGACTACGTGGAAAGCCATATCCGATCTATGCGATTCCGCTGAAGGCCGGCATGAGTATCGGCATGCTGTTGATCTCGGTCGAACTGCTGATCATGCTGTTTATCCTGCTGTTCATTCCAGGCGACTACGCGGGTCCGTGCTTCATTGGATTTGCCATCGGCGAATCGTTGGGAGCAGCAGCACTGCGTATCGCCGGCGGTATTTTCACCAAGATCGCCGACATCGGT
>Ga0163163_10005213_pt1 | contig 11212 bp, 10 predicted proteins | sample S65metaG_FD_119766 | JGI IMG/M metagenome (GOLD analysis project Ga0163163, IMG submission 119766) | Switchgrass rhizosphere microbial communities from Kellogg Biological Station, Michigan, USA - S6-5 metaG | ecosystem: Host-associated > Plants > Roots > Rhizosphere > Soil | place: USA... | reverse complement strand
TGCAATTGCGGCTTGGCGACTTGCGCCAGCGCCACGGGGGCTGGCCGTCGCGTCGGGTTGAACAGCGAGCGCTCGACGACGTCGCGATTTACGTCAGGCGTAACAACTGGCAGGTATTCAGGCAGCAGCGAAACGATCAACGGCTTCGCGGCGATGCCCGTTTCGGTCGGCGGCTCGCGCAGGAACCCACGGCCCCACTCGGCCTGCCACAGGATCAGGACCGCGAGCACCGCGAGCGGCACCAGCCAGATGAGCCAGCCGCGCAACGTCGTTTGCAGCGTGTTCATTTCACACCTCCCGTCGGTGGCGCCGGCGTGCGGGGTACTTCCGGATAGGCAAGCGCCGATACATCGAGCTGTACATTGTTTTCCGGCTCTTGTCCCGCGGCCGGCTTGAAGCCGCGAAACGCATTCAGCGGCCTGATCGTGAGATTGTCGACTACGAGATAGGGCAATTGTGTATCGAGGGCCTGGAGAATTTTGGCCAGCGCCGGCGTTGTTGCAAAGAACTGCACGTTCACCGTGAGCTGCTTGAAGCGGCCTTCCTCGCGCGGCCCCGGATTCTGGCTGGTCGTGATGCGCCCCCCGTTGTTCTCGATCGCGGCGCGGACAAGATCGGACAATTCGGCGCCGGCGAGGTTCGGCGCCGTGTTCTTGAGATAGAAACGACGGCCGTCCTTATCCTTCATGAGCTCGAGTCCCCGGCGGAGCTCGGGCGCCTGGGCGGCGACGCGCCGGTAGCGCTCGAGGCGATCGGTGAGATCGGCGATCGCCGTGTCGTAATGGCGGTGCAGAAGCAGGATAGGTCCCAGTATCACGGCCAGTACCAGCACGCACACCGCTGCCAGCAACGCAATGGCTACCATCCGTTGCTGCGGGCGGGTCAGCCCCGCTGCAAAGGCGGGCGTCATGGCTTGGGCCCTCCGCCGTTGCCAGGCGCCTTGCCGGCTTCGGCAGGCGGTGCGAGGCCTGGCGATAACGGACCGGCCGCGGGCGCCATGGCGGGCTCCGCCTGACGCGTGCGCGGCTCCGGGGCAAGCGGGTTGCGGACCGCGGGCGGCGATCCGGCGACTGCGCCGGGCGCCGGGCTCAGCGGTGGCGAGCCTGCCGTAGCGGGCAATGGCGCGCGCGCTGGCGCGGCCGGAGGCGCTGTTGGGCCAGAAGGCGTTGCCGTGCCCGCCGCCGCAGTCGCCCCTGCAGCCGCGGCTGTGCCTGGCGCCGCGGCCGTGCCTGGCGCCGCCGCCGTGCTTGGAGCGGCAGTTGCGCCAGGAGGCGCCGTTGCGCCGGGGGGTGCCGTTGCGCCCGGGGGTGCCGTTGCGCCCGGGGGTGCCGTTGCGCCCGGAGGTGCCGTTGCGCCCGGGGGTGCCGTTGCGCCGGGGGGTGCCGTCGTGCCGGGTGGCGGCGCGGATGCGCTGGCGGACGGTGGGGGCTTCGGCGGCGACCCGGCCGGCGGCGCAGCCGCTGATGGGGGCACGGATCCCGGCGGCGACGGCTCGGCGCGAGCGTCGGCGACCGCCAATGCCAGCGGAGCAGGCAGCGCCTGCGTCTTGAGTTGCGCGCCCAAGTCGAATATCTCGCCCGGGCCAGGCTGAATCTTGGTCGTCTGCGACCTGGGCGCAGCCTGCGCGAAAATTTGCGATTCCTCGAACAACTGAACGAGGTGACCGGCGTTCGCCGTCTCCCCGCGGACCAGCAGGTCGCGTTGGGTCTCCTTCCCCTTCGCCATGGTCTTCAGCTCGAATTGAGTGAGCCACGTGTCGTCCGGCAGCAGCTTGCTTACGGCGTTGACGACCTGCAACGCGCTGGGAAACGCGTACTTGCGCTCGAGCGCCGTGTTGTAGTCGGCGACGCGCGCATCGAGCTCGGCGCGCAGGGTTTCCGACACCGCGGCCCGGCCACGCGCCTGATCGGCGACCGTCGTCAACTCCAGGACGTATTCGCGCTTCTGCCAAAGGGGAATCGCCACGGCGGCAAGCGCCGCGACCGCGATTATCGCGACCGGAACCCAGAATCGCCAGCTCCGTACGGACGACGACGTCCGGGCCTCCATGGGCAACAGGTTGAGCCGCGAGGTCGCGGCGCGCTCCGGCGGTTCCGGAACGACGGCGACCACGTCGGCTCCCCATGCCGCGGCAGTTTTCAACGCCGGATCGACGACGCCGCGGCGCGCCGCGGCCAAATCGATCGTGATCGTGCTGCGCACGGCGTCGCGATCGACGATCGCGGCATCGAAGTACAGCTCCTCGGCCTTGAACGGCGTGTGACGATCGAGATCGTAGGCGAGCGCCTGCCGGAAATTTTCCTCGACAGCGGCAGGCAGCACGATGTTCCGGCGCAGCATGTCGCGCGCCGGAAGGCTGATGACCATGCGCAGCGAGGCGGCCGGCCCGCCACGGGCGTGAAGCAGCGGAGCGAGCGCCGCCCGGCCTGCCGCCACGATCGAAGCGGCGTCGCCGGTCAACGGGATCGTCGTCGCGACAATCATGATCGGCTGGCCGTTGGCCGTCGTGGGCCGCCACAGCGTTGCGGATTCCCCGGAAAAGACCAGCACCGGACGCATCCGGCGGCGCGCCAGCGCGGTTCGTGGAGCCGCCGGCATCAGCGCGTCGAGCTCGCGCATCCACCACTGCCAGAAGCTGGCGAGCCCGAGCCGGCGCGCGTGCTCTTTCACGCGTGCCCCGAAGGCGGGCAACACCCATTCACGGTCGGCCATCGGCGGGCTTCTTTTCGAGTAGATTGATGACAAACGAGGCAGCCCCTGCGCTCGGGGTACCCCCGCCGGCAGGGGAGCCGCCTGCGGCCGCGGCTGCCGCGGCTTCAGCTGCAACTGCCATGGACCCGTCCTGCCAGCTCAGCGTCAGCAACGGGCGGCGGGCGTCGCCCGAAGGTCTTACCACCGCGTCGCGGGCGAAGGTTACACCATCGGACGTCGTCGCCTGGGCGCGGATACGCCAAACGGGGACCGCGCCGGAGCCGAAGCCCGATGCCGGGGGAAACGGCGGGGCCGGCAGTTTGGCCGCCAGCGCGTCGGCGCGCTGCTGCATGTACGCGTCGACCGCTTCGGGGGTGGCACCGGGCAAGGCGAGCAGCACGTCGCGCGACGCGGTGAAGGCATTGATGCCGGGCTGCCGCGAATGCACGGTGAGGCTGTCGGCAATGCGCGCGTACACGGCCGGCGTGACGCCCATTACCCGCGCCAGCTCGCTAACCGTCTCGAATGGCGCGTTCGCGGGTTTTTGCTTCAGGCCCGCCGCCCGGTAGTCCGCTTCCTCGGCGCCGTTCGGACGCTTGAGGTCATCCGCATCGCGCCAATCCAGGATCGCGTCGGTGATGCTGGCCGTCGCCTGCGGATCCGTTCCGGCAACGTGCTCCAGCAATCCCTTGAGCAGCGCATCGGGCGCCGCGTTGAGATCGATCTTGGCGGACTCGTCGACCGCCGTCGCGACGATCTCGACGTCATCCTCGCGCCACTTGCGCGGCTGGCCGTCGCTGGCCCAGGCCGTCGGATAGCGCGGCCGCGACAGCTCGAACGCCATCCGATCGATGGCGCCGTCGGCCGCCGCGCGCGCTTGCGCGAGCGACAGCGAGTTGCGGGCCGACAACGCTTCGTTGCGCATCGAGAAAGCGAAGCCGCTCGCGATGACCGTCAGCATGATGGTGAGCCACAGCACGAGGATCAACGCGATGCCGCGCTGACTGCGGGCCGTGCACTGACCGGGAAGCGAATGTCGCCGCACCGTCATGCTCCGACGCACTGCGTGCGCACGGTGTCCCACGCGCGGCAGCCGGCCTCCGGCGCCGCGCGCGGCGCGACGACCAGCGGCGGCCACGGCGCACCCTGGCGCGGCGTGACCTCGATGCGGATCAGGATCGGCAGCAACTGCGAATCATCCCAACGGCCGCGCCACGTCGGCGCCATGTCGTAGGTCGATCCCTTGTCGCGACCGAGATAGGAAATCTTGAGCGCCTTCACGTCGTCGGCGATCACCGAGCGCTCCGCTTCGGCGAACGTCGGCATCTCAAGCGCATTGAGATCGGGGATCACGCGCTCCAGCACCAGCGCCGTTTCGAGCTTGCCTGGGACCCGGGACAGCGCGAGCCGCCAATACCACATGCCACCCAATCCCACGCGACCGGGCAGCGGCGCCGTGAAGTGGATTTCTTCCCCATCGCCGGAGAAGAGCAGCGGGAATTCGACGATCTTGCGCATCCGCTGCGGATGCTGTGCGGCCAGTTGCGTGCGCAAGTAGTCGCCGGCCAGACGCATCCCGGAGGTGGCTTCGGCTTTCGCTTCGCCGGCATCCCAGCTGCGCCCGGTGAGCCGCAGCGATCCGAACAGCACCGCTGACATGAGCGCCAGCAGGCCGAGCGCGATCAGAAGCTCGATCAGCGTGAAGCCACCGGTGTGGGCCCCCACGCTTGCGGCTGTCGCCGCTGCGCTGCCCCCGAGGGGGGCGCTATTCGCGCCCTGGGACGGCCCGGCGCTCATGTGCGGCAGGCTCATCCCGGATTCCTCGGACCCATCTTGATCGTGGCGAGCGACAGCGTGCGCTCGCGGCCGTTGGCGCCGTCGAATTTCACGTCGACGCTGATCTTGAACAGCCGCGACCCCAGGCTTTCCGATGCACGTTCGAGATCGGGGTCGACGTTCTGGGTCACGTAGTAGGCCACGCGCGTTTCCCACCGCACGTGACCGGTTTCGTCGGTCCCGCTGTCGGCCACTTCGCGCAGCGGCTGGGCGGCGGCGGCCATTTCGAGTTGCGATTCCGCGACCTGCAATGCGCGGCTCCACTCCTCGGATGCCGATGCGTTGTTGAGCGACGCGGAGAAAAGGCGGAACAGCGCCGTCGCGACGAGCGCGAGGATGACGAAGGCGGCCAGCACTTCGATCAGCGAGAACCCGCGCATGCCTTGCGGGCAAGGCGAAAGCCTTGCCGGATGTCGCGTCAGGCTCATGCCTGACCCACGATTGGCGGATGCAATGGGGTGTGTCATCAGCTGACTAATCGAGAATCGCCACGCGGCCGGTCAGCCAGTCGACGTCGACTTCGTACTTGCGCTCGCCCGAGCCCAGGGTGATGCGGCCGCCGTTGCTGCCGCCGTCGGGATAGAAACGGATCGAGCCTACCTTTTCGTCGACCAGGTCCTTTTGCGCGGTGAAGAGCTTCAATTCGACGCCGCGCGGCAGCGCATGCTCCTGCGGATCGCGGTCGACCTTGAAGCGGCGGCCGGCGACGTCCAGCACGAGAAACGTTTCGCGACGTTGCGAGACGGCTTCGCTGCGGGCAAGGCGCAGCCCCGACGCGAGCGAGCGCGCGGCCCCGCGCAGTTCGACATTCGACACGCCGCCGCCGAAGGTGGGAATCACGACGGCCGTGACGATCACGATGATCATCAACACCACCAGCAGCTCGAGCAGCGACACGCCGGCCGCGTCGTGCGGCCGGGCGCACGCAGCGCTGTCAGTTGTTCGTGATGTCCTTGGCCGGCCCATCGCCGCCTTCCTTGCCGTCGGAGCCATACGAGACGATGTCGTACGGGCCCTTCGCGCCTGGGGATGTGTACTTGTACTCGTTACCCCACGGATCCTTGGGAATCGTTCCATTCTTCCAGTAAGGGCCGTTCCAGTTCGCGACGCCGGACGGCGCGGTGATCAGCGCCTGCAGGCCTTCCTGCGTCGTCGGATACCGTCCGATTTCCAGCTTGTAGAGATCGAGCGTCTGGCCGATCTGGTTGATCTCGATCTTGGCGGCGTCGCCCTTCGCCTTCTCGCCCTTGCCGAGGAAGTTGCCGCCGACGATGCCCATCACGATGCCGATCAGCACCAGCACGACGAGAATTTCGATCAGCGTCATGCCGCGCGCTGCGCGAGGCAAACCTTGTACAGTCTTCATCTTCCGTTTCCCTAGAATGCCAACCAGTTTCCGGCGCAGGTGGCCGGACGCAGCGGGCGATGCAATGTCTATGACGCGCAATCAGACCACGAGTTCGCTCATCCCCATCACGCCGAGCAGGATCGAGAACACGATGCCGCCGATCAGCACGGCCAGGCTCAGGATGAGAATCGGCTCCAGCACCGACAGGAACCGCTTGATCGCGAGCTGCACCTCGCGGTCGTAGATGTCGGCGACCCTGGTCAGCATTTCCTCCAGGCGGCCGGACTCCTCGCCGACGAGGATCATCTGCACGGCGAGCTTCGGGTACAACCCCGTCTCGGCCAGCGGGCGTCCGAAGCCCTTGCCTTCGCGCAGCTTGGCGATCACGCCGTCGAGCGCGCTCGCCAGGACCACGTTGGTCATCGTCTCCTTGACGATCGACAATCCGCCGAGCAGCGTCACGCCGTTGCCGAGCAGCGTCGACAGCGTCCGCGCGAAGCGCGCGGTCTCGAGCTTCGCGAGGAGGTCGCCCATGAGCGGCATTGTCAGCTTCCGCCGGTCGCGCGCAACACGCACCGCGGGGTTGCGACCGCGGCGCCGATACCACAGGATCGCCAGCACGACGCCGCCGACCACGGCCCACCACCAGCCGCGCATGAACTTGCCGACGGCCACGACGACGAGTGTGGGCAACGGCAGCGCCTTGCCGGCCTGCGCGAAGGTCGTCTCGAATTGGGGGACGACCCACACCAGCAGCAAAGCGACCGAAGCCACGGCGACGCAGATCAGGATGATCGGATAGACCAGCGCGGACTTGACCGACTCGCGCAGCTCCTTGTTCCGCTCCATCGTATCGGCCAGCCGCTGCAGCACCACGCCGAGCGCGCCGCCGGCCTCGCCGGCGCGGACGATGTTCACGTAGAAGCGGGAGAAGATCTCGCGCCGCGCATCGAGCGCCTGCGACAACGCCTTGCCGCCGCGCACGTCGTCGCGCACGTCTTGCAGCAGCGCCGCCACCGCGGGGGGCGGCGCGAGACCGATGAGGATTTCCAGCGCGCGATCGAGCGTCAGGCCGGCGTGCAGCAGCGTGGCGAGCTCGCGGGTAATCGCGAGCAACTGGTCGCGCGTCACCGTCTTCGATTCGAACCAGCGCCTGCGCTGACCATCCCTGGCGGGTGTGGCGCCGGCGGTCGCAATCCCGCGGCCGGTCGCGTGCGCGATCTGCATCGGCATCAATCCCTGGTCGCGCAGGCGGTCGACGATCTCGTTCTCGTTCGCGGCGTCGAGCTCGCCGACGGCGACTTCGCCGGCCGGGTTCACGGCACGGTAGCGGTAAACCGGCATCTTAGGTCTAGCCCTCGCGCGTGACGCGAAGAACCTCTTCGAACGTGGTCAACCCGGCAATCGCCTTGCGCATGCCGTCCTCGTACATCGACACCATGCCTTCGCGCTGTGCCTCGGCCTTCAGCTCGTTCGACGTCGCATGCTTCATCACGAGGCTGCGCAGCGGATCGGACATCGGCAGCATTTCGAGAATGCAGAAGCGGCCCATGAAGCCGGTGTTGCTGCAGTGCGCGCAGCCCTTGGCGTGGTAGAGCGTCACGTCGGCGCTGCCGGTGAACTTGGTGAGCCCGAGCTGCTTGACCATCTCCGGCAGCGCCACGTATTGCTCCTTGCAATGCGGGCACAGTTTGCGCACCAGACGCTGCGCCAGGATGCCGATCACCGTCGACGTGAGCAGGTAATCGTCCACACCCATGTCGAGCAGCCGGTTCACCGTCGACGCGGCGTCGTTGGTATGCACCGTCGACATCACGAGGTGGCCGGTGAGCGCCGATTGCACGGCGATCTGCGCGGTCTCGAGGTCGCGGATCTCGCCGATCATGATGACGTCCGGATCCTGGCGCACGATGGAGCGCAGCGCATTGGCGAACGTGAGATCGATCTGCGGCTTCACCTGGATCTGGTTGATGCCGACCATCTGGTATTCGACCGGGTCCTCGACGGTCAGGATCTTCACGTCGGGCTGGTTCAGCCGGTCGAGCGCCGTGTACAGCGTCGTGGTCTTGCCCGAGCCGGTGGGACCGGTGACGAGCAGGATGCCGTGCGGCTGCATCAGCACGTCGAGGAACGCCTTGAGCGTGTCGTCGGCAAATCCCAGCTTGTGGAAATCGAGCGCGACGCCACCCTTGTCGAGGATCCGCATCACGACCGATTCGCCGTGCATCGTCGGCACCGTCGACACGCGCAGATCGATTTCCTTCCCCTGCACGCGCAACCGGATGCGTCCATCCTGCGGTAACCGCCGCTCGGCGATATCGAGGCTCGCCATGATCTTGATGCGTGAGATCACGGCGGCGGCCAGACGCTTCGGCGGCGATTCGACGTCATGCAGCACGCCGTCGACACGGTAGCGCACGGCCAGGCGATTCTCGAACGGCTCGACGTGGATATCGGATGCGCGCATGTCGAGCGCGTTGGTGATGAAGAGGCTGACGAGCCGGATGACCGGGGCTTCCGACGCCAGGTCCTTCAACTGTTGCACGTCGGCGTCGAACGAAAGCTCGTCGACGCGCGTCTCGACGTCGCCGATCACCTGGCTCTGCGCCGACTTGCCGGTTCCGTAGAGTCGCTCGAGCGCGGCCTCGAGCTCGGTGGGAATCGCGACCATCGGCCGCACCGTGCGTCCGGTCACCATCTCGAACGCGCCGATCGTGTATTCGTCGGTCGGATCGGCCATCGCGAGCGCGACTTCGGTGTCGTCCTCGCGCAGCGGCAGTGCGCGCGTCTCGCGCAGGAACCGGGAGCTCACGCGCTCCTCGAGAATCGGAAACTCGGGATAGCTCGCCACGTCGACCAGCGGCAGCGCAAGCTGCATGGCAAGCGCCTCGGCGACGTCGCGCTGCGCAACCACGCCGAGCGTCACCAGCAGCGCCCCCAGCCGTTCTCCCGATTCCTGCTGCAGCCGCAACGCGCGTTCGAGCGTCGCCGCATCGAGCTTGCCGCGCTCGATGAGGATCTCGCCTAGCCGTTTGCGAACCGGGGTGTCCACGCGTGGAAGCTTTTGAAATTAAACGGGAAAAGCCTCATATCATATCATGGGGCACTTGGCGCAAAAGTGCACGAGGCGTTGTCAGACAAGGGCATAGGTCAAATGGTTCGTGGCCGCCGCGGCCGGCGGCAGTCACCCGAAACCTTGGAGCGAGCCCTGCTGCGTCGCCGCCGCGTTCACGCGTCGTCGAGCGCGCGAGGAAAGCTCTTGTGCAGCAATCGCGACAACGCGCGGTCGGCCAGGATCACGCCGCCCGTCTGGCAGCGCGCGCAGTAATTGCTCTCGTTTTCCGCGTAGACGATCCGCTGCACCGGCGCGCCGCATGCCGGACACGGCTGGCCGAAGCGGCCATGCACGGCCATTTCGGGTCGAAACGCGGTCACGCGCTGCGGAAATTCCCCTGCGGCCTCCGCGCGCAGCCGCGCGGTCCACTCGGCGAGCACGTCACGCGTCGCTTTGAAGAGGCGCGCGATTTTCCCGTCATCCAGTTTCTGCGTAAGCGTCAGCGGCGACAGCCGCGCGCGATGGAGAATCTCGTCCGAATAGGCGTTGCCGATGCCGCTGAAGAGACGTGGCTCGGTCAACGCGCGCTTCAATGTATGGTTTTCGCGCAACAAGCGCGCGCGGAAGTCTTCGTCGCTGGCGGACATGACATCCAGCCCGCCGGCGTCGAACGCCGCGAGCGCGGCTTCGCCATGCACCAGATGCAACGACGCCCGCCTCTTGGTGCCGGCTTCGGTGAACGCGAGCGTCCCGGTCGGAAATTCGAACAGCACCAGCGTGATCTTGCCGGGCGGCTTGCGCCCGCCGGTCAGCCATTGCAGGCGTCCCGCGATCATCAGGTGCAGCACGAGAAACAATTCGTCGTCGAGCGCGAGGACGATGCGCTTGCCGATGCGCAGCACGTCGCGCACCGTCTTGCCGATGGCGGTGGGAAGCGGCGGCACGGCGGTGCGCAGCACGAATGGATTGCGCAACAGCACGGCGCGCAGCGGCTGTCCGACCACGCGCGCCGCCAGCGCTTCGCGATAGACCTCGACGTCGGGGAGCTCCGGCATTGCACGCTCACGGAAGCGCGAAGGCCGCCTCGGCTTTGCTTATCGTCGCCGCGATGTCGTCCGGCGCATGCGCCGCCGACACGAAGCCGGCTTCGAACGCGGACGGCGCGAGATAAATGCCCGCATCGAGCATCGCGTGGAAAAAGCGGTTGAAGCGCGCCTGGTCGCACGTCATGACCGATGCGTAGGAATCGGGGATCTGCGGCGAAAAGTAGAACCCGAACATGCCGCCTACCGCCTGCGCCGAAAACGGCACGCCGGCATGGCGCGCCGCTTCGACGATGCCGTCGGCAAAAGCGCGCGTGGTCGCGGACAATGCCTCATAGAAGCCTGGGGTCTCGGTCTGCGCCAGCGTGGCCAGGCCCGCTGCGACGGCGACCGGATTGCCGGACAGTGTGCCCGCCTGGTACACCGGGCCGAGCGGCGCGATTTTTTCCATGATCGCGCGCTTGCCGCCGAACGCGCCCACCGGCATGCCGCCGCCGATCACCTTGCCGAGCGTGGTCAAGTCGGGCGTGATGCCGGTCAGGCCTTGCGCGCCTTGCGGATGCACGCGGAAACCGGTCATCACCTCGTCGAAAATGAGCACGCTCCCATGGCGATCGCACAGCGCGCGCAAGCCTTCGAGGAACCCCGGCTTCGGCATGATCAGGTTCATGTTGCCGGCGATCGGCTCCACGATGATCGCGGCAATCGCATCGCCATTCGCCTTGAACACCGCCTCGACCTCAGCGAGATCGTTGTACGACGCCACGATGGTCTCGCCGGCGATGGCCGGCGGCACGCCGGCCGATGACGGCTGCCCGAAGGTAAGCGCGCCCGAGCCCGCTTTCACCAGCAGGCTGTCGCCATGGCCGTGATAGCAGCCTTCGAACTTCAGGATCTTCGACCGGTTCGTGTAGCCGCGCGCGAGCCGCAATGCCGACATCGTCGCCTCGGTGCCCGATGAAACGAGCCTGACCAGCTCGATTGAAGGCAGCCGGCGAACGAGTGTCTCCGCCATCACGATTTCGCTCTCCGTCGGCGCGCCGAACGAAAGACCGTGCACGGCCGCTTCCTGCACCGCGCGAACCACCGCGGGGTGCGCGTGCCCGAGGATCGCAGGGCCCCAGGATCCGACGTAATCGATGTAGCGGGTTCCGTCGGCGTCCCACACATACGGTCCCTGACCGCGTGTGAAAAAGCGCGGTGTTCCGCCTACCGAGCGAAAGGCACGCACCGGAGAAT
>Ga0163163_10005207_pt1 | contig 11217 bp, 10 predicted proteins | sample S65metaG_FD_119766 | JGI IMG/M metagenome (GOLD analysis project Ga0163163, IMG submission 119766) | Switchgrass rhizosphere microbial communities from Kellogg Biological Station, Michigan, USA - S6-5 metaG | ecosystem: Host-associated > Plants > Roots > Rhizosphere > Soil | place: USA... | reverse complement strand
TAAGGTTCGAGCTCTTCCACGCCTATGCCAGCGGTTGCGCTGACAACATGAATCTCGACGCCAGGAGCCGCCGCGCCGATCTCGGAAACTGCGACAGAAGAGTCCGGGCAGAGGTCCGCCTTGCTCAACACAATGACGGGCAGCGCCCCACTTTCCCATAGGGTTCCCAGATAGCGCTCAATTCGGCGCGGATTGAGATCGGCGTTAAGCGACATCATCAGAAACACCGTATCGACATTGGTAACCAGAATCTGCTCTGCCGCCCGCCTCCCGGCTTCCTTACGTGAAAGCTTGGTACGTCTTGGCAGGATACTGTGAATGAACGCCTTTCCTTCTGCTTCAACAACGTCGATCGCGACCCAGTCGCCCACAGCTGGAAGCGCCGATCGATCCATTGCAATGTGACGCAAATGGCCCGTTATCTCCGCGCCCATTTCGCCATTGTCCCCAACGACGCGATACGCGTCCCTCTGTTCTTCCGTGACCCGTGCAGGCACCAGGCCTTCTCTCGGCTCCGCATTCCAATGACTTTGAAAGAACGAATTCCACCCCAATGCGTGTAGATACACTTTGGACCTCCAGGAAATTCAAATGGTTGTATGGGAATGTTTGGAAGGCAGGCGGGGGGTGCGAAGGGAGAACGAACTAACGATGCAATGAACTAGACTTCGGTTTTCCTCGCGAGACCTTCCGGAAATTCAGAGACTCGAACCCTGGCCATAAAATCCTCCTTCTGAGTTAGGACTGCTGCTATTGGGCGAAAGAATACCACGGCAGGCCTGTTGGTGGCCCGTTAAGTCCTCATCGATTTCAGCGCTTCTGTTTCGTTTTCGAATGCTTCGAATACAGTCAGCAATTTCGTGATCTGCAGCAGGTCGCGGATGCGGCGAGTGAGATTCAGCAGCTTTACCTGGCCGTCTGCTTCCTTTCGAACCGTCGTAAAGAGAGTTACGAGTTCTCCAAGACCCGAACTGTCGATGTAGTCTACGTCAGCGAGATTCATCAGAAACTTTCGGTTGCCGGCACGAATGAGCTCCTGAAGAGCGTCCCGAACAGTCAGCGTCCCTTCGCCGATGGTAATTCGCCCACTGAGATCGATGATGACAACGTCATCCAGCCTGCGGATTTTCAGCAACACGCTCATGATGCGTTTTCGGGGAGCCGTTTTACCATTCGGAGCCGGTTGCCGCCACCTTCGGCCTGCGAGATGTCGACCTCATCCATAAAGGATCGAATGATTAGAATTCCGCGGCCACTGGGTTTCAGCAGATTCTTTGTTTCCGTTGGATCGGCCAGTTCGCTGAGATTGAAGCCATGTCCCTGATCTTCAACGATGACTTCTATCTGGGGGCCGACAAGTGAAATCTTGAGATGGGCTTTTTTGGAGGGATCGCAATGATTGCCATGACGAATTGCATTGATCATGGATTCGCAGATCGTCAATTCCATCCAGTAGGCAAAGTCTTCAGAGAGGCCATACTCCCGGGTGGCTTCGGTAACCAGACGCTGGACCGCGTCCAGCGCTTCGAGCGTGCTGGGCACTGTGAGCTCGAAGCTCCTGGGTGCATTTAAAGCCATTAGTCTCTAGGTAACACTAGGTATTTTCAATTGTCAATCGCGTGCTACTCTAGCCGGATGGAATCAGACTCAGCGGAAGTCGCACCGACAACGGAAATCCGCGGCACCGTTCGGGTTCCAGGAGACAAATCCATCAGTCACCGGCTGGCAATGCTTGGCGCCATCGCCAATGGCACAACGCTCATTCACAATTTTGCGGAAAGCGCTGACTGTCAAAGTACGTTGGAATGCTTGAAGCAGCTCGGTGTGACGATCCGACAGGATGGATCCACCGTCACCATTCAAGGCCGCGGTCTTCACGGTTTGCAACCATCATCGCGCGATCTCGATGCGGGAAACTCCGGAACGACGGTTCGTCTGATGTCGGGCATTCTCTGCGGTCAAAGCTTCGAATCCACATTTGTCGGAGACGCTTCGTTGTCACGCCGCCCGATGCGGCGGATCATGGACCCACTGAGGCAATTTGGAGCAACGCTTACCGCCAAAGACGATAATTTCCTCCCGCTGCGAATTCGAGGTACACAGCTGACGGCCATTGATTACACTCTCCCTGTTGCGAGCGCGCAGGTGAAATCCGCCATTCTGCTTGCCGGTCTTTTTGCCGGCGGAACCACTCGAGTCCGCGAGCCGATGCCCAGCCGCAATCACACCGAACTGGCCTTGAAGGAATTTGGAGCAACCGTGCGCACCGGCCATGGAACCATCGAGGTCGACGGAGGCACTCCCTTAACGGCAGGTGCGTTCACTGTCCCCGGCGATATTTCTTCTGCCGCCTTTCTCATTGCGGCGGCTGCCACACTGCCGGGATCGCGTCTTCGGCTGGTGGACGTGGGAATGAACGAAAGCCGGTCCGGCTTTATATCCATCCTTCAGGAGATGGGAGCTCGGATTCGAGTCGAACCGAAGGCGCCCACCGGCGGCGAACCCATAGCCGACATTCATGTTGAGGGTTCCGAACTATCCGGGATGGAAGTCGCAGGTGGCTGGATCCCAAACGTCATAGATGAACTTCTCGTTCTTGCAGTCCTCGGAACCCGAACGCGCCAGGGTATCCGCATTCGTGATGCTGCCGAACTTCGTTCCAAGGAGAGTGATCGAATTCAGGCCGCAGTCGCCAATCTGCGAATTCTCGGAGCTGAAGTGGACGAGTTTCCCGATGGACTATTCGTGCGTGGCGGACAGCGGTTGAAAGGCGGTACGGTGAAATCCTTCGATGATCACCGGATTGCGATGGCTTTCGCCGTCTCCGGTTTGTTTGCGGAAGGTCCGGTCCGGATTCTGGGTGCAAATTGCGTCGGAATTTCGTTCCCGGGATTTTTTCGAACCTTGAGTGAGATTTCTAACTAGCGGGTGCTTCGACTGAAGGCGGGGGCGCCTTGATCAACCGTACACGCATAATACGGCGTCCAATCATTTGTTCAACGCGGAAGATATTCCCTTCGAAGTCTATTTCTTCGCCTTCCCTCGGCAGCTTCCCCGTATGTGCCAGCAGAAATCCCGCCAGTGTGACGTACTGCGCGGATTCCGGGACATTCAGTGACAGTCTCTCGTTGAGTTCGCGAATTGAGATACCACTGTCTATCAAGATGCTTCCATCGGAATGTGGAACCATGAAGTCCACTTCGACATCGTGCTCATCCTGGATTTCACCCACGATCTGTTCGATCAGGTCTTCAATCGTGACGATTCCCTCGACTCCGCCATGCTCATCCACGACCACGCCCATGTGAGTCTGTGCGTTCTGCAGCATTCGAATAGAGTTGTCGAGCTTCGCGGTGTCCGGAATGAAGACCGGCTTCCTCAGCAACTGGGAAAGACGGAGTGTCTGAGGATGATGCAGATACGGCATCAGGTCTTTCCCATGAAGGATGCCAATGACGTTATTCAGGACTCCCTGGTAAACCGGGAAACGTGTATAGCGCGTCGTTTCGACGATCTGAAGGATTTCGGCCATTGGAGTGGAGATCTCCAGGGCGGTGACCTCCGGCCTTGGCACCATGACATCCTTCACCTGGCGCTCGGAGAATTCCAGCACACGTTCAAGCATTTTGACGTGGTCTTCCTGATTTCCGGCCGTGATCAGCGCTCGAAGCTCGCCATGGCTTGCAACGTCCGCCGGAGGTCTTTCGGAGTTCTGAACATGTTTGTAAAAAACTCCAGCGACCTTGATGCCCAATCGAGTAGCCGGGTAAAGAAGCTTCATGCAAACGGCGATCGGAACGACAATCTGCAGACTGATGCGCTCCGGATAGCGGGCCGCCAGCGCCTTGGGTCCCAATTCGCAGAAGAGCAGGATAAAAAGAGTCAGCAGGACTGCTTCAATTCCTAGTGCGATCTCCACCTTTTGCGGATTCATCACCAGACGGGAGACCAGGGCTGCGGAAACCGTTGCCGCACCGATGCTGGCAAAATTATTTCCAAGGAGAATGGTGGCGAGAAGCACTTCCGGAGCATCCAGCCAGCCCGCCAACTCGTTGGCTCTCCGGTTACCGGAATTCGCCAGGTGACGGATCTTGAATCGGTTGGTTGAGAAGATAGCCGTTTCAGCGAGGGAGAAAAATGCGGACAGGACAAAAAAGACGACCAGCGTCAGGATGAAGAAAAGACTCGACATTGAAGTCGTGTCTAAGCGACCGGAACTTTGCCGCAGGCCTTGGTGACGGCCTTATCGATTCGCTCTTCAATTTCCACTTCGGCCTTTCCCATGACGGTGGAGATTTCGGAAATCAGAAGGAATCGTGCGCGATCCAGCATGCGCTTTTCGCGGAAAGAGAGAGGTTTAACCTTGCTGAGGTACACCAGATTCTTGAATACCTCGGCCACATGGAAGACAGAACCGGAGCGCATTCTCTCGGAGTTTTCCTTGAATCGGTCTTTCCAGTCGCGTGCGGAGAAAAAATCGCTGTTCGTCAGGTAGGTTATGAGCTGGTCTACATCCTTCCGTTCGATGATCTTGCGGAGGCCGACGTCTCCTGCGTTTGCGGTGGGCACCATAACGAGGATGTCGTTGGAACAAATCCGCAAGAGGTAAAATCTTTCAAATTTCTGACCCGCGACAAGACGATTGGAAATCTTTTCAATTATTCCAACACCGTGGTTCGGGTAGACAACCTTGTCACCGATTTCAAATGGATTCATAGTGAGATAGACGGCGTTGTTATTGTACTTCGCGATCGTCCGAACTTCAAGCCAGTATTGCGTTTCAGGTAGGGGTGTATTCAGGCAACTGTGGATTTTTACAGGAGGGTCCTTATCGTTCGAGCATGCGCAATTGGGGACTTTGTTCTGAATCTCCCGGTATTGCGTGCGCTGGCACTCCAGGATCCTCACGTTCGATTCACTCTGGTCGGGTATCCTGAAGTTCTGTCATTGGCGAAAGGCTTCATTCCGATTGAAGCCATCCACTCCATTGAATCCCCTCCGTGGTCCAGACTCTTCGCAGGGCCTGTTTCCCAACTTACCTTCGACAAGGCATGGGTCTGGATGGGGGATTCCACCCTCGCCGATCATCTTCGTGAATCCGGAGTCGGTGAAGTGATTCATGCGAGGGCTTTCCCGAAATCTATGCATGCCGCCGATCACCTCCTGGAAACTGCAGGACTGCCGAAGCCGGAGTTGCCGGACTTGTGGATGCCGGGATCCAATCGCGTACTCATTCACCCGGGCAGCGGAAGTCCAGCAAAGTGCTGGGCCGGATTTGAAGAACTTACGAACCAAATTTCCGATTCCGCCATTCTGATTGGACCCTGCGAATCGCAATTTCAAACGAACCGACCTCGTTTGGAAGGCCTGACGCTGCAATCCGTTGTCGAAGAGCTACGGACGTGCCGCGTTTACATTGGCAACGATTCCGGAATCACCCACCTTGCGGCATACTTGGGCTGCCCGACGATAGCGTTGTTTGGCCCAACGGATCCGCGAATCTGGGGCCCGATTGGCCGGCGAGTCACGATTCTCAGGGGAATACCTTTGAGCACCATTTCAGCAGATGAGATCAGGAAACATTTATGAACAAGTCGAAGCCGGTCGATATGACGCCGGATGAATTCAAGCAGTGGGGGTATCAATTCGTCGACTGGGTAGGTGAATACCTTGCGCATCCGGAACGATTAAACGTCCTGTCTCAGAATAAGCCTGGCGATATCCGTAAGCAGCTTCCCGAATTGCCTCCTTCAGCTCCCGAACCCATGAGTTCCGTGTTGAAGGATATGGACAACATCATCGTACCCGGATTGACACATTGGAATCATCCGGACTTCTTCGCTTATTTTCCGAACACGGGATCGGGGCCGGGAATTCTCGGCGAACTTCTTTGTGCGGCGCTGAACGTCAATGGAATGGTCTGGAGGACGGCGCCCGCCGCAACGGAACTGGAGGAGCACGTCCTGGGCTGGTTGCGCGAATTGATCGGGTTGCCCAGGACATTCAAAGGCATTGTCCACGATACGGCTTCCGTCTCCACCTTCCATGCCCTGGCCGCCGCGCGCGAAACCATTACCGAACGGAGTGTCCGCGACGAAGGCATCGGTGGTCCGGACGCTCCCCGACTGCGGATGTATGCTTCCGAGCAGGCACATTCGTCCGTGGAAAAAGGTGCAATGGCAATCGGGATTGGACGTCACGGTTTGGTGAAGATCCCGACGGATGCGGAGTTTCGAATGGATCCGTCTGCACTGGCATTGTCGATACAGAAGGATCTCAAGGAAGGAATGCGGCCGTTCTGCGTCGTGGCCACCGTGGGCACAACATCGACGACCAGCATCGATCCCGTCCCGGCGATTGCAGATATTTGCGAAAAGTATGGCCTGTGGCTGCACGTCGATGCGGCCTATGCGGGGTCTGCGGCCATCGTTCCCGAGATGCAATACATTCTTGAGGGGTGTGACCGTGCAGATTCATTGGTGACCAATCCGCACAAATGGATGCTGACTCCGGTGGATTTCAGCGCGTTCTATTGCCGCCGTCCCGACATGCTGAAACGGGCTTTCAGCCTGACGGCGGTATATCTCACAACGGCCGAAGGAGAAGAAGTAACCAATGCCATGGACTATTCCCTTCAACTCGGGCGCCGGTTTCGCGCACTCAAATTCTGGATGGTGATCCGCTATTTCGGGGTCGACGGTCTTCGGGATGTCATCCGTGAGCATATCCGGCTGGGGAAACTCTTTGCGTCTCTAGTGGAGACAGATAGCCGGTTTGAAATTGTCGCTCCCGTTCCATTCAGCTCGGTGTGCTTTCGCCTGAAGTCCGGCGATGAGGAGAACGAGGCGTTGATCGACCGTGTCAACGCTACCGGGAAGATTTTCATCTCCCAGACACGATTGAATGAAAAGCTCACCATTCACTTCACGGTAGGGAACCTGCGCACAACGGAAGAACACGTCGACGCTGCGTGGAAACTGATTCAGAAGCTCGTCAACAATCCAAAGGCCACCAAGGCGAGCCTGTAGGGGCGGTCTATTACCGCCCGCAATATCACGTTTTCAGGGCCGAGGGCGGTCATAGACCGCCCCTACAAAGATCTTCCGGCCTCAGTCTGTCAAATTGCTCACTTGCCATTACTTCTGATGTCCCCCGATCACTTCCGCAAATTTCTTTGCCGCCAGATCCAGACGTGGACCCGGCACGAGCATGTAGTCCTCACCAATAATAAAGACCCGCTTGTTCACCACTGCTGGAAGCCTGGCGAGTTTGTTCCAGTCGGATTTGCGGCGCTGGGCTTCCGCATCCGCCAGCCCCGAAGGGAGAGTTTCAATGATGATATCGGGTCCACGCTGAAGAATCGCTTCAACGGAAGGCTCCATGACTTCCTTGTCGACATCGCCGAAGATATTCACACCTCCGGCAATCTCGATCAGCTCATTCTGAAATGCCGTTCCGCCAACGCTATAAAAAGAACCAAGCGCGCCGACACCGCGGTTATGCACGAGTAGAACTTTCGGATGCTTCGCCGGCGCGCGCTTCCGAATTTCATCGAAAGTCATTCGAATGCGATGCTCGATTTCGCGTGCCTTGTCTTCGGCGCCGACCGTGCGTCCCAGGGCCATCATGTAGTCGAGCGTCTGCGAGATGCTGCCGTGGGTGAACGGATAGATTCGAATGCCAAGTTCCTTCATGCGATCTCGAAGGATGTCCTGCGAGCCGTACGTGATCACCAGATCCGGTTTATATTCGATGATCTTTTCGATATTGGGGTTCAGCAGTCCGCCTATTCTCGGCTTGTCTACGGAGCCTGGCGGGAGTTCATCGTAGTCGCCGACGGCAATGATGCGATCGGCCAGCCCAAAGGCGAAAAGCATTTCCGTGGCGCTGGGAACCACCGAAATGATTCGTTGCGGAATCTGCGGGGGCGGTGTCGATGGTCCATGAGATGCACATGAGCCCAGCGCCAGCGACCCGACGCATAACGTCGCGATCAAAAAGCGATACACGAAATGTGACCCTCTCCCTCGAAAGGTAATTCCTCCGGGAGGTTTCCTGACTTGATGACCGATTCCTCATCGCAGATGTCATCGCACAGTTGCGGGGCAGCAGCGGATTCAAACCGCTTTCCCTCGTCGGAGTACGGTGGATTGTCGTGCGGGCGGGAAGAAATCCGTTCCGCGGAGCGTATGATAGCATGCCGTTTGAGGGCTCCCTTGTGGAACAGAAGGAACAAACGCAACCGACGCCGCTGCTGGACTACATTTCCCGCACTGAACTTGAAACACGCTGGATCCGTGTGCGCCGCGAAATGAACTGCGACGCACTGATTGTTGTCCAGAATGTCGATCTCTATTACCTGACAGGTACGACTCAGAATGGCATCCTGTGGTTTCCACGCGATGGCGAGCCACTCCTTGCCGTGCGAAAGAGCTATGAACGCGCGAGGACCGATTCGGCGCTCCAAAACATCGTGCCGCTGAAGAGCTATTCGGAACTGCCGGAGCTGATTCCAAATCCTGGCGCAACCATCGGACTCGAACTGGATGTTCTTCCGGTCTCCACGTATCAGCAGATCGCCAGGCAGTTCCCTAACAGCAAGCTGGTTGACGGTTCCATGGCGATTCGTCTGGCACGCGCTGTCAAGACACAGTACGAGATCGAATGCATACATCACGCAGCCCGGCAACTGGACCTCATGTTTGCCGACGTTGCCACTCAATTGCGGGAAGGCATGGCGGAATACGAACTCTGTGCCCGCATTGAATACGTGATGCGAATGGCGGGCCATCAGGGGTTGACGCGCGTGCGGCGATTTAACATGGAGATGTTCTATGGAGCCGTCTCGTTTGGCGACACGGCCGCATACCCCCATGGATTCGATGGACCTGTCGGAGTGCGAGGACGCTACACCGCAGTTCCGGCGATGGGTGGACTCAAACAGCTACGCCGTGGCGATCCGGTTGTCATTGATGTGGTTGGAGGCTATGCCGGTTACATCGCCGATGGGACTCGCATCTATTCGGTTGGTCCCGTTTCCAGCGAACTCCGTGATGCGCATCAGTTCGTGCTGGAACTCAACGAATGGATTGAAGGTCGCTTGATGCCTGGGAAGTTGCCTGGAGAGATTTACGACGAGATTCTGAGACGCGTCTCGAATTCGCCGTATGCGTCGCGGTTCATGGGCATCGGCGACAATCGGGTTCGGTTTGTTGCTCATAGCGTAGGACTGGAACTGGATGAAGTTCCCGTGATCGCACCGAAATACAGCGTTCCATTTGAGTCGGGTAATGTCATGGCGGTGGAGCCCAAGATCTTTTTTAAGGGAATCGGCGGAATTGGCACGGAGAACACATACCTCCTTACGAACCATGGCCCCGAGCGTCTGACGCGCGCGCCGCAGGAGATTTATATCGTCTCCTGATGGAACTCCAACATTCCCGGCAAAGTTGTAGGGGCGGACTATGACCGCCCGGGGACTTTCAGGACGAGATATCGTGGGCGGTCATAGACAGCCCCTACAGCGACCCGAGCAGCAAACAGGATATCCCTGCTATTTCCCGAATATTCGAAGCAGTCCGAGGATCGTTTTCGCGTCTTGAATGCGTCCATCGTCGATCATGCGAAGAGCGTCTTCGACTTTCACAACATCGACTTCAATCACTTCGTCTTCATCCGGATTGATCTGCGTCCTGGTGAGGTCTGTGGCCTCATACAGCCACATGTATTCCGTCGTGAACCCCGGCGTCGTCCAGAAGGCTGCACGCTGAACGATATTGGCGGCACGGTATCCAGTTTCTTCCTCAAGCTCTCGCCTCGCGGCATCCAGAGGATCTTCGCCGGGATCGAGTCCGCCTGCCGGAATTTCAAGCAGTTCGCCGCCTGTGGCGTGGCGGTACTGGCGAACAAGAAGTACTTCGCTGTCGGACGGTTTCGCGACAATACAGACAGCTCCGGAATGGACGACGATCTCCCGCGTGGCTTCGTGTCCCGCCGGCTCGATAACGCGATCGACGCGCACCTTGACGTGGCCGCCGTTGAAGACAATCTCCTGTTTCAATACCTTTGATTCCGCCATGATCAAAGCTTCTCCAGAATCGCCTTAAGAGCCTTTACGAATTTATCGATCTGCTTTGTCGTAATCACGAAGGGAGGGAGGAACCGCAGAACCGTCTCATGCGTGCAGTTGATGATGAATCCCTGGTCAAGCAGTTGTTTCACGATGTCTTTGCCGGGTACATTCAAATCCACCGCCAGCATCAAACCTCTTCCACGAACTTCCTTAATGATCGAAAGGCTTCCAAGCTCATCGAGTCGGCCTTTGAAGTACTCGCCCGTCTTGCGGATGTAAGCCAGCAGGTCGTCCTCGTCGATAATCTTGAAATATTCTAAGCTTGCCCGGCAGGCCAGCGGTCCTCCGCCGAACGTTGTTCCATGCTCGCCCGCGTTGATCGCAGACGCGACCTTCTCTTTTAGCAGGACCGCGCCCAGCGGAATACCCAGACCCAGAGGTTTCGCACTCGCGATCAGGTCCGGCAAAAGATCTTTTTCGTTCTGTCCGATGAATTGATGGAACGCAAACCATTCTCCGGTGCGGCCCAATCCACATTGAATTTCGTCTGCAATCAGCAGAATTCCGCGTTCGGAGGTGAGACTCCGCGCTGCCCGATAGAATGATTCAGAGATCGGACGGATTCCACCTTCACCCTGAACGGTCTCGACGAGCACCGCGCAGACATCATCGGTCAGCTTTCGCTCGAGATCTTCGGCATCATTGAAATTGACGAATTCAAATCCGGGCAACAATGGTTCGAACGGTTCCCGGTATTTTGCGGTGGATGTCGCCGATAATGCCCCGAACGTTCGTCCGTGAAACGAATTTTCAAGTGCGAGAATTCGAAACTTTCTTTTACCGCCCGTATTCCCGGCTCGTCCTCCCCAGGCGCGTGCAAACTTCAGGCATGCTTCGATGGCTTCGGTTCCGCTGTTGCAGAAGAACGCGCGGTCCAGTCCGGAGATCGTGCAGAGTTTCTCCGCCAGGCGGCCCTGATACTCATGGTAGAAGAGATTCGAAATGTGCAGCGGCCGCTTGATCTGCTTGCGGAGCATCTGCTTTACGGCCGGATGGTTGTAGCCCAGAGCATTCACGCCGATGCCCGCCAGAAGGTCCAGATACCGTTTGCCGGAACGGTCAATCAACGTGGCACCACTTCCGCG
>Ga0163163_10005206_pt1 | contig 11217 bp, 5 predicted proteins | sample S65metaG_FD_119766 | JGI IMG/M metagenome (GOLD analysis project Ga0163163, IMG submission 119766) | Switchgrass rhizosphere microbial communities from Kellogg Biological Station, Michigan, USA - S6-5 metaG | ecosystem: Host-associated > Plants > Roots > Rhizosphere > Soil | place: USA: Michigan... | reverse complement strand
CGCACGATCCGCTCAATGGATATGTGCCCAACGGCATGACCCTGGAAGAGGCACTGGAACTTCGCAAGCGCGATCCCAAGTCTTACGAAGAAAAATCGCTCGATTCTATGGCTCGCCACGTCGAAGGCATGCTGAAGCTACAGAAAATGGGTGCCGTCACTTTCGACTACGGCAACAACATCCGAACCTTCGCCTTCCAGCGTGGCGTCAAGAACGCTTACGATTTCCCCGGTTTCGTTCCCGAGTACATACGTCCACTCTTCTGTGAAGGACGGGGACCGTTCCGCTGGGCCGCCCTCAGCGGCGATCCCGCTGACATTGCCGTCACCGACGACCTCATCCTTCAGATGTTCCCGGACAATAAGATTCTCTCCCGCTGGATCGACCTCGCGCGCAAGCGAATCAAGTTCCAGGGACTCCCGTCACGCATTTGCTGGTTCGGCTACGGCGAGCGCGCTCAGTTCGGCTTGGCAATCAACGATCTCGTGAAGAAAGGTAAGATCAAGGCCCCTGTCGTAATCGGCCGCGATCATCTCGACTGCGGCTCCGTCGCATCACCTTTCCGCGAAACAGAATCAATGAAAGACGGCTCCGATGCAGTCGCAGACTGGGCGCTACTAAACGCATTGCTGAACACTGCCAGCGGCGCATCCTGGGTTTCCATCCACAACGGCGGCGGCGTAGGAATCGGCTATTCGCAACATGCCGGCCAGGTTACGGTCGCAGACGGAACAGACATGATGGCGATACGCATTGAGCGCGTTTTAACTAACGACCCCGGAATCGGCGTAGCCCGTCACGTAGATGCCGGCTACGACGAAGCCAGGCAATTCGCCAAAGCAAAAGATGTAAAGATCCCAATGCTGAAATAGGAAGGAATAGAGTGGCCGAGCGCCTAGCGAAGTCGGGGGGAGGAGTTGTCTCTTCTCCCATCCTCCTCCATAGCATTACCCAGCTCGTTACCATGCATCTTCCCGCTCACTTCGGGCCGAGACGTGGTAAAGCTCTGGCGGAAATCGGACTCATCGAAGACGGCGCTCTTCTTGTCAGTGGCGGCAAGATCGCCTCCGTCGGAACCACCCGCGACGTGCAGCGCGACAAATGGCTCAAGCAGCACGGCAAGAATGTCGTGGAACTCGATTGTCGCGGCAAGGTAGTTATTCCTGGCTTCGTCGACTCCCACACTCATCCCGTATTTGCCGGACCCCGCCTCATCGACTTCGAGAAACGGATTCAAGGTGCAACTTACGCAGAAATTGGTGAAGCCGGTGGTGGAATCCGTGCAAGCATCGACGGTGTCCGCCAAGCCTCAAGGAAAGATCTCACCAGCATCGCGCTGAATGCCTTCCGCGAGATGGCCGCTTACGGCACCACTACGATCGAAGCCAAGTCCGGCTACGGTCTCTCGCAGAGTTCAGAAATCAAGTCATTGGAAGCCATTCGCGATGCGGCGAATCAGTGGCCCGGAACTGTCGTTCCGACATTCCTCGGTGCGCACGTTCCGCCGCCCGAGCACAAGAAGGACCCCGACCGTTACGTCGAGTCGATCATCGAAGAAATGATCCCTGAAATTTCCCGCCGCAAGTTGGCAAAGTATGTCGATGTCTTTTGCGAGCACGGAGCGTTCACTCCCGAACAGACCGAGCGAATCCTTGAAGCAGCGGTCGCCAGCCAACTGGAAGTTCGAGTCCACGTTTGCCAGCTCTCGCATTCCTCCTTGCAGCCCCTGTTGCGTTTCCGCCCTGCATCGTTCGATCACATGGACTTTGTCAGCGACGACGACATCCAGGCGCTCGCAAAACAGGACACCGTTGCGACCTTTGTTCCCGGCGCAAATTACTTCCTCGCCACCCGAAGCTACCCTCCCGCTCGAAACCTAATCGACGCGGGGGTCCCCGTCGCGCTCGCCACCGACTACAATCCCGGCTCCTCCCCTACCGCTAGTATGCCGATGATTCTCTCCATCGCATGTACCCAGATGAAGATGACTCCAGCGGAGGCCTTGGCGGCCTCAACAATCAATGGAGCTCATGCCCTGGGTCTCGCAGAGACAAAGGGTAGCCTCGAGCCCGGCAAAGACGCTGACCTCGCCATCTTTCAACTCGAGGATTACAGGGAGATTGCATACTGGTTCGGCGCAAACCATTGTGTCGGGACCATGATTTCTGGCGCTTTTGCCGGTGAATCGTAAGTTCCCATCCGGCCCCATCAGCTCTCTCCGGCATCCAACAATGGAGTTTTTACGCTGTAAATCCTGTCCCGGAACTTCTGCGGAAACGATTACGTATTGCTAACTAATTCGTCTAAATAAGGTCGAAGCAATGTTTGGGGAAAGCCACGCCATGTGGCTGATCAATCACAATCTCGGGAAATTATGAAAAGACTTACTTTGTGTCTGCTGGTTGTCTTTGGGCTGGCTGGTCTAAGCCACGCTCAGCGTTTGCCGGAAACGGCAGTTCCTAGCTCTTATAAGCTCGTTTTCTCGCCGGACTTCAATACCAACACCTTCGGCGGTGATGAAACCATCCAGGTAAACGTCCCCACACCGACCTCAAAAATCGTCTTGAACGCAGCGGAAATCAAGTTCAATGACGTCAACATCGAAGCAGCCGGTAAGCCACAGAAGGCCACCGCCTCCACCGACGAGAAGAATGAAATGGCGACCCTGACGGTCGCTAACCCGATTCCCGCCGGTCCAGCCACCATACACATCAAGTTCACGGGAATCTTGAACGACAAGCTTCGCGGTTTCTATCTCAGCCAGACCGACAAGCGGAAGTATGCCGTCACGCAATTTGAGGCCACGGACGCCCGTCGTGCCTTTCCTAGCTTTGACGAACCGAACTATAAGGCCACCTTCGACATCAGCATCGTCGCGGACTCTGCCGACACCGCCATCTCGAACGGCAAACTCGAATCTGATACGCCTGGCCCCGGACAGGGAAAGCACACTTTAAAATTCGCCACTACCCCCAAGATGTCGACCTACCTCGTTGCGATGCTGGTCGGCGATTGGAAATGCGTCTCGGACAACGTTGATGGGATTCCTCTCCGCGTCTGCTCCGTTCCCGGCAAGGAGCAGATGGGTGGTTTCGCTCTCGAAGCAACCAAGAACATCCTGCACTATTACAACCAGTACTTTGCCATGAAGTACCCATTCGGCAAACTCGACCAGGTGGCGATCCCCGACTTCGAAGCAGGCGCCATGGAAAATGCTGGCGCAATCACTTACCGCGAGTCTTTATTGCTGGCCGACCCAAAGACCATCTCGGAAGAAGAGAAGATCAACATTGCCTCCGTGATAGCGCATGAAGTCGCTCACCAGTGGTTTGGCGACCTTGTGACCATGAAGTGGTGGGATGACATCTGGCTGAACGAAGGCTTCGCCACCTGGATGACACCCAAGCCGCTCATCGCTTGGAAGCCTGAGTGGAAACAGAACGAGGCCGAAGTACTCGACGCCAATAATTCCATCAACGGAGACTCCGTCGTCGCAACCCGGCCGATTCATCAGGCCGCAGAAACGCGCGGCGAGATCAATGCTCTCTTTGACGGCATTGCCTACGGCAAAACCGCGGCCGTTCTACACATGGTCGAGTCCTACATCGGTCCCGATGCCTTCCGCGCCGGAGTGAACAAATATCTTCAGCAGCATTCCTACTCAAATGCTACGGCGACCGATTTCTGGAATACCCAGGCAGCCGTCTCGAAGAAACCCGTCGACAAGGTGATGGAAACTTTCGTGATGCAACCTGGCGTGCCCTTCGTCGACGTCGCAATGACGAATGCTGACGGGAAAACAAAAGTTACTGTGAGCCAGAAGCGCTACTACTACGACTCGGCGCTCTTCGCCAAGGATTCCGACATCACCTGGAACATTCCGGTTTGTCTGCAGGCCATGAATGTCACCGTTGATGGTTCCAGGCAGTGTGAACTGCTGACCTCAAGGCAGCAGACCTTCACGCTCCCTGCCGGTGCATCCTGGGTCTTTCCCAATGCCGGCGCAGCAGGTTATTACCGCTACGCCTTCGACACGGCAGCCCTGAAAGGAAGTTCGCTTCTTACTACGCTGAAACCCGAGGAACGGATCTCGCTCGTCGCAAATGAATGGGCCCTGGTTCGCACTGGACGCCATTCGGTTCCGGACTACCTTGCCCTTGTGAACAGCTTGCGCGACGAACGCGACGGTCTCGTCCTCTCCGAAATCATTAATCGCGTCCAGTACATCAGCCGCAATCTAATCAACGATCAGGATCGGCCTGAGTTTCAACAATGGGTACGCAGTTACTTCAGCCCAATTTTGAAGAGCATCGGCATGATGCCGAAAGAGGGAGAATCTGCGTCGGTCGCTTCACTCCGACCGAACCTCTATGCAATTCTCGGAGGACGTGCCGGCGAGGATCCCGACGTGGTTGCGCAGGCCCGGAAGGTCACGCAGGACTATATGAAGGATCCCGCGAGCGTTCCTCCAGATCTTTCCGACGAGGCCGTATACATCGCTGCTGTCCACGGGGACGCCGCTCTGTACGATCAGTACCGTGCGAAGCTTGCGCAGGTCAAGACGCCGCAGGAGTACTACACCTACTTCTACGCGCTCGCCAACTTCAACGATCCGGCGTTACTCCAGAAAACACTCGACTTCGGCTTATCGCCGGAAGTTCGCAACCAGGACTTGAACATCATCGCCAGCGTGATGCGGAACCCGAAGGGAAGTGACCTCGCATGGAATTTCGTGAAGGCACATTGGGATGACCTCATGAAGAAGGCCGGAGGCAGCATCTCCGGAGCCTCCGGTGTCGCGTTCGGTGGCACAGGGACCTTCTGCGATGCCCAGAAACGGGACGATGTAAAAGCTTTCTACGATGCCCACCAGATTCAAGGCTCGCAACGCAACTTCCGCCAGGCTCAGGAGTCGATCAATTACTGCATCGACCTCAAACAGCGCCAGGAGCAGCCGCTCGCGCAATGGCTGCAACAGAACACGGTAGCTGCCTCTCAATAGAAAAGTCAGTTGTAGACTGGCGGCGGGATAATTCCCGCCGCCTTTTTTTCTGCAACATGTTCTTATCCCGCATTCCTACACGACTTAACTTGACATTGTGCTCTGCACAGCTAATCCTAACCTCTTGGATTAAATGAACTCTCTGCTACCGTAAGCATCTGAATCGATCTGTGGTGATTCCGGGGAAATTTATGACCTCATGTAAGTCTTTAATACTCCTCTTGTGCACTGTTTCGCTGACGCTCAGTATCTCGTGCAAGCGGGAAGGGGCTGCTAGCGCAGGGCCGGGCGGGGCCGGCGGAGGAATGCCGGTTAAAACACAAGTTGTAGAGAAGAAGCGCGTGCCGGACTTTACCGAGTACATCGCTACCCTCCAATCGCGTGGTTCAGCGATTCTTCAGCCCGAGGTCGAAGGCCAGATCACCCGAATCCTTGTGCGCTCCGGCGAGCGCGTCAAAGCTGGCCAGCCCCTGCTGATCATCGATCCCCGCCGTCAGGAAGCGACCGTCAATTCCCAGGAAGCCACCTTGCGCACCAGGCAGGCGACCCTTGAGTTCAATCGCCTGGACTTGGAGCGCAAAAAACGTCTGTTCGGCGAAGGCGTCATCGCGAAGCAGGATCTGGACCAGGCCCAGAGTGCCTATGATGCCGCGAGAGCGGACCTTGAAGCGAACGCCGCGGCGGTTCGCCAGCAGAGCGTTCAGCTTCGTTATTACAGCGTCAGTGCCCCCAGCGACGGCACCATCGGTGATATCCCCGTAAAGGTCGGCGACCGCGTGCAGAACACTACCGTCCTTACCACCATCGATGGCACTGGTCCGCTTGAAGCCTACATCTCGATTCCCGCCGAAAATGCTCAACGGGTCAAAGTCGGTACTCCGGTCGATATCCTCAAGGAGAACGGCGAAGTGGCGACCCGATCCAAAGTCACATTCATTTCGCCGCGCGTCGACACAACCAATCAACTCCTCCTCATAAAGGCGGCGGTACCGAACTCCGCCGGCCTCCTCCGGAACAATCAGCTCGTTCATGTGCACGTGATCTGGAGTGAGAGTGAAAAGGTGGTCGTTCCAGTCACAGCGGTTGCGCGACTCGGAAACCTCATGTTTGCTTATGTCGCAGAGCAGGCGAATTCAATGACCATTGCTAAACAGAAGCGCATTGAGACCGGCGATATCAACGGGAACGACTACGTCGTTTTGAGCGGATTGAACCCCGGCGAAAAGCTCATAACCACGGGTGTGCAGACGTTAGTAGACGGCATGCCGGTGAAACCGGAATAGCGGAGGGATCTCTTGGTTAACTTCTTCATCCGTAGGCCGGTCTTCGCCACTGTCTGTTCGCTGCTCATCGTCCTTGCCGGTGCTATTTCTATTCCGTCGCTGCCGATCGCACAGTTCCCGAACCTCGCTCCGCCAACAGTCTCGGTCGGGTCCTTCTACACAGGCGCAAACTCACAGTCTGTCGAGCCAAGCGTCACCACGCTCTTGGAACAGGCGATCAACGGCGCAGAAGGCATGCGCTACATCACTTCCACCAGCGCGAATGACGGCTCCAGCTCCGTCAGTGCGGTCTTCGATCTTAACCGCAATCTCGACATCGCCGCCGTAGACGTGAACAATCGCACCTCCACCGTCCTTGGCCGCCTCCCCGGCGTCGTTCAGCAGACTGGTGTCGTCATCAACAAGAACTCCGGCAGCTTCGTTATGGCCATCGGCTTCTATGCCGAGAATCGCCAGTACGATCCGCTTTTTATCAGCAACTATCTCGATGTCTACGTGCGGGATGCACTCAAGCGTGTCAAAGGTGTCGGCGATGTAATCATCTTCGGCGAACGCAAGTACGCCATGCGTCTCTGGCTCGATCCCACGCGCCTCGCCCAGCGCGCTCTGACAGCCGACGACGTGGTGAACGCACTCCGCGAGCAGAATGTGCAGGTCGCCGCCGGACAGGTCGGCCAGCCTCCGTCCTTGCCAACCCAGCAATACCAGATCAGCGTTCGCGCTGTCGGCCGTCTGACTACGCCCAGGGAGTTCGAGGCAATCGTCGTGAAGCGCGCCAACGACGGTTCGCTTGTCCAACTCCGCGACGTCGGACGCGCAGAACTTGGCGCCGAGAGCTACGGCTCTCAACTGCGCTTCAACGGATATGACGCAATCGGCGTAGGTGTTCAGCAACTCTCCAACGCCAACGCACTCGACGTCGCAAAGGGTATCCAGGACGAACTCAGCCGCCTGCAGAAGAACTTCCCAACCGGCCTGAAATACCAGGTCGCCTTTAACACCACCGAAGCTGTCGATCAGTCGATCAAGGAAGTGCTCAAGACGCTGGCCGAAGCCATCATCATCGTCATCCTGGTCATCTTTATCTTCCTCCAGACGACCCGCAGCACCCTGATCCCTGCGATCACCATACCCGTCTCGCTGGTCGGAACCTTCATTTTCGTCAAGCTGTTCGGTTTCTCGGTGAACACGCTCACGTTGTTCGGTATCACCCTCGCGACCGGTCTGGTTGTCGATGATGCAATTGTCGTCATTGAAAACGTCGAGCGCCACATCCAGGAGGGTGAGCACGACGTCGCAAAAGCCACCCGTGTCGCGATGGCCGAAGTCACCAGCGCCGTCATTGCAACTTCACTTGTGCTCATCGCCGTATTCGTTCCAGTCAGCTTGTTCCCCGGTACCACCGGCATCATGTATCAGCAGTTCGCGCTGACGATTGCATTCTCCATCGCACTGTCGGCATTCAATGCCCTGACGCTTTCACCGGCCCTTGCCGCGCTGCTGCTGAAGAAGGATCACGGCATTCCGAATGTCTTTTTCCGCGCCTTCAATAAGGTCCTCAACAAGATCACCGAGTGGTATATCGCGACGCTTCCTCGCCTGGAGCGGCTCCGATACCTCGTCCTGCTCGTCTTTGTCGGCATTCTGGCTCTTACCGTTTGGGTCTACAAGAAAGTCCCAACCAGCTTCGTTCCAGACGAAGATCAGGGCTACTTCATCGTCGTGATCCAGGCCCCGGAAGGTGCTTCGATCCAGTACACCAGCGCCGTTGCCGATCGTGCGTCACAGATCCTTGCCCAAAACAAAGACGTCATTGGCGTATTCTCCGTCCCCGGTTTCAGCTTTGCCGGTGCCGCGCCCAATCGCGGATTGATATTCATCAATCTCAAGGACATTCGTCAGCGTGGCGGCAAGGGCCATTCCGTTCAGGAGATCATTAATAGCGTTCGCGGTCCGTTTGGCCAGATACACGAAGCCTTCGTCGTTCCATTCTTGCCGCCCTCCATCCAGGGTCTCAGCCAGTTCGGCGGCTTCCAGTTCGAACTCCAGCAGACCGGCGCCGGATCCCTCGAAGAGCTCGAAAACACCATGCACCAGTTGATCGGTGCAGCCTCGCAGCGCAAGGAACTACAGCCCCAATCGCTCTTCGCAACCTACAGTGCCCGTACACCGCAATTCAAAATCGATATCGATCGCGAAAAGGCGAAGGCCCTCGGTGTCTCCTTCACCGAAATCTCCGATGCCCTCCAGGTTTTCATGGGATCGATCTACGTCAACGATTTCGATTTCAATAATCGTTCCTATCGTGTCTACGTACAGGCGGACAAAGAGTACCGCGAGTCTCCGCGAGACCTGCGCCAGTTCTACGTTCGCTCGACCACAGGGCAAATGGTTCCGCTCGATAGCGTCGTGAAGGTGCAGGAAACCACCACCGCCAGTGTGATCAGTCATTACAACCTGTTCCGCTCGGCCGAAATCGATGGCAGTCCTGCCCCGGGATACAGCTCCGGACAGGCACTCACCGCGATGGAAGAAGTCGCCCAGAAGACATTGCCAGTCGGCTACACCTTTTCCTGGACCGGTTTATCGCTCGAAGAAAAAGAGTCTGGCTCGCAAACCATCATCCTCTTCGCGCTCGGCTTGCTGGTGGTCTATCTGACTTTGTCAGCCCAATACGAGAGTTTCGTTCTGCCCTTCATCATCCTGCTCTCAGTGCCGCTTGCGGTGTTGGGAGCGCTGGGTGCGCAATGGTTGCGCGGTCTGCAGAATGACGTTTACTGCCAGGTAGGTCTAGTCATGCTGATCGGACTCGCCAGCAAGAACGCAATTCTGATCGTCGAGTTCGCAGAACAGCTCCAGCATAAGGGCATGCCCCTCTTCGAAGCATCGGTAGAAGCCGCTCGTCTTCGACTACGCCCGATCCTCATGACCTCAGTGGCGTTCATCCTCGGCGTGCTCCCGTTGGTGTTCGCCAGCGGCGCAGGCGCTGCCGGTCGTCACTCAGTCGGAACCACCGTCTTCGGCGGCATGATCGTCTCGACGGTCCTCAACCTCTTCATCATCCCGATTCTTTATGTAATTGTTCGCGGGCTGTTGCCAATGAAGAAAGAAGCCATTGAAGGTGCCCAGCAGGAAGCGTAAAGACGTCGTATGTCAAAAGTCGAAGGTCGCAAGCCAAGAACCGTCATCGCCTGGCTTACAACTTTCGACTTGAGACTTACGACCTCAGATTTAAACTACGCCACTACTTCCGTTCTCGCGCCGCTCAAGCAAAGTGCTGCCGCTCCCGCCAGTCCGGCATCGGCGTTGTAGCGTGCCAGCTTCAACGGGATCTCGTTACAGCGCTGGTTGACTGACCACTTTGGCAGCTGCTCCTGAATATGGTGGAACCAGTGTGACGCCAACTCCCCGACGCCGCCTCCAATCACCATGATCTTCGGCTCCAGCAGGTCAACGATGTTCCCCAGCCAGATTGCTAGCAGGTCCGCCGTCTCTTCGAGAACTCGCGTCGCCAGCGGATCGCCCGCGCGCCAAGCCTGTGCAACGATTTCGGCGGTCACGGCGTTAACGTTTCCACCCGCCAACTCCACCATCTTGCTCGTGGAGTTCTCCCCAAGCTCATTGCGAGCTCTGCGTCCGATTGCCGATCCCGAAGCATAGGCTTCTATGCATCCGTTCTTTCCGCATCCGCATTTCGGGCCGCTGAAATTGATGGTCATATGACCACCCTCGGCCGCGGCGCCCGTGCGTCCGTGGAAAATCTTTCCATTCAGAATGATCCCGGTGCCAACTCCCGTTCCAAGCGTGGCATAGAAAACCTCGTCGTAGCCCTTCGCCGCTCCCCAGAGCGATTCCGCGAGACCTGCAGCGTTGGCGTCATTGTCGACCTTGGTTGGCAGGCCGTAAGCCTTCACGACCTCATCGGCGAGCGGAAAGCCGCGCCAGCACGGCAGGTTAGGAGGATTAGTCACGACTCCGGTGTGCGGGTCGAGCGGCCCCGGAGAGCAGATTCCGATACCGGCAACAGTTATCCCCCGGTTTGCTGCCAAGGTCGCATCGATCGCGTCGCGGACCGCCGCAAATCCGGTAGCAGCGTCCCGGTTGGAAATCATCGGCACCCGAGTCTTGTAGAGAACGTCGCCGTCGCCATTCACCAATCCGGACGCGACCTTCGTCCCGCCAATATCAATCCCTAAATAAATCGGCTCACTCTGTTTCATTCGCTTGTGGTTTCCGACAATACCTATGGTTGCAAAGTTTTAGATTCCGACTAGGGACGTTATACTGATCCGCTCGCGGTTTCAAGTTGTGTCAGTCGCTGCACTATCCAAGCTATCAAGCACTTCTAAGAGGGCTCTTGATGAAGCGTGTGCTCTGGTTGGCTGTACTTCTTGCTTTTCCTGTCGCAATATTCGCCCAGAAATATCCAACCGTCGCTCCGACCCCTTACAAAACCACGCTCGATCAGTTGCGAGCTCTCACCCAGCTTCCTCTGACGGATTGGACAGGACACGCCGCCGATTTCCCGCATCCCGAACTCGCACCCGCCGACGCAGCAGGTTGGACCGGGATTCAGATCAACCAGCAATGGAAGAACCCGTCGTACTGGGTTCGCAAAGTCGTCGAAATCCCTGCAAAGGTGCAGGGCTATGATCTGAAGGGCGCCAGCATCCAGCTCGATCTCGGCATCAGCAGCAACGAGGACGTGAGCGTCTCCATCTTCTCTAACGGAAGCATGGTTGCCCGTACCGACCAGGACATGCAACTTCCCGTCACGCTTACCGAGAACGCGCAGCCCGGTCAAAGATTTGTCGTCGCCGTTCGAGTGCTCGGCCCTGGCGAAAAGACTCGCATTAGTCGCGCACGCCTCCTGGTGACATCCGCTGCAGGTCGTCCCGATCCCGGCCTCATCGCTGACGAAGTCGAGTCCAT
>Ga0163163_10005205_pt1 | contig 11218 bp, 12 predicted proteins | sample S65metaG_FD_119766 | JGI IMG/M metagenome (GOLD analysis project Ga0163163, IMG submission 119766) | Switchgrass rhizosphere microbial communities from Kellogg Biological Station, Michigan, USA - S6-5 metaG | ecosystem: Host-associated > Plants > Roots > Rhizosphere > Soil | place: USA... | reverse complement strand
GGCGCAGCAGCGCATGCGAATGCTGCCCCTCGCTACCCTCGACTTGATTGCGCCGGGCACCAGCTTGGTCCTCGCGCCGCACCCGGATGACGAAAGTCTTGGATGTGGCGGCCTCGCGGCCATGGCGAGCGCATGCGGACGCCCACCAGCCATCGTCGCCATCACCGACGGTGCCGGTTCGCATCCGAACTCGCGCAGCCACCCGCCCGTGCGCCTGCGCGCGACACGTGAAGCGGAACTGCGCGATGCTGCCGCGATCCTGGGTGTCGGGGCTGAGCGCGTGCATTGTCTCGGGCTGCCGGACACAGGCGCGCCACTCGCCGGGCCATATTTCGACTCGACCGTCGCGGCCGTTGTCGCGTTGGTGCGCCGCTACCGTGTGACCACGATCTTCGCGACCTGGCGTTACGATCCCCATAATGATCATGCCGCCACGGCAGCACTTGGCGAGGCAGTAGCGCGCGAGGCCGGTATAGAGGTCGCCTATTACCCTGTCTGGGGCTGGGTCCTGCCGCAGGACGCGCCCCTTCCGATCATGACGGTCGTGGGCCAGCGTCTCGACATCACCGCGGTACTGGAACGCAAGCGGTGGGCAATAGCGGCCCATCGCTCGCAATACTCCGACCTTATCACCGACGATCCCGACGGCTTTCGCTTACCGCATGCGCTGCTCCGCGTGTTCGAGCAGCCTTTCGAAGTGTTCCTCGCACCGTGAAGCGCTCGCTTGAACCGGCGTACTTCGAGGCGCTTTACGCCGCCAATCCCGATCCGTGGCAATTCGCCACGAGTGAGTATGAGCGCGAGAAATACGCCGCCACGCTGGCAGCGCTGCCAGCGCGGATCGGGTCGGCGTTCGAGATCGGCTGCTCGATCGGTGTGTTGACGCGTTGCTTGGCGAAACGCTGCGACACGCTGCTTGCTGCGGACGTAGCAGAGGCGGCACTTGCCCAGGCGCGGCAGCGGTGCGCGGACCAACCTAATGTTACGATTACCCGTATGCAGATTCCATGGGAATGGCCGGTCGGGCGCTTCGACGTGATGCTGTTCTCTGAGGTGCTCTACTACCTCTCTTCTTACGATCTCGCCCGCACGGCGAATCGAGCGCGCTCGAGCATCGCAGCGGACGGACATATTATGCTCGTGCACTATACGCAGCCGACGGATTATCCAGCGAGTGGCGATGCCGCAGCAGATGGCTTCATCTCGGCGAGCGGCTTTACGCCTATTCTGCAGCGACGGGAATTGCAGTACCGGCTCGATCTGCTTCACGCCTAAGATCATCCCGAATGCGGAGCGCCCGCGCCGTCTGCGCTGGCAGCGCTTCGAGCGGCACGCGCCTGCGTCGGCGCAACAGGGGGCTCGCCAACTCAACCGCCGCCCATGCAGCGCCAAAATGGTTCATACACAGCAGTTCCGCCAGCTGCGCAGCGGGGAGGCCGAGCTGAGCCGCCACCGCCGGTGCTGCGTCGCGTCGGGGCATCGCCCAAGTTTCGCGCAGACGCCGGCGCAGACGCACGCGCTGAAGCGCATCGACTGCAGGCTCAAGCCGCGCATCAAGGAACGGATCAGGCCGCTCCATACGGCGGCGCATCGTATCAGCCATGCCGCCGGACGCGCGACCCTCGGTCCGAGCTGAAACAACGACAGAGATACTCGGCTCATGTCGAATGCGCGCATCGACGCGACGCAAAGCGTCGAAGAAGGCGCGGTCCTCCCCGAGTGGCACCACCGGGATACCGCCAGCGCGGCGATGGGCTGCGAGCGTCACAGCAATGCTCGCGCCTGATTCCTCGTCATGCCTTGGCCAGAGATCAACGGGATCGGGATCGACAAGCGTGTTTACCTCATCAAGGAGTGCGGCATAGGCGCACTCACGCGCATCGATCGCGTGTAGATGCGCGGCGATCAGCTTCGCCCCTTCGGGCTCGATTACCGCGCGACCAGCCACCGCATCCGCCCCAGCTGCGAGCGCGGCCAGATTGGAGACAATCCAATCCTGTCCGACACGAGCATCGGCGTCGGTGGTAAACAGTACAGCATCGCGGCCGGCGAGTTCGGCCGCACGCTGCATCGCGAGCCGCCGCGCGTGCCCTGCGCAGGCGGCCCCATCCGGCAATGTCACTTCAAGCTTGTGGACGCTAAACGGAAGGTGATTTTCGATCCCGCGCACCACCGCGGCCGTCCCGTCGTGACAGTTGTTCAGGCAAACTACCACCGCTGCGATTGGCGGTGCGTGCCGCTGCGCCGCTAGCGCCAGCAGGCACGGCTCGATTTCCTCCGCTTCGTCGCGCGCAGGAATCGCCACCAGGACCGGCCGGGTCGCAGCCGGCCCCGGTTGTCTTCGTCTCTGCATCAGGGAGTTGCCGCTCGAATCAATCCCCGGCCGAACGCACGACACCAACGTTGGTTAGTTGCGGCCCGATCACGAATCCGGCAGTGTCTTCAGTAATTCCAGGGGCGAGGCGCCAAGCTCGCCTGCATCCCAACGGTGTCGCTGCGTGAACAACTCGATCAGCGCTGCCATGTCACGATCTCGATCCAGCCCAGCCGCCGCGGCGACATGACCGTCCTTGACGTAATAGGCGATGAATTCCGGCTTACCGAGATCGCCATGTATGACTATCTCGTCCCACGTGGAGGCATGCCCGACATAATCGAGCCGTTTCAGATACTGGATGGTCCAGAACACTGGAACGGCATCATAGCTCACACCGTGACCAAGCATGTTGAGCGCGGCCACCCGACCATGCTGTTCCGCAACCCGCCAGTGCTCAACGCGGATCCGCGCACCATCACCGCGTAGCGGAAAGAGTGCGTTATCGCCTGCGGCGTAAAGGCCGTCCGCGACACGCAGCCCTGCATCGACCACCAGGCTTCCATCCTCCGCGCGCGGCAGGCTTCCGGCATAGGCTGTCGCGGGCGTGATGCCGAATCCAATGACAACGAGATCGGCCGGAATAAGGTCGCCACTTTCGAGCCGAACGGTGCGGACGTCCGGGCCACCCTCCAGGGCAGCGACGCGGCTCTCCGTTCGGAGGACGACGCCGCGCTTTTGGTGCAGTCCGACGAAGGCGGCGCCTACTTCACGCCCAAGCTGCTTCTCGAACGGCACCGACTCACGTCCGATCACTGTCACGTCGAGCCCGCGCTCGCGCAGGCTCGCAGCCACCTCCATACCAATGAAGCTCGATCCAAGGACCACAGCTCGCGCGCTGCGTTCCGCCTGCGCAAGTATCGCCTCCGCATCCGTACGGCTGCGCAGAAGGAAGACATTGCCCAGTTCGGCGCCTGGAATATCGGGCCTCTTCGGCAGCCCACCCGTCGCAAGCACGGCTGCGTCATAGCGCCACGTCGTGCCGTCCGTACAGCTAATGCGGCGTGCTTCGGCATCGATCGCGCTCACCTCAGCGGTAATCCGCTCGATCCGTTGCTCGCGATAAAAGGACTGGCTCTGCAGCGGAGATTTCTCACCGCCCTTCTCGCCCGAGAGCGCGTATTTGCTCAGGATGGTTCGATCGTATGGCAGCCGATTGTCGCGATCGAGCATCAGGACGCGTCCGCCAAACCCAGCCTCCCGTAAAGTCTGGGCCGCGACAGCTCCGGCGGCGCCAGCACCCACAATGATAAAGCAGCGATCGTCGCCGCTCGCCGCTTTCTGCCGGGTTACTTCGGCAAGCCTCACAAACACTTGGCCATCGGCGATGCGCACCTGATGGCGTGGAAGCGGGTCCACGGCCGGAGGCTCCAGCACCGCACCATTGCGCAGTGAAAACGTCGCCTTATGCCATGGGCAGACGATGCGATCGCCGCAACGGACGCCCTCGACGAGAGGGGCGCCGGCATGGGGACAGATGGCTCCTACGGCATGTACGCTCTCGCCGTCTTGGACGAGCAGCACCGACTGTCCGTCAACCTCGAACGCCCGCATCTGCCCACACTCGATCGCGTCGACGGCAGTGACTGCATGTTCCTGTTGCGCCATAGAAAGCTCCGGCTGTTGCTGGGCTCAACGTCCACCCACGGCCTGCGTTCACGCCACATTCAGCGAAGTGCCTGCCTCGCTTGAACACGCGAGCCGGCCATCGCAGTCATGTCGACATCTTGAACACCGGGCCGCGCCGCGTCTCATCCGGTAGCATGGAACTGAAGCGGGCGCGGAACTGGGCCGGAGCCGCTTCATTGATCCAGGCTGGCGCGGAGCGAATTCGGATCGTCTTTTTGTGCCTGCGCTAGGTTGATAAGTTCCTGCTTCACGCGATCGAGCTCCTCTTCTGTTAAATCCTCCAGGCTGATCAAGCGATTGCGCGCTCGCTCGGAGACACGGATCAGCTCGTCAATCTTCAACTGCAGAGCTTCGGTGTCCCGGTTCTGCGTGTTCTGGATCAGGAAGACCATCAGAAAGGTGACAATCGTCGTGCCGGTGTTGATCACCAGTTGCCAAGTGTCCGAGAACCCAAAGAGGGGCCCAGTGACAGCCCAAACCAGGACGACCCCAACAGCAAGCGCGAAGGTAGCAGGCCGGCCGGTTTGCTTGGCCGTCCGCTGTGCGACCTTGTCGAACAAAGCACTGATTGAATCTGCCATAGACCATTCACTCTTTCGGGAACGATGGCTCTCTTGTGTCAATCCGCAATATGCCACCACGAGAGCGCTACAAAACCCTATAGCAGGAGATAGCTTCGACGGTATGGCTTGAACCCATTCTCAAACCCCAACTACCCTGCGATCTGGAGACTGGAGCGGCGCACCACACTCAATCACTAAACTGGATCGATGTCCTGCTGACCAGCGAGCTCGGATCCCGCGGAGACGAATTTCGCAATCAAAGGAATTTCCGGCTACAGAGTCACTTCGAGGTGATTTGTGGGTCGGTTGCCGCATTACGCCCCAGGAGCTAATGCACCAATCGTGACCCAACCACGCGCTGACAGGAACGTTTACAGCTTCCGGAACCGGGACGAAGGCGATGAAAGCAATTCTAGCACTGGCTACTTTGGCATTGGTCACATTGGTATTAGAGGAGAAGGGCCGTCAGGTCGCCGGCGAAGCTAAGAACGCCTACGGCGAAGCCGTTGTCCAAGCACGCGACGCAACCCAATCCGTACGGCAGAGCATCGAGGAGCAACCTCTTGTCTCTCTTGTGATCGCGGGTGTCGTGGGTTATGTGCTATCGCTGGTTGTCCCGTATCGCCAGTGACCAATCGCAGGCAAGTAGATCGTCCGTGCGGGGGCGTCATCGATCTTGCGCTAGCTGCCAGATACCGACTCTGCCAGATTTCTCCCTCCTTTGACCGTTCACCCCCCTCGCGGGCTTGAGCGATGCCGTCGGCAATCCCGCCCAGCCGCTTCGTCAGTGAATTACGCCGCGTAGACAGAGCTAGGTGTACCGGTCGGCGTGGTCCGCTCTCGGCGCTCGACGTGCTGATAATAGGCGGGGTTTTGGCGGGCATCGGTGGCTTCCTAGTGAGTCGCGTGGGTTCACGTCCGATCGGCAATCCAAGTGTGCCGGAGCCCGCGAAACCCGTGGACATTTCCCGCTACCTTGGCCGGTGGTATGAGATCGCTCGCTACGACAGCAGATTCGAGCGGGACTGCGAAGGCGTGACGGCCGAGTACTCGTTGCGACCAGATGGCATGATCCGAGTGTTGAATTCCTGCCAAAAGGCCAGCCTCGGGGAGCGTTTCCGCACCGCAGAGGGGAGAGCGAGGATTGTTCCTAACTCGCGCAGCTCGAAGCTCAAGGTGTCCTTCTTTGGCCCCTTCTTCTTCGGCGACTATTGGATCCTCGACCACGCCGTGGACTACTCGTGGTCGATCGTCGGCGAACCGAGCGGGAAATATCTGTGGCTCCTATGCCGCGAAGCAACGCCTGCTGAGGCGGTCCAGGTGGCGCTTCTGAGACGAGCGAAAGAACTTGGTTACGACACGTCGATGCTCAGAATGACTAAGCATTCGCCTGAATGAAGAGACCTTGAACCGGAAGCACCGCCTTGCGTGAAGGCGGCGGCCCGGTGATGAGAGTCGCCATCGTGAGTCGATCATTCCGGAACGTATCCCACCGGAAATTGTTCGTTCTAGGCGGCCGATCGGCGAACCACCTTTGACACGGCGCATTTACTTCGCGTTCAACGTCTTTTTGTCGGGAACGCGCTGATGAGCACGACAGCACGCCTGGGGGAACTGAAGCGCGATCTCGCGAGGCTCGAGCGAAAAGGGCGCGGCTTTCCCGGTGAGAGCCATGACGTTGAGAGCCAGCGCGGCCGGAACGCTGAGCATCCCGCTGACATCCCCAGCCGCGGCTGGTTCGATGTACTTTGGCGCGCGTGGGGTGAGGTCGGAGAGACTAACATGTTTCTCATCGCCGGCGGTGTCACTTACGCCCTACTCTTGGCGCTATTCCCGGGCCTGGCCGCGTTGGTCTCGCTCTACGGCTTGGTATTCGACCCAGCTCAGATTGAGCAACAGTTCGGAGCTGTGTCCGCTATTCTGCCAACCCAGACCCAGCAACTGCTGGGCCAGCAGCTTCACTCGCTGGTCTCGGCTTCCAGCGGCGCACTCGGCTTCGGGGCGGTTGCCGGCAGCTTGCTGACGTTGTGGAGCGCGTCCCGCGGCATGAGCGGGATCATCACTGCAATGAACATCGCTTATGAAGAGAAGGAGCGGCGAGGTTTTTTCAAACTAAACCTCATTGCACTCGGTCTCACATTAGGTCTCTTGATTGGGGGAATCATCGTCATCACACTCATTGGCGTGCTGCCGGCGGCCGTGCAGCTGCTTGCAGTTGGTCGGGGAACCAAGTGGTTGCTGTTTCTGGTTCAGTGGCCGTTGTTGGTGGTACTCATGATGTTCGGGCTTGCTGTGCTTTATCGCTACGCTCCCGATCGAGATAAGCCGCAGTGGCGATGGGTCTCATCGGGCGCGATCGCCGCAACCATTCTGTGGATCATTGGTTCGATCGGGTTCACCGTGTATGTCGCTAATTTCAATAGTTACGATAAGACCTATGGCTCGCTGGGTGGCGTGGTGGTGCTGCTTACCTGGCTATACCTATCCGCCCTCGCCGTCCTGTTCGGTGCTGTGATCAACGCGCAATCGGAGAAACAGACCCGGAAGGATTCTACTGAAGGGCCCCCACGCGAAATGGGACAACGCGACGCACACGCTGCTGATACGCTTGGGGAAAGCCGAAGCTAGGACCATCTCAATGACAAATACCGAACAGCAGATTGATCAATTGCGCAGACGGCTTGGCTGGGAAGCCGGCGGTAGTCTGACGCAGATTTCCACTCATGCGACGGATACGCTCGCTTCGATCGCCGGTTCGGCCCTGAATTGGGTTCGGCGATCAGGCGAAGAGCACCCTCTCGTCAGCATCCTGCTGGCTTTTCAGGCCGGCTTTGCCCTCGGGCGTTGGGGAGGCTGGTATGCGCAGCGTTAATCTGCTCAAAATTGCCGCTGAGGCAGAAGTCTTGCGCTACCGCTGCATGCTGGCGCGCCAGAGCCGACGAGCCGCATTCGGCGGAATTACCGTGATATTTCTGCTGGCTGTACTTGTACTGGGCGAAGTCGCCGCGTGGCTTGCACTGTCTCAGCATTTCTTGGCAATCGCGACGACGATGATTTTGCTCGGCATCAACCTCGTCATCGCGGGCGCGTTCGGCGTGTTGGCTCTAAGGTCATCGCCAGGCCGCGCCGAGCTGGAAGCCGTGCAGGTTCGGCAGCAGTCACTCGACGCCGCACGCGGCGCGCTTTCGATTGCTGCACTCGTGCCAGTGGGGAATACGCTTCTCCGACACTGGCGCAACAACGGTCGATCACTCGTGCGCAGATGACGCCTGATGTGATGTAAAATTCACTGTGGTATATTCAGATAGGAGCACCAAGCTATGGGAGATACGCAACAGCAGATTAACCAACTGCGGGCGCAGGTGGAAACCTTAGTAAGGGATCGCGTCACCCCAGCTTTCAATGATGCTGTCGGTCGCGCCTCAACCGCGGTGCGTCGTGGCCAAACAGTCATGCGCGACCAGTCTGAGGTTGTGTCAGGCCAGGTTCGCGAACGACCCTTGCTCGCTATTCTGATAGTAGCGGGACTGGGCTACTTGGTTGGATCTCTTCTTAATCGGCGACTGTAGCTGCGAGACGCAAGTCGCGGATGGGCGAGCATCTAGCGAAGCCCCAGGAAGCCGAGGATTGCAAGGACCACAACAATTACGCCGATCAGCCAGAAGATATTGTTCATGGGCCGCTAACGCCGTGACGCCAAACTGGTCGCCTTCACTTTATTTGGGTCCGCTCAAATACTCAGGAACGCCTCACCAACTGGCTGACGGGCCCGTGCCTGCGGAACTCGAAAAGCACGTTCCAGTTGAAGGGCAGCAGCCCGCGCCGAGCACTTGCAGAAAACTCCCAATTCCAACCGGACATTTCATGGATCAATTAACACGCCGGGGTTCATCATGCCGTTTGGGTCGAGTTCTCGCTTTGCGGCACGCAAGGCACGTGCGAACAACTCGGGCCTCTGCTTGTCGTAGAACGGCCTGTGGAAGCGGCCGACGGCATGGTGATGCGTGGTTGTCCCGCCATGCTCCACGGTGGCCGTCATGCAGGTTGTCAATATCGACGTGCATTGATCAAGCATCACGCGCTTGTCGAGGACGCCGCCTAGAGTGAAGTAAAGACAAGGTCCATCGGGATAGACATGCGTAAAGCGGCAGGTGACGGTGCCTTCCCTACCCGTGACATGTCTTATCGCATCACGCGCTACCTGCATGATTGTGGCATGGAAGTCGTGGAACCGCTCCCAGGTCATCGAAGTCTCGAAGGTGGTGGCCAGAAGTCCGCGCGCCGCGGCGTGTTCGGTATAGTAGGGAGCCCGAATGAACCGGTTCCGCCATGCACCGGCGGCGCCGGATCGGTGGGAGTTCTCGTCTGCCAGCGCCGATTGGTCGGCAACGCCGCCACAGTCCCGGCAGATTTCCAGCGCGCGGGATATCAATGCATCTTGCGGGTGATCAGCTGATTCGAAGGTAAGTACCAATACGGATTCGTCACTCTGCCAAGGAGTGTCGGGAAGTCCCTCGCGAGCCTCCAGCAGCCGGCAATTGGCGGGGTGGAGCCCCGCCTGAGCAATGCTGCGCACCGCATCGGCGCCGGTGTGGAAGGTCTTGAAACGCACGCTGGTCGCTGCTCGAAACTTGGGTTTCTTGCGCAGCCGCACCCAAGCTTCAGTGATGACCCCAAGGATGCCTTCAGAACCGATAACCATGCGGTCTGGGCTGGGTCCCGCACCGGATCCCGGCAGGCGCCGCGTCTCGAGCGTACCAGTTGGCGTCACCATCCGGGTGCTCTCAACGAAATCGTCGATGTGGGTGTACAACGTGGCGTAGTGACCACCGGACCGGGTTGCAATCCAGCCCCCAAGCGTGGAGCAACGGTAGGCCTGCATATAATGACGCATGGTGAACGGCGTATCGCGCAGTTGGTCTTCCAGGTGCGGTCCGTAGACGCCACCTTGGATGCGGGCAGCCTGGCTTACAGGATCGAGCTCGAGCACCTTGTCCAGGCGGCGCATTGACAGCGTCACTACCTTTTCAAAGGGTTCAGCGGGCTCAATGCCCTTCACAACCGAGGACCCGCCACCATACGGAATGAGCCTGGTTCCACTTTGCGTACACCAATCGAGCACAGCGATGATGTCTTCCTCCGTTTCGGGGAAAGCAACCGCATCGGTTGGATTCGGAACGGAGCGCATGAACATGCGGCACGCGTCGAACCAGGCTTTGCCGTAGGTATGTTCCAGGCGAGTGAGATGGTCAGTGTGAACAAACCGCTGAAGCGCCGCGGGAACCACGACGCGCGATGGGCGTAGTGCAATCTCGTCTGCCCGCGGCGGCGGCGAAATGTCGAAGGCGGACAGATTGTAATGTCGGGCAATGTCGCCCTCCCACGATCTTATCTCGTCTGTGGTCAGCTCCTCGTCCGCATAGCCCCACGCATAGAATTTCTTCTGCCGTACCATGTTGCCTCCCACCCACCGAGGTGAGCATGTGTCCCTGGAGCGACTGGTTCAGATCGCTTCGCTCAATGCATTGTATCAACAGGCCGTTGGTTGGTCGGGAAAAGCAACGACCGTGGCGGCGCTGATAGGTCTACTTGAGTTGGTCACCGCAGCTTACACGGGTTCGAACTTGAAGCCTTTGCCCCAGCGTGCGATGTGGCCCGAGGACGGCGACGGAAAATGGGCGGTGCAAACCAAGGTGGAGGTATCGCACAAATCGCCGAAGAGCTTGCGGCGCGACTCTCCTGCTTGCTCCGAACTGTAGTCGACCCGCATGCCGAGATCGGGGTAGCGGGCCTGCAGCGGCGAGTGAATCATGTCGCCGGTGATTACGGCATCCGCACCTGGTCTGCCTACCTGCACCGAGTAGTGATCGATGGTATGACCCGGCGTGGCCAGCAACTTCACGATGTCGCTGAATTGGTGCTCGCTCTTCACAATCTCCTCGCGTTTTGCCGCAACGATTGGAAGAACGGAGTCGGTGATCCAGGGAGCCACCGATGGATCATGTTTTTCTGTCTCGGTCCAGTAGGCGAGCTCGCGGTCCGAGAAGACATACTTAGCCTTCGGGAAGGTCGGAACCCAGCGTCCATTCTCTAGCTTGGTGTTCCACCCCACGTGGTCGACGTGCAGATGAGTGCACATCACAAAGTCGATCTGATCGACCGAAACCCCAGTGGCAGCCAGCGCCTTCTCAAACCGATCGGTGTTCAGCATATTCCAGAAAGGGCGTGTCGGGCGTGGCTTGTGATTACCGACGCAGCTATCGATCAGAATGTTATGATGCGGTGTCTGCACCAAGTAGGACTGGATGCAAAGCACCAGTTGGCCGCTCTGTCGATCGAGATAACCGCCCTCGGTCATCCAAGCGCGATTTTCCTCCAGGATCTCCGGTGTAAGCGACGGGAAGAACTCCAATGGCGCAAAGAAAGGGCCTTCCTGCTCCACGATCCGGTGGATGAGAAGATTGCCAATGGTGAAGGTGGTCGTAGCCATGTTGGGGTCTCTCCAAGGCAGCTGACCGATCCTACCGGGCGGACCGCCGGCCTGGCTACTCTGCCAGCATGGCTAGAACTCGAACTCCGGCCCCTCAACATAGCGGAACCGCTCCAACGCGTCCGGACGCAAGGTGAAGCCGAGGCCCGGTCGTTCAGGGGC
>Ga0163163_10005204_pt1 | contig 11218 bp, 9 predicted proteins | sample S65metaG_FD_119766 | JGI IMG/M metagenome (GOLD analysis project Ga0163163, IMG submission 119766) | Switchgrass rhizosphere microbial communities from Kellogg Biological Station, Michigan, USA - S6-5 metaG | ecosystem: Host-associated > Plants > Roots > Rhizosphere > Soil | place: USA: Michigan... | reverse complement strand
TTCCGGCCAGGGCGGCGGAATATGTGATGTCTGCCTCGGCGGACTATAGCGGTCCGTTCGCCGACGTGATGCCGAGCGCAATGTCGGGCATCCAGGCCGTCGCCAATTGGTGGAACAAGGAAGTCGGCAAGGGTCTTGGGGTCAAGGTCGACATCAAGATCTCCGACATGCGCTACGATGCCGCCGTGATCGCGCGGACCTGGCCAAGCATCCTGTCGCGCGATAATCCGATCATGCATCTGGGATTCGGATCGCCAGACCTGACCACGTTGATGAAGCGGCTTCCGACCGACAAGGTGCCGATGCTGATCGGCACCGCGATGGTCGGCCTGGTCTGGCAGCCGAAGGGCTGGCATTTTTCGATCCGCCCGACCTACAGCCATGAATTCGCGGCTCTGTTCAGCAAGATGCAAAAGGACAAGGGCAGCAAGCTCCTGATCGGGGCGGTGAGCACCCAGACCGCGGCCGGCTTTGTCGATCAGGTCAAGGGCGTCGAGAAGCTGGCTGCGACCTATCCGGATCGGTTCGAGGTCGTCGATACGCAATGGGTGGCGGCGAGCCCGGTCACGGTGACCAGCAACATCCGCGCCATGATGGAGAAGAAGCCCGACGTCATCATGGTGGGCGGCACCACGGCGCAGGTGATCGCAACGGCCTCGGCGCTCGAGGACCTCAAGCTTAATATCCCGATCGTCTCGTCCTCCCACAACGGTCTCAGCGAGGCGGCCAAGGGCATCGATCTCGCCAGGCTGAACGGGTCGTATTCAGTGTTCTCCTTTGCGCCCGACAATCAGAAGGACCTGCCGTTGCGCGAAATCTATCAGGCCAACAAGGATAAGGACGGCCAATGGGGCCTGATTGCCGATCAAGCGGCGGCGCAGGCCTTGCTGGCGCTGCGCGTGCTGGAACGGGCGGTCGCAAAAGTCGGTGCCGACAAGGTGACCGGGGAGGCGATGTACGACGCACTGCTCGCCAACACCTTTAGCGAGAAAGAACTACTCGGCGCGCTGCCTGCGCTGAAGTTCAATGATACTGCGCCGTTCCCGATCGGCGATATCAAAGCCAAGGCCCAGATCGTCAAGGACGGCAAGATCGTGCCGCTCGGAGACGCCTGGATGGATGCGCCTGCCTTGGAAAAATGGTGAGGCTAGGGCACGGACGGAGAACGACGGCATGGGCCTCACGCTGACAAATGTCGACGTCATTTATGGCGGCGTCATCCAGGTCTTGCGCAGCGTCAATCTGGAAGTGCCCGACGGCAAGGTCGTGGTGTTGCTGGGCTCGAACGGGGCCGGAAAGACCACGACGTTACGCGCCATTTCGGGACTGCTGCACGCCGATCTAGGTGAGGTGACCGCCGGCAAGATATCTGTCGACGGTCACGACATCACCGGGGCCGATCCAGTCAACATTTTCGATCGCGGTGTGGTGCAGGTGCTCGAAGGTCGCAAGGTACTGGAGCACCTCACCGTGGAGCAGAACCTGCAGATCGGCGGGCACCGCAGATCCGACCGGCAGGCGGTGCGGCAGGATATGGAGCGGGCGTTCAACTATTTCCCGCGGTTGCCGGAATTGCTGAAGCGGACCGCCGGCTACCTCTCCGGCGGCGAGATGCAGATGCTGCTGATCGCGCGAGCATTGGTCGCGCGACCGCGCATCCTGATGCTGGACGAGCCCTCGATGGGCTTGGCGCCGATGCTGGTGGAGCAATTGTTCGAGGCTATCGGACGCATCAAGCGCGAACAGGGGCTGACAGTGCTGCTGGTCGAACAGAACGCCCGCGCGGCGATCCGCCAATGCGATTATGGTTACGTGATGGATGGCGGGCGTATCGTCCTGCACGGCACACGCGAGCAATTGGAAAATAACCAGGACGTAAAGGAGTTCTATCTCGGCCTTTCGCTGGCGGAAGGTCGCCGCAATTTTCGCGATGTGAAACACTACCGCCGCCGCAAGCGCTGGCTCGGCTGACAGGAAGAGATGATTGACGATCGATTCAAGCGAATGCGCGAAGTCTATGCCGAGGCGGTTGGCTTGGCGCCGGCTTTGCGCGTCCGTTTCGAGGCCGCCGGGCTTTCTCCCCATGATCTTCAATCCAGTGAAGATCTCAACCGGCTTGCTGTCCTGAAGAAGGAGCGGCTGATGGAGTTGCAACAATTGCAGCCACCCTTTGCCGGTTATCTGGCCTGCAGGCCGGAAGAGATCGCGCATATTTACGTGTCGCCGGGCCCGATCTTCGAGCCGTCTCTGGTGCCGGATGCTTCAGGCCATGGCATGGACCTGATGTTCACTGCCGCAGGAGTCGGGCCTGGCGATCTCTTGTTGAATACCTGGTCCTATCATCTGGTCCCGGCGGGCTTGCTGTTTGACCAGGGCGCGCGCGCGACGGGCGCCACCATCATTCCCGGCGGCACCGGTGCAAGCGAACTGCAAGCCGAAGTCATCATGAAACTTGGAGTCACCGGCTATGTCGGCAGCACCGCGTTTTTCATGACGCTGATCGAGCGGCTCGAGGCGACGGGCCATCAATTGCCCGGTGCCTGGAAGCTGCGGCATGCCTTCATCGGCGGCGAACTCGGCGATTGGGCCGCAAAACGCCGCTATCTGGAGCAGCGCTACGCTATCAATACCTGGTCTTGTTACGGCACCGCGGATTTTGGATTGATCGGGTTCGAGCGGCTGGGAGACGCCGGTTATCACATTCACGGGGATCGCTACGTCCAGATATGTGATCCCGAGACCGGGGCGCCCGTTTCGCGCGGCGAGCCCGGCGAAATCGTGGTGACCACCCTGGCGCGGGGTTGGCCGATGATTCGCTTCGGCACCGGCGACGTATCCAGTGTGATCGAGAACTTTCCGGACGGTGGCGCAAGTCGGATCGCCCCGCTGCAGGGCAGGGTTGGCGCAGCGGTAAAAGTTCGGGAGATTTTTATCTATCCTGCGCATGTCGAAAACCTGGTGCGACAGATCGACGGACTGGAACGCGCCGTATTTTCGGTGAAGCGGCCTGGCAACCGTGATGAACTCACCGGATTGATCGTGGTCGCTCCGGGCGCTGACATCGGACGGGTTGAGACGGAATTGCGCGAGGCCTTCGCCACGATGACCCGCCTGCGGCTCGATCATGTTGAACAGGTGACCGCAGCCGACATTCATGACAGGCTGATCGTCGATGACAGGTGAGGCGGCCTAGCTGAGAATCCCTTGCGAGCACAGGGCTGAAATCGCTTCAGGCGAAAATCCCCATTCGGCCAGTGCGGAGGGATCGCTGCGGCTGGCCGCTTCCGGCGCTATCCTGATTTCGCCGGGCGTTTCGCTGAAGCGGGGACCTGGCGCCGGCTGGCTGACGCCTTCGACGACCTGAAATGCATTGCGGGCGCGCGCATGCGGGTGGTCCTCGGCCTCGTCCATCGACAGAACGGGTGCCACGCAGCCGTCGGTCGCGGCGAACACTTCGGCCCATTTATCCCGGGTCCTGGTCGCGAACACGGCGGCGACCTTGTCGCGCCGTTTGGCTTCCATCGCAACGTCGTCATTGGCGAAATCAGGATCGTCAGCGAGCTGCAGCTTTTCGAGCAGTACGCGGCGAAACGCAGGCTCGATTGCCCCGACACTGATCATCAATCCGTCCGAGCATCGGTACACACGATAAAAATACCGCCCGCCATCGATCGTGTTGCCCCCCGGCGGATTCGGCCAAGCGCCGGCCTTGTGCAGCGATTTGATCGTCGCATAGAGCGTCGCGGTTCCATCGACAATGGCCGCATCCATCACTTGCCCCTTGCCGGTGGCGCGGGCAGAGATCACGCCGGCCAATAGTCCGAACGCCATGAACAGGCCGCCGCCGCCCATGTCGCCGACTAGTGGTGGAATCGCCGGCTCGTCTTCGGGATGCGGCTTGAACAGTCCGAGCGCGCCGGACACGCCGATATAGTTGAGGTCATGCCCGGCGGTGAGCGCCAGCGGACCGGTCTGACCCCAGCCGGTCATGCGAGCGTAGAGCAGGCGCGGATTGGTGGCGAGACATTCTGATGGCCCAAGGCCCAGCCGTTCCATCACCCCCGGCCGAAAGCCTTCAATCAGCGCGTCCGCATGCGCGATCATGCGAAACGCTGCCTCACGGCCGCCGGCCACCTTGAGGTCGATACGAACGGTGCGTCGGTTGCGGTTGTAGAATGCGAATTTTCCGAATTGCTCGAAGTCGAGACTGGGATCGGGCGCCGGATAGCCGCCGGGGCGATCGATCCTGATTATGTCGGCGCCGAGATCGGCCAGCATCATGGCGCCGAACGGAGCCGGACCGAGGCCGGCGAATTCAACGATGCGGACGCCGTTGAGCGGTCCCATAATCTAGCGATCCCGCGCGGACGCCCGCCGCGCCCCGTTGAACAGAATTTTATAGAACATCGCGCCGAGCTGGTCGGGCAGTGGTCCGCCGGGACGCAGCCATTCCAGGGTCCAGTTCATGACGCCGAACAACCCGTAGCGCAGCGCCTCATCATCGACTTCGGGGTCGAGTCGTCCAGCCGTGCGGGCCTGCTCGATCAGCTTGCGCCAGTCGGCGTTGTAGCGCTCGCGCACCTTGCGCAGGCGCTGCTTGATCTCGTCCGGGACATGGTTGAAGCAGCGGATATTGGCCGATGCATAATCTCCGGATTCATGCAGCGCCTGCAAATGGGTCCGCACCGCGATCTCGATGTTTTCGAGCGGGTCGGCTTCAGCGGGCCGGCTGGCCAGCGCCTGCTTGACCGCGGCCCTGACCAGATCGATGCCCTCGGCCATTACGGTTTCGGCGATCTCTTCCTTCGAGGCGAAATGGTAGTAAAGACTGCCGGCTTTCATGCCGGTCGCCGCCGCGATGTCACGGAGCGAAGTCGAGGCATAACCGTTCTGGCGCAATAGTTTGGCGGCGGCGTCGAGAATCTGCCGCCTTGTGTCGTCGGGCGGGGTCTTTGCTGGAACGGCGGCGCCGCGCGAAGCGCGCCTGGTCATCGCTGATCTCGCTTGCGCATCTGTCCGCATCGGAAACTCCGGTCCCGGGTCAGCCCAAATCGGGACATTCTCGACTTGCCTAGTCATTCTAACTAATGTTAGGTAGAAACACAATCCTGTGCTGGATCGGCTCATTTCGGAAAAGTTTCATGGCGACGCTGGCAAGTTCGATCGACAAGGGGGCTGAAGCCTACAGGGCGAACGTTGCCATTTACGACGGTCTGGTCGAGACGTTGCATGAGCGGCAGGCCTGGGCGCTCGCCGGCGGCGGGGAGCGCATGATGGTGCGCCATCGCGAGCGCGGCAAAATTCCGGCCCGCGACCGTATCGACATGCTGATCGATCCGCTCAGTCCGTTTCTCGAGCTGTCGCCGCTCGCCGCATGGGGCCTCTATGACAATGCGGTGCCATCGGCCGGCATCGTCACCGGCATCGGAACCGTTCGTGGCGTCGTCTGCATGATCATCGCCAACGATGCCACCACCAAGGGCGGTTCGTTCTACAAGGAAACCATCCGCAAGCACGTCCGCGCCCAGGACATCGCGTTCGAGAACTGCCTGCCGGTGGTCTATCTGGTCGATTGCGGAGGCGCCAATCTGGCGCAGGGCGATGAAGTGTTTCCCGATCAGGACCATTTCGGCGGCGCGTTCTATCGGCAATGCCGGATGTCGGCTCAGGGCATTCCGCAGATATCTGCCGTGTTCGGCGAGTGCACCGCCGGCGGCGCCTACATCCCGGCGTTGTCGGACGAGGTGGTGATGACCGCCGGCAACAGCAGCGTCCACCTTGGTGGGCCGCAGATCGTCAAGGCCGCGATCAAGGAGATCGTCGACAGGGAAACGCTGGGCGGCGCCGAAATGCACAGCACGGTCTCAGGCGTATCGGATCATTTCGCGCGCGACGAGGCTGAAGCCATCGCCAAGACGCGTGACATCGTCGGCGCCTTGAGCCGGGCGCAGAAGATCCATGGCGAGCTGCGGGTCTCGCGGCCGCCGCTGTTCGACGCGACCGAAATCCCCGGCATTGTCGGGGCCGATCTGACGCGGCCGTTCGACCAGCGCGAGATCATCGCGCGATTGGTCGACGCCTCCGAATTTCACGAATTCAAACCGCTCTACGGCTCGACGCTGGTATGCGGTTTCGCGCATATCCACGGGCTTCCGGTCGGAATCCTCGCCAATAACGGCGTGCTGTTCACCGAGTCCTCCCTCAAGGGCGCGCATTTCATCGAACTATGCGACCAGCGCAACGTCCCGATCCTGTTCCTGCAGAACATCACCGGTTTCATGGTGGGCTCGGAAGCCGAGCGCGGCGGTATCGCCAAGAACTCTGCAAAACTGGTCTATGCGGTCGCCAATGCGCGGGTGCCGCGATACACCGTCGTGACAGGCGGTTCCTATGGCGCCGGCAATTACGGTATGAGCGGCCGCGGCTTCCGGCCGCGCTTCATGTTCATGTGGCCGAATGCGCGGTTGGGCACGATGAGCCCAGATGTCGGCAGTTCGGTGCTGATGGATCTGCGCCGCTCCAGTATTTCGCGGAATCCGGCGACCGAAGCCGATCTTGCGGAGCATGAACTGAAGCTGCGCAACATGTTCGGTGAACAATCCGACCCCTATTATTGTACGGCCCGGCTTTGGGACGACGGCCTGATCGAGCCGCGTGACACCCGCAACGTACTCGGTCTCTGCCTCGCGATCGGCGCGATGCAACCTCCAGCGACCGGGCCTACCCCGGTCTACCGCATGTAAGGCGCAACTGTTGTGAGATTCGCGGCTTCGCCACGCCCCATCCGTTCCGTATTGGTCGCCAACCGCGGCGAAATCGCCGTTCGCGTGATGCGGACCTGCGCGCGATTGGGTATCCGCACTATCGCGGTTTATTCCGACGCCGATGTCAACGCGCCGCATGTGAGGGCCGCGGACGACGCCATCCGCATCGGGCCGGCGCCGGCGCGCGCCAGCTATCTCGACATGAACGCGATCATTGCGGCTGCGCTGGCATCCGAGGCCGATGCCGTGCATCCCGGCTACGGCTTCCTGTCGGAAAATGCCACCTTCGTCCGGCGCTGCGAGGAAGCTGGATTGATCTTCGTCGGGCCCTCGGCCGATGCGGTCGCGCGCATGGGCTCAAAGATCGAGTCGAAGCGGATCGCCGAAGCCGCCGGGGTCCCGACCGTTCCCGGCTATCACGGCGACGCGCAGGACGTCGACAGTCTTTCCGCCGCCGCCACGCGGATCGGCTTTCCGGTGTTGATCAAGGCATCGGCCGGCGGGGGCGGGCGGGGCATGCGCCGGGTCGATCGTGCCGGCGACCTTGCCGCTGCGATCGTCAGCGCGCGCGCCGAGGCAGAGGCGGCATTCGGCGACAGCACCGTGCTGCTCGAGAAATGCATTCTTAACCCGCGCCATCTCGAAGTTCAGGTCGCCGGCGACCGGCAGGGGGCGCTGGTGCATCTGTTCGAGCGCGATTGCTCGGTCCAGCGCAACAATCAAAAAGTCCTGGAAGAGGCGCCCGCGCCGAACCTTCCGGAGAAAACCCGCAAAGCCTTGCACAATGCGGCGCTGCTGCTTGGCCGGGCGATCAATTACGACTCGGCCGGCACGGTCGAGTTCATCATGGATGCTGGTGACGACACACCATATTTCCTGGAAATGAACACGCGGCTGCAGGTCGAACATCCCGTAACCGAGCTTGTCACCGGGATCGATTTGGTCGAATGGCAGTTGCTGGCGGCCTCAGGGGAGCCGCTGCCGCTCAAGCAGGCAGATATCCGGATTCATGGCCATGCCGTCGAGGCGCGCATCACGGCGGAGCGCGCCGACCATGACTTCCAGCCCGCCACGGGTCGTCTTGTCAGTGTGGTGCCGCCGCGCGGCCTGCGTTTCGACTCCGGCGTCGAGACGTGTTCGGAGATCGGTCTCTATTATGACTCGCTGCTGGCCAAGCTGATCGCCCATGGCGCAACCCGGCAGACCGCGCTTTCGCGGCTGGGTTCCGGCCTGCAAGCGCTGACGCTGCTGGGTGTCCCGACCACCCAGCCGTTCCTGCTGGATGCGATCAACCATCCGCTGTTTTCGAATGGCAAGGCAACGACGCGCTTCATCGAAACCGCCTTTCCGGGGGGCTGGCGGCCAGACCCTGATGCTCTGACGACGCTGCGCGCCGCGGCCGCCGCCTATTGGCTGCAACAGGATTTAGCCGAACCGGAAGCCAAATGGACGAGTCCCTGGGCGCGGCGCAGCGCCGTGCGGGTGATGGCGTCACAACGCCCGGCGCATACGACGCTGCATCTGTCGGATGAGTATGGTGATGTCGATGTGGATATCAGCGTTGGCCGCGTCGGCATCACGGCCGAGGTGGCGGGGAGCGCGGTGACGCTGGGTTCCGTATCCCTCGACGACAGCGCGCTGATCTTGTCAAACGCCGGACAAGACACGGCGTATGCCGTGCAGCGCGACGGCAATCTGGTACGTATCGCCCGCAACGGCATGGCCATCGGCGCCCGGATTGGACTGAAGATCGATTTGCCGCGGGCGCCCGGCAGCAGTGACCGGGGCGGCAACATCATCGACGCGCCTTTGCACGGTGTGGTGGCGCAGATCTTCGTCGCTGTCGGCGACGAGGTCGAAAAGGGGGGCGCTGTCGTGCAGATGGAGGCGATGAAGCTGATCCATACCTTGACTGCGCCGATGTCCGGGCGCGTCGCGGCTATCCGTTGCAACGCCGGCGACACTGTGCCGGCCGGTGCCGTATTGGTTGAAATAACGTCACCCGATGCAGAGGAGATTGTGTAATGGCGGGTCTTTGGTTCGAAGAATTCGAAGACGGCATGGTGTTCAACCATGAATGGTCGCGCACCATCACCGAGACGGACAATATGTGGTTCTCGCTGCTGACCATGAATCCGCAGCCGCTGCATATCGACGCGCATTATTCGGCAAAATCCGAATGGGGCAAGCCGTTGGTCAACAGCCTGTTTACGCTCGGTCTGATGATCGGCATGTCGGTCAACGACACCACCTTCGGCACGACGCTCGCCAATCTCGGGATGACCGACGTGCAGTTTCCGAAACCGCTGTTCCAGGGCGATACCGTCAAGGTTCGTACCACCGTGCGCTCGAAGCGGCTGAGCAAATCGCGGCCGAATGAGGGCATCGTCAATTTCTACCATGAGACGATCAACCAGGACGGCGTCGTCTGCGCAACCTGCGAGCGGGCCGCGCTGATGCGCAAGAAGCCCAAGGCGGCGTAGTGCGCTCGCTGCTGTTCGCGCCTGGCGGATCGGCGAAAATGATGGCGAAGGCGGTCGCGGGCGACGCTGACGCCGTCATCCTCGACCTTGAGGACGCGGTGCATCCCGACAAGAAGGAAGCTGCGCGTCACCTCGTCGCCGAAGCCCTGACGGCTGCATCCCGCACCGGCCCGCTGCTCTATGTCCGGGTCAACCCGCTGGACAGTCCCTGGTGCGCCGGCGATCTGGATGCGGTGATGAAACTGCGGCCGCATGGCATCATGTTGCCGAAACTCCGCGGTCCCGCGGATCTCGACCGGCTCGATGCGCTGATAGGTGAGCGTGAACCCCGCGATGCCACAGGCAGCACCGCTATCATTCCGGTCTGCACGGAAACGCCCGCTGCGACGTTGTCGCTGGCGGCGGCGCCGTGGGGGCGGCCACGGCTCGCTGGAATGTTGTGGGGTGGCGAGGATCTGTCGGCCGAGCTCGGTTCTACGGCCAACCGCGATTCGAAGGGTGCCTATACCGCGCCGTTCGCGCTGGCGCGCAGTCTCTGCCTCCTTGCGGCGCGGGCCGCCGGCGTGCTGCCGATCGATGCGGTGTTTACCGACTTCCGCGATCCGGAGGCGCTTGCGCGCGAGGCTGACGCGGCGCGCCGCGATGGTTTTGGTGCCAAGGCCGCCATCCACCCCTCCCAGATCGCGATCATCAACAAGGCATTCACCTACACGCAGGCCGAGCGTGACTGGGCGCAACGCGTGGTGGGCGCTCTGGAAGCCAGCGGTTCCGGTGTTGCACAACTCGACGGCGTCATGCTCGATGCACCGCATCTGGCGCAGGCCAAACGCATCCTGGCCGCCGCATCACCGCGTGATTAATCCGGGCGGCGCTGCATCAACAGGGTGATCGATCCGACCTGCACGACAGCGTCATTCTGATTGAGCACTTCGAAGCCGATTTTCAGGATTCCGCGCCCGGGCGTCTTGCTCGGCCTCGCCTCAAGCGGCGTCACCTTGGCGCTAACGGTATCGCCGAGTTTGACCGGCGCCTGGAACTCCCACGCAATTCCCAGCAGACCAAGCGCCGTTCCATCGATCCAGTTCAATTGCGACATCAGGCCAATCGCAGTGGAAAGCACCAGCGGACCATGCGCGACGCGGCCTCCGAAGATGCTCGCCTTGGAGAATTCTTCGTCGACATGCAGCGGATTGTAGTCGCCGACCAGTCCGGCGAACAGTGCGACGTCGCCTTCGCCCATGGTGCGTCCGCGGGTACGGTGTGTCTTGTTGATTTCGAAGTCTTCGAGATAAAGCCCCAAGTTGCACTCCCTCGCTTTTATTGATTTCACCGACTCCTCCGGCGGCCGTGTAGCCAACTAACCGTGCGGTTAGTGAACTGACTTGTCAGAAGGGACATTAGCGTTTAGCCTTCCCAGCAACAAGAAAAGATCGTTGTCGGGAGGCTGGCTTTGTTCCCTAGCAAGGAAGACGTGCACGGCATCAAGCGCCAGGAAGTGCTGCGCGAAGCGGCGGCGTTCTTCAATTTCAAGGGCTATCATGCTACCTCGCTGACCGAAATCGCCACCAAGCTCGGGGTCACCAAGGCCGCGCTCTATCACTACTTCCCAAACAAGAACTCCTTGCTGGCCGCCTGTTTCGAACAGGCTATGGAGATCGCTTTCGCCAGCCTCGATCGCGGACGCAAGCAGGGCGGTAACGGGCGCGAGCGGCTGGTGCTGACCATCTCCGGCTATGTCTCGCAACTGATCGACGAACTCAATTGCTGCGTCGTCCTGATGGAAGAGCAGGCGCTGGAGCCGGCCGATCGCGTCAAGCTGGTTCGTCAGCGCGACCGGTTCGAGCGCGGTCTGCGGGCATTGGTGAAGGAAGGTATCGAGGATGGCAGCGTGGTTCCCTGCGATCCGAAGCTTACGATCTTCGTCATTCTGGGCGCGATGAACTGGGTGGCGAAATGGTTCAAGCCGAGCGG
>Ga0163163_10005202_pt1 | contig 11220 bp, 10 predicted proteins | sample S65metaG_FD_119766 | JGI IMG/M metagenome (GOLD analysis project Ga0163163, IMG submission 119766) | Switchgrass rhizosphere microbial communities from Kellogg Biological Station, Michigan, USA - S6-5 metaG | ecosystem: Host-associated > Plants > Roots > Rhizosphere > Soil | place: USA... | reverse complement strand
GAGTGGGTGGGGCTGGCTTTGGGCCGGTTGGCGTAGGTGGCGGCGGGGGTGGCGTGGCGGAGTAGGGAGCGGTGCGGTCGGCGGTGGTTGTAGTGGTCGGTGAATTGGTCGATCAGGGTTTGTAGGTCGCTGGTGGTGGCGGGCTGGTCGGGCCTCGCGCGGAGCCATTTCTTCATGGTTTGTTGGAAGCGTTCGACTTTGCCGCAGGTGGTGGGGTGGTTCGGCGCGGAGTTCTTTGCCGGATGTGGAGGCGGGCTAGTTCGGTTTCGAAGGCGGTGCGGCCGCCGCGGCGGCCGGTGCCGGCGAGTCGGACGGTGTAGACCATGCCGTTATCGGTCAGCGTGGACGCCGGAACGCCGTGCGCAGCAACGGTTTTCCGGAACGTGGCTAGCACGATCTTGGCGGTGACGGGCTGGTGGGCGCTGACGTGGAGGGCGTAGCGGGAGTGATCGTCGAGCCAGGTGATGATCTCGATGTCGGTGCCGTCGGAGAGCCGGTAGTGGGTGAAATCGGATTGCCAGCATTCGTTCGGCATCGCAGCTTGGAACCGGATGTAGGAGGTCTTCAGCGCGACACCGGCGTGGGCGTAGACCTTCAGCATTCTCTTATGAAAGTGACGCTTTTGTATCCGCTTCGGACGCTACTTTGATCAAATAGCTCGGGGTAGCCACGAGCGCCACGCGGGAGTCGGGGGATCTTTATGCGTTTGAAGCGTGCGGCATTGCAGTACTCACCGCGGCGAACCCTTGTTGGACTGGGCATCGCAGCCCTCGCGCTGTCGTCTGCAGGGTTTAGTGCTGTCTCGGCAGCGAGTAGCGGGGATGCCCCGGGCCCTACCTACAGCGCACCAGTGCTTGTGGACGTGACACCCGAGTCGTACGACGCAATCGCATCAAGGGTTGACTTCGAAAGGCGCGCCGTGCCGCTGATCGAATTTGTGCACGGGCTCGATAATGACTTCGGTTCGGCTTGGTTTGATACCGATGACACAATCGTCGTCCCAGCCCTGGCAACGGCGACGGACTCCCAACAGGAAAGCATCAGAGCCCTCGTTCCGCCAGGAGGGAAGCTGCGTTTTACGCCGGCGAAGTTTTCGGCGCGGACATTGCTCGCTTGGTCGAACGATCTTGACACACAGTGGCGTGCGTTTACCGATGCGCAGCGGGACAAGAAGGATCTTCCGCAAGAGAACGTCTTCGCGGACCTGGCGGCTATCAATGCCGAAGTCGCGGCCCTAGGTCCACGCGACGAGCTGAATCTCGTGGGCGTGGACCTCGTCAGCGAGGTCGACCAGGCAAGGCTCGATTTGGTCTGGGCACGCGCCGCGTCGAAAGGATACGCCCCACCCCGTGACGCGATGTCGTTTACGGTGACAGGTGCAGCATCGCCGACCGATTCGCGTACCGATAGTCCTGGGCAGGTAAAGAGCGGGCTCTCGTTAAACTCGAAGTCCTGCACCTCGAATCTGTCGGTTACAGATTCGAGCGGTGTCATCTACCAACTGACAGCGGGACATTGCTACAGCGTCGGATCTAGTGTCTCGCATTCCGGTCAGACCATCGGGACTGTGGCGTCATCTCATCTATGGGACTACACGAATAATGATGCCGAGCTAATACGTCTTTCGCCTGGAGGCCTTGGCAGCCCTTATGCCTTCGCTCAATTCCCGAGCGGCGTTCAAGCCGACACGATCTCGTCGTATCGATCACCCAGCGGCATAGCGGTTGGAAATTCGACCTGCATGGGCGGGGTTTCCACCGAAGTAATCGTATGCGGTAGCGTGACGGCGCTTCATCAAACTGTTTACTACTCCAGTCTCGGGGTGCACATTGCAGACACATTCCGGACTTCATACCCCAGCATCCCGGGGGACAGCGGTGCGCTCCACGGATACGGTCCGGAGGCATTCGGGATTAACAGTGGAACTGGCGGCGGCTGGGCAATCGTGACGCCGCTCGGAAATGCGCTCTCATCTTATGGGGTCACGCTGATGACCACTTCGCCGAGCGTTCCCGCCGACTGGGCGTATATCGTCAGCCCATATTCGAACAAATGCGCCGATGTTCCGTGGAATAACCCGGCCAATGGGACCGCTATCTGGTCCTGGTCATGCCAGGGAAACAATCCAGCCCAGCAATGGAGCCTTGTCCCGGTTGCAACCACAGGTGGATTTATCGTATATGAGATAAAGCGATTCGCCGCCAGCTCAAAGTGCTTAGATGTCGAGAACAGCTCTGGGGGGCTAGCGAACGGGCTTACTGTTCAGGAGTGGGACTGTACTGGCACCAACAACCAGCTATGGCGACTCGGGCGCGCCGGTGACGGGAGTAGCGAGTTCCTCGTTGTCTCCATATTGTCCGGCAAGTGCCTGGACCTCGACATCAGCCAGCCGGGCGGCGGGTTCGCCGACGGCACCCGGCTGCAGCAATGGGACTGCCTCTTCGGGCAGATAAACCAGCTCTGGCATCTTGGATGAGGAATGAAGCCAAACTCGAGGGCCGTGGTCGCCACGTGCGTAGCGTTCGCCTGCGCCGCGGGCACGGCAGCCTGCGACGGTCATGATTCTTCGCATCACGCGCGTTTCACCACGTCGACGCTGACGACAGCTCAACTAAGCATGACGGCCGCCGTTTCGGAGTTCCCTGGTGGGACTGTCCTTGAGCGACGCGATGGCTCCGTGTTGGTTGGGGTTCGATACGGCGAGTGCGTCGGCGCGCCAGCGCACGTGACCGAAGTGGACGTGTCGGCCGTCAAGATCCGCGTTGTCGTGGAACCCGTGCCCGCGACGAGTGGACCGCGATCCGCATGCGCTGATAGGGGGGGAGTTGAGGGGGTCGAGGTCGCCGTTCGAGAAGGCACGTCGCCATCAACCGTCGAGGTGCGCTACCGCGGATAGCGCGCGGGCTCCTTGCGTCACCGGCAGCCAGTCTCGATGTCACGGTGAAGACCGTTCGGCGCATGATTGCGCGGGCGAGCTACGGGCCTACCGGCAGGGACCCCGGCTGATCCGGATTGACGTCGCCGATCTAGCCCGACTGCTCAGACGGATTCCGGGTACTCGCAACTAGTAACTAGCCGAGTCACAGTGCGTCGTGTCGCCTATTCGTGCGCTGCGAGACTTCTCGGTGCCGTAGCGTTGTCGTCGCCTCCGTCGGCCCTCCCCCCGATGAGCCGAGGGAGGCTCCTCGCTGCGGATGGCAGCGTCCGTCAGCGACCGCTTGGATGCGCTTGACTGCCGGCTGGGCTTCGGTCAGCGAAATGACCGATGAGACCGCCTTGTGTGCCCATCCATGGCCGTGACGCGGCCTGTACCCATGAGACGAGACGGAGCGTGTTTGGCGCCGGCGGCTTTCGAAGGCGTTCCGCCCCTACGTCGGGATCGCTCTACTAAGGATGCAAGTCATACGGGGTTGCTTCGGGTTAGCAAAGATGTGGCGAGACCTCCCCCAAGAGGTCACCCACCATATTCTTCACGACTCGTAGGACGGCGGTAACGCCATGGCCTCCACTGTTAGACATCACGACCGTCATCGGCGCCTCGATGCGAAGGTCTAATTTAGGCTCTGTGGTCCCAACCGGGCGTCCGTAAACCCGAAATAACTCGACTCCGGGCGAAAAGTCTACTGCTCTCTGTGCGTCGATACGGTCGACGATGAACGACGAAGAACTTTCGGGACGATAGATCTTGAGTTGTGATGTGTACGCGCGAGTAAAGATGGTTTTCCTATGCTTGTCCTCGTTGCACAGATCGCCCAGGATCGAAAACGGATGATTTCCCCGATGGGCCTCGGGCCAGCGAGCAGGCTGGTAGCGAGCGATGATGTCGATCAATGGCGATGTGACTCCGGGAAGCTTCGTTCGTCTATCTTCTTCGAACTTCTCTTGCGTCTGCGACAGCGGGAAGTAGATCCGGCGCTCCTGCCTTTCTGTGAGCGATTGGCCCGCTGCGTGGGCGGCGACCCAAGCGATGTAGTCGAGGGCGGCGCGATAGTTCGTGAGGGCGTCCCCAAGGATGGTGGCCCATTCGCCGTGGGGGACCGCTTCATCAAGTGCGTAGCTATAGATAAAGACCCCGTGGGTCGGGTCGAACGAAGTCGTCACGGGGGGTCGCGAGTCCTCTTTCGAGAGGAACTCGACAAGCCGAGCCTTCAGTTCGTCCGCATGGAATTCAGCCCGCTGAAACTTAGCTCGCGTGTCGGCGAGTTGGTCGTTTATCATAGGGAATTGCTGTTCAATCCTCGCTCTTTGTAAGGGGTAGCCGTCAGCATTACCTGCCGCCGCCCAGAAGTCGAGTCCGTTTGCGTCCCTTGCGTCAATCGAAGGAAGTCAGCGGAAAGCTCTTCATCCAACCCGTCCGCCGCCGATCGGACCTAACTCGGCCAAGAACCGTCTGCCCTCAGCGGTGAGCAGCGGCGGCACCACGGAGTCGTCGATCCAGCCGTAGTAACGCATCAATTCAAGCTTGAGCGCTCTACCGAGTGGACGGCAATGTCGGCCAGATGCCGGTGGAGTGGGTGTTGCGGGCTGCGAGGTATCGTTCGAACCTGCGTCCGAATGTAGACCCTGGGTGCGACATCGACGTCACGTCCTACCCGCCCTCTTGGGTCGCCCTCGGCGCTACGCTCCCAGCATGTCCGGGGGAGTGCCTGCAGTCGACTGGCAAGGCGACGCGTACAGGCGCTTCGTCGAGTGGACGGAGATCCCGCTCCTGCTGCTCGCCGGTCTCCGCCTGTTCCCGAATCAATCTCTAATGGCATCGTTGGGGTGGCTGCGCCCCGTCGTTGAGCGGTCATGAACGGACTGCCCGATGGTGGGAGGCCAGATGGGGCCACCTGGCCTTACTTTGCGATGGCGAAGTTCGCAACAGTTAAGGCGAGGGATGGGTCCCTATGGACTGTCCGATTGATGCAAGCGCGCGTTCCTAACTAGATTCGTCCGGGGCGGTTTAACAGCTGGGGAAGTCCATATATTGGAGTCTTTTTTAAGGCCTGTCTCAGATGGGTCCCGTATTGGCTTAATATCCGAAAAGATTGGAAGGTGCTGGTTTATCCGGGTGAGGTCATACCGGAGCTCTACGCATCAGAACCTGAGCCCCCGCCACCGGCAGTAGTCGACGAAAGGTTCCCTTCTTTCGACCCTGCACTCGCCCGAGCGCTGGAGCTTCTTCGCGCTGTTTCGACTAGCCCGCACGGGCCGGACAATGAACCTGGGTAGTCGACCGCAAGCCGCACAGTGTTCCTACGTGAGACTCTCGGGCGACCTCGTCTCAGGCGATGTGCTTGCGTAGGGGCTGGGTGGTTCGTCAAGCACGTGGAGGAGTCGCCCGAACCCGCGGCGACGATCTGGTGGGACGCCTCGAGCGGCTCGAAGCCGCAATCGGAAGGATCGAGGAAGCCGTCACGAAGGCAGTAGCTGGTGGCCCCCGTTCCGTTTGACGCTGAGGCGGGTCCGGCATTCGAGGCATTAGGCCGCTACGCCTATCAATTTTCGCGGTCGATGATGTGGGACAGATCGGCAACGGCACGAAACCGATACGCATCATTCGCTTCGACAATGGACGACGCGTATTCGCCTGGGGACAAGGTGATACGGGCCTACTCGAGAACGGTCCCCGCGCCTGATAGCAGCATCCCGTCCGAAAGTACGGCACACGAATGTCACTGCGGTTGGTGCCGGTGGCGGAACTGCTGATGCGTTACGTTCCGACGGCACAGTTTGGTCATGGGGCTATGGGCTAACGGCGAACTTGGTAATGGCACCACGCCTCCGGCCGCTCCTACGTCAGTCCAAGTCTCAAACTTGACTGACGCAACTGAGATTGGGCGGCCTGGGCGGACTGCTATGCCATCCGTCAAGACGGCAGACTCGTAGGATGGGGACCCGCAAATTCGGGATATCCAACGTTTGATAAACAACGCTGTGTCGTCAGTCCCCCTGACGATAACCGGGCGTTCCAATGTCTTGAAGATCGTCTCCGGCATCGTTTCTATGTATGTCTTAGTCGTCGGTTCTTAAGACCGCACGACGCCTCCCCTATTCACGCAGCACACGGAGATAGCGGTCCCCACGATGACGCTCGGTTCTGCAGAGTGATCCGACAGTCCGCTACGCAGAGCTGCGGCCATCGATGATGTCCAGCCGAGCCCACACCTGTTTGCCGGCCAGCGTGGTTGCAATACCCCAGGACTGGGCGACCGCAGCGACGATGGCCAGCCCGCGTCCGCTCTCGGAGCCGTTATCGGGATCGATCGGCGCGTTCGGCGGCGAACTGGTGCTTCCGTCTTCTACCCCGATGAAAAGGCTCTCGTGGTCGCGTCGCAGGTCCACGATCATGTGCGGTCCGTCGTAGCGGTAAGCATTGGTTGCGAGTTCACTGACGATCAGGAAGGCGTCGTCCCGCTGGGAGCCCATATGCCAGGCGGCGAGTGCGTCATCAACAAAGGGTCGTGCCTCCCGGGCCACACCCGGACCTGTGTCGAGTTCCAAAGAGCGGACATGTATATCCGCGGGAGTCGTGGCCGGCTGCTCGAACACCTCCGTATCGTTCCCGCTGACAGCCACGGCAACCGCCGCGTCCCCAGATCGTGCGCCTTACCGACGGCGCTCGAGCAGTTAATGGACTGTTGAAGGCCGGGCGCGTAGCCTCGACGTCGTGGCCGGATTCGACCACAGCTTGTCGTTTCGATAGTCCAGCAGGCGTGGGCATACCCAGCGGCCCTATCGCAGTCGCACTTGACCTCTGCGGACAGGAACGACCTCATGGCTCACGATGAGTCCTTGCTTTCGCTGCTCGCTGTCTATGACGACTTGGGGCGGCAGGTGGCGGCAGAAGGCACCGCCGCTGGGGCATTGTGCGCCGTGACGGTTGTTGCGGCCCGGTCCGTGCCAGGTGTGGATGCGGCGAGCATCACCCGCCAGCGGGCCGGCTCATTCGAAACGGTGGGTAGCACTGCTGATGCCGCCACGGCCGCCGACGCAATCCGATACGAACTCGGCAACGGGCCTTGCGTGGATGCCTCGACGAAAGACAACGTGTTCCGCTCTGGTGATCTGGCGACCGATCCGCGCTGGCCTACCTTCGGGGCACTCGCCGTGGAGACGACGCCGGTGCGCAGCGTGTTGTCGATCCGTATCTCCGTCGATGACGACGCTGCCATGGCCGGCCTCAACCTGTACTCCTTTCGGATCGCAGCCTTCGACGAGCGCGCGGAGGATCTGGCGACCCTTCTAGCCGTTCACGCCGGCGAAATCGTCGCGCGGTTAGTCGCCCAGGAGAAGGCCGCGAATCTCGAAACCGCCCTTATCAGCAACCGAGAAATCGGCGCGGCGATGGGCGTACTCATATCGGCACACAAGATCAGCAGAAAGGACGCGTTCCACCTGCTACGCATCACCAGCCAACGCACCAATCGCAAATTGCGTGACATCGCGACCGAAGTCGTCGACACCGGAACAATCGACTTGACCTAGCGGTCGGCTCGCCCTCTCGCAGATTGAGGCGGCCACGGTAGAACTCGCTCCCACGACGCCGCCGCCGTTCGTCACGCACCGTAGACGACCCTTTTGACCGCGTTTAGATGCGGCCGGCTCCGGTAACTCGCTTCTCGCTGGCAGGAACGGCGGACGAAAAGGAGCGGACGATGGCGTCTCGTGACGGTGATGGTGCTTTGGAGCCGGTGTCGGCAGCAGAGCTGGCGGCCGAGGGTGCAGCGGCGCTTCCTGACAAAGAGGTCATGTCGTTGTTGGACCTCAACGCGAATCTCGATCTTGCGCTTGACCTTGCCGCGCCTGTCGATCTGGCCATCGGGGCGAACGCGAACGTAGCGGCACCCATTGACGCGGCGGTTGGCGCGAACGTCCTGTCGGCGGGATCAACTGTGGGAGCTGAGGCGGTGCAGGCCGGGTCGATCTCGCAGGGCGTCACCGGCGATGCGACGGCGACCTCAGACCAAGTCAGCTCGATCGACCACACAGCTTCTCCGGCGCCCGAGCCAACGGCCGCGATTGGTGACGCCGGCACCACAGCCGACGCGCTCGACGGGCCGCTACTCAATGTAAATGTCAATGCGACTGGCGATCTGAACTTGACCGCGCCTATCGACGGGGCGGTGGCCGCGAACGCGAACGTCGCTGCACCTATCGACGCCGCCGTGGGCGCGAACATCGGGTCTGTGGACTCGGCGACCATTTCTATCGCGGAACAGCAGGTCGCAATCGATCAAGCAATTAACGGCGACGCTACGGCGACAGCCGATCAGACGTCAGACATCTCGCAGTAATCCGGTCCGTCGTGAGCGTCCTCAGCACCCCCGGCCGCGAAGGGGATGCGTCGGACGAAACGCTCAACGTCCGCCCCCCGGGCCTTGCCGCTGGCGTTGAGCTGATCGGCAGCATGCGCGGCTCGGGGTACCGGCGGGCCCCGTCGCTCATTCGCCGCGGCGACGGGCAAACGCTGCAGCTCACGCCTTTGCTGTATCTGGTCCTCAGCGAGATAGACGGGCACCGTGGCTATTCGGACATCGCCACTGCGGTGGGGGCGAAGTTCGGGCGTGCGCTGACGGCCGGGGATGTCCGGAAACTGATCGAGGGCAAGCTTCGGCCGCTCGGTGTCCTCGTCGAGCCGGACGGAACCCAACCCGCCGTTCAACGTGCAAACCCATTGCTACGACTGCGGTTTCGCTTCGTCATCTCCAACCCCGAGATCACCCTGCGGGTCACTGCACCGTTTGCCGTCCTATTTCATCCCCTTGTCGTGGTGCCAACGCTCGTGGCCTTTGTGCTGATCTGCCGCTGGCTCTTCTTTGAACATGGAATGGCGCTCGCGGCGCGTGAAGCCTTCAATCGACCGGGTCTTCTGCTGGCCGTATTCATGGTGACGGTCCTGTCAGCGGGATTTCACGAGTTCGGCCACGCAGCGGGCGCCCGCTACGGCGGGGCCACTCCAGGCGCCATCGGCGGGGGCCTTTATCTCGCTTGGCCCGCGTTCTATACCGACGTTACGGATAGCTACCGGCTGGGCCGGGCCGGGCGACTGCGTACGGACCTAGGCGGCCTGTACTTCAACGCGTTCCTTTCGGTCGTCACTTTCGGCGTCTGGTGGCTGACGAGCTGGGACGCCGTTTTGCTTGTCATCGGTACGCAATTGATCCAGATGGTTCGTCAGCTGCCACCGATGGTGCGCTTCGACGGATACCACCTGCTGGCAGATCTCATCGGCGTGCCAGATCTTTTCCATCGCATCAAGCCGACCATGAAAAGTCTGTGGCCTACGCATTGGCGAGATCCCGAGGCAACCGTTCTCAAGCCCTGGGCACGAGCGATCGTCACATTGTGGGTGCTGATCGTGGTGCCACTCATGGCCCTCATTGTGTTCTTGACAGTGATCTCGCTGCCTAGGCTTCTAGCCACTGCAGTCGCCGGGATGGTCCGGCAAGGCGGCGAAATGGGCGATCGGCTGGGCTCCGGCCATATCCTGGCTGGGCTTGCTGCGCTGCTCGCCCTGCTGGCAATTGTGGTACCTGTCCTCGGCGTGGGTGTCATGTTGGCGACATCGGTCCGCCGGTTGACGGCCGGAATTTGGAATGCGACGCAAGGGCGGCCGACTCGGCGGAGCCTCGCCGGCGTCGTTGCACTGGGCAGTGCCGCGGCGCTCATCTTGGCGTGGTGGCCTCACGGGAATTACCGGCAAATTCAGCCATACGAGCGCGGCGTCGTGCAGCAGGCTTTCCATGCTCCGAGCGCCGCCGGCCCGACGCTGAGTGAGGGTGACCGGCTGTCGGCGACGACGCTCTGGCCCGAGGCGAGTACCAAACTGCCGACAGCGGACCACCCCGCGCTCGCCTTGGTCCTGGTGCCGCGAACGCCCGGTTCGCCGACGTGGGTGTTCCCCTTCGACCGTCCGACCCCACCGCGTCTTGGCGACAGTCAAGCGCTTGCCGTCAATACGAAGAACGGCAGCACGGTCTACGACGTGACGTTTGCGCTCGTCTGGGCCGACGGAAACAGCGTGCAGAACAAGAACGAGGCCTACGCATTCGCGAGCTGTACCGGCTGTACCACAGTCGCTGTGAGCTTCCAGGTCGTGGTGATCGTTGGTCACGCCAATGTGGTTGCGCCACAGAACTTGTCAGGAGCACTCAGCTACAACTGCATCGAGTGCGTCACGCAGGCCCTCGCAATGCAACTGGTCCTGACGCTGCCTGAACAGCCGACGGCTCAGCAGGTGGCTGCTCTCGAAGCCCTCTGGAACCAGATAAGTGCATTCAGCAACAACATTCAGGGACTCTCGTTCACCCAGATTCGCACCGCCCTGCGGGGCTACGAAAAGCAACTGACTGATCTCATTCAGAGCTTTGCGCCGTCGGCCTCCGCCTCGAGCACTTCGGTGGCGACCACTGCGCCGGCGGGAGGCACGGCCCCGACGAGTCAGCCCACCATCGCGAAGTCGTCGGCGCCCGTTAGCTCTGCGGCACCGTACCCAAGTGACAGCCCGTCGCCGAGTCCGACAGCTGCCTCAACGAGCACTGGGCCGTCGCCCAGTCCAACGGCCTGAGGTTTTGATGAGCACGTAGAAAGGAATGAGTGGCACCGCAAGGAGGACGGCAGCCATGGACAGGCGGGAATCGGAGCGAGCACGGCGTGCCGATCAACGTGATCGGATCGCGGACGAACGGGAACGTCTTGCGGACGAACGCGAGGCCGACGCTGATCGGCGCGAGGCTGCCGTCGATGAGTGGGAAACGCGAGTTCTAGCGGCGATTGCTGGGGGCGAGCACCAAGACGCGGTTGCGACTGCTCGTGCGCGGGCGGCGCGGGATCGCCTTGATGCGGCTCGCCTTCGGGACGAGGCCGCCGAACGCCGAGAACAGGTAGGGGATGTCTCGGGTGCGGCGGCGGACCGGACAGCTGCGCGAGTGGACCGTGAACGTTCGGAACTCGACTCTCTGGCCGCGGGTCGGGCTTCCGACGTCGCCGCTGGGCACCGGGCGCTCCTCGCCCAGACCTTGCAGGAGAAACGGTCGGCCGGGCAGCGGTCCAGGGAGATTGACGCACAGGCTCGCCGCATCGCGAAGGCGAATCGGGAGACGGCAGCAGCAGCTCGGGAGCGCAGCGAGGACGCCGACGACCAACTCGCGAATTGACCGCTTGTGGGTTGCGGGATGCCTGTCATGCGCAAGGCTGATTGCTTCGGCCCGACATGGCTGGAGCATTCGCCTCGCT
>Ga0163163_10005200_pt1 | contig 11220 bp, 8 predicted proteins | sample S65metaG_FD_119766 | JGI IMG/M metagenome (GOLD analysis project Ga0163163, IMG submission 119766) | Switchgrass rhizosphere microbial communities from Kellogg Biological Station, Michigan, USA - S6-5 metaG | ecosystem: Host-associated > Plants > Roots > Rhizosphere > Soil | place: USA: Michigan... | reverse complement strand
GGTTTCGTTGATCAGCGCCGCCATCGGACCGTTGAACACCTGTTGCGGATACGTACCCGTGGCGCTCGTGTTGCGATCGTAGTTCACGCCGAGCAGCTTGCGCGAGAGACGCTCGATGATCATTGCCGAGACGTTGCCGCCGCCGTTGTCGCGCACGTCGACGACGAGGCCCTGCTTGCGGATCTGCGGGTAGAACCACTTGATGAACTCGCGGATGCCGTCGCCGCCCATATCGGGAATGTAGACATAGCCGACCTTGCCGGCGGTCTTCTCTTCGACGTAGCGCCGGTTGTGCTCGACCCAGGCGTGGTACTTCAGGCTCGATTCGCTGGAAACCGGCTTGACTAGCACCGTGCGCGCGCCCTGTTCGCCGCCCTTGGCACTGACGCGCAATTCCACCGGCTGCCCCGACGCGACCCGCAGCGCCTCGTACGGATTGTCGGTCGCGCGCAGCTCATGGCCGTTGATCGCGAGGATGTAGTCGCCGGCGTGCACGTCGACGCCGACTTCGGTCAGCGGCGAACGGTAGCGCTCCTCATCGTTTTCGCCCGGCATGACGCTGGCAATGCGATAGCGGCCGGTGGTCTTGTCCAATTCGAATCGCGCGCCGAGCAGGCCGACATTCGGTTTCTTCGGCAATTTGAGATCGCCGCCGCTGACGTACGAATGCGATGTGCTCAATTCGCCGACCATCTGGCCGAGCAGGTAGTTCAGATCGCTGCGATCGCCTACATCGGCCACCTGCGGCTCGTACTTGGCGCGTAGCGCTTTCCAGTCGTAACCGTGCATGTTCGGCACATAATAATAGTCGCGGAAGCGGCGCCAGACCTCACGGAAGATTTCGGCGAACTCCTGACGCGGATCGCGCGTCAGCGACAGACCGGACGTGCTCACCGTCTTCGTGTCCTTGCCGTCGCTGTCGACGTCCAGCACCTTGTAACCTTGCCCTTCCTGCACCATCAGCTTCTCGCCGTCGTCGGACAATGCGGCATTTTCCACATTTTCTACGAGCGTCTTGTCTTTGTGCGTCTTGAAGCTGAACGTGTGGATCTGCGGCTTGAAGCGGCCATCGCGGCCGTAATAGAAGCCATCCTGCACCGAGTACACGATGAACTTTTCGGTGACCGCGAGCGAGGCGATGTTGTCGGCGTCGATCGGCGCGCGCGTCAGGCGGCTGGCGAGGCCATCGAGGTCGATGCGTTCGATCGTTTCGGTTTTCTCTTCTTTCTTCTTTTCGTCAGCTTTGTCGTCGGACTTGAGCCCCTTCGGCTCGTCGTCCTGCACTGGAAACGGATTCGGACCGTCCTTCTGCAAGGACAACGCGTAGACGCCGACGTTGCGATTCGCGGCATAGTTCCATTCGATGTTGCTGATCTGCGGCGCCCATTCGCGCGCGCCGAGGAAATACAGGAACTTGCCATCCGGCGAAAACGCCGGATTGGATTCGCCGAACAGCGGGTCGGTCACGCGCACGCTCTTGGCCGTGGCAGCGCTCCATACGAACACCGATGGCTGCGCATTCTCTTCATTCAAGGTGTAAGCCAAATAGCCGCCCTTCGGCGACCACACGTAATCGCGCTGCAGGCCGAACGGGTCCGTGGCGATATCGGTGACTTTGTCGCTCGCCAGATCGATGACGTGAATGCGGTTTGCGCTGTCGCTGAACACCATGCGCTTGCCGTCTGGCGACCAGTGCGGCGCATACAGCCGGCCATACACTTCGTGCGTGAGCTGCCGCGGCGCGTCGCCACCATCAGCATCGCGCGACCAGATCGCTTCGTCGCCACTCGCGTCGGAAACATAGGCGATGCGTCGACCGTTCGGCGACCATGCCGCCTCGCGCTCGTGCGCGCCCGGTGTCTGGCTCAGGTTGCGCGTGATGCCCTTGTCGACCGGCACGCTGAACAGATCGCCGCGTGCGACAAAATACGCGCGCTCGCCGCGCGGACTCAGGCCGAATTGTTCGATCTTGTCGGCGACTGCGATCGTCTCCGGCCGTGTGCGCGCAGCGTCGGTCGGCACGGCGACGCTGACGGCGCGATCCTGATTCGTATTGACGTCGTAGACGTGCAGCTCACCGCCGAGTTCGTAGACGATGTGCCCGGCACGGTCGCCGCTGGCCCAGCGCACGTCGAAGCCGCGGTGTTTGGTCAACTGCGTGGTCGCCCCGCCCGAGATATCGTAGCGATACAGATTCAGCACATCGTCGCGATCCGACACGAAATAGATTGCGTTGCCGATCCAGATCGGGTCGCGGTCGGTGCGCGGATTGTTCGTGATGTTGCGCCCCTGCTGGGTCGCGATGTCGAAGATGTACAGGTCCTGTGCCCAGCCGCCGGCGTAGCGGTTCCAGGTGCGGAAATCGCGGAACAGCGGCGAATAAACCAGTTGCTTGCCATCCGGCGAATACTGTCCGACGCCGGAAATCGGCATCGGCAGCGCTGCGGGTAAACCGCCGTCCTTGGCCACGGTGTACAGCCGCGGTTGCGCCAGCGCGAAGCTGTCGATGTAGGAACGGAAAAGTATATTTTTACTGTCGGGCGTCCAGCCGTAGACTTCGTTGTCGAAACCCCAGCGTTGCGGCAGCGGGCCGAGCGCCGGGTAGTAGGTGAGTTGGCGCGGCACACCGCCGTTGGCCGGCATCACATAGACCTGGTCTTCGCCCGAGTATTCGCCGGTGAAGGCAATCTCGGAACAATCCGGCGAGAACTTGGCCGACTGCTGCAACCCCGGTCCGGCCGTGAGCCGGATCGCCGTGCCGCCTTGGGCGGATACCGTCCACAGGTCCCCACCGTAGGTGAACACGATGCGGTCGTTGCAGATGTTCGGAAAGCGCAGCAGCTTGGTCTGCGCGCCGGCAAGCGGAGCAAGGCCAAGCAGCGCGAGCGCTGCGGCGGCGCGCAGGTAACGACGAAACAGCATGGGGATTCCCTCGGGACGAAAACAGGCGTTCGGGCGCGGATTCTAGCGCCTGCGCCCCCTGGGCATACATGGCTAAAGTCATGGGGAAGCGCTATATGAACCTGCTAGAATCCGCGGCCCACCGAAGGGTTTTTTTGCATGTCCACCCAGCGTTATTACCTGAGCGTCGAGAACCTCGCCCAAGCGCGCGGCCAGATCAGCGAATTGTCGTATCAGGGCAACTCGCCGGACAGCCTCGCTGCAGCGCTGCAATCGGCGCTGCGCGAACCAAACCTATGGGAGCGCTGGCGCTCAATGCAGCCTGATCCCGACGCGATCGACCCGGGCCTGGGCGCGAACGATCCAAAAGCCACGGTACGCGCCGCGCAAAGCAATCTGCACACCGATGTCGAAGTCACGACATCGCTGCCGCATTCCATCCTCAAGCACCGCCTGGGTTTGCTGATCGGCGCCCATTGGAGTCTGCACGACGTGCAGGCGACATAACGCTGGTCTGATGTTTTCTTGCACTTTTCTACTTTTCTTTTTCGGGGAGTTGCCTCCATGTTCCGCATCCGTTTGTTGCCTCTTGCCATGACCGCCGCGCTCGCCGCCTGCGCGCAAGCGCCGCAGAAAGCCGAACCGGCCAAGCCCGCCGCCGCCGCGGCGCCGGCCGCGAAGCACGTCAATCCACTGCTTACCGCGAGCACGTTGCCGTTCCAGGCGGCGCCATTCGACAAGATCGAGGACGCCGATTACCAGCCGGCGATCGAAGACGGCATGAAACAGCAGGTCGCCGAGGTCGAGGTGATCGCGAACAACCCGGAGCCGCCGACGTTCGAAAACACCTACGTCGCGCTGGAAAAAACCGGTGTCCTGCTCACTCGCGCGTACCTGATCTTCAACACCGTATCCGGGGCCAACACCAATCCGACTCTGCAGCAGGCGCAGGAAGACCTGGCGCCGAAACTCGCGGCACATCAGGATTCCATCTACCTCAACGATAAGTTGTTCCAGCGCTTCGATGCGGTATACGCCAAGCGCGCCAGCCTCAAGCTCGATGCCGAGTCGCTGCGCCTGGTGGAAGTGCAGCACGCCAATTTCGTACGGGCCGGCGCGAAACTGTCGGCCGCCGACAAGGCCAAACTGCAGGAACTGAACAAGGAAGAATCCTCACTCGGCGCCGCGTATACGAACAAGCTGCTCGCCGCAGCCAAGGACGGTGCGCTCGTCGTCGACGACAAGGCCAAGCTCACGGGCCTATCCGAAGCCGACCTGGATGCTGCCGCACAAGCTGCGAAAGATCGCAAGCTCGATGGCAAGTGGGTGCTGCCGCTGCAGAACACCACGCAACAACCGCCGCTGAAAGACTTGACCGATCGCACCACGCGCGAAGCGCTGTTCAAGGCCGGCTGGAACCGCGCCGAGAAGGGCGACGCTAACGACACGCGCGCATCGATCGAGCGCATCGCGCAGATTCGCGCAGAAAAAGCGAAGCTGCTCGGTTTCCCAAACTATGCCGCGTGGACGCTGCAGAACCAGATGGCGAAGGATCCGACCACCGCGCTCAAGTTCATGCGCAACCTCGTGCCAGCCGCGACCACGCGCGCGCGCGAAGAAGCCAAGGACATCCAAGCGAAGATCGACGCCGAGCACGGCGGCTTCAAGCTCGCCGCGTGGGATTGGGATCATTACGCCGACCAGGTGAAGCAGGACAAGTACAAGCTCGACGACAGCGAGGTCAAGCAGTATTTCGAGTGGAACAACGTGTTGCAGAACGGCGTGTTCTTCGCTGCCAATCAGCTTTACGGCCTGACGTTCAAGGAACGCCACGACCCGCCCGTGTACCAGCCCGACGTGCACGTGTTCGAAGTGTTCGACCGCGACGGCGCCTCGCTCGCGCTGTTCTACGCCGATCCGTTCAAGCGCGACAACAAAAACGGCGGCGCGTGGATGGACAATATGGTCGGTCAGTCCAAGCTGCTTGGTACGAAGCCGGTGATCTTCAACGTCACCAACTTCACCAAGCCGGCACCGGGACAGCCCGCGCTGATTTCGGCCGATGACGTGGTCACGATGTTCCACGAGTTCGGCCACGGCCTGCATGGCTTGTTCGCCGACGAGCAGTATCCGACGTTGTCGGGCACGGCGACGGCACGCGATTTCGTCGAATTCCCGTCGCAGTTCAACGAGTACTGGGCGTGGGAGCCCAAAGTGTTCGCGCACTACGCCAAGCACTACAAGACCGGCGAACCGATGCCGCAGGCGCTGGTCGACAAGATCAAGAAGGCCGCCACGTTCAACAAGGGCTACGACATGACTGAGCTGGTCGCCGCCGCCCTGCTCGACATGGATTGGCACACGCTCGCCGCCAACGCGCCCAAGCAGGATGCGGACAAGTTCGAAATCGCCGCGCTGAAGAAGGACAAAACCGACCTGGCCGAAGTCCCGCCGCGTTACCGCAGCAGCTACTTCCTGCACATCTGGAGCAACGGCTATCAGGCCGGTTACTACGCCTACCTGTGGACGCAGATGCTATCCGACGACGCGTTCGCGTGGTTCAAGGAACATGGCGGCCTGACCCGCGAGAACGGCGATCGCTTCCGTGCGATGGTGCTCTCGCGCGGCAACACGATCGAACTGGCCAAGATGTACCGCGACTGGCGCGGTCGCGATCCGATCGTCGAGCCGATGCTGATCCACCGCGGTTTAAAGGCTGAGAAGGCCGAAAAGCCGGCGAAGAAAGCTAAGTAAGAACCCGCGCAGACCTGCGAAAAAACGGGCCCGAAAACGGGCCCGTTTTTTTGGTCAATACGCAAACTCGCGAAACACCGGATCGACGCTGCCTTTCCATGCGCCGTGAAACAGTTCGAGCTTGCGCTCGGCGGGCGTTTGATTCGCCTGCGCGAACTCGATCATCGGTTCGAGGAATACGGTTTCGTTCGCGCCTGTTGTATTCAGGCGATTGCGCCGTGCCAGACCGTTCCCGGCAATCTTCAATGCTTCGAGCGCGAGTTCGCGCACCGTGCCGCCGCGGAACGGCAGCTGCAACGCATGTTTCGGCACGCCATCGCGCAATGCGTGGCGCTCGGCCAGCGTGAAATCCTTGACCAGATCCCAGGCGGCGTCGAGCGCGGTCTGGTCATAAAGCAAACCGACCCAGAACGCGGGCAGCGCGCACAGGCGATTCCACGGGCCGCCATCGGCGCCGCGCATTTCCAGGTATTTCTTCAGGCGCACTTCGGGGAATGCGGTTGTGGTGTGGTCGGCCCAGTCTTTGAGCGTGGGCAGCGCGCCGGGCAGATCGCCGAGTTTGCCGGCCATGAAATCCTTGAACGACTGGCCGGCGAGGTCGATGTATTTGCCATCGCGATAACTGAAATACATCGGCACGTCGAGCAGGTAATCAACGTAGCGCTCGAAGCCGAAACCCTCCTCGAACACGAAGTCGAGCATGCCGGTACGGTCCGGATCGGTGTCGGTCCAGATATGCGACCGATAGGACATATACCCGTTTGGTTTGCCGTCGGTGAACGGCGAGTCGGCGAACAACGCGGTGGCGATCGGCTGCAGCGCGAGCGAGACACGGAATTTCTTCACCATATCCGCTTCATTGGCGAAATCCAGGTTCACCTGCACGGTGCAGGTACGCGTCATCATGTCCAGGCCAAGCTTGCCCTTGAGGGGCATGTAGCGGCGCATGATCGCGTAGCGGCCTTTCGGCATCCACGGCATCTCGTCGCGGCGCCATTTCGGCTGGAAACCCATGCCGAGAAAACCGAGTTGCAATTCATCGGCGACAGCTTTGACTTCCTTCAGATGACACGTGACCTCGCAGCAGGTGTCGTGGATCGTGTCGACCTGGCCGCCGGATAGTTCGAGCTGGCCAGCCGGTTCCAGCGTGATCGACCCGTCGCCGCGTGTCAGCGCAATGATGTTGTCGCCCTCGCGCACGGGCGCCCAGCCAAAGCGCGTCAATCCGCTCAGCAGCGCGCCGATGCCACGCGGACCTTCATAGGTAGGCGGCCGCAAATCGTCGAGCCGGAAGCCGAACTTCTCGTGCTCGGTGCCGATTTTCCAGTCGGCCTTGGCGCGCGCGCCCGAAGTGATGTAATCGACGAGCTGGTCGCGGCGCTCGACCGGCGTTTCCTTGACTGCGCTGGGACCGGACATGGCGTGGCTCGCGAGGGCGGAACGGAAGGATGTTGGGGCGATCAAGCCACTAGCAAGCCGGACAGCGTGCTGCGTGCCTCGTCGAGCCCGGTCTTGGCCAGTGCCGAAAACAGCTGCGCCGTCGCGCCCCAGCCCTGCGCGATGCACTCCTTGCGCACGCCCGCGAGCGTGCGCAGACCTTCGCTGCGCGAAAGCTTGTCGGCCTTGGTCAGCAGCACGTGGCAGGCCATCCCGATGTCGTGGCAGTACGCGAGCATCTGCCGGTCGAACTCCTTGAGCGGATGGCGACTGTCCATGATCAGCACGACCCCGCGCAGCGATTGGCGCTCTCGCAGGTAGGCGTCGATTACCTTGCGCCATTTGTCGCGCATCGCCTCGGGTACCTTTGCGTAACCGTAGCCGGGCAGGTCGACCAGTCGCCGGTCCTCGTCCAGCGCAAAGACGTTGAGCAACTGCGTGCGTCCGGGTGTTTTGGAGGTACGCGCGAGGCCGGATTGGTCGCAGATGGCGTTCAACGCGCTGGACTTGCCCGCATTGGAGCGCCCGGCGAATGCGATTTCGGCGCCCGCGTCGTTTGGCAGCTGACGGGGTTCGGCTGCGCTGAGCACGAAATGCGCCGAACGGAATGGGTTTTTCGGCATTGCGTGTTTGACCCTGTTCAGCCCGGCTGGGATAATTTGCGCCTTGCGCCGGCAGGCTCTTGCGCGCCGGCAATTCCCTCGGAGTGAAGTGTATGAGTTTTCGGCATGTGATTGCTCTGGCCGCGCTGCTCGGCGCCGGCTCGCTTGTGGCGCAGGAACCTACTCCGGCCGCCGCACCCGCCCCGGCCGCCGCGACGCAGGTCAAACCCGGCGACGCCACCGCAGGCCAGACCAAGGCCGCTGCCTGCGGCGCTTGCCACGGCATCGACGGCAATCCGGCCTCATCGCAGTATCCGAAGCTGGCCGGGCAGCACGAAAGTTATATCGCCCGACAGGTCGAGTTGATCAAGACGAACCAGCGCGTCAGCCCGGTAATGATGGGGTTCGCGATGACCCTGAACCCGCAGGACATGCACGATATCGGCGCGTATTTCGCCAGCAAGTCTTCTCTGCCGGGTGTCGCCGACGCCAAGCTCGTCGCGCGTGGCGAGGCGCTGTACCGCGGCGGAGACAAGACTGCGAACGTGCCGGCGTGCATGGCCTGCCATGGCCCGGACGGTCGTGGCAATCCGGGAGCCGGCTATCCGCAGCTCTCCGGCCAGTTCGCCGATTATGTGGGCGCCAAGCTCAAGGATTTCCGCGACGGCAAGCCTTGGGGCAACGATGACAAGGCGGCGATCATGCCGGCCGTGGTCAAGGGCCTGAACGACGCCGACATCGCCGCACTGGCCAGTTACATCGAAGGCCTGCATGCGGCGGATGCCAGCAGCACCGCGGCGAAGTGAATATGCGCATGCTTCGTTTGTTCGCATCGACCGCGCTGCTCGCGGGCACCGCTGCGCATGCGCAGATTGCCACTCCCGAGTGGGAAGCCGGCAAGCACTATTTCCTGATCGATCCGGCGCAGCCGACGGGCAGCGGTGACAAGATCGAAGTCACCGAAGTGTTCTCCTACGGCTGCCCCGCGTGCAACTTCTCGTATGTTGCGGTCGACAAGCTGCGCAAGGATCTGCCGGCAAATGCCGTGATGAACTACGTGCCCGCTTCGTTCAAGCCGAACGAAGACTGGCCGATGTTCCAGCGCGCCTATTTCGCGGCGAAAGCCTTGGGGATAGCCGACAAGGCACACGATGCGATGTTCGACGCCGTATGGAAAACCGGCGAGCTGGCGATCATGGACAAGACCACGAACCAGCTCAAGCAGCCGATGCCGACGATCGCGGACGCCGCAAAGTTTTACGCCAACTACGGCGTCAAGGCTGAAGACTTCATCGCCACAGCCAATTCGTTCACGATGAATACGCGCATGAAACAGGCCGATGCCTACATCAAGGCGACCGGCGTGGAAAGCACGCCGACGATCATCGTCAACGGCAAGTATCGACTGACGCCGACATCTGCCGGCGGCGGCTGGGAAAAAGCCGAGGCGCTGGTGCTGTATCTCGTGCGCAAGGAAAGCACGAAGTAGGGAACTAGCCGTACCGTTGCGTAGTCCGATCGCGCTCACGTTTGGAGAATCTCGATGTTGAAGTACCTGCTCGTGCTCGTCGCCGGATTTGCCGCCATATCCGGCTGCCAGGCCGAGGATTCGGCGCCCGCCGCCGCGCCCAAGCGCCAATGGGAAGCCGGCAAGGATTACCAGCTGATCAATCCCGCCGTGCCGCCCACGAGCGACAAAGTCGTCGTGACCGAAGTGTTTTCGTACGCTTGTCCGCATTGTGCGCACTTCCAGCCGTATGCGGAGGATCTCAAGGCCAAGCTGCCGGCCGGTGCGCAGTTCGAACTGCTCCCGGCGGTGTTCAATCCGGCATGGGAACCGTTTGCGCGCGCTTTCTACACGGCGAAGTCGCTGGGCCTGGTCGACAAGACGCATCAGGCGCTGTTCGACGCGATCCATCGCGATCATCAGCCGCTGCATACGATTGAGGATCTGGCGAACCTGTTCTACGTGAACTACGGCGCGAATGCCGGCAGCTTCCTGTCGACGGCCACTTCGTTCGTCGTCGAGGGAGAAATGGCGCACGGCAACCAGCTCGTGCACGACTACGGCATCGAAGCCACGCCGACCCTGATCGTCAACGGCAAGTACCGTGTTTCGATGAATGCCGAACGGGGTATTGGGCCGCCGGAATCCGTGCAGATCGCCGTTGACCTGGCCAAGCAGGAATTGGCGGCGAAGAAATAGTAGGCATCCGTTCGCGGTAAGGTATCGAACCGCGAACCGCAACTCGTGCGTTCGTCCTTCAGTACCTCAGGACGAACGGAACCAACTTGCGATGGCTACGTGCGCCGCGTAGGCTCGGCGCATGGGCACCGCCAGATCATCCGCTCCTCCCGCGCACTTGCAGCTGCTCAGCTGCAACATCCATGCGGGTGGTAGCGTGCGCCGCTACGGCGATTACGTCACCAAGAGCTGGAAGCATGTGCTGCCGACGCGCGGCACGCGCGGCAACCTGGACCAGTTCGCCGACCTGCTCAATGACTTCGATCTGGTCGGATTGCAGGAAGCCGACGCCGGATCCTTGCGTTCCGGTTTCGTGAACCAGACGCAGTACCTTGCGGAAGCCGCGGGTTTTCCGTACTGGAGCCATCAGCCGAACCGAAAGATTGCGCGCTTCGCCGCGTCGAGCAACGGCCTGCTCACGCGTCTGGAACCGGACGAGGTGCTGGACTATCCCCTGCCCGGCCGCATCCCGGGGCGCGGTGCGCTGTGGGTACGCTTCGGCACCGGCAAGCACGCGCTCGTCATCGTGATCGCCCATCTTTCACTCGGCCCCGCCGCACGCCGCGCGCAGTTCGAGTTCCTCGCCGAGTTGATCGGCGACCACGCCAACGTCGTGCTGATGGGTGATCTGAACTGCTCGGCGAGCAGTCCCGAGCTGAAATTGCTGTACCGACGCACGGCGCTCCTGGCCCCGGCCGAATCACCACCTGCGACATTCCCGAGCTGGCGCCCGCGCCGCGCGATCGACCATATTTTGGTCACTCCCGGCATTCGCATCGAACGGCTGTGGACTCTGCCGCACCCTGTTTCGGACCATCTGCCGCTCGCGGCACGCGTGCGCTTGCCCGCGACGGCGCAAATTCCTGCAAGCGGCGGCGGCTAGTCGGACTGTTCCTGGTCACGCGCCGGCCGAAATCGAGCCGGCGTGCCGGGGCATCGCCGAAAATTGCTCCTGCATTTCCGACCCACAGGGATGTGGGAAGTGCCCGCAGGTGCCTGGAGCACCGGCGGGCCGGCATACCGACCATCCCTGGCATCGCCGAAAATTGTTCCTGCATTTCCGGCATACCGACCATCCCTGGTCATAAAAAAAAGGGCCGCGCAAGGCGGCCCTTTGAGTCTTGTCGCGATGGATTCTTGTTAGAACTTGATGTTCGCCTCGACGTACCAGAAGCGGCCCGGCAAGTCGTAGTTCGACGCGTCGTAACCATTCAACGAGCATGACACACAGACCGGCGGGTCTTTGGCCCACACGTTGTTGACGCCCGCCGAAACGGTGAG
>Ga0163163_10005199_pt1 | contig 11222 bp, 10 predicted proteins | sample S65metaG_FD_119766 | JGI IMG/M metagenome (GOLD analysis project Ga0163163, IMG submission 119766) | Switchgrass rhizosphere microbial communities from Kellogg Biological Station, Michigan, USA - S6-5 metaG | ecosystem: Host-associated > Plants > Roots > Rhizosphere > Soil | place: USA... | reverse complement strand
TATGGCGTTGCGAAAATACGGCTTTGGGAGACAGCAATGAACCTTTCCGAGCTCAACAAGGTGGCCCAGGCAATGGTAGCGCCGGGCAAGGGACTTCTCGCGGCGGATGAATCCACCGGCACCATTAAGAAGCGGTTCGACGCGATCAAGGTCGAATCGACCGACGAAAACCGCCGCGATTATCGTGAGATGCTGTTCCGCTCCCACGATGCGATGTCAAAATGCATCTCCGGCGTCATCCTGTACGACGAGACCATTTGGCAGAAGGCCAAGGACGGTACACCGCTGGTGGAACTGATCGAGCAGGTCGGCGCGATCCCCGGCATCAAGGTCGACGAAGGCACCCAGGCCTTGCCGAATTGCCCCGGCGAACTCGTCACCGTCGGCCTCGACAAGCTCGCCGAGCGCTTAACGGCTTATTACAAGCAAGGCGCGCGATTTGCGAAATGGCGCGCGGTGATCGATATCGCCAAGGACATTCCGAGCATGACCGCGATCCATGTCAATGCGCATGCGCTTGCACGCTATGCGGCGCTCTGCCAGGCCGCCCAGGTCGTGCCGATTGTCGAGCCCGAAGTGCTGATGGACGGCGATCACGATATCGATCGCTGTTACGACGTGACCCAGCGCGTCCTCGACGCCGTGTTCCAGGAATTGCGCATCCAGCGCGTCGCGCTCGAAGGCATGATCCTCAAACCAAACATGGCTATCTCGGGGAAGAAATGCTCAAAACAGGCCCCGGTCGAGGAAGTCGCCGAGAAGACGGTGCGCATGCTCAAGCATTGTGTGCCGGCCGCGGTGCCGGGCATCGCGTTCCTCTCCGGCGGCCAGTCCGATGAAGAGGCAACCGCCCATCTCGACGCCATGAACCGGATCGGCGGTCTGCCTTGGAAGCTGACCTTCTCCTATGGCCGCGCCCTGCAGGCCGCACCGCAACGCGCCTGGTCCGGCAAGGCCGGGAATGTCCCCGCCGGACAAAAGGCCTTCAGCCACCGCGCGTTGATGAATTCGCTGGCCGCAGGGGGGCAATGGAATGCAGATCTGGAGAAGAAGGTGGCGTAGCCGTCGGCAGCCCGAATTCGCCCCCGGGTGGTGCAACCGCCGCATGAGCCCTTCTTACTTGCAGGCTGTCGCCGGCAGCCTTGATGCGGCTTTTCCAATGCTCGTGCTATGCTGCCTGGCGGGAAGAGCTGCCGAAACGAGACCGCCGGCTCAACGCCGCGTGGTTGTCGGAGAGAATCGAGTGACGATCTCATGCCAGGATTTGTGTCAGCCATTTTCGTATTAGCAACCGGTTTTCTTCGGACCCTTAGGCAGTGGCGACTGCAGCAACTGAGACGGGTGTTCAGATGATCACAATTCCGAAATTAGCGGCGCTCGCTTTGGGGGAATTTCTAACGGAAGAAACAAAAGGTCGATTTGGCACCTCACATGCCCGCCTGGCTGAATTCCTTCCGTATGCCGCCAGACTGACGTTGGAGTGCATTGGAAACAGCGATGCGCTGTATCACGACCTAGAGCACTCGCTGCTCGTTACGCTTGCCGGACACGACATCATGATGGGCCGATCAATGCTATGCCCAACCACACCACACGATTACGCAAATTTCATTGTGGCGTGCCTCACCCACGACATCGGATACGTGCGCGGTGTTGTTCAAGGCGACGATTGTGAATCCTACGTCGCCGACGTAAATGGTCGTACGATTTGTTTGCCGCGCGGGTCATCCGATGCGGCCCTCGCACCATACCACGTGGACCGCTCTAAATTGTTCGTGTTCGAACGTCTCGACACTGTGGAAGAGCTTGACGCTACGCGAATCGCCAGAGCAATCGAGTATACGCGTTTCCCTTATGCGGCATCCTCGAACGACGACTTAACCGAAGAAGAGGGTTTGCTGTTGCGCGCTGCTGACCTGATCGGTCAGCTCGGCGACCCCAACTACATGAGAAAGTCAAATGCGCTGTTCTACGAATTCGAGGAAATTGGTATGAATAAAACCCTTGGCTACGATACGCCGGCAGATATTGTCTACAAATATCCGCACTTCTATTGGCACAATGTTGCCCCCCAAATTCAAACAGCCATACGCTACCTCAATGTCACGTCGAGCGGGCGTCAATGGATTTCCAACCTCTACGGCAACGTTTTCCGAGCAGAGCGTGAGATGAATCTTTCTGGCCCGCAATTGTGAACCTGCCTGGCTCCGGAGCTTCAAGAAAATACGCTTTAAATCGCCGGGCTCGACCATGGCCGCCGTGCAGGATCGCAAACTGCTCGAGCACGTCCGGTACTCTTGAGCGAGGCCGTCTCAAACGCTTGCCCGCCACAGCGTAGCCGCAAGCAGCATATAGGCAGCGCAAGTCCACAGCGACTGCCAGTTGGCCGGCCCTTCGTTAAACCCCACATAGATCGCTGCGACCAGAAAAACGCCGGCAAATACAGATTCCGCAATCGAGCGGATTCTTTTCTTGGGGCGATTGAACAGCGTTACGGCCGCAAAAGGCACTGCCGCCATGGTGAGGGCCGCAAAGGGAAAATCCTTGTCGCGCGGGTCAAACACAAGGGCAAGCGCTGTCTCCGTGCCGATCACGATGGCTACGATCAATGCCAATCCGTGCATTATCGCCAGCAAAGATGGGATCCGATAGTCCTTCGGACCTAGCAATTCCAGAAATGTGGGCGGTGCGCGTCCCGAAATCAGGGCGTTGGCGCCGAACACCGGCGAAGCAGTTGCCGCCACCAGAAGCGCCCCCCACAGAAGCCAGCCAGGCGCTCCGTAACTTTCATAGAACATCTTTTGGACGGCCACACCAAACAGGATTCCGGCTGTGGTTGCCGATATTCCGACTGCAAACCACGACACGAGCCGTGGCTCCCAGGGCTTGCGGCGCGCGGTCAGCCACGCCGCGCCGAATATCACGATCGCAAGCATCATTCCGCTGCTCATTTGCAGTTTCCAAAACGGAAAATTGCTGATGGGGATGCCAGCGGGATGTTTCAGCTCGCGCGGCCCAGAATCGAACAGGCCCCAGTATCCGCCGACTGTACCCTCAATCTGTTGCTTCCAAGGTTCATCATAGGCCTCGAACAAGTTGACACGGAAATTCTCGCGCTGGGCAAGATCAAGGATCTCCGACACTACCCTGGCCTGATTGGTGCGTGACGGTAGCGCTGCCTCGCGCATTCGCCCCTCGCTGGGCCAACCTGTCTCGCCGATCAGGATTTCCTTGCCGGGGAATGCCTCAGCGATCCGCAGGCGAATGGCGTCAACGTGAGCGGCGGCAGATTCTGCGGGGACCGGAAAATCGTCCCAATATGGCAGGATATGAATGGTGATGAAATCGACGACGTCATAGAGCTCGCGGTTGACCAGCCAAAAATCCCAGACGTCGGCGTAGGTGACGGGAACGGTGACCTGCGCCTTGATCGCGCGGATCGTGGCAGCAAGGTCGGCAACTGTCATCTCTTTGCGTAACAAGACTTCGTTGCCGACCACGAGCGCGGTAATGGTTTCCGGATATTCCCTGGCGAGGCGTATGCCCGTCGATATCTGGGTCGAATTCTTCTGCCGGTTCTTATCGAGAAAAATTCCTTGCATGACTTTCAGCCCTGCCTTGGCCGCAAGTTCTGGAATCTGATCGAGACCAAGATCGGTCGCGTAGGTACGGATGCAGTCGGTTATTTCGGCAAGCTGAGCAAGATCTTCCTCAATCTGTTCCCGCGACACCTGCGTCGCCGGCGACAGCGATGTCTGGTGGCTCCGAAAGGGGGCGTAAGATACGCATTGAAGTTTGCGATTCGGATCGATCGGTGCGCGCGCTAAATTGATCGGTATGGCCAGCCACCACCATGCGGCGGCGATCGCGCCCAGGGATACCATCAGAAGCGCAAGCGGCGCGCGAAGAGAAATCACTACTATCCTCCGGGCAGGATCCTCGATTAACGGGAATGCTATCGCGAGCCCACGACAACAAAAAGTCAGCGTCTGCAATACTGTGCGACCCGGCTGGAGCAGAGGTTCGTTTAAGCAATCGCGGGCGCGCTTCCGGATCGAAGCGCAGGCGGGGCTTAACCTTTGCCCCAGTACCCATATTGACTCGGGACGGGAGTCGGGTACATGCGCTCGCGGTTCCGATGTTCGCGGTGATAGGTGCGCAGAGCGACCACGCCGGCCGTCGTCGTCGGTCGAATGTTCACGAGCTCGGATTCGGCGACCAAGACTGCCTCGCGCAAACGCATCTGATCGTTGTCGTGGGCAGCCTTCCTGAGAGTCTCCCAAGCTTGCCGGTGATGGCCGATGGCTGCGAAAATCGGATCGGACTCCGGAGCCGCGAGAGCGTCCTTGCCCGGAACCACCAGGGTCGCGAGCGCTGCGGCCATCATCGTCCGCCGACTGATGCGCCGTGCAGAACCCGCAATGTAACCAGAATGATACGCGCGTTGGTTTTCACTTGGCGATCGTCCGCCCGTAAGACCGTCGGCGAAGCCCGCCTGCCACGCCATTGGGTCCTGACATTCCGTTTCAGATCTCATCGTTATCTCCATCGGTGAGCTTATAATCCGAAAGTAGCTCTCCTCCTTGCTGCAGCACGCTCGACGATGTCCCTTATCACCAGGGCAGGTTCGTGACCTGCCAGCGCAAGAGTGCCCAAGAATTCCGAGTAAGGAGTCATGAGCGGGTCGGGAGTGATTTCGATGATGTGCAGTTTGCCGTTCCACAACCGGCCATCGAGTCGAATCAAATCGATTGTCTTGAGGTCCGCGGTGAGCTGAACGATCTTGGATAGCAATTCGTCGGTCATGAACTCGATGGAGCGTAACGCAACCCGTCGGTCACCGGAAAATTTGAGATTATAGTCGTAGACGTGGTTTATCAGAAAACTTGATTCTTCTCCCACGATCCTTTCAGAACACCCCCAGCGAAAGCTCCCACCTTTATCGAACGCAAGACTTATGAACACCTCCGGACCGGACACGAATTCCTCGACTATTATTCCCTCCGGGAAATTACCCAGCCTACGCAGCGCCAAGTCTTTGGCTTCTTTTTTCGTTGCGCAAATCGACCCTTGGTCGATGCCGATCGATGACCCTTCCATATTGGGTTTAACGATCACCGGAACGCGAAGCGCGTTGATGAGGTCAGCTTGCGTTGGGGTCGCAACCAAGACGGACGCCGGCGATTCCAAACCTGCTCGCTTGAGAAAGACTTTGGAAAGAGATTTGTCGTTGGCAATCAGCCGGGCATAGGGATCGGGCCCGACATATCGCAGTCCATAGATCTCGCAGATTGCTGCAGCATATCCGGTGCGATTGCGATTTCTTGAGCCATTCCAATGTGGCCATACGACAGCATCATGGAGTTTGGGAGCCTGCTGAATAAACTCTGCCAAATCAAAGAACACTATCACATCGTCCACGGCCGACTTCAGCAGATCTCTTATGTGAACTGCTTGTTCAGGCGTTGTCATGTCCAGGTCACGAGATCCGAGCGATAGCACGGAATTCTCTCGCTCGCGGCCTTCTGTTATGAGTGCGAGCCGAAGCGGTAACGGGTCGGCGGTGAAAGGCATGACGTTTCCAAACTCATCCCTTTAGCGCAGAAGCGCGTCTCTGCCGCAGGCCCGCGCCATCAAGTAGGGTACCATATAGGCTGGCAAATGTCTTTCACTGGCCGCAACGTCGAGAGTTCCGTTTGTCGACATGGAATGACGACCATTTTGTCGCGGTCCACCCGGAAAGTCATTCAGCCCTAAGGCGCGCGCTCTGCAGCGAATTGTCGCTATGTTCTTCAACGGAATCGACCATTAGCGGACACGGCGAAGCTGCGCTTAGCACGGTTCGCGTCGGCAGATAGTCGCCGACTTCCATATTCTGTGAAAATATAGTCACGGTTCTGCACAAGCGTGTGGCACGCCAACCCACACCTTGCGTCATTTGCTGCGGCGAATTGTCCGCCACGATAGCGGGTCTAAACGTTTTGGACTGCGCATCGTACTCGAAGGCGCGCCCGCCGTTCATTGCTGGCGTCGTGCCACCCGATTATCTCATCGATGGCCTGATCACGCGACGGTTTTGCTGGTCGATAACAGCTCCCACAGAAACCGACAAGACCGCTGTCGCGCTTCTGCTGTCGCCATGCCTTGCGCCCGGGCAATCGATCGGAGAATATCAGGTCGAGCGCGGCCTCAATTCGATCAGACACGTTGGCGCGAGCGTGCTCGGGCTCATTCAGGCCACCATGCCTTCCAAAGGTCCCCGATAAACAGCTTCGCGTTCGATCAAGCGCGCGGCCCGGTCAATCCCACAACTAGCTCCGCATGAAACCTTCGCACTCGCCTTCGGCCCAGCTGAGCGTATCCTCCATTTTCCCGCCTTGCGCGAAGCGCAGGCACATTTTGGTCAGCGTGGCCTGTACGTAGATTTGCTGCGCCACCTTGGGCGGGGCCGGCGACGCCGCAATCGACAAGGTCTGGTGTTTGTAGGGATTGGGGTAGTGATACAGCGTGCCCTTCGGCGGCTCGGCTTCCGCCCACACCTTCAAGGTCGTGAGCTTCTCGTAGGCCGGCAGGTCGAAGCCGCCGCTGGCCTCGACCAGCTTTTCGATCGACGAGGGTTGCGACAGGTGCACGAGCAGGCTCTTTGCCGCCTCCTTATTCTTGGAGAAATTCCAGAGGCTCCAGAAGAAGGGGAGGTAAGGCGCAAAGCGGCCCTTCGGTCCCGCCGGGAATCCATGTGTCCAGCACTGCTCAGCCACCTGCCGTGCATCACGCTTGGCGACCGCCCAGGCGCTCGGCGGATTCATGATCAGTGCGCCTTTGCCCGCAATCAACCACTTGTTGTTGGAGGCATCGTCCCACGCCGGGGCGTCCGGTGGCAGGAAGGCGATCAGCTTCTTGTAGTATTCAAGCGCCTGCCGCACCTGGTCGGTCTTGACCGTGACGTCGCCCTTGGCGTTAACAAGTTCTGCGCCGAACGACTGGAAGATCGCGCCAGCGGTATCCACACTGTCGGTGGTTTCGCCTAGTCCGATGCAGAAAGGATAGCCGCCCTTGAAGCACGCTTCGGCTGCCTTCAGGAAGACATCCATCGTCCAGTTGTCTGCCTTCGGCGGACTGCCAGCCGGATACAATGCCTGTACGTCGATATTGGCATACTTCTTCATCAGGTCGATGCGCGAGCACGGCCCCTTGATCTGGCTGCCGATGCATGCAGGAACGGCGAGCCAATTTCCGCCGGCTTGGCCGAGATATTTGACCGTGCCGTTCACCTCTCCATTCTGCTGGATGATCGGTTCCATGACGTCATTCATCGGCTCCAGCAACTCGGCAAAGGCATGCGGCTGCCAAGGCCCGCCGGACGCCAGAATGTCATGCCCGGACTTGGCTTGGGCTTCAGCGGTCTGGGTCAGGAGGAGTTTATTGCCCTGGCTTGTGATGTAGTCGATCTGGACCTCGACCTTTTCCTTGGCAGCCCACTCATTGACAAGGTCGGCCGAAGTCTTGTTGGCGCCGGGAACCCAGTGATCCCAGAAGCCGATCGAGAGCTTGCCGGCCGCGTGCGCGGAACGCACATAAGGCGCGGCTATCAGCGCGACGGATGAGAGCGCGGTGGCGGTAACGAATTGTCGTCGGGTGAGCTTGCTCCGTATCATGGCCTTCCCTCCCTGGTCCGATCGTTTATGTTTGGAAATCCCGCTTTTGTTTTGCTTCGCAAGCCGGACAGACTGCAGCGCAGAGGTGGGTATGACTAAGTCACTAAACTATGCGATCCGCAGCCGCGATCAAGGCGCGTTCTGCTTCGGCAACGAGGCTCGTGACGATCTCACCGCCTGGCGCCAGATCATTGATTAGCTCCGTGCCTTCACCGGCGAAGACGACGGCGGTTGCCAAATCGCCGCTCTCTGCTGCTGGATAGCGTGCATCTGCACAAGGGCGGCATGGGCATGCTGAAGTTCGGCAAGACGCTCGGCGTCGTACGTTGTGCAGGGTGCCTTTCGTCCTCTTCAAGGGCGATACCACAGCAAGCGCGTCAGATCGCTGATCGCCGCACGGTCACATGCTCGCCCAAATGTCCAGGCGAAATTGCATCGCGCCTTTGATTCGGTCCCAGCCTCCTTCAACTCTTCAATGGCGCACCCCGCCCCGTTCGTTCCCAGCGAGCGGGGCACTTCTTTCGGTGGGTTGCTGGCGGGAGGATAGGCGCACTACTACGATCCGGTTCCTGGCCCCGCCGTCGCTTCATCTGGGCGGCGGTTTTTGTTGCCGGCTTGCCCAGAGCCGCCCAAAGTTCACGATAGAGATAACGAACAGGAAGAATTTTTTGCCAAAGTCGTTGCCATCTTTGAGCGTTGGGATCGACATGGACAACCGAAGGTATATCGGTCCGCGCAGGTCCAACTCCTCGAAGCAATCCATTCAACCGGCTCGACCTCGGCGGCCGGCCTGGCGATGGATAGGCACATGTCTTATCACCGGCATGGAAGACATGGGCATTTCCAGAATTATTATTCGATAGTGTTGCAGCCGCGCCCGTTTCCGAAGGGCCCTAATGGCATCATGGTAGATTTCAGCCGTACACGATTCGACCAGCCGTACAGGCTAGGCTCGGCACACCTTCGGCGGGGGCAGTGTGCCGAGCCGCCGAAATGTGGACTGGACAATGAGCCAAATCCTCAAATTCCCTGACAGCGCTCCCCGCCGGTCAAGAGCTGGCGCAGCTGCCCCTGGAACGCAGGCTGGGACGGTAAGCGAAATGCCAAGCCGGCATCTTCATGTGTTGACGGGTAAACAGTGGGATGAGTTCATCCGCTTGCTGACGCCCGGCGAACAACAGGCGTTCATGGCTGATGTATTCAAGGTGATAACCGAGCACTTGCGCCGCATCGACTGACGACGGCCCCCTGCCCCGCAGTTCACGCTTCGTCGCTCTTCCGTTTCCACCTGCTTGTGGATAACCGGTGCATAACCGCAGCAAGAGAACAAGAGCTCACGGCTTCATCTCACCTCCGCCCTTTTAGACTTCGATAATTGCTGGGGATCGACAGGAACATTAGGAGAAGGCATCGCGTGATGGCGACGAAAGATGGTTCCAATCCGGGCGGTCCTTTGCCGTACTTTCCCCCCGCCGGTAAACCTGAGCGGGAGATTTGGACCAACAGAGCTCTCATCTTTTTGCGAGGTCTCTTGGTTGCGGCGGCGATGGCGATCTGCATCCTGTTCGCTGGTAAACCTGAGCAGGAGATCGGGACCAACAGGGCTGTCGTCTCTTTGCGAGGCCTCATGGTTGCAGCGGCGATCGCGATCTGCATCGCGATTCTATCGAATCAGGTGACACTCTTTGCTGACGTCACGCCTTCTCTGGTCGATCAATCGGCGCCTCAACCTGGCACCGATCAGTCGACGCCAACAATTCAATCAGCCGTAATTCAATCAACCGCCGAGGCGGAGACTTTGCCGGCGACCGCGAAGGATGCTTCGACCCCCGCAATTAGTACCTCTGAAGCCGCCAGCCGGACGGAGACTGAAGACAAAGAAGCCTTGTTCAGGCAATTCAAGGCTTGGGCCGCCGAGCAAGATGCACGGGCTCTTGCTAAGACCACACAAGATACCCAGGTACCTGTGCGGCCCCTGCAAAAGCAGCGAAGGGCTCGGCCCGCGCAGGATGCACGAACACAGAACCAGTCCGCGCAAAATGCAGACACACCGTCATTCCTGCAGACTTTATTTGGAGCAAGCCCGCCCCAGCGTGGTCGTCCGTGAACCGGTCACGAAGGCCCTGCCAAGGAAATCGGCGCTCGCTCGCAGCGACTCCGGTAGTCGCACTCGACGTTGATTGTTGCCATGAGCGGTTCAGTTTCGGCGCAATCGCGGATCAGCCACAAACTCGCACCCGGCGGAAGCGCCAGCCATGGCCGTCCCAGAAACGCTGTGTCATCCATTCGCAACTGCCAAAATAGTTGTACTGCCCGGGACCTGCGCCGTAATAGTTGCGCCAATAATTATAGCCCGTAGCGGTGAAATCTGCGGCAGCACCACGCTGCGCGCTTGCCGGCCTCGCTGCAAGCGAAGCAGCGATCGTTGCGACTGCGACGAAGGCAGTAAGTGTCTTCCCCATTCCAAAGCTCTCCTGCAGCTCGTCACGCCGACCATAACCGCGTCAGCGCCGACGGGCGGCGGCCTACCAAGGCAACACGACCTTTGCTTGTAAAGGTTACCAGAATCTGCTCGTCACTTAGATCGTCACATTGAATTCTCCACGGGCGGCCGCCGCGCACACGACCCCATCTCAGCCGTGCTTCACCATTGGGCATGCGCTTTCGCTTAAGGGCCGCGCCGCTTCCTCGGCCGGCACCGTGGCGAGCAGCTTGAGATAATCGAAGGGATATTTGGATTCCGAGGGCTTCTTCACCTGCAGCAGATAATAAGGCCGCATCACACGCCCGTCCTCGCGCACGGTGCCCTTGGTATAGAAGTCATCGATCGGCAATTCCTTCATCTTGGCAACGACCGTAGTCGCATCGGTCGTGCCCGCTGCCGCCACTGCCTTGAGATAGTGCAACGTCGCGCCGTAGGTTCCGGCGTGAATCATGCTCGGCGGCTTCCCGCCATTGCGGGCGAGGAAGCGTTTGGTCCAGGCTCGGGTCGCATCGTTGAGGTCCCAGAAGAATGTCTCGGTCGCGGTCAGACCCTGCGCTGCTTCGAGGCCAAGCGCGTGGGTGTCTGGAAACTGCAGCAGCAGTGCCGCTATGCGCTGGTCGCCGCTGCGGCCCAGCCCGAATTCCGCGGCCTGTTTGATCGCGTTGATGGTGTCGCCGCCAGCGTTCGAAAGAGCGACGATCTTCGCCTTCGAGGCTTGCGCCTGCAGCAGAAAGGACGAGAAGTCAGCGGTATTGAGCGGATGGCGCACGGCTCCCACCACCTTGCCGCCGCCGGCCACGACGAACGCCGCGGTGTCGCGCTCCAGGGCGTGCCCGAATGCGTAGTCTGCGGTGATGAAAAACCAGGTATCTCCGCCCTGCTTCACCAACGCCCGGCCGGTCGTCGCCGCAAGGCCGTAGGTATCGAAGCTCCAGTGCACGCCGTGCGGCGAACAGGCTTTTCCGGAGAGATCCGAGGTCGCAGCACCGGTATTGATGTCGACGGCGTCGTGCGTGCGCGTCACCTCACGCACCGCGAGCCCCACGGCCGAGTTTGGAATGTCGAGGATGACGTTGACGCCC